>MDSZ01080631.1_pt1 | contig 47513 bp, 59 predicted proteins | sample 811201 | NCBI WGS metagenome assembly MDSZ01 (sample SAMN05326647, study PRJNA326480) | marine metagenome | isolation source: seawater | place: Indian Ocean: North | collected 2010 | reverse complement strand
TTGGGCAAAAGACGCAAGAATATATGCTCTAAAAGTTTCAGGCTTAGAAGGAAGCGGTGACAGTGGTACAGGTATAAGTGTATCAAACTGTTTTGATGTGATAAAAGGTTGGCATAACAATAAACCTATAGATCCTAACACAGGATACAAAAGGCCAACAGTTGTAAATATGAGCTGGGGTTATGGATATTCAACAAGTTCAACGCCATCTGGAGGATTCTACAGAGGAGCATCATGGTCATACGGAGACTCTGGTTATGCAAGTGATTCACAGATGTGGCAATCAGCAGGTATAGTACAAAAGGTTAACGGCAAATATAGACTTAACTCAAGACTCTCAAGTGTTGATACAGATGTTCAAGAAATGCTTGATGCAGGCATACATATTTGTATAGCATCAGGTAATAGTTATTACTATATAGATAATGCAAACGGTCAAGATTATAATAACTACGTAACATTCTTTGGAAGTGACAAATATTATCATCGCGGGTCTAGTCCGTTTGATGAAGAAGCATTTATAGTAGGTAACATGGATCTTGACTACACAGGAAATTTAGAAAACAAAGCTGGAAGCAGTTGTTGTGGCCCAGGTGTTAATATATACGCTCCTGGTACACAAATAATGAGTGCTAGTTCAAATGATAACCCAAGTGGTACAAACGACCTAGCGGCTTATTATGGAAACAGGCAAAATCATTTGCTTGATGCCACTCAATACATTTTTAAAATATCTGGTACAAGTATGGCTTCTCCTAATGTAGCTGGATTATTAGCTACTGCTTTAGAACAAAATCCACAATGGACACCTGCTGAAGCTAAAAAATGGGTAGAAAATAATTCTACAAAAAACAAATTAAATAACGGTACCAAAGACGATTGGGATGATACCGACAGTATACACCTTACAGGAAACTCCGTTAATTATTCATCTGGATCTGTAACAACAATTAATGACCGTCCACCTTTTGCAAAAGAATTAAATGTGAGAGGTATTAAACTTTTAGGACATGGGGCCTATGATGTAGCATCTCAAGGTATTAGTGATACATTTATGGAAAAAACAGCAAGGACAATAGAATTAATGTTAGACCCTGAATCAGCAGGCATTGACAAATCTAAACAAATGATTGTAATAGATGCCATGGCTGATGAAACTCTAGGCGATAACACATGGGGTAAAGGTCCTGTCGCTCAGAGAATTGGTTACATAAATGGTGATCAATACACTAGATCTATATTGAACAATCCTGAAAATTATTATCCAGGCTATAATGAGACATCATATTCGTATAGAGCAGTTGACTATGTTTGGGAATACCCTGATAATAATTCAAATGGAGCTGGTGTAGAAAATTGGAATGGATACACAGTTGGTGGACAAGTTACAGAAGTAATTGAACACGTATTGCATACAATTTGCCAATACGGATTACCATATGCTTATCCTTATGAATTAAATATTCTAAATGGACAGATAGGAAGTCCGTTAATGACTGCAATGCAAGAAGCTATAGACAACAATGTATTTGATGTATCATCATATTCAGGACTTTATACACCAGATTCACAACCAGATTTAGATGAACTAATGGATGGTATGCAAGCTGCGTCTAGCGGTACCTCACACAAATATGTAGAATATCTGAATGAAGTTGTTAGTGGACGCAAGAGAGGTGATATTAATAATGATGGGGATATTGATATCGACGATGTTATGGGATTCCTATCATTTAAAAATGGAAACCCAAATGCTTACATTACGGATACTATTATTACACCATTAACATATAATGGATATTATGCCGCTATTGCAAGAGAATATTCGTACTTGTTAATTTTTGCAATGTGGGAATATATTACAGTTTATATTTCAGGAGGAAGTTTATCACCAGAATGGAATGACAATTCAAGAACACAGGCAGGCGTACTGGCAAATAATCCATTAGGATATGCATTGTATAACAATTTTATCAGTAAAATAATTTCAAAGCCAACACAAGCCACATTAGATGCAATGTTTGCTGTTAGTGGTCCTTCAGGATATATTCCCGTACAAAATACAAACAGAATTTTATATACACCATTTAATCAAAAGGACACTTTAACAGTAGGCAATTTTGCAGGTGCTGGTACGGTTAGTGTAGGAAACAAATAAATACATAGTAAGGAATTAATATGCCAGTAAAAAAAATTAATATAGGACAATTAGCAAATGACGGTACAGGTGATGATATTAGAACCGCATTTGATAAAGTCAATGATAATTTTGAAGATTTAAATACTAGATTTCCTGAAGCCGCAAGTGGAGAAAATTTAGGGCCTACTGGTGAAGGAATTTTCGAAAGTTCTACTAATTCTAAACTAAGTTTTAAGAAAATTATAGGCGGCGATAATATTACTTTAACTTCAACTGTCACTGGCATAACGATAACTGCTCCTCACAGTTTAGATCAATTGATAGCAGTTTCAGATAACGGAACTGTTACAGTCCAGCGTGGGCAGACTATGTCAATACAAGGTGGCACAGGAATAACGACATCTGTTAGTGGACAAAATTTAATAATATCAACTTCAAATGGTGCTTTATCAGGTGATGGTTCTCCTGCGTTGTCAGCACAATTAAATGCAAATAATAATGATATTATTAATGGTGGCACAATTACAGCCAGCCAATTTAACGGTCCTATCGACGGACTGGTATATGGAATAGACGTTAGGAACTTACAGGCAGCGGCTGGCGAAAATTCATTTGATTTTGGCAGGCTAAGCCAGCAGTATACAAATTTATTGGATTTTCTACAAAGAGAAACAGACGTAGATTTTGGAAAATTCATTAATCCCGGTGTTTCAAGTGCAATAGTAGACTTAGGTTCAATAGCATCATAAATTCCGATAAATACTTAAAAGTAAGGAATTAGTATGGCAGTTTTTTGGACACAATTTTCTGGACAAACATTACAAACATTAACTGAGGGTGTATCTACGACTGTAGATTTGCCATTAGATTTAAGTGTAGTCTCTGATGATTCAACACTATATACTGTCACACACATTAGCGGTGACCTTCCTTTAGGTATGGTCCTGCAAGATAATGCCATTACGGGAACCCCTAGAGAAGTAGCACGAGATACTGAGTATAAATTTGTTTTAAGAGCAGAGTATAACAATCAAATAAGCGACAGGACTTATATTATAAAAGTTGTTGGTCCTGATACACCTACTTGGAAAACAGCAGAAGGGTTATTGCCAGTTGGTCAAAATGATATGTTCTTCATATTGGATAATACTCCAATTGATTTTCAACTTGTAGCAGAGGATTCTGATACAGCGGCAGGACAAAAACTTGAGTATTTTATAGGTTCAGGAGATGGAGAGTTACCACCTGGTATTACATTGACTACAGATGGAAAACTTGTAGGTATAGTTGATCCTATTTTAGCTATTGAAAAAAGATTAGACTCAGGTAATTACGATGGTATACAATATGATTCTGTAGGATATGATTTTGGTGTAAGAAGTAATAATGGTTTTGATAGTTTCTTTTATGATACTACAATTTATGATTTAGCTGTCCCAACAAGATCGCCTAGAAAATTAAATAGAAATTATGAATTTGTTGTATCAGTCAACGACGGCGATACTATTGCAAGAAGAAAATTTAAAATATTTGTTGTAGGAGATGACTTTGTTAGATCTGATAATACTATCATGCAAGTTGACACTGGTGTATTTACAGCAGATAACACTCACATTAGAGTTCCATTATGGTTAACTCCAAGAAATTTTGGCTACCGTAGAGCAAATAATTATGTTACACTCTTCCTAGATGTTCTTGATACAAATGAATTGCTAGGTGTAATTACCTATACTCTACAAGAAGTTAATGACGACGGTAGCACAAGCACACTTCCGGAGGGTTTATACTTAGATGGTACAACTGGAGAAATTGCTGGTAGAGTACCTTATCAACCTAATGTAACTAAAGAATACAAATTTACAGTAAAAGCAAGTAGATTTGGCCCGGCAACGAATAAACAATATGTAAACTTATCTGTTTTTGAAGATACAGCATTAGGATCAAGCACATTAAAGATTGTAAAGAATCAAGATATTTCATTGTTAGTAGGTCGTCAGATAGAAATAGATGAACGTTCTTTTACTATTACAAAAGTAGATACAACTAATGCAGATTATGATATTATCCATCTAGGACAAAATATAACGGTTACTGTCCATGAAAATGCCTTACCTAATCAAAAAGAAATTTCAATCACTAAATTAGGTGACCCCTATCTATCAAATATTATCGGAAAGCAACTTACCTTTGGTGACTTTAATTATACTGTTGATACTGTAGATTTAAATGAAAAAGTATATAGATGTAGAATAAATCATACATCAAGTACGTTTGCTTCTGATTTTAATAAGGTTCGTTGGGAAGAAGTAGTAGGAGCATCAACAACAGGAATCACTGCTTGGAATACTGAAGAAGATTATGTAGTAGATCAACAAGTTAAATTTAACAATACAAACTTTGAAAAAATAACTGTAACAACAGATATCGCTACTACAGTTTATGCTGGTGCAGTAACTCCTATAGAACTTATACCTTTATATACTACACGTATTGTAAAGAAAGGTGAACCTTTTGAATTTAATTTATATAATGCATTAGAAAATGAGAAAGCAGAAGCTAATAAAACATTCACCGTAAGCACATTAGGTGAAGTAGATTCAACTATCACTTGGAATACCCCTGCTACATTTGAAAGCATAAGTGCAAATTACATTTCTAATTTATCTGTCGTGGCGTCAAGTAATGTACCAAATGCAAAATTAATTTACACATTATCTAAAGGTAAGTTACCGCCAGGACTCAATCTTTTACTAGATGGTTCTATATCCGGAAAAATCACAACATTTGGTAGCAATGCACTTACACAATTTGATAAAGGTTCTTTTATCTTAGATGGTAATACTTCTACGATTGATAGAAAATTTATTTTTGAAGTGTCAGTCCAAGACCAGTTTAAGTATAGTGTTACTAAAAAAGAATTTAACATAACTGTAGGCGATCCAGATAATAAAACATATAGTAACATATTTGCTAGACCAATGTTAAAACAATCACAGAGAACATTATTCAATACCTTCATAAGTGATACAGAAATATTTAATCCAGAATATATTTATAGACCCGATGATCCAAACTTCGGAATACAAAAGAAAATAAACATGCTTGTATATTCTGGAATAGAAACAAAAACTGTAGACCACTACATGGCCGCAATAGCAAAAAACCATAAACGTAAAAGTTTTAAATTAGGAGAAGTAAAAACAGCAGTAGCTAAACTTCCTGGTACACAAGATATTGTTTATGAAGTAGTTTATCTAGAAGTCTTAGACCCATATCTTCCTGCAAAAGGTAACGTAAAAAAACATATAAAAATAGATAATAAAACAAAAATTTTAGCAAGTGAATCACAATTTGGAGATAAACCTGCACCATTTATTAGTTTTAGTTTACAATCAAGAACATTAGGAGACAGCACAGAGGGCGTAGTCAATGTTGTTCCTAGCCAAGGAAATATAAGTGTTTTACAAAGATCAGGAGTTGAAGTCAATGCAGGACAAAATAACGAAATATTTGTAGGTTTACGTGACTTATCAACAGTAACATTTCCAGCAACTATAAGCTCATACATAGCAGACGAAACTGCAACAAGTCCTTGGTATTTAGAATCAGTTAACACTAATACCATTAAAGTAGACACAAATGCTATTGGCGCTGATCAAAGAAATGATACTAAAAAATATATATCAAATATAAAAAACATGAGAGATAATATTGCAGAAAGTGGTTCAACTGTACGGAACTTTTTACCTCTTTGGATGCGTACAGCTCAAGAAGGTCAATTACAAGAATTAGGGTATGTAGCGGCAATTCCTTTGTGTTACACTATTAAAGGGAAAAGCAAAATCATAAAAAATGCAATAGATTTCCAAAATTTTAACTTTACACAGCTAGATTTTGATATAGATCGCTATATTATAGATAATACAACAGGAAATACAAATGAGCAATATTTACTATTCGCGAATTATCAGTTTAACATATAAAAGCAATAAATACTATATAAATAAAGATAGGAGAGATCATTAATGGCTAGTAACATACTTACAAGTGATATAGATGAATTATATCCAGTCGCCGGCGCTGATAACGATAGTCAGGGATTTAGAGATAACTTCCGTCTAGTTAAAACAGGATTAGCAACAGCGGCTACAGAAATAACCGCTTTGCAAACTACTACCGCAAAGTTAAACGGAAGTAACGACTTCAACGGGAACGTTATAAGAGAAGCAAACTTTATTGCTAACTCTGAAGAAGTATATGTTACAGACGAAATTGTAGCAAGTCAAAATATAAGATTTGTTAACGGAAATTACCAAATTATTACAGTTGGTGCTGATGTAACATTAACATTGACAGATTGGCCTGCAACAGGAAAATTAGGTAAAATACGTTGTGCAGTAAAAGGTGATGGAACTTCAAGATTAGTTGAATTTTCCGCAGGTCCTAATAACGTGTTTAAAAAAGACTCAAACTGGCCTGCAAGTTTTCTAGCTGTTAGTACTACAGATCCAATTTTTATTGACTTATGGTCAAGCGATGGTGGATTAACTGTATACGGACAGTACCATGGGCAATTTACCTCTTAATCCTTTTGTAGATAATTTGCAAGATATTTCTACAACAGAATTATCTGAAAAAATAGCCGACCTTTCTAAAAAGTATTTCATGACTAATAACCCTGAAGTACAAAATCAAATTAGATCAGTTTTGGATATGTATAAAGCCGAAGCTATATCAAGACAAGCAAAAGAAACTTTTGATCAAAATAAATCAGAAAACGGCGAAAATAGTCTTGACAATTTGATTAATATCAGTTAATATATAAAGATGCTTATGAAGACAGATTCTCTTGGTATACCCAGATTCTCAACAAAAGATCTAGTAGATATGATCTATAGCGGCCATGTGGACAAATGCCATGTTGTATTATGTGACAAGGATGACGAAATTGATAAGTTTAATAAAGCTATGAGAGAAGAAGGACTTACTGAACTCTCAACATATATTCCACTAGATGTAGATCAGAAGACTTTTGACGGCGTATGCCAAAGTGAATGGTTTATGCCTGAAGAATATAAGAACATGGATATTTCAAAATATTTGCAAGACAAGTGTAACACACAAGAAGAACTTACACGTTATTTTGAAGAATATGCAGAGTTCAACAAAAGAGGAATGCTACCTCTATTAAGATATATGGTATATCTAGTAGATTTTATGAAAAAGAATAATATAGTATGGGGAGTAGGACGTGGATCTAGTGTAGCCAGCTATATATTGTACTTAATTGGAGTACATAGGGTAAATTCAATCCAGTTTGACCTGGATTGGAGAGAGTTCCTGAGATAAGTAAGTATATAACTAAGGAGGTATTATTATGCCAATGAAACAAACAGGTCGAACAATTTATAAAACCATGCAAGGTAAGCAAATTGATATGGACCTATTGCGTCAACGCAACGAGCTTACTCCAGCAGTAGGTAATGCAAAAGTTAATGCACGTGGTGACGAACTAGGGCCAGGTGGTAAAATTATTCGAAAAAAAGAAGATGTACTTAGAGAATACTATGAAAATTCTTCAAGTATGCCTGAAGAAGTTGCAGTAAGACGTGACCAAAAAGTAGAAATAGCACAAGAAAAACCTGCAACAAAAAAATCAAAACCTAATACTTCATCTGTTAAGATTCCAGAAGGCAAAGACTTGACTGACGACTGGGTAGAAGATGCAGATGGAAATTTTGTAAAACCTGAAGATTTAGCTAAAAAGGAAGATTAAAAATGGCTGTACACTTAAAGACTTATAAAGGAAAGCCACGAGCAGTTGGCAACCGTGTTCTTGTTAGTGATATGTATTTTGGTGAACAAAGGACTGCTGGTGGATTAATTATCAACAGTGATGATGGAAAGGTACATGGTATCCGTCCAAGATGGGGTAAAGTATTTTCTAAGGGTCCTAGAAACAAAGATGACTATAATGAAGGCGATTGGATTTTAATCGAACACGGTCGTTGGACTAGAGGAATGCAAGTCGAATTTGATGATCAAAAAGTTGAATTGCGTATGGTTGAATCAGAAAGTGTACTTGCCTATCAAGATGAAAAACCAACTGGTTTTGAAATTGGTAAAGAATTTAGCGGTGCAGAAGCCGCTGATACAGGCTTCGGCGAATATAGAGGCCCAATCGAACAAATGAATAGTTTCAATAATTAATAGGAGGAATTAGTGTCTGATATTGATCTAAACAAATACAAAGAATTTGTAGATGCTGTAACATCTAATGAAAGTAAAAACAATGATGCTTTCCAAACTCGTTGGAATACATTAGAAAATCAAAGAGATGCTAACATGCCCAGACTGCTTACGGCCGCTTTTGGTTTAGGTGCAGAAGCAGGTGAATTTACCGAAATAGTAAAAAAGATTGTCTTACAAGGCAAGCCATTAGATAAAGACAACATTTTTCATATGCAGAGAGAACTAGGTGATGTAATATGGTATTGGATGCAAGGTTGTATGGCTCTTAATATTGATCCAAATGAAGTCATCCAAATGAACATAGACAAATTAAAGTCAAGATATCCTGGGGGCAATTTCTTTGCCCATTATTCCGAAAATAGAAAAGAAGGTGATATATAGGGGATGCTCACACCCGGAGAGATATATAATCTGTTTGGTGATGTGTTTGCTTTAGATCTGTATGCACCTGAAGAACCTTTAATTGAATCTTTAGTAATAGAAAAAAGATATGTAGATTCTATGGGAAACAAAACAGTCTACAAATATAAAGAAGCTCCTGAATCTTGGAACTTAAAAGGAAAAGTTTCTAAGCCTATTAGAGTGGAACATCAACTTGGAAGTTTTTTTGCTCCGCATAAAGATCATATCAAAGACGGTGCTAATGAAAGATTAATTAGACTAAATTGTCATTCTGATTATACACACCCAGAAGACTGTACATACATAATTGATGGTAAAATACAACATTGGCGTAAAGGACAGTGGATGGTTATGAATCCAAATAAAACACATTATAGTATGTGCTTTGCAGACAAAGCAGTTCATTATGTAGCAGACTTAGATATTTCAGATAAAGCAACATATGAATGGTTTATGGAATCAATCGAGCATAGGGAAAAAGTCGGAGACAGACAAGGCACCAAATGAAATTTTTAACAATTTTAACTTTCATGAGTGGTGCAGGTGGCCATGGAATAGCAAGAACTTTATTTGAAAATGATCCACAATATCGATGGTACGACCACCCAAAAAATAATAAGTCACACAAAAAAAAATTTTCCAAATTAAACATTGCAGAAAAACATTTTCAAAAAATATTTGCTGATGGACAAAGGTTCCCTCATTTATTTGATAGAATTGAACCTTATCTAAATGATTTGGAAGCATATTACAAATTAATAGAACCAGAAATTAAAAAATGTTCTAACGGCAAAAGATTAGTTTATACTTGCCATACGAGTCCTAAAGATATTAGAGAAAGGTATCCTAATTGTTATATTATACAAATTCTTCCAACAGAAGATGTTCGTTTGCAATATTTTGATAGACATATGGAAACAGCAATGTTCTTTCCATTACAAACTAATATTGATACATTGCCAAGACGGAAAGAATTATTAAATGACTTGTATTGGACACAAAAAGAATTTGTTACGTTGTATCCTCAAAAAAATTCTTTAGTAGAATTTTATAAGCATAAAGGTTATTCAAAAGATCAAATTTACAATACAGAATATGCTAACCAAAATGAACTATATAGAATACATCAAAATGACAAACAATTTTCGGACAAAACAATACAATTTTCCTCATTAGAAGATCTAAATTCCCAAGTGCAAAATTTAGCCGAAAAAAACTCTTGACAACTTATAGATTATAAGCTATAATATTATAAAGTTTGAGGAGTATATTTTGGCTACACATGGAATGATCGATTTAGAAACACTAGGCGTTGAGCCGGATAGTGTTGTTGTAACTTTGGGTGCTATTAAATTTGACCCTTTTACAGAAACTGAACCGCACACTCCATTATATATCCGTGGAGATATAGAAGAGCAATCAGAAAAATACAATCGAACTATTGATAACAACACATTAGAATGGTGGAGCAAACAACCTCAAAAAATACAAGACGAGGCGTTTGGTGATCATGATAGAGTTACTGTCGCAAGCATGTTGAAGCAACTTAATAAATGGTGTGTAGGATTAGATTACATTTGGTGTCAAGGGCCTACATTTGATTTTGTAATGCTTCAACACTTATATAAAAGTGCAGAAACTCCTGTGCCTTGGAACTATTGGCAAATACGAGATTCTAGAACTTTATTTAAAATGATGCCCCAGGATCCGCGAAAGGCTATACAAGAACAGCTACATAATGCATTAGCTGATTGTTATTATCAAGCAAAATGTGTACAACAATCTTATAAACACTTTGGAGTGAAACAATGAACAGTATAGTATTAGTTACATATTTGGCGGGAGCAATTATTAGTTCAGCCACATTCAAAGATATGGATTCTTGTATAGAAGCAAGAGATCGTGTACTTACACAAGCAATGCCAGACTTAAATGCAGTATGTGTGTACAAAGAAGTTAAACCTGATCGCAGTCAAGAGATGTTTAAGATCTTTAGCGATATGATCAAAGAACTAGGAGAATTAGAACAGCAATGAAAGATTTATGGGTAGAAAAATATCGTCCTAAGACGGTTGATGGTTATGTGTTTAGAGATGATGCACAACGTAGTCAAGTTAACAATTGGATAAAAGATAAAACTATCCCGCATTTGTTGTTTAGTGGCAATGCAGGTATAGGTAAGACTACTCTTGCTAAACTATTACTAAATGAATTAGAAACAAATGATTTAGACATTTTAGAAATAAATGCAAGCCGTACAAATAGTGTTGACGATGTAAGAGATAAAATTGTTAATTTTGTGCAAATGATTCCATTTGGAGATTTTAAAGTTGTACTTCTTGATGAGGCTGATTATCTTAGTCCTAGTGCCCAAGCGGCTTTACGAGGTGTTATGGAAGAATATCACACCACTGCAAGGTTTATTCTTACTTGTAATTACCCCAACCGTATTATCCCTGCTTTGCATAGCCGTTGTCAAGGTTTTCACATTGCTAAAATAGATCAAACTGAATTTACTGCAAGAGTTGCTGAGATTCTATTAGCAGAAGGCGTTACTCCTAATTTAGATATACTTGACACTTATGTAAAAGCTACATATCCTGATTTGCGTAAATGTATCAATACTGTACAAATGAATGTACAAGACAATAGTTTACTCAAACCTAACGAAGGCGATACTGGTGAAACAGATTGGAAACTTGAAATGGTTGAGTTATTCAAAGCAGGAAAAATACAACAAGCAAGAAAATTACTTTGTGGTTCAGTAAGACCAGAAGAGATGGAAGAAATTTATCGTTGGTTATATGACAATATTGAACTATTTGGTGATGAAGAAAAACAAGACACCGCAGTATTAACAATTAAACAAGGCCTAGTTGATCATACACTTGTAGCCGATCCAGAAATTAATCTGTCAGCTACATTGATTAGGCTAGCTAGAATCTAAATATATTATGACTTATCTTGTAAACGAAAATTGCATTAAGTGCAAGCACATGGATTGTGTAGAAGTATGTCCAGTAGATTGTTTTTATGAAGGTGAAAATATGCTTGTCATTAATCCTGATGAGTGTATAGATTGTGGTGTGTGCGAACCAGAATGTCCTGCAGAAGCTATTGTACAGGATAGTGTGTATGAAGGTAGTGAACTACAAAAATGGTTAGACTTAAATACAAAGTATTCAAACATATGGCCTAATATTACAGAGATAGGTGAGCCACCCGAAGATGCAGAAGAATGGAACGGAGTTCCTAATAAATTAGAGGAGCATTTTAGTGATAAACCCGGAAAAGGTAGTTAACAAAAAGTTAATTAATGATATTATTAGGATTGATGTTCTTGAAGAAGAAATAGAATACTACAAAACTTTACTCCGTGAACACGACACGGGACATATTCACACAACAATAGGATTCTTAAGAAGAAGAATAGAAGATTTAAAAGGAGAAGCGCCATGGCCGTTAGATTAATATCATATAGTAAAGCATCAGAATTTGCAGTATGGGGTGATAATGTACCTTTAAACTGTCAAGATTTAATTGCTTTCTGTGCAAGAGTAAGTAACCCTAGTAATCAAATGAACACAGAAACTAGTGCAAAACTTATAAAATACCTTGTAAAAAATGCACATTGGTCACCTTTAGAAATGGTTAATGCATGTCTTGAAATTGAAACTACAAGAGACATTGCACATCAAATTGTAAGACATAGAAGTTTTAGTTTCCAAGAATTTAGTCAACGGTATGCAAATCCAGAAGATATGGCTGATACATTCCAAACTAGGGAAGCTAGGCTACAAGATGCAAAAAATAGACAAAATAGTATAGAAATAGATATTGATAGTGACTTGCATGATGAATGGAGTCGTCAGCAAAGGAAAGTTATTGATCAAGCTCGTATAGCATATGAATGGGCTATACACAACGGCATTGCAAAAGAACAAGCCCGTGTTGTTCTACCTGAAGGCTGTACTAAAACTAGACTGTATATGAACGGTACATTGCGTAGTTGGATACATTATATCGAATTACGTAGTGCAAACGGTACGCAAAAAGAGCATATGGAAATTGCAAAAGAATGTGCCCATGTAATTGCTAAAATATTTCCGCTAATGGATGAATTTTGATAAAAGACTTATACAATATTTGGAACATAAAATCTCACAATATCCATGGTGAAGAATTTACAGGATATGAACCTGTCTATGACCAATTAGATAAACTTGATAAGCCTGCATTTAACAAAGACCCTGAAGCAACTGTAGACAAAGTATTTGACATATATAGATCAATTAATATTGTACCTATACTTTATTACACAGAAAAAGGGCTAATCAATGCAATTAAAGAATTTAAATCCATTAGTTACAACTCCGTAAAAGACAGTAGAATAAGTTTAGGAAATAATAGAGGACAGCCTTTAAGTAGATTTCTATTTCCAAACATGATGACTGCTGAACCAAAAGGTAGAGGTAGTAACAGTTTGAAAGATAGATTCTACAACGACACAAAACTTAAAAGAGCGATACGCATTTGTTATGAAATGCGTGAAGGACATAAACTTGTATATCCTACTGCACTACGTAGGGCGTTAGAATTAGTAACTGGTGAAAACATACAAAACTTTAAACCTCAAAATGCTAGAGCTTTAGTAGAGCATTTATGTCCTGTCCTATGGGGAAATGTTTATGATTATAGTGCAGGATATGGTGGAAGATTATTAGGCATAAGTTGTAGTAATATGAATTATAATTATACAGGTATTGACCCCAATACTGAAACAGTAAAATACTTAAACTATTTTAATGATTTATTAGAAGAAGCAGTTGGTGTAAAAGGCAATATAATACAGGAGGTGAGTGAAGAATATCAACCAACTGACGTAGACTTAGCCTTTAGCTCACCTCCTTATTTTAACTTGGAGAAATATTCAGATGAAGATACACAATGCATGGTACGTTATAGCACCCTTGACGAATGGTTTGGTGGATATGCTGAGCCTACTATTAGGAACATTTATAAAAGTCTTAACCAAGATGGTTTATTTGCTACAAACATTGCGGATTACAAAACCTACGGAAAAAAAGAGTACAAAGTCGTCGATGACTGGATCAAGATATCTCATGGAGTAGGCTTCAAACATGTAAGTACTGTTAAGATGATGTTAAATACTCGTCCCGGAGTAGGTAATCAAAAACTTGCAGGTCGAGAAAAATGGGAAGGCGTATATGTCTTTGCAAAGTAGGAGGTAATATGAAATTTGATAATGTACCAGAATGGGATTGGCGTAATTTAAAAACCAAAGAACCAGTAGACTATAAAAATTACGATAGTTTATTTGAATTTTGCAAAGCAACAAGCAATTACCATTTTGATGAAACACGTGATGATACCGTTGGTGATATTCCAACACATATTCCAATTTGCGAATTCGAAGGTAATTGGGATCAAGAAACTGCTAATTTAATACAAAATACAACTCCAGCTACTTTTAATTATCGATCAGATGTTAGAATGGATAATAACAATCAATTAGAATATAACGATTTTAAAAAATGGGGATATGATATCGATTCTGACGAAAATAGTTATGCAGTATTGAACAGATACATGCAAAGAGACTTTCCTAAAATTTTTAAAAAAATAGCAAAACTATTTTGTTTTGATCATCCAGCTGGAAAGAAAAATGGAAGGCCAAATATAAAATTTGACGTACAAATACCCGGACAAATGTTTTATTGGCATTTAGATAATTTTGGCGGATTATTACAAGATCAAAGACAAGATTATAACAAATTTGCAGATTGCGATTATGACCAAAGACTTATAATGAGAGTTATTGTTTTTTTAGACGATCAGAAACAAGGACAGGTTTGGAAACAAGGTAATGACTTTTTAACTTGGAAAAAAGGAGATTGTTTTACATGGCCATGGAGAGATATTCCGCATGGTACAGCAAATTTTGGACATGACCCAAGACCGACTCTTAATATAACTGGTGAAGTTACAGAACAAACATATGATTTTCTAAAATCGTGTCCTAGGAAAATTCAATTGTGAATCAAGAATTAAAAGATTATCTAACTGAATTTTTTTCATATAATAAAGATAAAGAAGAATGGAAACGTAAAAAGGATTCACATAATAGATTATACAAATGGGGCAATATCAAAGAAGATATTGACTTAATAAACTCATTAAATCCTAATGTAGTTTTAGATTTAGGATGCGGCGATAATAGATATAAACCAGTAGTAGAAAATCTAATTGGAATAGATATATGTGATAGACCGGGAGTTGATTTAGTAAGTGATTTTACAAAGTTAGATTTTGAAGACAATAGTATAGATGCTATAATAGCATACGGTTCTATAAATTTTGGCGATGAAGATTTAATAGAAAAACAATTATTAGAAACAAAAAGAGTGCTACGGAAAAACGGTATCATTTGTTTCCGTGGATATTCAAGTGATGACCCATTTTATTATTGCTGGACAAAAGAAAAATGTCTTTATTTCACAGAAAAATTAAATTTTTGTTTAATCAACGAACCACAAATAGTTAATCGACTAAATCGTAAAGGCGAAGCAAAAAGCTCTTGGCGTGATAAAAGGTATGAAAAATTACATAATAAAGATAAAACTAAACGCCGTGCTTTAACTAGACTTCATTGGAGATGGAAAAAGTAGAGGAATAGATCCTCTACTCTTTTATAACTTATACGTCACCGTATACTTGTAATACTTCTTTCACTGCATTGTGCCTTTCAATATCTCTTTGCTCAAACCGGACTATGTCCAAGTGTGTTGCATTGCCTGCATTGTGTAAAAGATTAACAAAGTTAATTAATCCATTATCTTGCATTCGATCTGCTTGTGCTAGATCTCCGGTAACCGCCATCTTAGAGTTTTCGCCTAATCGTGTTAGCAACATTTTCATTTGACTAGATGTAGCATTTTGCATTTCGTCTGCTAGTATAAAACTGTTTTTAAATGTTCTTCCACGCATGTAAGCCAGTGGGGCGATCTCAATTATACTTTCGTTTATCATTCCTTCTATTTCTTTTGCATTAAAATACTCCCTTAATACGTCAAATATTGGCCTTGTCCATGGTGCCATTTTTTGTTCTAATGTACCTGGTAAGAAGCCTAAATCTTCGTCTACTGACACAGCTGGTCTTGTGACTATGATTTTATCAAGTTTGCCTTCTTTGAATAATTTCACTGCTACCTGCACAGCCAATAATGTTTTGCCTGTTCCTGCTGGACCTATACCAAAGACTATATCTTTTTTATGATCTAGTAGTTTTAACACGTATGTTTCTTGATTTCTGTTTCTTGGAAGGATATTTACTTGTTTTTGTTGTTTTTGGAATTGTTTGATTTCAACCACATTATTGTAGTTGTTTATTGAGTTGTTACGCCTGCGTTTTGCACCCATTAAGTGTCCTCCTGTGGATATTGACGTAAGGCCGCATGTCCTATAACATAGGAAGCTAGTCCCTACAAAGTATTTACCTTAAAGTACGAATTAAAAAATAGTCTGTTATCTTTTTGATACGATAAATAAGTATAGTAGAATTTAGAACAGGATTTAATCATGCAAGATATATACGATGTCATAGAAAACGTTAATAATATCTATGATAGTAACTCTGCCTTTGAGGTGCTAAAGGACTTTGAAAGAGTTATAGATGAATTAGATATTTACGTGTACGATAATTGGAAAGATGGTGAATTAGTATCTGGGCCAAAAATCACTAGACATTGGGTATCTTGTTCATTTATGTGGCCTTTAAAAAAGATGCCTGACCCAATGGGAGGCAAGCGATTGCTTGACTACGATTGCAAAGTGCGTATGGGTAAAGATTATATAATTAAACCTAGAAAAATTCGTAAACCTGATGATATCAGACCTGGAACAAAAAAAGGTAAATTAGATAAGGTAGCAATTTGGCTAGTACAAATTGACATGCCAAAAAAACTAATCCAGACGATCTATAGTGGATATGACGAATTAATGGACTTTGAGCAAGAACCAGCTACAGGAGGGCAATCACAAGAACTACAACAAGGCGAAGCTGATCAAGCTGCGGCTGCACCTGCTGCACCACCAGCACCAGCACCAGGAGCAGAAGCGCCAGCTGAAACACCACCAGCTGAGGGAGCAGTATAATGGGATTACAAAAATCAGACTTAAAAGATATGGTAGATTACATTTTTGAGATCGATTCTTTTAAAAGTAAAATGGGCGAAGACCAAAATATTGTAACTGTAAGTTTTAGTACTAAAACAAATGAAACAGCAAAAGATTTAGTAGAATTTTTAGAAAAAGGATATTCATTCATACTAGATGCTGATGCTACATCAGGTGAACAAAAAGACGGTACATATAAAGTTTTTATAGAAATGGAAAGAAATGATAGTGTACCAGAACAAATTGTAGAAATATTAGATGGTGTAGGAAAATTATCAGGGCATGATAAATTTAAATTCCGTTACTATAAAAACTTCAGATCATATGAAGCTAATATAGATAATCTACAAGAAAATATTCCTTCCGAACCAGACGACTACGGTATTAAAGTACAAAATACTGCAATGGAAAGTTATGATAAATTTTTTAACAAAAGTTTTTTAGAATCAATCTATATGCAAGATGATGTCGTTACAATCAAAAAAATTCATGGAGATCCTTTACTATTTAAATTTATAGATATAGGCGAAAAGGATTATATACTTAATAATATAAATGAAACTATATCTGTAGATGACAATAATTTTGCTGAAATTATATATCTTAGCAAATATTTAGGCGATTATAATATTACAAAGTTTGGAGACAAACTTACTTTTGAAAACAAAAACAAAGTTCTTGTGTTAACTCGTATTAACACCTAAAACAGGAGAAACAAATTGGGTAAAGAACATTTTAAATTCGACTTTGAAGAGTGGATGGCAGAAGAGCTTATCCATAGAGATGACTGGAAAGAATGGTATGACAGTATGTGTGAAATACTACCTTTGTGGGGAGTCGATACAATAGAAAGAGTAGCAGGTTTTATTGCACAATGTGGACATGAGTCTGGCGGCTTTCGGGTATTAAGCGAAAACTTAAATTATAGCGCCAAAGCATTGAACACAATATTTCCTAAATACTTTAGACGTGCTGGGAGGGACGCTAATGAATATCATAGACAACCTGAAAAAATTGCGAACGTTATTTACGCAAATAGAATGGACAACGGTGATGCATCATCCGGTGACGGGTGGACATTCAGAGGCGGCGGCATTCTTCAGCTTACCGGTAGATACAACTATACACAATTCGGTAAAGCAGTCGAAAAAACAGCGGAAGAAGCGGTCGAATACGTCAGGACGAAAAAAGGTGCGTTAGATAGTGCATGTTGGTTTTGGGACGAAAATAATATAAATGATTACTGTGACCGTCAAGATATTGTTGGTATGACTAAACGTATTAACGGTGGCACAATAGGTTTAGAAGATCGTAAAAAACATTACATACATGCATTAGATGTATTAGGTGGCGATTACGAAGAACCTGAAGTAGATTATAAACAAACAATCAAACAAGGATCAAGGGGTCCATTAGTTGTAGAAGTACAAGAAAAACTCGACATTGATCCAGCTGATGGAATTTTTGGACCTGGAACAGCTAGAATTGTAAAAGAATGGCAACTCAAAAATGGTTTAGTAGCTGACGGTATCGTTGGTCCTAAGACATTGGGAAAGTTGCTAGGGTAGGTAGTACGGTGGGATTAAAACTTGCAGGTATAATGTTAGTTGCCATGCTTGCCATGGGCGGCGTTGGATATTGGTATTATAACGATACCCAAGAAAAAATTGCTACACTTCATGAAAACAATGCAAAGTTAGAGTCCGCAGTAGCTATAAGTGAAGATACGATTTCGACTTTGAGAGCAGACTATGCCAAAGCAAATGAAGAGTTGCAAAAAGTAAATCAAGAATTTGCAAACATAAGATCACAGAATAACGTTTTAAGTAAAAAACTTGCAAAACATGATCTTGCCGTACTAGGTGCTGGCAAGCCTGGATTAGTTACAAAGATAATTAACAATGCTAGTGACAAAGCAGGAAGATGTTTTGAAATTCTAAGTGGTGCAGAATTAACACAAAAAGAAAAGGAAGCAAAAAATGGTAAAGCATTCAATAGTGAGTGTCCTTGGCTGTGGCCTGGCAATACTGTTGCTGAGTAGTTGTTCTACTCCAGTACAGAAAATTGAAGTTACAGCAAAACCAATACAAAAGCCTGAACTTATCTTACCAGCTGTTGATAAACTTGAAATGAAAGACGTCGATTGGGTAATTATCACTGAAGAAAATTATGAAGAAGTTTTTAAACAATTAAAGAAAAACGGAAGACCACTTGCAGTCTTTGGTTTGACTGATAAAGGTTATGCACATTTAGGAGAAAATTTAAGTGCTATTAGAGCACTTGTACAACAACAAAAAACAATTATTGCAGCCTATGAAGCGTATTATTTAAATGCTGAAAAGGCATTAGAAAATGCTAATAAACAGGTTGAAGCAGTAAATGATGAAGTAAAAGAGTTAAATAGTAAGCAACCAAAGGAATCAACTTTGCAAAAACTTAACCCTTTTAAATAGGAAAAATTATGTGGGAAATGATCGAAAGAATGGCGAGCGATAGATTGTGGATTTACACAGGTATCGCAGGATCATTATTCGGTGCTGCATTTTTAATGTGGTTCAAAGACACTCGAATGGGGTTGTGGGCTTATGCAAAATTTGATTCTACGTTAGACTATCTAGTAAATCGTTGGGGGTGGACATGGTTGCAAGAACCTGAAGATATTTGGCGTAAAAGATATCCTCGTATAACAAAAAAAATAGACGAGTTAGAAGCTCGCATAAAAAAATTGGAGAAATAATATGAGTAACACCACTGGTTACGGACCAAACTTTTTTAGAAAATATATCGACATTCTTAATGAACAGCAATCTAAAGCACTACAAGATTTTATGGCAATGAATCCTCCTGCGACTACAGCACAGGGCGGAGGTGACACAATGCGTTTTAGATCTAAAGATGCCGCAATGGCAAGCAAAAATGCGTATGCAAAACTTAGTCCAGAAGAAAAGAAAATAGCAGATGAATACTTACGCACTAAAGACAAACCAGGAGCGGGAACATCTCAGGCTACACAAAATCAAATAGCAGGAGATTTGAGAAAGGGTAGAGGTTAATTATGCCTAGAATGAAACCAGAAGATTTAGAATCAAAAAAAGTTTCTAAACCTGCACCAAAACCAGATGCAGAAGTAGTGGTTCCTGCAAGTAGCAGTGGAGCAACTAAAAAAGTAAAATTAGATTTAGAAGTCGACACCAGTGTAAAAGATTTAGGACCAAATCCGTTTGCTAAAGTAATACATATGGCAAGGGCAGTTGATGCTTGGAGAATTTTTCCAAGAATTTTTATTACAACGTATATAATTTTATTGTATAAATGTGTAATATGGTATATGAACCTACCTAATCCAACTATGGAGCAATCAGGACTCATTTCAATTGTGGTAGGTGCTGGTGCTGCATGGTTCGGCCTATATACCAACTCTCGTAAATAGCATAGTTAGTTATAATAAGTACTAGTATGGACTACTATGAAATACTAGGCGTATCTAAATCTGCATCTGACAAAGAACTTAAATCAGCTTATAAGAAAAAAAGCATGCAACACCACCCTGACCGTACAGGAGGAAGTGATGAAAAGTTTAAAGAAGTCAACGAAGCTTATCAAGTTTTAAGTAATCCAGAAAAAAGGCAGATGTATGATCAATTTGGAACAGCTGATCCACAACAAGCTGGTCCAAGAGGTTTCCAAGATTTCCATTTTACAGCAGACGGTTTCCAGGGCGGTATAGATATCAATGATTTAATGAGACAATTTGGAATGGGAGGAATGCCTTTTGGACATAGACCACCTATTAAAAATGAAGATATAACAGTTATTATAAATTTAAATTTAGATGAAATTTACACAGGCAAAACAATTAGGTTATCATACGAGCTGCAAAAAGGCGGCGTACAAACACACGAAATCACTATTCCCCCTGGTGTGCATGATGTAATAAAATTTAGGGGTTTAGGAAATAATGGTATCGACGGTGTTCCACGTGGAGATTTATTTGCGAAAATTAGGATACACGATAGTAATAATTGGAAAAGAAATGGACTAGATTTACATACAATAGTGCCTGTCAATGTTTTTGATTTAATTTTAGGTACCGAAATAAATGTAACTACTCCAGAAGGCAAAAATTTATCGGTAAAAGTTCCAAAAGGAAGCCAACCATCTGTAGTTTTTAGTATTCATGGATATGGCATACCAGATTTGCGTACAGGACAAAAAGGTATTGTTTTTGTAAAATTGAAAACTACTGTGCCTCAGATCAACAATCAAGAAATTTTAGATCGAATAACTACAATAAAGAAAGACTTGACAAACAACTAAGTTAAATATATAATGTACTACATAAGACTTTTCACAGATAAGGATAAATTAAAAGAATGGTAGAACCTAACGAAGAATTACAATTGGTTTTTGACAAAGCGATTAAAGACGCTAAAAAGCTAAATCATGAATATGTAACACTAGAACATTTATTGTTTTCAATGCTTTGTTCTGAAAATTTTTACAATCTTCTAAAAGGATATGGTTGTTTAATTGACGAGATGAAAACTAATTTAGAACATTACCTTAAGACTGGTTTGACTGAAATTACTTTAGAAAAAGGTTCGAAATATAAACCTAAAAAAACACAAACAGTAGAACGTGTTTTAAACAGGGCATTCACACAAGTTTTATTTGCAGGACGTCCACATATTACATTAGGAGATGTGTTATTAAGTATTCTTTCTGAAAAGAAATCACATGCGGCATTTTTCCTTGATCAAAGCGGAGTTGACAAGGATAAATTTGCAGAATATGTAACAGCAGAATTAGGACAAGATGATGCTGAAAGTGCTAGTGCAAGTCAAAGAGCATTAAATGCATTTACAACAAATTTAAATGAGGAAGTGACTAGGAATAAAATCGACCCAGTGATAGGAAGAATTGATGAACTTGAATCTATTTCTCTTGCATTAGGTAGACGAACAAAAAATAATGTTTTATTAGTAGGCGATCCTGGAGTAGGAAAAACAGCTATTGCTGAAGGTCTTGCATGGAATATTGTTAATAAAGCAGTTCCGGAATTCCTTAAGGAATATAATGTTTATATGTTAGATATTGGAGCCATGTTGGCTGGTTCAAAATACAGAGGTGATTTCGAAGAAAGGTTCAAACTTGTTTTATCTGGGTTACGACGCAAAGGTAAAACAATTATGTTTATTGATGAAGCACACATGGTAAGTGGAGCAGGTACGGCAGGAGCAGGCGGTTCTAACGACTTAGCTAATATGCTGAAGCCAGCCTTATCTAAAGGCACAATTAAAGTTGTTGCTTCTACCACATGGGAAGAATACCGTAAACACTTTGAAAGTGATCGTGCTTTGATGCGTAGATTTCAGCGTGTAGCAGTTGACGAACCAACTTCTTCAGTCACAAAAGATATTTTACAAGGGATTAAAAAATACTACGAGGATTATCACGGTACAGAAATTAGAGAAGACGCAATTGATGAAGCAATCAAATTGAGTGTTAAATATCAACCAGATAAAAAATTACCAGACAAAGCAATTGACTTGATTGATCTTGCTTGTTCAAGATTCAATTTGAGCATGCCAGATAAAAAAGTAGTTACTGCAAGCCAAATTCAATTTGAACTTTCAAAAGTTGTAAAAATTCCCGCAGAACAGGTGGCAGAAAGAGAAACAGAAAATTTAGTTAATTTAGAAAATAACATTAAAAAAGAAGTTTATGGACAGGATGAAGCTATTGTATCAATTGTTGACAAAATATTAATTGCTCAAGCTGGATTGAAAGCAGACGATAAACCAGTAGGTAGTTTTGTATTTATGGGTCCTACTGGTACAGGTAAAACAGAAACCGCAAAACAACTAGCAAAACATCTTGGAGTAAATTTAGTAAGATTTGATATGAGTGAATATCAAGAAAGGCATAGTGTTGCTAAATTAATCGGTTCACCTCCTGGATATGTTGGTCATGAAGAAAAAGGCGGATTATTGATTGAAAAATTACAGGAAAATCCTAACTGTGTATTACTTTTAGATGAAATTGAAAAAGCACATCCAGACGTATCCCAGCTATTATTACAAGTTATGGACAACGGAAAAATTACAGGTTCAAATGGCAAAGAAGCAGATGCAAGAAACTGTATATTAATTCTAACTACTAATTTAGGTTCTAAAGATGCCGAGAAAAACAATTTAGGTTTTGGTAGTGACTTAGAGAGAGTTTATGAAGATGCAGATTTGAAAAAATACTTTGCTCCTGAATTTAGGAACAGGCTTGATGCGACAATTACATTTGCTAAATTATCAAAAGAAACAATGATGAAAATTGTAGGTAAGTTTCTATTAGCATTAAAAGATATGGTCAAAGATAAAAACATTAAAATTACTATTGCAGATGAAGCGTTAGATTATCTAGTAGACAAAGGATTTGACTCCAAGTTAGGTGCAAGGCCTTTACAAAGAGTAATTGATCAAGATATAAAAAGACCACTTTCAAAAGAGTTACTTTTTGGCAATTTGAAAAACGGAGGTACTGTTCATATAGATGTAAAAGAGAATGAATTGGTATTTAAATCCAAGCCAGTTAAAAAGAAAGTAAGTACCCTTTGATATGAAATATTTTATCACTGGCACACGTCGAGGTCTTGGTGCAAAATTAGTAAATAAGTATGGAAACTGCGGATCACTTGAAGACTGTGACATTTTTATTAACTGTAAACACGATGGATTTAAACAAGTAGAACTTTTGTATGAAGCTGCAAAATTAAACAAAAAAATAATAAACATTGGTTCAAATTCTCCAGATCAAGATAAAAGTAAACCGCACATATATGCAGTAGAAAAATCAGCTTTAGATAAAGCTAATAGTCAACTTTTTTATCAAGGTGTAGACACTACTGTTGTTAGATTTGGATATTTTGACAGTCCAAGAGTGAAAAGAGTGCAAGAAAACAAAATGAGTATGGATTATTGTTGTTCAGTTATAAACTGGATTATAGAGCAACCACACAGAGTAAAAGATATAACCATATGCCCTTCAATTTAGATAGAACATACTATGACTACAAATTATTTTATAAATCAAAAAGAAACAAAAAAATTATTTTATAATCAATATCTATACAAAGCAGCATTACACAACCCTTTAGCCACTATATTTAGAGATAAAAACTTTACATACGCAAGACAACAGTTAGATATTCTTCAATTAAAATATGAAAGTGGCAAAAAACTACAACTTAACCAACATAGGAAAAGTGTTTCAGTAGAACAATTTGTTGCGGCAAAATTTTTGCTTGCCGAATTAGATAATAGAAATGATTATCAAATTAGGATAGAATGTCCTAGAATGTCAATTTATTCCAATGATAAAAAATGGTTAAAATACTTAATGAGCAAGCCATTAAAGTTTTTTGAATTCTATTCCCCTGATCAAAAACACATACATTTATTGCAAAAAAATACTATTCTTGTAAATGATGTTAATTTTAAGTACAAATATAAGGTCACTTTAAACAACAAAGTAGATCCCAATTTCTACAATTGGCTTGTCAATAATCCTTCAAAAGTAAAAGTAGGTGAGACATGTTTAGAAGGTATAAAAAAAGGGCAATATGTGCGTGGATTTTACTTGTATATAACAGATGAAAAAATTTTAACTTTAGTAAATTTAATGATAGGTTCGCAAATAGCCCGTATTGACAATATAGTATACAAAAGCAGTTAAGGATAAATAATAGTATGCCGAGTTATAGCGAAATAATACTATCAAATCAAGTTCATCCTGGAGACAGTACAAGTGAAACTGTTACTGGAACCAAGTTTAAAGGCGATGGATACTATGGTAGAGCAGATGGATTTCATACTGTTCAGTACAACGTATCTGGGTTCAGTGGAAATATAAAGATGCAAGGAACACTTGCAACTAATCCTACTGACTCTGATTATTTCGATATTGCAGGCACAGAAAGCACAGGCTCTAATGGCTCATTTTTTAAAAATTTTACAGGAAATTATGTATGGGTCAGAGCTGTAGTAACATATACAGATGGAACAGTACAAAGTATACTTTTAAATCATTAAGGACGGAACTATGGAAAATTTTATAAGTGTGTCTATTCCAAGCAGAACAGCAAAGAAAGCTGTATTATCGAAAATGATATCATCTGCCGGTGGACATTTACATGAAGGAGAACCAAATTATGGTATCTTTGAAGGTGATGATAAAAATATCATTTTAAAGTTAGAAATACCAAATCAAATGAATGCAAAAGATTCAGATATAGTAGCACATAACTTATCAGAAGATTTATTTAATTTAGGCTATAGTGATTTCGACATTGAAATAAGTTCCGATCCGCAAGAAGAAAATACTTTAGAAAGCACTGACTGGCATACCATCGATGAAGCACCTATACAAATAGTACAAATTGGTCCTAAAGGAGAGTATGTAAATTTCAACATAGACAAAAGTTTACCATCTATAGAAGTTATAGGCCCAACAGGAAAACCAAGAAGAATTCATGGTACTCCTGCTCAGCTTGCAAAAGCACAAGCTGATTTAGAAAAAAAGGGCTCACAAATTACAAAGCCAATTAAAGCAAAAGGCGGTGTACAAGGTGTTACATTCAACAAAGATGGTAGTATGAAGAGAGACGGTGATGCCGCTGTTAAAAAAGATCCAAATTTAGTGCCAGATAAAAAGTCAGCACCAGGTGCAGAACCTGGAAGTAGAGACGCATTAATGGCTATTGTTAACCAATATGCAAAACAAGGTATGACCTTAGCAGATGTAGACGCTATGGAAAGAGCAGCTATTGCTTCTGAAACAAAATCAGCTCCTGACGATGCAAATATTTTAAGTAAAGCGTTTCAAGGTTTTAAACGTTTTGCTAGAAACAAAGATTGGCGTGTAAAATTTGTTTTGGCTAATGCGGCAGAAAAAATGCAATTACCAGGATTATTTAATTCAAAAGGTAATTTTATTTATATGGCTGAAGAAAACCAAGACGCTGATGAAGATGGCGGGTTTAACACAGGAGGTCCGTCCTCTGCTGCAGGTGCAAGTTTATCAGACTACATGATTCTTGCTAAAGTAGGCTTAGTCCCAGCTAGTAAATTAGAAAAAATACAAAAAGCATTTGCCAATCAACCCAAGAATATGAAAAAAGTAAATGCTATTGTTGCCGCACAAAAGGCAGCTACAAGCAAAACAGTTTCCGGCGATTTACCAGGTGATGGTAAAACAGATGCGGAAAGAAGTAGTGGCGCTGGACAAGGTGTTGATACAGGCACTGATACAAATAAATTCGCTGACTTATCAAGAGCAGAAGCAAGTCAATTATTGTTTGACAAATTGAAACAACTTAGAGAATTAATACGTAATAATCCTGAACCACGTGGTGTTGTAGCAGAGAACAAAAAAATACTAATGCGTAAACTGCACAATAACTTTATTTTTGAAGATGCGGCCGCAGACAAAGCTATTGCAGAACTTGTTGCAGATATTGAATTATTAATACCCAAAGTAAGTGATGCAAATGCCCGTATTGCAACACAGGCAGTTAGTAAAGCAAAGCCATATGTAAGACGACACAAAGCTGTGGCTAGTGCTACTGTTAAAAAAGACAAAGAAAAACCAGCAACTGATAAAAAATCAGATGCAGACGACCCTGTAAAAAGATTAAACATTCCAGGTAATCCGTTAGCAGACTTTGCTAAATCAGGAAAAGGTGGATTAGCAAACGATCCAGATGAACAACTTGCAATAGATGAATTGCAAGCATTTTTAAATATTCCTGTAACAGGAAAATATGATCAAGCTACAAGAGATGCTGTATCTGCATACCAAAAAGCAAATGGCCTTAAGGTAGATGGAGATGCAGGACCAAATACAATAGCAAAAATGATGGGTGTAAATCCACAGGATCTTACAGATCCTAATAGAAGTGATGCTAAAGCTAAATCTAAAGAAAAATCAGCAGCTGATCAACGTAAAGCAGATGCTAAGAAAGATTTACGAAATGGTGTTGCTCCACCAGAAGAACAAAAGCTAGAAGATGCTATCAAGTTTAACTGGAAGGGCAAAAGCTATTATGTAAGCACAACTAAAGTTGAAAAAAATGAAGCTAACAACAATATTGCTTGGGTATTTTACAAAGATGAAAAACTAACGCAAGGACAAAAAGTTGCTGTGCTAGGTTCACATTGGGAAGCTCAGTTAGAAAAAGAACTTCAAAGACGAGCTGAAGCAGGAAGTAAAAAAGCTAAAGAGGCTTTAGAAATAATCAATCCAGAAGGCACTGAACCTAAGTTCCAAGGAATGCAAACAGGTGGTAGAGAAGATGGAGCTGCATATAAAGTTGTTACAGGAAGTGGTCAAGGTAGAAGGTTTACAACATTTGACAAAGATGGCAACAGAGTAGACGATGGTCGCGGAGGCGGTCCTAACTTACCAAGCAAACAAGAATATGCAAAAAATAATCCTGTAGATGATACGGAAAAAGAACCAAAAATGCAAGCCAATCAAACTGGTGATGCTGACAAAAAAGATACAAAGACTGATACAGACGATGCAGGCCCACAGGATGATACAGAGAAAAAAGCTGACACAGATAAAAAAGATGATACAGATAAAAAAGATGGTGAAGCTGAAACACCTAAAATAGGCGGTAATCAGCTTAAAGCTATTCAAAAGAATGCACAATTACTGTATGATGCTGGAGATATTTTGACTGGCACTGACGAGGATGCTGTTGCAAAAGTAATTAACAGAATTACTAATGTAGGTATTTACAATGCATTAGATAAAGAGTTTAAAGCTCTAGAAGATAACAAGAAAAAATTAAGCATGTTTGATTACTTGAAAAAAGAAATGTATGATGGCGTTACTGGTAGTGGCAAAGATTTTGATAGATATTTCCTTGCTATACTTAGAAAGAAAGGTATTGCTCACACGCTACCAAAAGACATGTTACCTCGTAAAGGAAAACGTAGAGGCAAAAACGTTACATTAGGTGGTAGTTATACAACTAAAAACTTTGGAGATTCATATGATGACAAAGGCAAATTTATAGTCAAAGGATCAAAAAAATGAAAATCTTTGAAATAACAGAAACACGTATTACTACAAAGCCAGTCATGCACAAAGGGCGTAAGGTTTATAAGCATGACTTTTCTGATAAATTGTTTGCCAGTGAACAAGATGCTAGAAACGATGAGTACGGATATACCTTGAAATCACAAAGCCTAAAAAAATTCGGTGGTAAATCTAGTGACGTACAAGACTTTAAAGAAGTTACTCCAGAAGAACTTAAAAAAAGATTAGGTGATATTCTAGGAGCGTTGGGTGCAAGCGGTGCTTTACAAAATTTAGAAAAAAACTTCAATAAAATGTTGCAACAATTTAAAGGTGATATTGAAGTGATGGATAAGATATTGCAGCAGAAAGAAGACGAGCTTGGGTTATCGATATGAGATTAAACGAATTCACAGACAAAGAAGAATTACCATTTGACGTAGTAGATGATACACTTGTATTCATGCGTAATGATCCTGTCTTCTATCGCAAATATTATTATCCAGCAGTATGTGAACTTGCTGATTGCCAACGTGCAGGCAAAGATGCTGACCCAAAAAAATATCTCACACCTATGATTGAAAAAGGTTGCGATGCATATGTTAAAAAATACAATGTAGGACGTAATTCAGAAGAAGTTTTCACAGCTGAAGACCGCACAAATCTCCTTCAAAAAATAAATGATGAAGAAACTGAAAATATTCGAAAAGGCGATTACACGTGAAAATCTATGAAGTTACAGGCGCAAACAAAACAGCTTCTTTTGCACTAGGTAGATTAAATCCAGCAACTACCGGACACGAACTTCTTGTAAATGCAATAAAAAAAGAACAAGGTGACTCTTTCTTATTCCTTACTGATAGGGCGCCAAAGCTACCAAAAGATCCGTTAACATCAGAAGATAAATTAGACTGGGCTCGTAAGAGTTTCAATGGTATAAGTATTGGACTTGCAAAAAATGTTTTAATAGCTGCGGATAGATTATACAAACTTGGGTATAGAGATATTGTTTATTTAGAAGGTATAGATCCGGAAAAACCTTTTCCTTTATCAAAGCTAATTAAAGATTATAATGGTGTTAAGAAAGATCTACATGATTATAATTTTAATAGTATAAGAGTAGTACAACTTCCAAGAAATGCAAGTGCTGCAGATGCTAGTGGGATGAGTGCAAGTAAATTACGCCAAACAGTTATGGATAATAATTTAGAAGAATTTAAAGCAGGAGTTACACAAATAGCACAACCATATGCAGAAGATATGTTTAAAAAATTACAAGGCATAATGGGAGTTGATCCTGTAGAAGAAGGATTGTTAGATTTAATAAGTTTTTCAGGAAATGAAATGGAAGAAAAATACATTCCATTTGTTATAAAAAATGTTAGGAGATATGGTACTCAGAGAACTGAAAGATTGTTAGTTAAAAAATTTCCTAAAATTAAACCAGTAGACGTAAAGAGAGCTATGAGACAAGCTCTAGATATTATGAACAAAGGCTAGACAGATGGATGAACTAGCATACATTAAAAAACTAGCTGGCGTAAATGAATTTAAAGGATACACAGAATACCAAATAGATGAAAATCCAAGTATTACAGCGGCAGGAATTAAAAAGAAAGAAAAGAAACTAGGGCTTAAACCAGGCGATCCAGATTGGTTTAAATTATGGTTTAGTAAACCATACATGACAGGGGCAGTACAATTTAGAGGAAGAAAAAAATGAAAATGTTTCTAATAGTAATTGCAATGATAGCTAGTCCAGGTTCTAAGGATACGGATTTATATATAATACAAGAACCTAATTTCAAACAACCTCAACATTGTTTACAATTTGTTCAAATCAATACCCGTCCTTTAATTGAAAAAGCAAAATCTGTATACCCTACCCAAGAAGTTGAAAATATTTATTGTATTACTGAAGAAAAATTAAAGGTGTTAATTAGCGGAACCAAGGCATGAAATTTAAAGACATAAAAGTTAAGGAATACGGCGTAGGTAGAATTACTAAACAAAATACTACCGCGGATGTAAAGCCTGGTGAAACTAAAAGACAAGCTGCTAAATTTGGTTTCAAATTAGGTAAAGACGGAAGGCCGCCAACTCTAAGTAAAAAGGTCAAAGGATCTAAAACTAATGTTCTTTTTAACTTTGGTCTAGCAGAAACAAATAGAAAAAATAATCTTATCGATTTTGTAAATTTTTGTAAAGAACAATTACAATTAAAAAATAGTCCACCTATAAAATTTGTAAGTGATACAGAAGATACTACTTTTGGATATTTTGACAAAGATAACAAAAATATAGTTGTTCAAAATACTGGTAGGCATCAAATGGATGTGATGCGTACTGTTGCACATGAATTAATCCATTACAAGCAAGACCAAATGTTTAATAGAGAACTTGATGGAGAAGATGGAAGCCCAGACGAAAATCAAGCAAATGCATTGGCTGGAGTAATTTTAAGAAGATGGGGACAAAAAAATCCAACTTTATTCACCGAATCGGTTGACGAAGATACCCAAAGTAGTGTATACTTTACTAATATGCAGGAGCAGTTAGGAGAAATAGGAAAAACCACAGAAATTTATGTAGACATGGACGGAGTGTTAGCTGATTTCTTTGGAGAATGGACAAAGCTAATGAATGTAGATCATTGGAGTCAAATTGATAACGATGGCTTATCCGGTGCTTTACAAAAAATTAGAGATACTGACGAGTTTTGGTTAAAGTTACCAATGCTTCCACAAGCAAAAGAATTACTTCAATTAATAAAAAATATAAAAGGTGAGTATAATATATGTTCTAGTCCCCTAGCAGATGATCCAAATTCGGAACCACACAAGAGACAATGGATAAAAGATAACCTTGGATTCTTTCCTCCTAAGAATGTATATATTACACATGACAAAGCACAGTTTGCTAAAAATGCAGATGGCACACCCAACATACTAATTGATGATTTTGGTAGGAATGTAAGACAATGGGAGTCTGCAGGTGGCATAGGCTTCAAATATAAAGACCATAAGTTCGAAAGAACTGCAAAACAATTACAAAAGCATATTGCAGAAAACAAATATTCTGATTTAGGACATAAAAAACCTAAGAACTTAAAAACTGATCTTAAGTTACCTAATGGTGACAAAAAAGTTTTACGTGCAGACGATAAAGATCATATCAGAGGACTAGTTGTGAGAAGTAATGCTGATGGAAGTTACGATTCATATTACTGGTATAATGACCCTACAAGAAAAGTTCCTATAGAAATCACAATTGATGGCAAATCAGTTGCTAAAGATGCAAAAAATATTCATTGGAAGTTTCACCCTGAACTAAATGAAGAAAAAATGAGTAAAAAAGACCTAAAATCTGCTCATAAAACTGCTGATAAAATTTTAGATAAACCTAAGGCAAAAAAGTCTATTGCAAAATGGGCTAAGGACAAGGGAATGGATCCTGAAGGTGCAGTATATGCAATAGCAACAAATATGCAAAAAAAGAAAAAAACAGAAACTTATTCAAGAGATGAGTTACCTCAGCTTAAATTAAAACAATTAAAAGAAAAAAACTTTCCTTATAAGATTGTGCCTTTATCTTTGAAAAATATTATTCCTGTACAAAAAGAACGTATTAAAGAAAATTATAAAAAGCATCTAATTAATATACAAAAAGGTGTTTTCAATCCTATTGTTGTAGATAGTGAGAATAAAATAATAAATGGACATCATAGATATGATGTAATAAAACAAATTGGAATGAAAGAAGTATCGGTGGTACAGGTTCCATTTACATTAGAAAGTTTATTAGAAAAGTTGGATCAAAAAAAAAAATCTGAATGCTCTAATTACACCAAATCTAAAAAAAATACATAACATTTTTTCCAAAAATAAATTTGAAGTTCGTATAATTGGCGGAGCGGTTAGAGATATTGCACTAGGTAAACAACCTAAAGATATTGATCTAGCAACAGATGCTACTCCTGATGAAATGATTGCTATGTTCGATAAGGCAGGTATTAGACACATTCCTACAGGTATAGAGCATGGAACAGTAACCGCAGTAATAGATAAAGAACCTTATGAAATTACAACTTTACGTGCAGACGTTGAAACTGATGGAAGAAGAGCAAAGGTAAAATTTGTAAGAAATTGGAAGGCAGATGCACAAAGAAGAGACTTAACTTATAATGCTATGAGTTTAGACTTTAATGGTAAAATATATGACTATTTTGATGGTATGAATGACTTACAAAATAAGGTAAGCAAGTTTGTAGGTGATCCTTCAGAACGTATTAAGGAAGACTATTTAAGAATTCTAAGATATTTGCGATTTCAAGGTAGACTTAATAAACCAAAATGGGAAGAAGACACGACTACTGCTATCAAAAAAAATGTAAAAGGATTGAAAAATATTAGTGCTGAAAGAGTTTGGCAGGAAATGTCCAAAATTTTGTCTGGAGGAAATGTAAAAGAAATAGTTTCATACATGGATAAAACTGGAGTAGCAAAACAAATTAATTTGCCTACAAACAATGCAAAAAAATTAGTTGATAACGACAATGAAATTATAAATTTAGCTAGATTAGTAGACAATGATGATCTTGCATTAAAATGGAAATTAAGTAAAGACGAACACACTACATTATTAACTCTTGTTAACAATAAGGACAAAAAACTTACACAAAAAGCGGCAGAAGATTTACTTGTAGATGGAAAAAATAAAAAAATATTAGCAAAACTTGCTGTGTTACAAGGAGATCCAGAACTATCAAATTATATACTTAATTTTAATCCGCCGGTATTTCCAGTCACTGGTAATGACTTAATAGCCATGGGATATAAAAGCGGGCCTGAACTAGGTCAAACGCTTAACAAGGTCAAGTCTGCTTGGAAGCAAAGTAATTTTACAGCTAATAAAGATGATCTTTTACAAAATTTAAAAGAAGATATAAATCCAACAATGCCAAATTTTGATTATGAATGGGGAGAAGCACAACGCTATCCTGAATTTGAAAAACTTGGTAAGGAAAAATGGATTGAGTTAGCTAAACAAGGAAAAATATTTACTTTAACAAAAAAAGATATTAGGGATATTCATAACACAGATGCTGGAGATATGGGTAGTTTTAAAAAATTAGAATTAGCAAAACAATTAAGAGTGTTAGATAAACTAAAAAAGGGCGAATATGAATTGCCTATAATTGCTATGTACAGCGACGGTTGGTTAGAATTAATCGGCGGTAACACTCGTCTTACTGCGATGATTGGCATGCAAGATCAAGCTAAAGTCTGGGTATTTAAAGTTCCTGATGAAGTTGCAAATTTAGCAGTGAATGAAAACTTTGCAGATGGTAAGAAAAAAGGTAAAAGTCGTCCAGGTAGAGTAAAACGTGCAGGAGCTAGTTGTAAAGGTTCTGTAACAAGCCTTAGAGCAAAGGCTAAAAAAGCAAGTGGCGAACGTGCTAAGATGTATCATTGGTGTGCTAACATGAAGAGCGGCCGTAAAAAAGGTTAAACTATACTAAAATCAGCTAAATATTACGAGAGGGAATTGATATGAGATTCAGTGAAATAATAGCAGAAGATAGATTTAGAAAATTCAAACTGCAACGCAAAGGTTCTAAAGGTCCAGCAGTAAAAGAAATGCAAAAAATGCTAATTTCTTTAGGTTATTTAGACCCAACATGGACAAGTAAGCGTTCTGGTAAATCATTCCCTAGCGATGATGGAAATTTTGGCAATGGTACACTAAGAGCTGTAAAGGCATTCCAAGAAGCAGAAGGATTGAAAGTAGATGGATTAGTAGGCAAAAATACTATCAAAGCTATGATGAAACTTGCTGATCGAAAAGAAAAAGATGAATTAGTTGCAAAAAAAGATGCATCAGTAGGTAAGTCTAAAGCTGAACTAGATACTATGATTAGCAAAGTTTTAAAGAAGAGAGAAGATAAAAAAATTGCTGATCTTGTAGATCAAAAGATTAAAGGCAAAATGCGTAATCCAGATATGTACGATGATCTGAAAGCATTAATATCAGCCAAAGGTAGAGTAAGCGGAGAAGAATTTGGTAAACTAGCACGAGCTTACATAAACAAATCCCTTGCTAAGTATGTGCAAAAATTAGACTTTGCTGGAGCATTGGACTTTATGCTTCAGAAAACTACTATGTTACCGCCGGCAGAAAGAAAAGACGTTGTGCAACAAGTTATGGCGATGCGTAATGAAATATTAGCAGTCAAAAAAATGACTCCTGACCAAGCTGTTGCTAAACATGGAGATGATAAACAAAAAGCCAAACTTGCAAAATTAAATAAAGAATTAGATATATTAAACAAAAGAGAAAAAGAAATAGATAACAGAACATTAGACGGAGTACCTGTAGGACCAGAAGCCGAAAAAGATTTTCAAAAAAAGGCAGGGTTTAGAAATCCTTTTGATGCAGCGGCCGCAATGAAAGCAGGGAAAATCAAATGAAATTAAGAGAAATTTACAAAGAGGAAATGGGCATAGGCGGCATAGGCAGTAGTATGATAGCTGTCGCTCCTGTTGGCGTAGGAGGTATGCAAAAACGTAATCCAGATGGTACTGCTAAAAATGCATTAGATCAAGATAGCTTGTTAGGTAGCACAAAGAAGAAAAAGAAGAAGAAAAAACTAAGTGAAAACGATATTTCAAAATTAAAAAGTTTAGAAAAAGAACTAAAATCAACTGAGAAAAAAATACAAGCAGGTGATGTAAATTACACAGATAAAGCAACAATTGATTTATTTAATAAGACTGCTCATACTATTGCGTCTATAAATTTTGAGCAAATGGCTGTTAATATGTTTAAAAAATTTGTAGAACAAGTTGACCTTGGTATAAAACAAGGAAAATATAGTGCAGAAGATTTACCAAAAATGCAAAAAGCTAGAGATGAAATGGCAGCACAAATTCCAACACTAGAAAAATATGCGGCAAAAGCTAAAGAAAGAATAGCAAAAAATAAAGGAAATGAAGTTGGAATGGAAGATATGAGGATGAACAGTAAAGGTAAACTACAATACGATACTCCTTATAGTGACTTTCCTAATGATCTTGAAGATGATTTAGACAATTTAAAAGCAGAATTTGACTCTATGCTAAAACAAATGACGAAACAGTAATGCATAAATACTGTATCAAGGAGAATTAAAAATGGCCAAACAAAATAAAAAAGGTTCTTCGATTAAAGAAGGGTTAGCTGACCTTGCACAAGTCGCTGAACGTGATCACGAAGTGCAAATGGCTAGAGCACAATTATACAAACTAGCCAAATATTCTATTAAGTTACATGAAATGCTTAAAACAGTTACTGAGCAAGAAGGCTTAGAAGGTTGGGTACAAGCTAAGATTACAAAAGCATCTGATTATATGAGTAGTGTATATCACCACTTAGATTATGATATGAAATTTGCAGAAGATGGTGTAGCAGAAGGACTTAAAGTAACAATTACTCAACCTAAAGACAAAGCAACAGGTAAAGACAAAAAGAAAGACAAAGCAGTAAAAGAAGGTGATGGAATATATCACGATTGTGCGAAAAGTTTTAAACATCCTACTTACGGTGAATGTAAAGTAATTCCAGGTGAACATACATTATATGAAGATGGTACAGTAACACATTACGATGCAACATTTAAAAGTTGTGGACAAGATTATATTGTTAGAAATGTTCCAGTTGAAAAAATGACAGACGTAGTATACGAAGGTCATCATCATGCGGCAAGAAAAAACAAAAAGAAAAAATAGCAAGGATATAAGATGTCAGATTTTTACGATATAAGTGCAAAAATGAAAGACCTATTTCCTTCTAATGCAGAAGAAGATAGAGCTGCTCTTACAGCTATGGCCAATGCTCCAGTAAAAGAAGATGTCAAAGTAGATCATATTAACGAAAGTGTATCTGTAAAAAAAGGCAGTTTACCAATAGACTTAGATTTACAAAGTTTTTCAAAATTAGCAGGTATAAATGAAAAACAAAAAGACGCAGATCAAGTACGAGGTTCAGAACCAACACCAGCTATGTCCAAGCCAGGCGGCAACGAAACTCCGCATCCAATGAAAGACAGGCTTGTAGGGGACAGTATAGAAAACGATGAAGAAAGCACAGAAGGTATAAGCATTGTGCCTACAGGCAAAGATCCAATGGCTGACTTACAAACACAACTTAAAAGAGGAATGGATTTAGTATCCCAAGGATCGGAAATGATTGAAGATGCACAATCTAAAATGAAAGAAATGATGTCTAAGTTGAGTATGGAAAGTAAACCAAGTGTTAAGACATCAAACGAGTCAACAATAAATTCAATTAAACAAGAATTATTAGCCAAATTAAAAGCGAGTAAGTGATGCGAGTACTAGAAGTACTAGAAGAAACACTTGTATTAGAAAATCCTGAATCTACGGATGACGAGATTAAGAAACTGCAACGTTTTGGAATATCTGCAGACAACATAGATGATTATAAAAAGAAATCTACTCTAACAAAAAATTGGCAAACAACATCATTTAGTAAAGATGCTTGGTTCTTAATTTTTGCATTATCGAATAGCAATAGATATGCAGAAACACGCATAGGAATCATAAAAAAGAATTTTGATTATTGGTATAAAAAATTAGTTGAGCAACCTAAACCAGACTATTCTATAACATTCTGGCTACAACAGGCATTGGCCCTTGCTAAATTACAATTAGTCTCTTCAAATGCAGAAGATATTGTTACAGAATTAATAGGAAGAGTGCAGAATGTGTTAGGTATCACTATTGGTCCTGCTTGGCAAGCAGATGGCACAAGTGTAAAAGATGTTAAAGAGCCATACAAAGATTTTTATGCAAGATTTTTACAAATACTAGGTGCGGCACCTCAAGATTATAACTTTGGTAAAGATCCAACAGACCCGGTTGATCAGACAGATATAGACAAAGAGATTCCTCCGTATTCAGTTAGAGAAGCGAATCAAATTGCGGCTAGGTTAGAAGATGCATTAGATGGTGCATGGAGTGTCTCCCAGTTATGGAATTGGAGTGATGATTTTGATGATGATGAAGTGCTTAGTATTTTATTAACAATTAACTCTAACACCAATTGGGATCTTGTGCAAAAATCATATAAAGAATTATATGACGAAGATCTTATAGAAGAAATAAAAGACGAACTTGGTCCTAAAAGTATAGCAACTTTAAATAAACACTTAGTTGGAATAAAAGCAAAAAGTTTAGATCCAAAAAGCATCACTTCATATTCTGACAAACGTGATGGCTATGTAGTTGAATCTCCACAAGAATTGCTAAAAATAATCAAAGGATTTGAAGAGTACTTTTTCAAACAAGAACCAAAATACAAAAAATTTGCTGAGTCAAAAAGTGGTAAATCTGCACATCTTGCATTTAGCAAAAATATGTTAGATGAAATGAAAAAGCAGTTCAAAAAAGACAACAGGATTACTGTACGTGATATAAAAAGAATTTTTGCCAAACATCGTGACGGTTTTAAGAAAACTGCGGATAACCTCTTATAATTCAAAATATTTTCATATCCCAAATAAAATGCTTGACTTTCTGTTAAGTATCTAGTATAATATACAATAACTAATAACTAAGGAGATACCTATGAGTGACCGTACCTATGGCGTAGAAGAAAAAGCCAAATTAGAAAGGCTTGTTAACGAAGGTGTTACTGTTCTTCAAGAGATTGAAGATTTAAATGAAGGACTCAAAGATACTGTGAAAGCAGTAGCTGAAGAGTTAAATATTAAACCAAGTTTAATTAATAAAGCAATTAAGATTGCACAAAAAGGTGATTGGGCCGCACATGCTGATGCGTTTGATGATCTTGAAACACTAGTTGTAACTGTTGGCAAGGACAAGTAAGTTTGGACAGAATAATAAGTTTTTTCAAAGAGAGCCATCGTCTCAGTCCGACAGCATTCTATTGCGAGATGGCCGAAGCAACTTTTTTAATTTCAGCAAGTGCAATTTTGACATTTACTGTATTAGACCCTGCAACTAAAATTTTTATACCAATGTATTTTGTTGGTAGTATATTAGGTGTAATTAGTGCAGTAATAAGGCAAGCCGCATTTGTAATTGTATTGTGTAGTTGGTTTACACTTATGAATGCAATAGCATTAGTAAAGTTATTTTTTATAGGATAAGATATGAGTTATGTAGATGCAATTTTTGATCGTGATGCTGACATTATTAGAGCAGTAGAACGCAGAGACGGCAAAAGAAAATTCACAGAGTATCCTATCAAGTATACATTTTACTATGAAGATCCTAGAGGAAAATACAAGAGTGTTTATGGTGATCCTCTTACTAGAGTTGTTTGTAAAACAACAAAAGACTTTAGGAAAGAAGTTGCCATAAACAATTCTAAAAAATTATTTGAAAGTGATATCAATCCTATCTTCCAATGTTTGAGTGAAAACTATCTCAATCAAGATGCACCTAAACTAAACATTGCGTTTTTCGATATTGAGACTGACTTTGATCCAGAGCGTGGCTTTGCTGATCCAAGTGATCCGTTCATGCCAGTGACATCTATAAGTGTATATCTACAATGGATGGAAACAATGGTATGTTTAGCAGTCCCTCCTAAAACACTCACTATAGAGCAAGCTAAAGTAGAACTTGAAGGCATTGAAAATGTAATGTTGTTTGAAAAAGAAAGTGAAATGATTGATACTTTCTTAACACTTATTGAAGATGCAGATATACTATCGGGTTGGAACAGTGAAGGTTATGATATTCCATATCTCATAAACAGAACAAGTCGTGTACTTTCTAAAGATGATACAAGACGTTTTTGTTTATGGCAACAACTTCCAAAGAAACGTGAATTTGAAAAATATGGAAAAACAGCTGAAACCTATGACCTAGTAGGCAGAGTGCATTTAGATAGTTTAAACTTATATCGTAAATACACATATGAAGAAAGACACAGTTACAGACTTGATGCAATCGGAGAAGTTGAAATTGGCGAAACTAAAGTTCCTTATGAAGGCACTTTGGATCAATTGTACAACAATGACTTTAGAAAGTTCATTGAATACAACATACAAGATACCGCACTACTGGACAAGCTGGACAAAAAGCTAAGATTTATTGATCTTAGCAATGAACTTGCACATGCAAATACTGTTTTGCTACAGACCACTATGGGTGCAGTTGCAGTTACAGAACAAGCGATTGTTAACGAAGCACATCACAGAGGACTTCAAGTTCCAAACAGAAAAAAACGCGACGACGAAAGTACAGCCGCGGCAGGTGCTTATGTTGCATTTCCTAAAAAAGGTTTACACAAATGGATTGGCTCTATGGACTTAAACAGTCTATATCCAAGTGTAATTCGTGCATTGAATATGGCTCCAGAAACTATTGTAGGACAAATCCGTCCTGATATAAGTGATGCTCGAGTACACGAAGATATAAATTTGAAAAAGAAGTCATTTGCTGGTAGCTGGGAAGGACGTTTCAGCACAGAAGAATATGAAGCAGTAATGGACAAACGTAAAGATGTTGCACTTACAATTGACTTTGAGAATGGGCAAACAGAAGTACTGAGCGGTGCAGAGATTAACAAACTTATTTTTGATAGTAATAATCCTTGGATGCTTTCATCTAATGGTACTATTTTTACAACAGAATTTGAAGGTGTGATTCCAGGTATTCTAAAACGTTGGTATGCTGAAAGAAAAGAATTACAAGCACAACTAAAAAAAGCAAAAGACGCAGGCAATGCTATAGAAACTGAATACTGGGATAAAAGGCAACTTGTTAAAAAGATTAACCTAAATAGTTTGTATGGTGCTATCCTAAATCCAGGTTGCAGATTCTTTGATAAACGTATAGGACAATCTACAACACTCTCAGGTAGAACTATTGTAAAACACATGAGTGCAGAAGTAAACAAAGTAATTACAGGTACTTATGATCACACAGGTGAAGCAGTTATATATGGTGATACAGATTCTGTATATTTTAGTGCCTTTCCAACTCTTAAGAAAGACATAGAGTCTGGTACTATTCCTTGGTCGAAGGAAAATGTAATTACACTTTATGACCAAGTAGCGGAAGCGGCTAACGATACATTTGAAGACTTTATGTATGATGCATTTCATTGTCCAAAAAGTAGAGCTGAAGTAATTGCGGCAGGTAGAGAAATTGTTGCAGAAAGCGGATTGTATATTACTAAAAAACGTTATGCGGCACTAGTGTATGACGTAGAAGGTTTTAGAAGTGACGTAGACGGCAAGCCAGGTAAAGTAAAAGCAATGGGCTTAGACTTGCGTAGATCAGATACGCCTGTGTTCATGCAAGAATTCTTAAGTGAAATATTAATGATGGTGTTACAAGAAAAACCACAAGAAGATGTACTACAACGTATTACACAGTTTAGAAAAGAATTTAGTGAACGTCCTGGATGGGAGAAAGGTTCGCCTAAACGTGCAAACAAGATTGGACACTATCAACGTCTTGAAGAAAAACAAGGCAAAGCAAATATGCCCGGACACGTTCGAGCAAGTATAAATTGGAATACATTGAAACGTATGAATGGTGACAAGTATTCGCAGGAGATTGTAGATGGTATGAAAGTTATTGTTTGTAAGCTAAAACAAAATCCATTAGGTTATACTTCAGTGGCGTATCCAACAGACGAGTTGCACATTCCAGAATGGTTTAAAGAACTTCCGTTTGATGATGCGGCAATGGCAGAAACAATTATTGATAATAAACTTGGAAATTTAATAGGTGTTCTTAATTACCCACTTGAAGATACAAAACAACATAATACTTTCAACAGCTTGTTTGATTTTGGAGGATAAATGCAGAAAAAAAATATAAAAAGCAAATTACATTGGACTACTGAAGTAAGTGAAAAAGGTTTACTTGCAGTGATTGGTGCTCTTACAATGGTAGCCGCTGGCTTAGATATATACCAAATGGTAGTTGTAGAAATGAAAATTGAATTAGCTGATTTATTTTTACTATTCATTTATGCAGAAATAGTTGGCATGGTGGGTGCTTTTTATGCAAGTAACAGAATACCTGTAACATTACCTATTGTTATTGCAATAACTGCCTTATGTAGACTAATTGTTTTGAATAGTAAAGATGCTGATCCTTGGTTACTTGTAGCAGAAGCGATTGCAATACTTGTATTAGCTGGTGCGGCATATTTAATGAGCATGAAGGATAAATTAAGTCTAGAAAAAGAAAGATTACGTAAATGAAACTACATATAAATGATATAGGCGGCGAAATTGCAAAAGAAGATGAAAGATATGTTGTAAAAGATAACACAACACTTAAAAATCTAATACTCAGTAGCACAGATTTGAAAGCAATGAAATGTACGACTGGTCATGCACATGTAGGACAAGAAGAAATCTATAATTTTGTCAAAGGTTCGGGCAGAATGGAAATGATTGATCTCAACGGTTCTAAATATGATATTCCTTTTAAAGAAGGTGACGTAATTTTAATTCCAGATGGCTGGTTTCATCGTGTACATGCAGGACCTTTCGGTACTTACTTTGTATGTATATTTGATGGTAAAAGGAAACATTAATGAAAGTAGGATTTACTTGTTCAACTTTTGACTTACTACATGCTGGTCATGTTATAATGCTTCGTGAAGCAAAAGAACAATGTGATTATCTTATTTGCGGATTACAAATTGATCCAAGTATAGATAGAGCAGACAAGAACGCACCTATTCAAACTGTAGTTGAACGATACACGCAATTAAAAGGTGTAGAGTATGTAGATGAGATTATTCCGTATGGAACAGAAGCTGATCTTGAAGATATATTAAGTATGTACCCAATTGATATAAGAATATTAGGTGAAGAATATAGAGATAAAGATTTTACAGGTAAAGATATCTGTAGGAAAAGAGATATAAAATTACATTTTAACAAAAGAGACCATAGATTTAGCTCTAGCGATTTAAGGAGAAGGGTTTGTGAATAAACAAAATAAATTTATATTTGATGTAGACGGAACATTAACTCCAAGTAGATGTCAAATAGATATGGACTTTGCAGTATACTTTACAGATTTTTGTACAGATAATCATGTATATCTAGTAACAGGTAGTGACAGAGAAAAAACTTTAGAACAGGTAGGTGAGGAGATATACAGTCTTGCAAAAAGGGTATATAATTGTTCAGGAAGTGATGTTTGGGAAGGTGAAAAAAATGTTTACACAAGCGATTGGAAACTACCGGAGCAGGCTAGAGAATGGTTGACAAAAGAATTAAAATCTAGTTCATTTCCATTAAGAACAGGTATACATATTGAGGATAGACCAGGAATGGTTAACTTCAGTATAGTTGGTCGTAATGCAACAATGGGTGAACGAAAGCTATACGTAAGATATGATACTGCAAACGAAGAAAGAGTAAAAATTGCAAAAGAATTTAAAAAACGGTTTCCTGATATTGAAGCAGTAGTCGGCGGTGAAACCGGCATAGACATATTTCCAGTAGGCAAAGATAAAGCTCAAATCGTAGAGGACTTTGATAAAAAAGATAAATTATATTTTTTCGGTGATAGAATGGATAAGGACGGTAATGACTATTCCTTATCTAAAAAAGTACACTATGCTAGATCAGTTACTGGTTGGCAACAAACTAAAGAAACATTATGCTATCTACAAGAGGCGGGAATAGCCGCATGAAAATATTAATCACAGGTCATGAAGGCTTTATTGGTAAAGTTCTTTTTGACAGACTGTGGCACAAAGGTCATGAACTAATAGGTTTAGATATAAAAAAAGGAGATGATATTACTAAGTGTTCCTTAGAATTTACAGATCTAGATTTAATTATACATTTAGCTGGTAAAAGTGGAGTAAGAGAGAGTTTAAATAATCCTGGCGATTATTGGACAACAAACGTTGAAGGCACAAGAAGAATATTTGAAAGATTTAAAAAAGTGAAAATATTGTATGCAAGTTCCAGTAGTGCATACGAGCCTACACTTAATCCGTATTCGGCTTCAAAATTTATAATGGAACAAATTGCACCACCTAATAGTTTAGGTATGAGATTTCATACTGTTTATTCAGACACCCCTAGAAAAGGAATGTTCTTAGACAAATTATTGAAAAATGAATTAGAATATGTAACTAATCACAAAAGAGATTTTATACATATAGAAGACTTGTGTGATGCTATTGAATTATTATTTGGTAAAGATTTAAACGGAATAATAGATATTGGGACAGGAATAAGTGTTAAAGTCCAGGATCTTGCACCTAATGTTCCTATCCGTCTAAATACTAAAAATGAAAGGTTATATACACAGGCAAATATACAAACATTACGGAATTTGGGCTTTAAACCTAAATACAACATAGAAAAGTTCTTGACAAACAAGAATTTAGGCACTATAATATAAACAATACAAATGGAGAAATAGGCATGAAAGACATTTTACAAGACATAGTATCGCATACACATTCTTTAGGTTTCCTTAACCTAGTTAAAGTTTCCGCTGACAATGATAATACAACTATAGATTCAATGGCAGAAGACAGATCAGTGATACTATCATCGCAAACACATAATAAAGTATCTGAATTTGATGGAACTTTTGGTATGCCTAACTTAGATAAGTTAGCATTACATTTAAAGAATCCTGAATATCAAAAAGATGCAAAACTAGAAGTAGTAAAAGCTGACAGAAACGGCGAAGAAATTCCTACACATATTCACTTTGAAAATGCTACTGGTGATTTCCAAAATGATTATCGTTTTATGAATAAACAAATCATTGAAGAAAAATTAAAAACAGTAAAGTTTAAAGGTGCTCAATGGAATGTATCATTCAAACCAACTATTGCCGCAATAAACAGAATGAAATTACAAAGTGCGGCACACTCTGAAGAACCAACTTTCAATGTAAAAACTGAAGACACAGGTGGGGCTACAGACTTAATTTTTAGCTTTGGCGATTCTGCTACACATGCTGGAAGTTTTGTATTCCAGAATGCAGTAGAAGGTAAACTAAGTCATACTTGGAGTTGGCCTGTTGCACAAGTTCAATCAATCCTTAATCTGGATGGAGAATTAACTATGAGCATAAGTGACCAAGGAGCAATGCAAATTAGTGTTGATAGTGGTATGGCAAAATACGACTATATTCTACCAGCTCAGAGTAAATAATGAACTGTGATCTAACTTCCACACAAAAAGATTATGCACACTTTTTGCCTGCCTTAAGTGGTTTTTATGCTACTTACATAGGAAAACAGAGGTTTGACAATTATGTTGAACCTTCACGTATTCCTTATGCTAACGGCATGGAATCTATGAATTGGTTAAACAAAAAAGATGGATTGTTTAATTATCATTGGACTTTATATAGTGCTGGACATGCCGAGCTTGATATAAGCAAAGATGCACCTAAAGAAGATATGGTGCGTAACAGAGACAGGCAGAACAGTTGGTTGTTAGGTGATTCAGGTGGTTTCCAGATTGGTAAAGGTGTATGGGAAGGTGATTGGAAAGATCCTAACTGCCCTAAAGCAAAAAAGAAACGTGAACAAGTCCTTGCCTGGATGGACGCATATATGGATTATGGTATGATACTTGATATTCCTGCTTGGGTGTCTAGGTCACCTGCAGGTGCTAAAGCAACTGGTATTGATAATTATCAAGATGCTGTCAATGCAACAAGAATTAACAATGACTATTTTATGAAAAATAGAAATGGTAATTGTAAATTTTTAAATGTGTTACAAGGCGAAAATCATGCTGATGCAGAAGATTGGTATCAGCAAATGAAAGATTTTTGTGATCCTAAAAAATATTCAAATCATTTTAATGGTTGGTCAATGGGTGGACAAAATATGTGTGATGTTCATCTAGTATTAAAAAGATTAGTGTCTTTACGTTTCGATGGACTCTTAGAAAAAGGCGTACATGATGTTATGCACTTTTTAGGCACAAGTAAACTAGAATGGGCTACATTACTTACTGATATCCAAAGAGCAGTTCGTAAGTATCATAATGAAAACTTTATGATTACTTTTGATTGTGCAAGTCCTTTTTTAGCAACCGCGAACGGCCAAGTTTATTGTGAACTAGAAACACAGGATAGATCAAAATGGGTGTATAGAATGGTTCCAAGCATAGACGACAAAGCCTTAGCAAAAGACACTACACCTTTTGGACAAGCATTTGTAAGAGAAGGCAAACATTCTAGTTTCAAAGATTCGCCACTTACAAAAAACTTAATGGCAAAAGATATTTGTGTATATGGTCCAGGAGATTTAAACAAAATAGGCAAAGAAGGAAAAACTAGCTGGGATAGTTTTAGTTATGCTATTCAAATGGGTCATAATGTATGGAGTCATATTGATGCAGTACAAGAAGCAAATAGACAGTATGATGCAGGCACTATTCCTAGTATGTTAGTACAAGAAAAATTTGACAGAGTGTTCTTTAGAGATATTGTAGAAGCAATCTTTATGACAGATAATAAAGATGAAGCAAATGCAATCATTGAAGAATTTAGTAAATTTTGGATGGAGATACCTGGTACAAGAGGTGCAGTTGGTAAGAAAACTGTAAATGCAGGTACTTACTTTGATTCATTGTTTGAAGTTGATAATACAAACGATACAACTACAGATATTGAAGAACTTGACGAAACTAAATTAGAGAGCCTTGTGGATGAGCAAAATTGATAGTTTAAAAAATCATATAAAAGTTTTAGAAAATAAACATAGAGAACTTGACAAATACATAGAAAGTTGTTATAATAACACTAACATTACAGATGAACTTAGGCGTATGAAAACATTAAAATTATGGTACAAAGACGAAATTCATAGACTTAATCAAAAGTTAGTGCATATGGTGTTAAAATGAAAAGAGACTATCAAGATATATCGGCAGATGATGCAACATTTTTTACTGGTAAAGAAGTAGAAAAAACTCCTGCATTTGGCTTAAAAACTTTATTCGTAGTTGGTATACAAGATACAACTAAAATTCTAAATTGGTATCATACAGAAAACTGTGAGCATATCTTTTTTGGTGCTAATCATAGCTTTAGAGCTGACAATCATATTACATGGGATCAATGGGAAAATATGATACAAGAATTTTTGGATAAAGATATTTTATGTTCTCTTGATATTCCTCTATCAAATGCAGAAACATTTAATGATAGTAGACTAGTAGAATATGATAATTTTATTCCACAAATACGTGTACCATTACCATATATTAGACTTTGGAATTATAATACAATGATTAAAATTGATGATAAAGGTTTTGATCAAAGTAATCCTGGTGTTTGGTGCCATAGTTTACATGATTTAATGGATAGAGAAAAATTTACAGATTGGGGCAAATATAGCCTTGACAAAGTATTAGAGTGAGTGTAAAATGTTAGATATTAATAATATAAATGAACGTGAGCATGAACCTTATTGGGAATATATGGGTCGACGCTTAAGAGAGGAAAATGACAATATGACGTTAAATAATGCTGAAAGAAGTATCTGGGTAACCTTTAAAAAAGAAGGTATCCATAAATATCCAGGAGCAGAGAGTGATCCAAAACTTGCCACAGGCGATTGGGACGATGTATCGTTTCTTGGCTATCCTCACCGTCATATTTTTCACTTCAGGGTGCGGATTGAGGTGTTCCACGACGATAGAGAGATCGAGTTTATACAATTCAAGCGATGGCTCGAAAGACTTTACAGTACTGATAAGAGTGATGAGGTGCTCATTTTAGATCATAAATCCTGCGAAATGATTGCAGATGAACTTTATGAAAAAGTTTCTACAAAGTATCCCGGCCGCTTTGTTGAAATTGAAGTCTCCGAAGACGGAGAAAATGGCTGTCAAATCTACTACCCGAAACCTAAGTAAGGATGAAAGAAAATGAATACAAACTTTCCGCCAGTGGATCAAGTGTTTGATGACTTGGAGAAGTTTAGAGAGTATTGTCGTTTTGAAGGAAAACCGTATAATGAAAAATTTCTTTATAATGACAACTCACCTGTTTGGCAATCTTACAAAAGATGGCAACATTGGATGAAGAATAAAAAGAACAAAAAAACAAATAAGAGGACGAAGCATTAATGACAATTTATATTGTAGACATCGAAGCAGTAGACACACGTTATACAAAACAATGGAAAGAACATCTTCCTGTGCAACTGCGACGTGCTACAAATGATGAAGTTGTTGTTATAAGCGGGGGAGAGACGCCTCAGGCTACTACGCCTGGGGCATTTCTTAACTTCGGTGGCACCAATGTTTACAAGTCTAAGCAATTAGAACAAATTGGTAAATATTTTTGCGATGGACTTATTAAAGACGGCGATTATTTTATCTACACCGATGCCTGGAATCCTACAGTTATTCAATTACGTTATATGGCAGAACTATTGGGTG
>MDSZ01159297.1_pt1 | contig 47525 bp, 27 predicted proteins | sample 811201 | NCBI WGS metagenome assembly MDSZ01 (sample SAMN05326647, study PRJNA326480) | marine metagenome | isolation source: seawater | place: Indian Ocean: North | collected 2010 | reverse complement strand
CTCTCCTCGACGAGCAAAAGAGCGCGTCGTCGGAAAGTCGTCGGAAAGTCGTCGAATTCGTCGCGACATCTCGAAGTATAATAAATGGTCGACGAACAAAGAACGACGGACAACGATCGCGAGAACGCGGAGGGCGACGACGACGGCGCGACCGCGCCAGTTCCGGAGAAGGTAACAACACTACTTTTATTAAAGCATCGTCATCGTTTTTATATCGCTTTTGATGATAAAACGACGAAACAAAGCGAATAATCGCGCGTTGTGTGTTTTCGTCGTTCATCGTCCAAAGTCGCGCTTTGAAAGAGTTCCTTCGAGAGGAATGCCGTTTGAAATCTGATCTGACCCGTTCCCGAACTTTTGTTATTCTTCTCTTCTTCTTCCGGAAAAACCAACGCACAACACAGACGCAAGTGGGCGGGTCACCCACGTACATCGTCGAAAGGAAACTCGGGAAAGGCGGGTTCGGGCAAGTGTACGTCGGGCGCCGCGCGACGACGTCCACGGCGAAAGGCGCGAACGACCACATCGGCCCCGGGGCAAACGAAATCGCCTTAAAATTCGAACATCGATCGAGCAAAGGATGCAATTACGGACCGCCGTACGAATGGTCGGTGTATAACTCATTAGGCGGGATCTTAGGCGTACCAAAAGTACATTTTAAAGGAAGACAAGGAGAATGGTACGTCATGGTCATGGATTTACTGGGGCCTTCTTTGTGGGATAAGTGGAACACGTGCGGACAATCGATGTCGCAAGAGATGGTTTCGTGTATCGCGGTGGAAGCGTTGGCGATTTTGGAGAATTTTCACAGCAAAGGGTTCGTGCACGGAGATATTAAGCCAGAAAACTTTTTGCTCGGACCGTCGGGAACGCCGACGGAGAAGAAGTTGTATTTGGTGGATTTAGGTTTAGCGACGAGGTGGAGAGATCCGGTGTGCGCGGCGCACGTGGATTACGATCAAAGGCCAGATGTGTTTCGAGGAACTGTGAGATACGCGAGCGTGCACGCGCATTTGGGGAGAACCGCGTCGAGGAGAGACGATTTAGAAAGCTTGGCGTACACGCTATTGTTTTTGTTGAAAGGAAGATTGCCATGGCAAGGTTATCAAGGGGATAACAAAGGCTTTTTGGTGTGCAAGAAGAAGATGGCGACGTGCGCGGAGAGTTTGTGTCGGTATTCGCCACCGGCGTACAGGCAGTTCATGGAAGCGGTGATTAATTTGAAATTTGACGAGGAACCGAAATATGCGGCGATGTCGGCGTTGTTTGAACCGTTATGTGGCCCGTCAGCGAGACGGCCGATTAGTACCGATGGCGCAAAGAAGGTCGGAATGAAACGGAAGGCGACGGATATGGGCAATTTGGAAGAAGACGATAAAGGAGCAGCAAAAAAGAAGGTTAGAATTGGTATTCCAGCGCAACAGTGGATTACTATTTACAACGCGCACAGACCAATGAAGCAAAGATATCACTACAACGTGGCCAACTCGAGAGTGGAGCAACACATAAAAAAAGGCAACGACGACGGTTTGTTCGTCAGCTCCGTGTCGTGCGCGCAAGAGTTGTGGGCGTTAATCATGGACGCGGGGACTGGGTATTCCGCACAGATGTGGAATTTGAGCACGCAGTTCTTACCGAAAGAGTGGATTTTGGAGCAATGGGATGAAGGGTATTACATCACCTCTTTGGCTGGATCGACCACCGGTTCTGCTTTGGTCATCATGTCCAAAGGCACGCCGTACACGCAACAATCGTACAAAGTGTCCGACTCGTTCCCGTTTAAATGGATCAACAAGAAGTGGAAAGAAGGTTTCTACGTGACTTCCATGGCTACGTGTGGGACGCGATGGGCCATTTGTATGTCCAGAAACGCCGGTTTAGTCGATCAGTGCGCGGAGTTGGATTACATGTACCCATCCGAAGGCATCCACCGCAGATGGGATTGTGGTTTCAGAATCACGTGTTGTGCGGCGACTCCAGACCAGGCTGCGTTTGTTTTGTCCATCCCTCGTCGGCGACCGGGAGATGAGACGCAAGAAACGCTGAGAACGTCCGCGTTTCCTCGAACTCACGTCAAGGAAAAGTGGGCGAAGAATCTCTACATCTCCGCCGTCGCGTTTGGTCGAACAGTCAGTTAACGCTCGGATCGCGCGCGAGTACGCTTACCGCGGAGTACAGAGAGATACGCCGTTACGATAGATTCATTACATAAGATATTAGTTTTTGAGAGGGGATGTTCTATACACACGTGTTCCCCAGAAAAGTTGTTGTATTACTAACGTCGAAAAACGATCAACGAAAGCACGCGCGCCATCCGTACCGCCCGAAAGACGACGACGACGCCTTCCGCGCGGCAAAAGGCGGTTCCATTTGTCGTCTTCCCCCAAAGTCACCACCCGTCTTTTTTGTGAGAGAACGAAAATATCTCTTTTCATCCCATTTTTTCCCTAAAAGAGATGATGACTGTACATTATTGCGTCACTTTTTTTCCCTCGGTACTACATCCTTCTTTTGTTCGTTTGTGGAGAAAGAGAGAAAGAGACACCGATACCATTCGATACCGATGTCGGCGACGACGATGACAACGTCTGTGGTGACGTCGTCGTCGTCTTCGAGGGGCGTTGTTGGTACGCTCGGTCGTCGCGCGCGACGACACGCATCGGCAGGGACCCCCAAAGGGGTAAATTGGGCTGTTCGTTCCAACGCATCATCATCATCATCATCGCTCGGGAGAAGCGCTTGTTCCGAGAGAGGCAGGTGTGCCCCGAGAGAAGAGGGCAGGCGAAGGGACGCCCACCACTCGACCGCGTCGTTCAGCGGCAGACGAGAGGAGAAAATCATCGTCGCGCAAAAAGTCGTCGTCCACAAAAGAGCGCATCGAAAGATCAACGGAGGCTGGGCGATGAGGAGCAGCATCGGCAATTACGACGACGACGACGACGACGAGAAAAAGACGACAGAACGCGATGGTGATGGGAAGACCGCGGCGAATGAGACCACCGCTGAGAACAACAACGCGACGAACGCGAGGGAGGTCTTCGATAAGGCGCTTTCGAAGAAACTGACGACGATGCCGATCCCATCGGCAGAGCGTAAACGAAACATAGTATTGCGCACGCTGACGGCAGTTGCGATCACGTGCGCGGCGATAATACCACAGATATCGGAACGGCCGCCGATGCCGGCGGTGTCAGCCGGGACGGCGAGGACGAGCACTTTGGTTGTCGGCGCGACAAAATCGGTTCTTGACGACGCGGGATTGAAAAAGGAGAAGGACAGGAAAAGGTCGAGTTGGTACGCCGGGACGATCAACCTTTAAATGGGATATATACATTTACTGATAATAATTCTAGTTTTTCTTGTGTACATTAAATCAATAATACGTGGCGACTTTTCTAAAGTGCGAGGCGGTTTTCGCGTCTTTGTTAAACACGCCGCCGTCGATGGCTTCGCTATAAATTACCCAGTGATCGTTCGCGTCCATTCTCGAGACAACTTTACATTCTAAGTAACTCACAGCATCGGCTAAAATCGGCGATCCACACGACGCTGGTTTCCAATCGACGCCTTCGAATCGATCTGCGCCTGGTGGAAAACGTTTCAAGAAGTGCTTCATTGGCGCTTCGAAACCGTCTTCGCTTAAACAGTTCAAGACGAAACTATCGCCAACTTGCATTAACGATTCAATCGCGCGATCTTTCGCGACGGCAATGGTAAATCCTAACGGTTCAAACGACGCTTGCGCAACCCATGATGCAACCATGGCAGATTTCGCAGTCCCTTGCAGCGCGGTAACGATGTACAATCCGCCGGAGACTCTCCCCAACGCACGCGCGACGTCTGCCGACATGCTCAATTTCATCTCTTTCAACTTTTCTTTTTGCGTCAACAACTGGCCCAAATCTGTCCCTGCCTCTTCGTAGAGTTGGTACGTGCCTTCCGTCGGCGTTGATTGGCACTTCAGTGGCGACTGCGATTCTTGCAAACCAATCTCGGCGAATTTTCGCATCAACGGGTCCACCGGTTCATCGTCGCCGCCGTAACTCTCGCACACCAAAATTTTCTGCTTCCCTGGTTTTACCGCGCCAATCAAAACGCCAATGTTATCTTGAATATCTTCGTTTGCGTTCGGTGGCGCTAACAAAACGATCCCACTCGCTCGACCAACGTCTTCGACGATTTGCTGCGCGTCGCAAGTGGACAAATCTACCATAGCCACTTCGCAATCGGTTTTTACCACACCTCTCGCGACTGATTGCGACAATCGATCGCTAAACCCATAATCTGCGGTATAAAATACTGCTACAGACGCTTTCGCTTTCTCCAACGCTTTCTCCGACCACTTTTTATAATCTCCGATGAGTTCTTCCGAGTTGCGTTGTAAGATCGGTCCGTGTCCGGTGCACACCGTGGACAGCTTCACCCCGTCCGCCTCGCACTTCCTTAACGCCGTCAACACAGACCGCGCGTTCGGTTTCATCAAACACTCGTAGTAAAAGCTGAAATGTGGCATGAGTTTCGGTAAATCTTCGTCGAATACGTTCTTCGTGCAGTAATGCGCGCCAAACGCGTCGCACGTGAACGCCAACTCGCTCTCCGTGTCGTAGCTGAACATCGTATCCGGCCAGTGCAAATTTGGCGCGGGAATGAATTTCAACTGTCTCCCTTCGCCTAATTCGAGCACATCTCCGCCTTTCACCACTAACTTCTTAAACTCTTTTTGCACCAAGTTATCCAAAAACGCTAAACACACTTTCGTCCCGACGACGGTCGCGTCCGGCGCGCGTTCCAACACTCGTTTAATCAACCCCGAATGGTCCGGCTCCGTGTGCGAGCAGACGATATAATCGATCGTTTCCGCGTCTTCGACGACCGACGCGAGCGTCTCCATGTACAGTTGCTCGAATTTCTCGTGGCTGGTATCGATCAGAACCGTTTTTTCTTTCCCTTTAATCACGTACGAGTTATACGTCGTGCCTTTCTCGAGGCCGAACTCGATATCGAATCTGTCTCGATCCCAATCTAACGAGCGAATCACCGTCGTGTCTCGGGTCAATTCGTGCGTTTGCGTTTGAAGTCTGTACTCTTCCCCGTTCGCCGGGTTCGTCCACGCCGTTTCGTTCGGGAGAAGACGCCCGACAACACAATCATAATCGTCGTCATCATCATCGGACGACGACGACGACAAAGGTCGTTGGTCCGCCGCCGTCGTCGTCGTCGGTGTTGTCGTTGCGGCCGTTTCTTCGGTGCTCTCGGACGACATAGACTTTGAGACGACGACGATGGTGGTCTTTTGGAAACGACGACGACGACGATGATGATGCTCTATGGGACGTCTCGACGACAAAAAAGACGAGAAGCAGCGGCGCGTCGTCGTCGTCGCAGCAAAGTTTGCACGAGCGGTGGTCGTGGTCGTGGTCATCTCGCGAGAAAAGCGAGGCTGTCAAAGTTCGTGGTTGGTGTTGTTGGTGTTGTTGTTGTTGTGTGGTGCACAAAGTTAAATATATGTTTTATCCAAAGATATAATGATTTGGGTGTTTCAATGTAGGGGAAGAAATCCTCTCCATTCATCATACCTTCGTTCTCTCTCTCTGTATCGTCGTCTCTTTCCTCACGACGCGACAAAAAAACGCTGCTTTGTCGTCTTTGGGTCTCTTTGATGTCGTCGTCTTTGTCGTCGTCGGAGCCGCCAAAAAAAGTCGACGACTCCAGAAGAAGACCACCGTCGTCGTCGTCGTCGTCGAATTCGGTCGGCGACGCGTTCGGGCGCATCTGGGAGTGCTACTGTGCGTTTCTTTCTTTCTTTCTCTCTCTCTCTCTCTTTCGCGTATTCTCCGATGTAATGTTGTCCCGATTTGGAGTGTTTTCCAAAGAAAAACGCGTGAGTTCGTTGGTGGTGTAGTTGCGCTTGGAGCTGACCTTTTTTCCTTCGCGTCGTCGTCGTTTACGTCGTCGTCGATTATTATTATTATCATTGGAACGACCGACAACAAACAACAACAGCGCCGAGATTCCAATTGACGAAATATTACCGCTACGGCGAGATGGACTCGTGCGAGCGGTTTTGGGACGCGTTTTACGCCGCGATGGATCGAAACGCCACCACTCCCATTAACGACGGCTCGAAAGAAGAAAAGGGGACAACCGCGACGACGACGACGACGACGACGACGACGACGACGACGACGATTCGGGCGTCGGACGACGCGAGTGATGACAAAGACGTCAAAGGGACGATGTGGCATTGGAAACGATGGAGGCGGAGAGAAGACGAGAGGGAAATCCGCGCGTTCGAACGCGCGTGGGAGATCGTCGACCCGGCCGTCGCGAAAGCGTCGTGGACGAGACGGTACCGGGACGTTTTTTTGTTCGACGACGACGACGACGATTCGGGTACCGACAACAAATAGTCGGATAGAAAGAGAGAGAAAACGAGACCGATGATGAGATGTTTCCCCGAAGAAGACTACTACCTAATTGTCGTCACTTAAATGATCCCGCGAGGCGGCGCGTTGTCGGGAGGAGGACGAGCGATCCTGCGCCCTCTTTTCCGCAAAACCCACCACGACGGGGCTGTCCTCGTCGTTCGAGCACCACCACCACCACCACCGCGCGACGTCGAGTGGAGGCGGAGGAGGCTGACGACGTGGACGACGACGACGACGATGGCGTCTTCCAATTTTTCCAATTCCAAATCTACTACCGTCGTGCGCTGCTTTGATGGTGCCAATGCCGCGACGCCGACGTTTCCTTTCTCCGCCTGTCTCGTCGGGGAAAGGTTGGGGAAAGAAAACGTGCGAGTGATATTGGGAAGCAAATCCGCGACGAGGCGACAGATCGCGTCGGAGATGAAAATCGAGCACGAGACGATGTCGGCAGACATCGACGAGAAAGCGATACGATTCGACGACCCGGGGAAGCTGGTGGAGGCGTTGGCAAAGGCAAAAGCCGAGGCAATTTTGAAACGACTGTCGAAAGAAGAGAAAAATACGGAGGAAAAGAAGAGAACGCTGTTAATCACGTGCGATCAAGTGGTGGTTTTTGACGGGAAAATACGGGAAAAACCGGAAACAGAGGAAGAGGCGAGAATGTTTATGCGATCGTATAAAGAAAACAATCCGTGCTCGACGGTTGGGTCGATTAGAGTGACAGACGTGGAGACGGGGAAGTCGGCGAGTTCAGTGGATGTGTGTACGATTCATTTTAAAGAGATTTCGGAGGAAGCGATGGATTTTTTAATCGAAGAGGGCGAAGTCATGTGGTGCGCGGGAGGGTTGATGGTAGAACACGAGAAAGTAAGGCCATTCGTAACGAAGATTGACGGGAGCGAAGATGGAGTCATGGGGATGGATAAAGCCGTGTGCGCTCGGTTAATCAATGAGGTTTTGTAATATATTATTTCACCTATGCGATCAATGATGTCGCATGCTTGCACTCGATCGCGTGTTTTTTCAACACCGTATCGCTACTGCTACCGCTATTGCTCCTCTTTCCCGCGTTATATTCTGTTATACGCAACACCCCTAATAATTTCTACCGGCGGCGACGTTGTTATCCTCCATCTCGATTTTTAAACCTTCCACGTTTCGTATCAAAGCATATTGCGCCTCCTCTTCTGTCTTTATAGATAAGAAATGCTTGGCAAAATCGAGTTCGGAAATGTTGTTATACTTTGCCATTGCGCGTAAAGCCATATCTTGTACCTCGTGGTCGTGCGGATCGAGCGCGTTCTTCTTCCGTTTGCTCTTGTAGGATTCGCGGGGAACATCTTCCTCCATTCTCGCGTCCACATCTTTTCTCTTGGCAAGTCTTTTTAATAACTTTTCAGTCTTCGAAGCCATCTCGGCGTCTTCGACGCGCTTCTTCTCTCGCTCGCTCACGCCGAAAATCTTGTTATGGTCCATGGTATGCAACGCGTGGAGATCCTCCTCTTCGTCGAGCAAGCCTTCAAAGATATTCTCGCCTCGTTTGGCTGCCGCTTCCCGTTCCTCTTCCAAAGCGTTGCCGATATCACGAACCTGGTGCTTATCTAAACCTTTGGCAACTCTAAAGTTAAACCCGTCTTCACCTTGATACCCTTCCTCTTTGATGATGTCCTCTTCTTCGTCGGCGTCGATGTCTTTCCGTTTCTCCGCTTCGACTTTTTCGCGCATCTCAACTTTACCCGACATGTTCAGTCTGAGTAAGTTCACGATGCCCCATAACTCGCCTTTCTTCTTATAGTCTCCTTGGACACCATCAAAGATTCGTCGTTCCATTTTCCCATCCGTCATGATCGATCCCATTTGTTGTTTGTAAATCTGGCGAGAATACACGAGCTCTTCTAAAGTACCGGCAGAAATTAATCTGTATACTTCCACGTCGCGCCTGTTACCTAATCTGTACACGCGATCTTGCGATTGTAAATCTTTCGCAGGATTCCACGCCGGGTCAAAGATAATCACCTTATTCGCCGAGGCGATGTTCAGGCCGACACCCCCAGCTTCGGAGGACATGAGAAACAAGAAACAACTGCCTCGCGTGTTGAAATCGTCGACAATTTTTTGACGCTCTTTCACCGCCGTACCGCCATCTAAACGTACGTGTACGTATCCCATGCGCTTGACAAATTCATTCATCACGTTTAATAAACGAACCGAATATGAAAACAAAACTACTTTATCGTTGCTCTTGTGAAACCGTTCGAGTAAAATACTGAGCGTCTTCATTTTGCCGCAATGGTCAAAGTTCGAAGCTGCGAGAAAGTTTTGTTGCGGTCTCAAACCTCCGAGCGCATCGAGCTCATCTCCGAGCGCAACTTTTGCCACCGCCTGCGCGCGTTTCTGTTTTAATACATCTTCCTCTTTCGGATTTGGAGGTAAATCGAGCGGTTTTAAAAGCTCGAGATGGTTCGAGACATTGCGACAGGCAAAGACGCATGCGAATCCAACGCACATCGGACAGGTTTTGTGTCTACCGTGCGGTCCGTAAGCACACCACATCTCGTCGCCATCATCCTCGTCAACGATATTTGCAGGGTAACAACACTTAATCCTCTTCTCGCCGCTTCCACAGTCGCAGGGAGTTTCTTTATTTAATATCAACTGCACACTCGTCGATTCACGGATGCGTTCGTACGCTCTCCGTTGCGCCGGAGCCAAGTCGCAAAATACAACTTTCTCTGTTTTTGCCTTCATCGTCCCAGCTTTCAAGACTTCTGATTTCATTCGCTTGAGCATATATATGTTCATTAACCCTTGCAACTGCTTCGCACGCTGTCTTCCACGACCAATTTCGAGTTTACTCGCCGTTCGACTTCGCGCTTTGTTCATCGGCACCTCGTAATATGATTTGAAGTGTCCTCTCGATCCGAGACAGTTGGTGTTCAATAAATCAAATATGGTGTGCAGCTCCTCTGGTTTATTTTGATAAGGTGTCCCAGATAAGCCAAATTTTAAACATTTCAATTGACACATTGCTTTAAACACTTGCGTCTTTGGATTCTTCATCGACGCGTGCATTTCATCGATGATGCAAAAATCCCAACCAGTATTCGTCCAAAGGTTGAAATCTGGATTAGCTTGAACGTCTCTGGAGATGATATTTGCCGTCGTTATTACCACGTCGACCCCGCGATGGTTTTCAATGTCGTCGTACACCACTTCTCTGTTGTTCCCGTGTGCAACCACGACTGTGACGTCCCAGTTTTCGTCGTCGCCGATAGCCTCGCTCCACTTTTCAAACTCGTTTTTCCAGTTGCCAATCAACGTCGTCGGAACGATAATCAAAATTGGTCTTCGATTGTTCACGTTGACACCTTTCCTCTTCGCTTCTTCTTCGGTAAGTAACTTTCGTTTTCCCCACATGTCGTATCTCGTTTCCTCCATCTCTTCTTCTACTACTACTTCTATGTTTTCTACTTCGTCCCGTTCCGTGTCGTCGTTCTCGTCTTTTTCCTTGTTTTCTTCTTCCTCGTCTTCTTCGTCATTCTCCTCGTCTTGCCAAATGCTTTTTTTCTTCACCATCTCCTTTCCATTGGCTCCGTATGCAAATCCACCTCTCGGCTTCTCCGCCGTCAAACACGCGAAAACAAACGCCACGCACTGCACGGTCTTTCCCAAACCCATATCATCCGCTAACAAACCACCAAGATTCCGCGCGTACAATCCGTGCAAAAACCTCACCCCATCTCTCTGATACTCTTGTAAACGTTCGGCTAATCTAATCGGTACTTCTAACCGTCTCCGATCCCATTTCGAAGGATCCGTCGACGCGCGTTTCGAAATTTTGTGCTTCGCGTCTTCCGTCCAACTGTCGGCATCCACTTTCAGAATCAGCCGGCCAGAACTGTTCTTTCCATCGGCGTCGAAAATTTCTCGCGCGTCCTCTTCTTCTTCCTGTTTTCTTTCGACGTCGTCGTCGTCGTCGTCCTCGAACCGCGCGTCTTCTTCGCCACCGAAAATTTCCAGCAGTTCGTCCACGTCGTCTTCGTCTTTCTTCGACGACGAGTACAACGCGCCGCTCTCGAACAGATTTTCGAGTTTTTCTTCTCGTTCGCGCTCTTTGATTTGGTCGAGTAAAGAGACGGTTTTCGTTCGAGTGAACTGCGTGCCAGGAATGAAACCGCTCGAGGCGATGTGGTCCTCCGTCGAATCGTCCAAAATGCTCATCACAAATCGCTCTTTCTCGTACGCGTTCGAGCGGCACCAAGTTTGGAAAGAATGAAGATTTCCCGAAGCAAAAAATGTGAGAAGCGCTCCTCTGTTTTTTCGGGTGCTTAGATTCGTATTATTACAGAGAGAGAGAGAGAGAGAGAGAGAGAGAGAGAGAGTCAATGCACTCTCTCATTCGTGTATCGTTATGAATTAGTATTATTAGTATTATTACAAGGTTAAGTATTTCGCACGCAATTATCTACTATAAAACACTATCTTACTCCCTCATTATCCCCTTCGTCGGGAACTCGCGCCTAGATCTCTGGAGGACGATTTCACCTTGGCGTCCTCCTTCGCCAACAAATCTTTACCGACCGTTCTGGATTTTTCGTTTCGCGACGTGTTCGCGGCTTTGGAATCTGATCTCCTGTTCGGATCTTTAGATTTGTCGCCACCAACTACACCGCTCGCTCTCCCGGATTCTCTCTGCGTCGTTTGTCCACCCCCGGTTTCGTTATTCGTTGTGTTATTCGCGTTGTTGCTAATCCCTCTCGATAACTGTTGCGTTTGCTGATACTTCAAAATAGTCCAGTCGAACACGTAATCGTATTGATACCCTTCTCGGATGAACAAATCTCGAAATAACTTGCGTAGAAACGAGTAATCTGGCTTATCTTCAAATCGTAACGACCGAACGACTTGGAAGTACGAGACAAACTCCGGAGGGAAACCTTTACACAAAATCTCAATCGGCGTCGTCATTTTCTTATCGCTAATCTTTTCGTATTTCATTTTCTTCGTGTGTGCTTTCAAGCCTTGCCATGGTAACGACCCTCGCAAAAAATACATCAAAACGTACCCGAGCGATTCTAAATCGTCTCTTCGACTTTGCTCCACGCCGACGTGCGTGTTTATCGAGGCGTATCTCGCTGTGCCTGTTAAGTTTTTGTTTTCGCGGTACGGTATGTGCATGTGCGTTTTCGGATCTCGATACTTCTTCGCCAAACCAAAATCGATTATGTTTACTTGATTCGCGCGTTTGCCTAGCCCCATTAGAAAATTGTCCGGTTTTATATCCCGATGAATGAACGACTTTGAGTGAACGTATTCGATTCTCGAAACCAGTTGGTCCGCCAACATTAAAACCGTCTTCAACGATAACTTCCGGTTACAAAAATTAAACAAATCTTCTAACGACGGTCCTAAGAGATCCATGACCATGATGTTATATTCTCCTTCGACGCCGTACCATCGCACGTTCGGGATCCCGGTGCCGCCCTGCAAGATTTTATACAGTTTCGATTCGTAGAGCAAAAGTTGTGGATGTCGACTTTTGCACGATTCCTGTGTTCGCCGCGGACGGGAGAAGAAAGTCAGCCGGTCAGCAAAAAGAGCGTCTCAAAATCCTCTCCCGATGTTCGATCGCCCGCTCGAGAGACGAGACGTGCCGAACGGCCGCTATCTCTTCCTCGAAGACGGGTAGAACAGACATGTACCAAACGTCGAAAGTCGATGCCCGCCCAAAGGAAAGACACAAAAGACGAGAGAAAAAAAAAATGCGACGACGAAAAAATCGTACCAGTTTGATTCCAACCTCCTCGTCCGTTTGAATGTGCGTTCCTGTGGCGCGGAAAGATTCGTCAGTGTTGTATTCGCGCGTTTCTCCCGCGGTTCCGATCTCGCATCGCTCGCGATCGGGGTCTTTTCGTCGTCGTCGCAACTCGCATTTTCGTTACGCAATTTCACTTCGTCGACCAAGAGGAAAGAGGTGAGAGAAAACAAAACGACAAAAACAAAAAAGAGGTCACTCTCTACCTAAATAAATATCCCCGAACGATCCGCTTCCTATCTTTCGCCCGACCCGATACTTGTTGCCGATGCGCAGCTCGATCCCACTGGACGTCATCTCGTCGATCTTCTTCTTCTTCTTCTTCTTCCTCTTGTTCTTCTTGTTCTTCTTGTTCTTCTTCTTCTTGAGTACACAGCGCGTCGTCTGTACAATATAATCGAGAAGATCACCAAAAAAAAAAGAGACAAATTAAATTTAAGGTTTGCAGGAGCAGCTTTGACGTCTTTCCTTTTAGACGGGGGGACGACCTTTTGCCAGAAGAGAAAGAAGAGAGAGAGAGAGAGAGAGAGAGAGAGAGAGAGATGGGGTTCGAAAACGTGGTCGGCGGCAAGCTGAAACTGAAAGGCGCCGCCGCGATAGAAAAACCCAAGAAGAAGAAGAAGAAGAAAAAGAAGAAGAAGACGGAGGAAAAAGAAGGCGTCGTCGTCGACGAGGATGAAGACCCACTTTTAGTAGACGGGGAGAGGAAAAATGCAACAACGGCATCTGTGTCGTCGCGAGAACAACAACACCAACAAGAACGGAAGAGAACGACGGACACGAGAACGAACGCGGAAAAGGCACACGATGAACGAAGCAGACTGCAGAGGAAGAAAATGATTCTGGAACAGGCGGAGTTGACGCACAAAGAGAAAGTGAGGATGTTCAACGAAAAGTTGGCGAGGCTGAGCGAACATCACGACATTCCGAAAGTTGGACCGGGATGATGATGATGACGCGCGTTCGTCTCGGCTTTCTCAAAACGTTTTGTACAAGAATAGAGACGCCAACGTCGTCGAGCGAGTTGTCGTAAAATATGGCTACGCCGTAGAGCATGAAACACAACGCATTTTCGCGCGAAATTATTTCTTCGTCCTCAATCGATCGCCGCGCGCGACGCTGTGCGCGTAAAACGTGCAAATCCCCTACTAAAGAAAATTAACCAACCAAAGCGTTCGTCAACGACTGACATTTCACCGAGCCAAACTGCTTCTCTTCGCCTTCTTCCCCGCTCCCTTCCAACTCTACGCGCATGACCGCCCCGTCTTCTTTCCAGCTCGCTTCCATTTCCCCGTTTGTGACTAACTCTGGCCCGAACGCCTCCCAGTACTTTTTCTTGTGTACTTGGTTCGCGGTGGCCGGTTCGCCGTTAAACGTCGCGTCTCCAAACTGAACTCTAGACCCTAATTTTGCATTATCCGGGGCTACCAACAACTCCACTTGGTCGTGTGTCTCGTTCGACGCCGCTAACAGCATCCCGTGCGATTTAATCCCTTGCATTTTCCTCGCCTTCAAGTTTGCGACGACAATCACATTCTTGCCCAAAATATCCTCCGCGTGCATAAATGGCACCAATCCAGAGCAAATCGTCCTCGGTCCCTCCGGTTCTCTCAAATCGATTTCCTCCACGTACAGCTTATCCGCGTCCGGGTGCACCTCGCACTTGGTCACCTTGCCAACTCTCAAGTCGATCATATCTCTCGTCGTCCGCTCCTCCTCCGTCGCGGCGGCATAGACGCGATGTTGTTGTTGATGATGATGATGATGATGATGATGATGATTCACAGCGCGATGATGCGTCCTTCTTCTACAGAGAACACCCCCGCGAAACGACGACGCCGCTTTTGTCGTGGCCCCACGCAACATCACTCCTCCTACTCCTACGTATATATATGTGTATATATATCGCGTCGAACAAAACTCGTAGCTCTCTTTTTGGCTCTATTCTTTTATTGCGCGCAATGTAAGTCGTTCTTTTCTTTCGTATTATCCAAAACTTTTTTCGTATCTTCAAAACCCTAAACCCTAAAAAGAAAATGCAAAAAAAAAAAGAAAAGACAAGAGGAAAAAAAAGGAGAAAAAAATTCGAAAAAAAAAGCTGCTCTCTCTCTCTCGATTTTGGTCGTCGTTCGTCGTTTACGTCGTCGTCGTCGTCGTTTCTTTGGAACGCGCTTTGCCACCACCACCCGAGAGAGAGATCATGGGGAAATGGTCCAACTTTGGGTCGACGCCGGATGGTTTGAGCGATTCCGAGCCGGAGGAGGATGATGCTAAAGCGGCGGCGACGACGACACAGATGTCGATGCGACAACAGACGAAACCAATAATGCCCCCCCTTCGTCGAAAGAAGCGCGACGATGAAACGTTGACGACGACTCCGTTGGTGATGAACGCAAAAGACGTCGATAATAAGGAGAGGCGGAAGACGACGCGCAACATCGCACTCGAAGGTCGTCGTCGTCGTCTCTCCGAGACCTCTCTCTCGGGGACGGTGAGCAACAGCGACGAGGACGAGGCGACGACGCGCGAGAAAAAACGCCCAAAAGAAGATACTTTGAAAAGGAGGAAGGACTTTGAAGAAAGCGACGACGACGACGACGACGACGACGACGAGGTAGCTCTGAGACTGGTGTTCGAAAAGAACAGAGATGTTATTTTGGAAGACGACCCGGGTTTGAGAACGACGAAAACGACCAACAACAACGCGTCGGCCTCGAGTCTGAAACGAAAGAAAGGAACGAGAAGAACAGAAAACTCTCCGGCAAAACAACGTCAAAGTAAAAGTAAGAAGGAACTCACCTTTGAGGAGCGCTTGCGACGCAATAAAGAGGAGCAAGAGAGAGAGGCGAAGCGCAACGCCGAAGAGCAGAAGATGTTAGAAAGACATGCTCAACAGACGAAAGAAATGGAAGAGGAAGAAGAAAATGAGGAACTAAATCAAGAACATGCGAACGAGACGTACCGACGAATGGCGGAGAGAGAAAAGGAGGACAAATTATTTCAAGAATTGGACGAGAGGCCGGAACCGAACGGGAGGATGAAGACGATTGCGAGTAAAGCGCTGATGAAGAAGACTGCGGAAGGAGGAGGGTATAACGAAGAGTATTTCGAAGGGAAGTTGTTCGAGGTAGTTCCAGATGGTCCGTTGTGTAAAGCGTTCATGCAAAAAGCGAAGGAAATGAACGAACACATGAACTTATGCGCAGAATTTTTGTTAGGGAGGTGGTTAAGATACGCCGAGAAGAGTAAAATATGCGACGATCCAAACGCAATTTTCCCGTGGTTGCTGAACGTAATTACCTCCACTTCGAGGAATAAAGAAATTATTTTCGCGGCGAGAGACGCGTTGATTTTTGCGCTGTACGAAAACGAGCGCAGGAACGGGAACAATGGGATGAACGACTTGATTGGATCGTGGTACGGCGATAACATGGATACGCTCGCGAACACCTCGTTTGAAGCTTTGTTAGTCGTCGTAAAGGAAGAACGAGCGTGGAGGCAGAAAAGACGAAGCGGCATAGGTGGTGGTACGCCAGCGAAGAAAGCGATGGAGAACTCTAAAGGTCGCGATGTCATCATCGTGTTAGACGGTGAGGATTCAAAAACAAAGTTAGACGGTGAGGATTCAAAAACAACAACGCTCAAAACGGAAACCCCTACTAAGATTTCTGGGACGTGGTCGGCGCAAGACGCTTTAAAAGCGCTTAAAAAGGTCGGCATCGATGACTCGTTTCCTGCGTCCGAGTACGATTTAATGGTGAAACCATCGAATCTGACGGGAAGGAAGAAGAAGAACGCGAAAAAGGAGAAGAAAGAGAAAGTTTTCGAGGAACGACCGGACGTTTCCGTCAACGTCTCGGGCGTCGTCAGTGCCATTCGCGCTTTGAGCGATTACAACTACCTTCAAGACGAAGCGCCGTTGACTAACGCGAAGAATGGAAATTTTGACGCGGACGGATGTAGTGAAATCATAAAATTAATCGCTAAAGTCCGGCTTGATCCGCGATCGGACGCCTCGGGTGCGTGTTTTGATGCGTGCGTGAAAAGCATCGTGCGGTGCGTGTCTTCGTGCAACACCATTGACGCCGCGAGCAAGAAGCAATTCTCGATGAAGTTGTCGCAAAATCTCGCGAATGTCGTCGGTAACGACAGTTCTTCACCTGCGATCACGTTTATACTACGATGGTTTCCAGTACACGACGCCTTCTCCGCGTTCATTCGCGACGGCTTGGCCTTGTATGGATTTCGCGGCTGCCTCAAGCGCATCGAAAATGGTCCACCGCCGATGACGAAAAGAAAAGATGAAGATGACGATGACGAAGAAAGCGAGGAAGAGACGCTCCCTCCCTCGCCCATGTCCCCTGTCGACGCCAGTTTAGATGTCGAAGCCTTCCGAGTCTCGTTTGAATGCTCACTCAACCTTATTGCGCGTACGCTCGTCGGCGATGCCTTATTCTCCGCGCGCAATCCAGAATTCAACAACCCGGACGACGTCTGGCAATTCGTCCGCCTCTGGGACTTCGCCGATTGTGTCCTCAAAGGTGGTGTCTCCGCAAATGTAACGGAAGCTGTCACAGAGGGCGACTCGGGCTTACAAAAAGCCTCTAAATGGATTTCCAAATTGAAAACTTTAATCCCGAAACAAAGCAACAAAGAAGCCGTGGCGCAGTTTCGCTCGCGCGTCAACGATGCCCAAAACTGGTACAATCAAGAGGCGCATGCGAGAGCGTTGGGGGAGAACATCGGCGGAGATCGAGTGAAGTTTAACGAAATAGAGATTGAATGATATACCAGGATAGAAAATAGAACTTAGAACTTAGAAAGAGAGAGGGAGAGTAAGAGTAAGATTTCTCGTTCTCAAGCAAGCTGTTTTTAGTCAGAAAGTAAAAGAGAGAAAAAAACCGAAAAGAATCTTCTTCATTACTCCGCGAGCGCAAGAGCAGCGTCGATATGGCCACCTTCTCGCGTCAATCTCTTTCCCATCGGGAGAAACGCAAGCACACCAAACGTGCCATTCTCTGCATCGTATTCCTCTTCTTCTTTCTCTTCTTCAGAGTTGTGTTCAACTTCGGGAAAAATGCATCCAAAAGGAGACAACTCAACGACGAATACGGACGAGAACCGTTGTACGCGTTCGGAACGCACCATCAGCACCATCAGTTTTTACGGAAGAGTCCTCACGAGTACGCGCTGTCTATGGCAAAAAATGGAGATACGAGTGGGGGCGTAAGCTTGGAGGATAGGAATGCAGAGGATGATGTAACTCAACAAGAAGAGGAACAGAAGCAGTTTTCGCTGGCAAACACGAAGATTTACGTGTACTCGTCCCGAGAAATTCCGGAAATCGCAAAGTTAGCGCCGAAAGATTGTGAAAACGTGGAGTCAGAACAGCTTTTACACCGAATGTTTCTGTACTCGACCCAGTTGAGAACGAGTATAAAGGGCGAGGCGTCGCACTTTTTCGTGCCGGCGTATCCGGAGTGTTTGAGAATGCAAAAGAAGTTAGACGAGAAGACGATTGAGGGGTATTACGTGGATGTGTTGAAACGACTTGGGAGGTTTCAAACGAGTGGTGGGCTAGATCACGTGTTCGTGGCGCCCAGGGTAGGAATGGATGCAGTGTTTCCGAACTGGCGGGCACACTGTGCGAATTGCTTGTTTTTGAGAGCATCGAGAGATGTGAGAGGGCAAATGACGGATGTGTTTCGAGAGGTGGTTATTCCAGACGCGTTTTCAGAGTCTGAGGCAAGAAGAAACGACGAAACGACAGAACGATTGAATTCGAAACGGCAATCGCACGCGTTGATAAGCGTGTTAGGGGACGACGAAGAGGCGAAGCGGTTAAGGAGGATCTACAAGGTGTCGCATGGCGAAGACATGCGATTTAAGGCTTCGTTTTGTGTGATTATCGTTCCGAACGACGCGGAAGGTGATGAGGATATAGACGAGAGAAATCAGTGGACGAAAAACATCGCCTTGGCGCTTTGGTCGGATTGCATTCCGGTTTTGTTCCACAAGAAAAATGCTAATGCGGATGACGATGACCATTTTGCCAATGCGCTCTTAGACGCTCTCCCTTTATCGGATGTTTTAGATTACGAATCCTTCTCGATTTCCCTAGCGTACAAAATCAACAACGACGACGAAGAGTTACTCGATTATCTCCGGGCGATCAGCGCGCGAGATCGACACGAGTTTGCTCGCAATGGCAAACGCGTCCGGTGCGCATTCGTCTACGATGCCGGCGATAGCGACTGTTCTGCTGCGTTAGCGTTAGGATTTGCTTTAGGCAAGCGTGGTTTACAGTTTCCAAAGAGTTCGATGAGTTTTTGGGGCGCGCATGGTATTCCACTCGATAGTAATGGGAAAAGAATTACCGCTTCCGCAGTTGACGAGAGCGGCAGCTTCTTTAAAACTGAAAACGTTTTCATTTACGCGCCGAAAGAGAACGATTTGAACCCGAAATGTTAACGATAAGAATAGAGAGAACAGAAACAAAATGCATTCGGTAGCAATTCTTTCGCATTCTTTAGATGGTAGAGTATGATGTTGAGAATTTGAACACGTCGTACTGGCGTACTAGCGTTCTCGATTTGCATTTTTCTCCCTCTTTTCTCAAAAATAAAATAAAATGTCGTCACTTAACTTTTTTTTATGCTCGCGCAAAGCTGTCCCGCACGAATCCATCAACGTACCACCACTTCATCCTCCTTCTACAGAAAAAAAGGCGCCACATCTCGCGCGCGATCGAGGCGATCGATACCGATGTCATCTTCGACCGAAACAGCTCTCGATGGTCTCCAATTAAATGAGTCTCGGTTCCTTTCGTTACTCGAAAAACTCATCGGAGAGAGCCAATTCGTCCAAAACACCGGTGTAGGCACCGCGTTCGTCCCCGAAGAGGACCGAGTCGTCAAACACGTGTTAGAATGTTTAGAACCATTTACGGTTGAAAATGGCGGGAAATTGATAGTCGAGAGGAAGAGTTACGTTCCTGGAAGAAGCAACGTCATCATCCGACTGCCTGGCAAAGGAAGCAAAGAAGAACAGTTGAGTTTCGTCGGATCCCATCTGGATGTGGTCCCGGCCGATCCGGAAGCATGGAACGTAGATCCCTTTAAACTGTCCATTGATGGCGATAAATTATATGGCAGAGGCACGACAGACTGTTTAGGGCACGTGGCATTGATGACGACGTTGTTTACGCAGTTGAGCGAAATCGACGGGTTCGAGTTGAATACGAGTTTGTCGTGCGTCTTTATCGCGAGCGAAGAGGCGAACGGGCCTGGGATTGGCGTGGATGGGTTAGTAGAGAATGGGGAGTTGGATCATTGCAAAGCAGGCCCTGTGGTCTGGGTGGATTGTGCGGATTCGCAGCCGTGCATCGGTACCGCTGGGGCAATCACATGGGATTTGAAGTGTGAAGGGCACAGGTTTCACTCTGGTTTGCCACATAAAGGCATCAACGCGATTGAGTTGGCGATGGAAGCGACGACTAAGTTGCAGCAGGAGTTTTATACGAAGTTTCCACCGTGCGACTTAGAGAAAGAGTACAAATTTATCACGAGCTCGACGATGAAACCGACGCAGATTCGATGCGCGCCGGGAGGGTTGAATCAAATTCCGCCAGATGCGACAGTTTCTGGCGATATTCGGTTGACGCCGTTTTACGAAGTAGATAAAGTGAAATCTTTTCTGGAAAAAACAGTGGAGGATATGAATAAAAAAGTTGGCGAGTTGCCCACGAGAGGTCCGTGGTCGAAGTTTATTATCGATGATCCGAAAGATCCAAACGGTGAGAAAATAGTGGGCAAATTATCCATTGAGTGGGGCGAACATTTATTGACTGGTATTGCGTGCGATTTAACGTCGCCAGCGTTTACGAAGATGTGCGATTCGATTCAAGAGGTAAAAGGAAAGTCGGAGCCGTACTCACTCACGGGAAGTTTGCCGCTGGTACACGATTTGAAATCCGCGGGGTTTGATATTCAATTGATTGGCTTCGGTTTGATGAGCACATATCACGCTGACGATGAGCATTGCTTAATGAGTGACATGAAAGATGCCGCTTCGATTCTTGCCAAGTTGATTAAAAAATTCCATTAAATATAGCGCGTGTTTAGTTTTAGGTGATCCATTGACTGTTGTTATGCGAGTATTTTTTTCGTATATTCTACGAGTAAGTCAATTAAAATTGCAGCAGCGCTATTAGTATTGTTTGAAATTAGTTTGGTTTCTGGTCTTTGGTTTCTTGGTCTAACAGAATCGGCGGCCGTATCGGTAACTTGTCAATCTCTTTGTACACCATCGTACTTCCGAATTTTCCATCGTAGGGAAATCTTCCGTCGCGCAAATATTCACTCTCCTCGTCTTCATCGCCCTCCTCTTCATCTACATTGATGACTCGATCAAATTTGGTAACTTCCACTTCCACGTTTCGTTGTTTCAATTTAAACATTCCGGTACCAATTGGCATTGGAATGCCCATGATGATGCACTCGGAAACGCCGTCAATTTGATCCGTGCGGCCTCTCAAAGCCGCTTCGAATAAGTGATCCGTAGTTTTTTCGAACGAGGCGAGCATGAGTACTGACTCTTTCATCTTGGCCATTCCAAACCTGGTGATGCCTAAAACTTCACCTTTATACGTCATCACATCGGCCAACAACATCGAGTGTCGAGAATCAATAGACATACCATGCGCCTTCATCGTATCGTTGATTTCTTTGATCACGCACGATCGGGCGGCTTCAATACCTAAAGATCTTTCGGCTTCCATGATGTGGTTCGTCGTTGTCTCTTCGCCAACGACGCCATCGATACCCATGACATCGAGAAGGTTCGTACCTTCGACAATCAAATTGAACGAATCCTTATCGGTTTTCGAATCCATGTCGCCTTTGTTTATCACTGCTCGAGTAACGGAAGATAACCCGCGAACAATTACTTTCGGTACACTTGTTCGCAAGGATTGCAAAATGTTGATTATGGATCTTTTACTAGGTGGATTTTTCGAAGACGCTTTCTCGTCCGGAGGTATAACATGAATCGCGCGGTTCCCGACGACGACGACGTTGTGGTCTTTCAGTTTCAATTTCGGCGTGTCTAAGATAGCATCTTTAGCGGACTCAGCTGTCACGTCCAACTGTAAAGAAGCGATCGCTTTTTCGTCAAGAACGAATTCGAGGTACGCTCCTAAAGGACGCAAAACGATTGAAATAGATTCGCAAATTTCGCCAAGCATCGTTTTCTCTATCCTTCCTTTCACCAACCGTGCCGCTTTCACGTCCTTATCGGAAACCAACTTAGCCGTAATAATCGGCGTGGATATGTTCTTCGTCGCATTAATAATCTCTTTAATTCGAGGCACACCTAAAGTGATATTCATCGATGCCACCCCGGCGAAGTGAAAGGTTTTCAGCGTCATTTGCGTACCGGGCTCGCCGATAGATTGCGCGCTGACGGCACCCACCGCCGTGCCTGGTTCGATGCGTTTTGCTTTATATTTTTGCACGCACGCCTTCAGAAACGCATCTACGCGTCTTATAGACAATTTTTGTGATAGCACTTTCGGTGACAAGATAAAGTCTCGGACAGATTCCTTAAAACGGTGCGAAATGTTATCTTTGCCGTATTGCAATCCAGCACTAAGGCGTTCGTCTTCGTCATCGGGTAAATCCTTCTCGCCGAAACCTCGCTTTTCGAGTAAAGCGTTCGCGTCTTCAGTCGTGAGTACGAGTTTATCTTTACCTTCTAAATTCATGGCTGGCCTCGCGTGTGCTCCAATTTTACCGTTCTTCCTACTGTTTTTCGTTGTCGTCGTAGCAGGATGCTCTTCGTTTGGATGCTTTCGCTGAGGAATCAAACCTTTCGCTCTCAACATGAGGCGTTCTAACTCGACGGGTTCGCCTTCCGAACCTTCCATTAATGTCGGTTCCAGCCCGTCATCTCCATACTCTAACTGCACAATATCCATACTACTATTTCGAACCGTTCCATCGTAGCCTAAACTCAAATCTTCCAATGCTTTCATCAGACGTCTGGACATGTATCCGGTTTCGGCAGTTTTTACTGCAGTATCGACTAAACCTTCTCTCCCGGCCATCGTGTGGAAGAAAAATTCAGTTGGAAGTAAACCAGAATAAAACGAGTTCGCAACAAATCCTTTTGCTGCGGGTGTTTTTTCGCCGCGTTTAAAATGCGGCAAAGAACGTTCAGAGAAGCCATCTGGCGGGCGCGTGCCTCCCACCGCTTGCTGGCCGACACACGCCATCATTTGCGAGATGTTGATCGTCGAGCCTTTAGAACCACATAAAGCCATGATTAAAGGTGCGTTGAGTTTTGGTAACGCGTCTAAGCACGCGTTTCCGGCAGCTTCGCGAACGGCAGATAACACGCCCAAAACCTCTGCCTCTAACGTCTGTTCGGCGTTACACCCGGGTTGTAAATCCAATGTGCCTTTCTCAAAATTCGCGATACGTTCGTCGCACTTGGCGTAGCCGGAATCCATTCGGTTTTGTTTTTCTTGCTCTAACTCAGGAGATGGTTTCACGTCGTCTATGCCAATTGAAAACCCGCGAATACCAATCCATCGCGCAGCTAGCTTTGCGAGACGATTCATGGCATTACCCGCCACTTCGGCGCCGTAATCGGAATTCAAGACGTAAAACAAACCGGTCTTGTTTCCACCACCTAAAGTTGCTTTACCTAACTGGCCAGAAATGATTTCCGAGTTTTGAATGCAGACGTACCCGTCGTTCGGGCACATTTGTTGGTTCATTTTCGTGTACGCCTTTTCGGCGACTTCCAAATTGACGAAAATCTGGTCTCGCATCAGTGGTCGAATCAAAACGGAGAAAATCTGTTTCCCGGTCCACATTTCAACCGGTTTAACAATTGCTGGTGACGGCAAATCGATGGATTCCAACGCATCCGACATGTACGCTGCTAATTGTCCAAACTGTGAACGGTCAAAGAATACCTCTTTCGAGGTCAATAAGAACGAGGCGGTTAAGAAATCTTGAGTCGCGGCGATTAAAATTTCACCGTTTTTCGGCGTACACAAATTTTGCGTCACGCCCATCAAACTAATCGCTTCCGCTCTCGCTTCTTCCGTTTGTGGTAAATGAATGTTCATCTCGTCGCCGTCGAAATCGGCGTTGTACGGCGCGCACACGCACTCGTTAAACCGTAAGGTGCGCCACGGCATGACTTTCGCTCGATGCGCCATGATGCTCATCTTGTGCAACGACGGTTGGCGATTGAAAAGAAGAACGTCTCCATCTCGCACGTGCCGTTCAACGATATCACCAGGTTTCAACGACTTTGCGACTTGATTTCTGTCGCCATATTTTAAATACTGAGCCGCTTTAGACACGAATTTCACGAAATTCGCCCCTGGCCATTTTCCTTGGCCGTTGATAACCAACTGTCTCAACTCTGCGATGTTATTGTTATTCACCATTTCTGGGTACGTCAATTGCATTGCTATGTGTTGCGGTAAACCAACCTCGTCGATTCGTAAGTTTGGATCAGGAGAAATAACTGTTCTCGCCGTAAAATCAACTCTCTTCCCTGACAAGTTCCCGCGAAACCGTCCTTGTTTTCCTTTCAAGCGTTGCACGAAGCCTCTCAATGGTTTCCCAGAAGTTTGATATTGACTCGAAATACCAGGCAACTCTGAATTAATATACATGGCAAACTGAATCTGCAAAAAGTCCCAATTCTCCATCATGTTGGTCACCGCCAACCCTCTTTCCAACCCTTGTTTCAACACGTTATTAATCTCGATAATCTGTACCAATTTCATGGAAATATCATCTTCGGTGCTCCCGGCTTGCCCGTCCAACTCCACCGACGGTCGAATACAACACGGCGGTACGCTTAAATGCGTGATCACCATATTTTCCGGTCTTTGCGCTAAGTCTAACAACCTCAAATCCTCATCGGCGATTTTTTTGAATATTTGCAACACTCGAATCGGGTTCAAATCGTCCTGTGCTCTCGCGATGTATTGTCTCAGCTGATCGTTGTGTTTCATAGCCTCTTCAAACTCCCACTCTCTCTTCCCTTGCTCGCCCTTATTGTTCGTATACTTTTCGTGAATAATCTTTAAATTCTGTCCTGCTCGTTTCACCGGCCCGTTCGCCGCTTCGCACTGAAAACACACTTTCGTTCTCTTGCACTTTTCCAACAAATTCTTAAACATCACTCGTCTGTACGCGTGATCCACGCCTCCATTTTTTTTCTCCCTCGACCGCAACCGTGTCAACATTTCCGACTGTTCTTCCTCTTTTATCAATAAGCACGAACACTCCTTACACACGCACTGCAAACAATGTACTATGGTTTTAAAATAACCGACGTGAAATACCGGCAACTCCAACTTCAAATACCCGAAGTGGCCGCTGCAATTTCTAATATCCTCTTTACACGTCTGACACACCCCATGTGACTTATTCGTTGTCCCTAATCGTGTGTCCAACACGCCTCCATCATGAGGCTTCCGCTGCGGGTCATACAGTTTCCTTTCGGTGACGTGTAAAACACCCGCCTTCGCGATTTCGCTCCCAGACATCGTTGAAAATGTAACTTTCTTTATTCTTCTCGGTAGGTTCGTTTTGACGAACGATTCTTTCGACATGTTCATCTTTTGGCATTCTCTGCCAACATTTTGTCTCGGCACTGGATTTGTCGCCGGGTTATTACCCGTGTTCTGGAACGGTTGGTACGCTTTCGCATCATCCACCGTGTGCGAAAGACGGCGGCTCGGCGGTGGAGGATTTGAAGCCTCTCGGACAACCATTAGTCTTTCCTCTCGCGCGCTCTCAAACTCGCGTTTTGTACGGAAGCAACAGTTTCGCAACTCTCGCGATGTGTGCAGAGGATTTTAACCCTATTCCTCTGACTTTGTGGTGCGACTTGAACGCAAAAGCGCGTCGAGAGTGAGGAGAAATTGTGTGCGCAAAAAAACCTTAATGACTCGAAAAAGTGCCTCTCAGACAGACTTGTGGAAAAAGAAGAATGAATAAAATTGTATTCTTCAGCGCAACGGACGCGCGAGTACGTTAAACAAACACAGCTATTACAATTACTCTATACCTAAGGCAACGGGATACATATGCATACGCTATTGAATAAGTTTCCTGAAATCACTATCGTGTTCTGGATCGATTAACGTGACGTTGAACCCTCGCAACAACTTGAACACCTCGAACGCTAAATCGAATGAATGCACTTTCAAACTCGCGCTGACTCTGTCAAAATAATGGTACCGGTCGTCTGTAGAATCGCCTTTGAACGGCTGGAAACCGTACAGTGAGACACTTTCGCAGAGTTGGACGGCGAGCATGACCGTGGTCCAACCAGTCATTGGTTTGTCGTTGTATTTACTGCCCGGGTTGCGAGCTTCAACAATTTTTTTCAACTCGTGCCAGACGTAGCGGAATGTGTATGTAGTTTCCGGAGTTGTGAGGTAGATTTCTTTGTCTTTGTTAGCACGCATGAGTGGAAGGAACTGTTCGCGACGAGCGTCGCGGATAAGTGGTTCACCAAGGACTAATGCGGCGACGCGGCGGTTTTTGCCCGGGGTGTTTTTACCAGCGAATCCAGATTTGCCGGGTTGCCTTTCTGGTTTGCGCCAGTTGTGCGCGCCGCGAAGGAGTGCGTCCGAGTTTGGACGATTAACGACGTCGAAAGTTGTTCGAGAACCGACGTGCTTTGAGAAATCTTTGTTGGTGGCGGAGGATTTTCCGGAAACCGGAGCGTAGTTTATGCGAAAGATGGCTTCGTGCGCGTCGATTTCTTTTCCTTTTTCCGCGCGGAGGTGAACGCCTCCGTTTGCGACAACAGCACAGGTTTTATACGTTTGGTCGAAATCATTATGTGGAAGGCGCGGAAGGAATTGCGTTTCGAGCTCTAACGCTTGTTTTCGAGCGACGTGGAGCATTTTAAACTCCATCGGTGTCGTGGACATTTCCTTGCCGTCTCTACCGGTGGACCATCGAACGCGACATTTGTTTGGACTGATTCGAGCGTTTGAGGCTTCGTCGTCCGGGGAAATATTTGTGTTATCATCTGAAGAGAGGAGTTTCCTCAAACTGCCACTGCCCGCGTTTGAGGCGATTTCTTTTGCGACGGACGCGCCGGATGGCTTTTTCGTCATCGGCTCACCGTTCGCGTCGTAAATTCTCGTTTGCTTTTGCTGCTGCACGGTGACTCCTAAATCATTGGTACTACCAGCACCACTGATATGTAATTGCGAAGGATCCGTGACTAACTTTCCGTACCCGTTGCCCTGGATATCGCTTCGTTCGACGTTCCCGAGACCTTCAGATAAATAGCGACACCCGGGATTTACAGCTTTCAAGGAAAGAAAAACACGCATCTTCTTTGGTTTTATCAATTGCTTCAGTTTCTTAATTCTCGCTTGCGATGCAGACGACTCCAAGCCGATTACATCTAACGAATCGTCGTCACGGTTACTATTGCTTTCCTCCGTGGCGTTTTGCTCTTCTTCAATCGCCTTCTGGTGTTCTTCCTTTTCGCTCGAGGACATGTCTAAACTCTCCAACTTATCCTCCTCTTCCTCTCCTCCAGCACCAATGGCGTCTTTATTCTCTACGATACTGTTATCATCACCACCTCTATCTCTACTGCTACCACTGCTACCACCCATCTCAGTCGCTTCGTGCGCCTCCCTCTCTTCCTCTTCGTCGTCCCCCTCCAGCACCGGTGCGTGGGAATGCTCCCTGTCGCCCCGAGACGACGTTTGGTGCTCTTCAACTATCTCGTGCGGTTTGATCTCTTCTAATTCAAACAGAGCGTCTACATCTAAATCGTCCACTATTGCGTCTACTTCAGGCTCGCGTTGTTGTCTCTCGTGTTGCCACCAATGGTGTTGGCCTTTGTGCGGTGGCAAAGCTTTTCGAGGCTGCTGTTCGTGATGACTGTTCAACCTCGATGGCGACGTATCGTGGACAAAGTTCCCACCCAGTCGAATCGACGGTAACGCAAACAACAATACCCTGCACCGTCGATGCCGTCCGTCGTGATTGCATTGAAAGAGAGTCATTGGTTAGTTCAACAGTGCGTTCTTCTTACACGCTCGAGACACGCGTCAAAGATTTCGATTAGTCCCCGGGAAAAATGGAAAGAAAACGACGTACCCGGGCGCGATAAACACCAGCGCATACACGGCTAACCGGGCCCAAAGTTTCACGGTCGGGTCGTCCAAGTCTACCACCACGTCGTCTAAACTTTGTTTGCCCCTCGTCGAGTGCCAATCACGACGAGATGAGCGACGCGAGGAGCGCCCGCTCGCGCGCATCGTAGACGAAAGGAACACACCCAGACCCAAAAGTGAAGGAAACGAAAATTTTTGAAGTGCACTGCTTATAAACATCGTTTTGATTACAACGCATATATTACTTCGCCGACTACTACGAGCTAAACAAGTTCAAAATTTGGGGGCAATTTGTGACTACACGATCCTTCTCTGTCTCTTTCTTTGCATGTATAAATACACTGCCGAAAGTGATGAGACACTCCTCGGCGCGCGCGCTGCTCGAGACAATTTATCCATCCCTGCGTCTCGCCCCTCTTCCGAGTACTTGCTGAATGTTTTGAAACTAAATACAGCCTCTCTCTCTCTCTCTCCCTCTCTCTCTTCCTCTTTTCTCTCTCTTTCTTTTACGATTTAACATTGTATATGTATATAGATGACCGAATTATTAATACTCAATTTCATCCAAAGCGTAGTTGTTCGTCGAAACTCCGGCGTAGTTGACCTTCTCGAAACGAACCACGACCGGGTACCTAACGCCAGACTGATCGACCGAAATCACTTTGCCGTAGTCGTTGAACCAGTACGATTCCGGGCGCAAGATCTTCACCTTGGAACCTCTCGGCGGGCCGATTTGCGGCGTTTCCGCCTTCTTCTCGGCGTCACCCTGCTCAATTCGGTCGAGAAAGAAAACTCGTTGTCAGTCAAAACAAAAAACACGTTTCCAGCCACGTCGCGTCGCGACGCGCGCAAGAACCCAGGGGCCACACGGACGACACGACCACGCGCTTCTTTTTCTTTTTTTGTAAAACAAAAGGTGGTGGTCGTCGTGTCTCCTCTTCACACGTCAAAGTCGTCGTCGTCGTTTGCTCCCGAAACCCACCACCAAAAAAATTTCAAAAAAAAGAAAAAAAATTTTCCTTCGATTTGGTCTCTCGACGAAGAGATACGAATTTTTCGATTCTGGACCAAAAAATCGCCCTCGAAACTTTGGGCAAAACGTCGTCCTCTGTTTTTTGATTTTTTTCCTATATTTCAAGGGCCCCGACGACCGAGACGAAGGACGACGACTCTAAAAAACAAGGGAAAAAGAGGAGGAAAAGATTAAAAAAAAACGAATCGCGTGGCGTCGTGGTGGGCGCCAACGCGAACGAGACGACGTCGCGCACCTCCGCTCTGACTTTGAAAGACGCTCTCTTCGACGTTTGTTTTCTGTGAACGACGGCGTTCCTGCTTCGGAAGAGACGCGAGGGTGAGTTTTTCGAGACTTTTATTTACACACTTTGGGCCGTGGGGAAAATTCGTCTCCGTTCGATTCGAAAGGGAACGCATTTTTCGCCTTGTAAAACGGAGGTGGTTTCGCCCTCCCCGATTTTCCCATGCGATTTTCACGCACACAAAAAACAAAAAAAGAAACGACTCGAAAAAAGGAAAATCGTATCTCGGCGACGCGCGATCGAATGCGAAACGATTCCGACGTACCTCGCGGAAACCGCGAACGATTGTGCAGACAAGGCAAACATTGTGCGTGGAATGGAGTGCAATATGTGGCGTTCTCGCGGCGGAAAATGCGAAAGAGAAAGTTCGCGTAAAAATTCGTATCAAAAATAAAAAGAGTTTGGGAGGAGAGTTAGATTTCTCACACCTTAAATGTAGTTGTTGGTTTTTAAGCTCTTCTTCTTTCGTCCACACACAAAAATATTTTTTGGAAAAGGTGCACAAAAAAGCACACACATTGTTGGCGGCGTGTCGTCCTTCGGCCGCCCGCGAACGACGACGACGACCACGACAACGACAACGACGGAGATGACGACGATGTCACCAGAAGCAGAAGAGATGCGTACGATGGTTCCGTTTCCGCACATCAAAGATGTCAGCGCGTACGAACCAACAACGTTCGAGTACAATCCCGGGGACACGCATCCACAGCCGATAAAAAAGCGCGATTGGATACGCGTCTTTCGGATGTCGTTGCCAGAGTTTACGAAGCGAGCGAAAATGGATGCGTCGGTGGAGGATTCAGAGAGGAAGTCCGAAATATTTCAGGAACGATTCGAGAAGTATTTAGACGATTTGAACGAGAACGAGGATGACAAGTTGAATGTCATACACATGTGTCGTTTCAGAGACGAGTGTTTGAGAAAACTTGGCTTTTACGACTGTTTTCAAACCGTGAAGAGAGAGGAGAACGTGAAAGCGTTAGAAGCGCTGCCGAGAGTTTTAGAAAGGTTAGATAACGAGAATGCGGGGATACTGGAATTGGTGAAAGGCGTTTTTGCGGGGAACATTTTCGATTTAGGCGCCGCAGCGAGTCAGGCATTGTTTAGTAATAACAACGATAAAGAAGATGATATCGCTAAATCGTTTTTTGAGACTCGAGATACGAAAACGGACGTGTTCGTGGTCAATGATTTTGACTCGTTAAAGAATCGATGGAACGATATGACTCGAGTGCACGAGAAGTGTTGTATTTTCGTCGACAATGCCGGCGCGGATGCTATTTTAGGCGTCTTGCCGTTGGCGAGAGAGATGTTGAAAAGAGGAACGAAAGTTGTCTTGTGCGCGAACGATGTGCCGTCGATTAACGACATAACGATTAAAGAGCTTGAGGAACTCGTATTTCCTACTCTTTTACAAATGAATGATAAAGATAATGTGTTTAAAAAAGCCATCGAATCCAAACAATTCACGTGCATCGGGTCTGGTTCCGATTTGCCCGTCATAGATTTGCGCGAAATCAGCGAACCATGCGCGAACGAGTGCCTCGATTGCGATCTGGTCGTTTTAATAGGGATGGGTCGAGGTATCGAAACGAATTTAAGAGCTGAGTTCAGCATTGATCGCATCAATCTTGGCATGGTGAAGCACAAAGAAGTCGCGCAGTTATTAGGCGGACCGCTGTATTCGTGCGTCTGTAAGTTTGACAGCGCAAAAGTGTAGTAGGTTGTATTTATTTTTCGTAGTGTTATATAACATTTAGTACGATTGTAGTATAGCAGTTTTTAAGGATATCAATAGTAGAGTAGGTGTAGTCCTTTTTGTTTAATCCAAATCCTCCCCGGTAAAAAACTCTTTGATATTTTGAAAGATTCCTTTCTTCGGTTGGTCCAAATCGATCAAGAAGTCTTGCTTTCCGACAATTCTCCTCGCGGCGTTTTCGTACGCAATCCCGGCCAAAGTCAACTTCTTCTTCAACACCAATGGCTCCCCACGGTTCGTACTCACAATCACTTCCGTGTCCTCCGGAATCGCCCCTAACAAAGGCACTCCCAACATCTCCTGCACGTCCTTCACGCTCATCATGTCGTTATTTTTAATCATATCTGCTCTCACGCGATTCACCAACAACCTCACGTCCAAAATCCCATTCGCCTCCAACAATCCAGCCACTCTATCCGCGTCTCTAATGGCCGTAATCTCCGGCGTGGTCACCACGATCGCCTCCTCAGCGTTCGAAATTGCATTAATAAAACCCAAATCAATCCCAGCCGGGCAATCGATAAAAATAAAGTCAAAATCCGACTTCTTCAACAAATCCAAAATAGTATTCATGTTGTCTCTGGTCACGTTATATCTTTGCCTATTCTTGGAAATCGGCAGCAAAGCTAAATTCCTCCACCTCTTATCTCGAATTAAAGCTTGTTCTAATCGACACTCGCCTTCCAATACTTCCATCGCGGTATACACCACTCGGTTTTCCAAACCGAGGAGCAAATCCAAATTTCTCAAACCAATATCAGCGTCGACTAAGGCGACCGAATAGCCCAATCGGGCCATGGACATGCCTAAATTCGCCGAACTCGTCGTTTTCCCGACGCCGCCTTTCCCGGAGGTGACGACCACCGCTCTCGTCGTGCCCGAAGTCTTTCGATTGGATTCGCCTTCGGCTCTCGTGATGATGGTTGTTAATTTTCGGTGGTGGTGATTTATTTTTTTTGATCGACATCGCGCTCCTCTTTTGTTCTTCAAAGACGACGACGAAGACGACGAAGACGCGTAGCTCGCGCGCGCGCTTTGGATGCACTGCGATAACGCGCTCATTTCTGCTTCGATCGAGCCAAAGCGATGTCGCGCGAAACAAACAGGCGGCTTTTGGTGGCGACGGAAGAGGTGGAGGTGGCACGTTGTGTTGTGACGATTCTTCAATCGATTTTCAAAATCGATTTTTTTTGCGATCGAGAGAGAGAACGACGACCTTTTTCATATAATTTCTTTGGGCGCTCGATGAGATGGTTTTCGTTTTCGTCAAAGCGACTTTGATTAATTAAGACGAAGAAAAAATGCAAAAAGAAAAAAATTCGAGAAGAAGAAGAAGAGAAAAAATTCATCAAAGAGCAACAAAAGAAATTGAGTCGCTTTGCTCGCTTTCTTCGGTACAAGGATAAATTAGTACAGCATATTCCTACGAACGCTACGCATGCACGCGATATCGTTTGCCGTTACGCGCGTCTGTAGTGCAAACCGGGCGGGTGATTAAACTTACACGTTTCGCCGTATTTACACTTGCCGGTTTTGACGTAAAACTCGCAATCGACGGCGTTTGGACGCACCGGGAAATTTTGTGGAGGCAGGTCCCAATCGTCGTTTCCGTGTGCACGGTTACCGCTCGAGGATTCTTTTTTTTGGTCGCGCGCGAGCTTTTTCAAGTCTTTCCAGGATTCGTTGCCTTCTTGGAGTTGTTCTTCGTCGCCGAAATACTTGAGGAAGATTTGGTCGTTGACGATGGCGTCAGATTTTCGCGCAAATTCGTGGACGGCTAAGAGGAGGTTGGGGAATCGAGAGGCGAAGTAGGCGTAGAACGCGTCTGGAGGATCACCAAGAATGCGTTGGATGCGCGGAGGTAGCTCGCGAAAGTGCGCGGATTTGTTGCGGATGACTCGGAGTAAGTCGCGCAAGGAACGACCGTCGTATTTCCGGTACTTTTCGAGGTTTTCGAGCATAGCCGGATCGATTTTCGTGCGCCAATCGGTGTTGGAGATACCAAATTTGGAGGCTCTTTCCAAGGTTTTGAGAAGGATACGCTCTCCTGGTTCGCGGTCTTCGAGTTCCATGCGGTCGCTAACGTCACAAAGGAATTGCGTACGTTTTTCTCGCGACCACCATGCCGGGTGTTTGAGAACCTCTCGCGCTGAAGCCCGGTCTTCCGGATTTGCTTCTAAACATTTTCTTACCAAATCTTTCGCTTCTGGAAGATGGTTCAACGCGGATAAGTCGTAATCGCCACGTAACACTCGCGAGTCACGCTCGAACTTTTCTCCAAACGGGTGTTTACCTTTCGCGAGAACGAAGTGAATGACGCAACCGAGCGCGAAGATGTCTACGGCACGCGATTGGCGGCCGTTCGTAAGGCGTTCAGGCGCTTGCCAACCGGCGGTACCATCACCACCACCACCAACAGAAGAGCTTCCTCCGTTGTTATTGTTGTTATTGTTGTTTAGTATCGCACGCGTTTCAAAACTCGTGCCATCAATCAAGTTTAATTTTTTCGCGACACCCATATCTGCGAGTTTGCCACGTCCTTTCTCCGTGATGAGAATGTTCGAAGGTTTCAAATCGCGATGGACGATACCCTGAGAATGCAGCTGTTTCAAGCCTGCGGCGACGTCGCGAAGAATCCGAACGCAATCGCTGGTTGGAAAGCCAGAGGTATCCAAGAAAGGCGCAGACTCGCTCGTTTTCGCTTCCGTCGCACGCGCTTGTAACGTCGTCTCGCACCGCTCCAACGCCACGTACACGAAATCTTTATCTTCTTCCATGGCAAAACATCGCAAAATATTCGGATGTTCATCGCTCGCAATTAATGCGGCGAGCTCTTTGCGAGCGAGTTCGTGGAACTGCGCCAATAAACGCTTAACCGCGACTGATCTACCGTCGAGTTCACCGTCAAACACCACCGTTCCACAGGATCCGTAACCGAGAACCGTCGGTTTCACAATTAAGCGCCCGACTTTTATTGCACTCCTAGATGTTCCCCCATCTTCTGGGAAACCAATTATATTCTTCGATTCGTTTGCGTTTTGTGCATATTCGAGCATCTCTCTTTCACGTTGTTCTTTCATCCTTCGCTTCATCCTCTTCTTTTGCGATGGAGTGAGCGTAGGTTGTTCTAGTTGTTGACGATGGTCTTTGCCCTCTTTACTGTCATCTTCGGTTGATTTTGTTTCGCTCCTATCCGCTCCAACTAATAGTCGTCGCATGAGAAATTTCAACGAAATAGTTCCACTCGCAACGACGACGAGCGTACCCGTCATCGCGATGAAAGAAAACTGCGCAAAACTAACCTTCGAGTCAAAAGCGGTATCATCCTCCTTATCTTTCTTCTTACCACCGGGCAATAAACTTTGTTCAATTTTTCCTTTTTGCGCTTGCATTTCAACGATACCTTTCAGTTCCATTGGCATGCACGCCCAATCGTCCTCGGTTGGATTATCGCCGACGGCAAAGCTCGTCAAAGCGCTTGATTCGCCATATTTCGGCACGACTAAAGCGCCGCTACTCCCATCGACAACGGGTTCGCCTACTACACTTCTATCGCTGTGTGGTAACGCAAAGTAGCCACCCGCGTGTGCACCTACGGTGACCTCATTACTATTGTTGCCTTCACCGTTATTTCCGCTATCGCTAGTTGTTCCTAATATATTCTCGCCTCTTTCGTTGATCACTGAGAGCGGCATCGACGACGTTCGCGTAGTCCAAATGATGTTTCCAGATTCATCCACACGATTCAACACATTATTCGCGCCGATTTGTAATCTATCACCGCTCGAAGCGTCGCTTCCACCAAGATATCCCGCGTTATTGTTGTTCTTGTTGTCTCCGCCTCCGACTGGGCGCAAATCCCCGTGCGTAACGTTCCATCTCACCTTCCCCGTCACGGCATCGATCGATTTCACCGCATAATCCGTTCTCCCAAGCAATACAATCGTCCTTCCACCATTCGTATCCTCTTCGTCATCATCGTTTCCTCTCACCGACGATTCATCCTCTAAATCATCCGTCTCTGGATCATACGTCCTAACAATCTCCCCGTTCTCTGCGTCCACCGCAAACACCGTCGTCTTCCTCGTCCCAACAATCACCGCTCCATCGTTTGTCACCGACGGACTCGCTTCGACTAAATCCTTCGTGGTCACCGGCAGACGAGAAATCGAAAACTCTTGCGTTTGCTTGTTCCCGCTGCTAAAAATATCTGCCGCAGATGACAACCGACCGCGTCGCGCGACGTACAAGGATCCATCCAAACCTGGGAATACGGAACTCCCACTCCTTCTCTCGTCAGCGCTACCATCACCTCCGTCGTCGTCTTCGCCGTGTTGCTTCGACGACGACGACGACGATGACGACGACGACGACGCGTGCACCAACGCGCTCCCGGTATCGAACGACCACAAAAACTGCCCACTCCTTGCATCCACTGCAGATACCGAGCCGTCTAAAGTCGCCACGAGTAACGCGCGCTTCTTTGCAACCTCTCCACCTTTCTGGCGTTGAGAATGCTTCGTAATCGAGCTCCCTTCCGCATTCGCGTCGTTTTCAGACGCCCTCGCGAACGACGACGACGACGGCGACGCGATGCACGCGACACACAAGAGAAGAAGAATCCAAAAGAATTGTCTTCCAATTCGCGGTGCCTTTCCGCACATCCGTCGTGTTAAAGTGTACTCGTCGTTCTCACGCGATCGCGACGCGAGACAGTCGCGACCAGCACGCAGAGAAAGAAAAAACACGCGGCATCGTTACGCGAGGCGACGTGGGTATCGTCGCGTGGGGACGCGCTACTGGTGTGAAAGTAAAAAAGAAAAAGCGATGTATTAAATTGACGCGCAATGAATGAATTTTACGACGACGACGACGAATTTTTGTTGCATTTTTTGTTGTCAAAAATCTTCTCTAAAATACAAGTAGTACTTTTTGAGGGGCTTCAAAATGACACGCGCATCATACTACGGTCATCCATCATCCTCTTCTACGCGCAACGCGTTCAAAATCTCTCCCAAACGCTTGAAGGCTTTCGAAAGCAAAGCGGGTCTTTTTTCTTCTTCTTCTCCGTGGAGCACTTGAGGACCACTCTCGCACACGTGTCGTCTATCGCTCGCGACGCGCGCGCACCGTCTCAAGCGACGCTCGCGGTCGCCGCGGCGGAGAGAGGCGAGGACTCTCGCGCCTCTTCTCGAAAGAGAGAGGAGAGTAGTTGCGCAGAGTAGAATAGATTGCGGGTCGAAACTGTTTTCGATGCCATCGATGAGAATGTCGAGGGACTTGGTTTTCGCGCAGAAGTGCGCTTTGGCGACGTCGCCGGCGAAGGAGAGGTTGTGGAGGAGGAGGAGGAGTTTACGCTTGGTGAGGAGGTAGGAGGAAGGCATTTCTTCTTCTTGGTCGTCGCTCGTATGCACGGTTTCGTCGAAGATGTTGTCCACGTATTCGTAACAATCCACAAGGAGGCCAATGATATTGATTTTACACGAACGTAAGAGGAGTTTGGCGCCGTCGTCGTCAGATCCCGAGAGGACGCACAGAGCGTCGATGGCGGCGTCACACTCGATTTTCAAATCGACCCGCGAACGGTTCTTAGCGTTCGACGTTCCCGATATGGAGAATCGCGCAATCATTTCACAACATTTTTCGATGAAAATGGAACGAGATAACTGCGCTCGAGTCAACGAAAATGTGGAAAGCGACGAGAGAAGTTTCACGCCGCGTGCCATCGTCGTAGACGGGATGAACTTTTCCTCGGCAAAACTCAACGGGTCGCGAAGTCTGGATGTTTTCTCCTTTTCGCGGAAAAGGAAAGAAACAAGACGGTTGAACAAAGATGTTTCGCCACTGTTCTTCGTCGCGGTACATATGCCTCTCTTAAACTCGTCCGATTCCAGGATGAAATTGGTCACGCAGGCGAGGTATCCGTCGCGAAGTTCTGTTTTGATGCGCTTCGGAAGCGTCAACGCGGTGGTGGTTCGACCAGGAGTAAAAAGAAGAGAAAATAGTTTCTCAAAAACCAAGACGCCGTTGTATTTCCGCAAAATCGCATTTTTAATCATCACAGCTGCTTCCCAAAGTTTTGTCGAGGACCCGTTCCCCTCCTCGTCGCCGTCATTTTCTTCATCAAATATTGGCCCCGAGAAGCTGGCATGTTGCAAAACGTTTAAGCACATCGCGATGCCTTGTGCGTCGATATCTTCGCTCACCAGACGTTTCATCACGATTTCGAGAGTATTAGAACGAAGACTTTCAAACTTTGCGCTCGCGCAGTGGGCGAGGACGTTTTGAAACGCAAACGCGACTGTTGTATACAAAACATTTTGCGAAGCGTTGGTGTCGATACCTCGATTAACAATACGCGGTATAAATGCTCTCGAAAGAACGCGAGATAATCGGGCACCGAGCGGTAAACACGCGCCTTCGTTCGTGTCATTTGCTTCTGCGTTCACATCATCATCGTTTTCAATCTCTATGAGCGGCGGTGTTTTTGGCAGCATTTCATTGGCGTCATCCTCACCTTCATCATCTTCTGGATCAAACGTTAATGCATCCCTGCTCGATCTCTCGCAACTAAACATCGTCGCAATCAACGCAAACAGGCCTTGCAATGACGATGTTATCGTGGAGGTACTCGAGAGGGACATTTCGAGCAACGCACACGTCGTCTCACACAAATCTCCTCGTGCGTTTTCGTTCTCATCTCCCAAAATATTGTGCGTCCAGACGACTTTATTAGCTGAAGAACTGTTGTTGTATTCTCCGTCGAGCATAGCAGCAATGGCTAACGCTGCCGACGAAGCTGCCCTAAGCTCGCCATGAGAAATACTCTTCGCGCGTAAACCTCTCGATTGCACAGATTTTAAAACATCAAACAACGCGTAGAATACAGGACTGTTCGGTTGCGCTTTCAACCCGTTATCGCTCTCGTAATCGCCTGCGTTCAGATGCTCACCCACGATGAATAGACCGAGTAATTTCGATACATTCGCAGACGTTGCGCACCTGTGCGTGTGCTCCTCACCTTCTGCAGCGGCCTTATTCATCGGTCGAAGCCAATTCTTCAAGCACACGTTAAATTCTGAAAACGCCTCCCTTGCGGTGACGACGTCGATTCGCGCGCACGCGACCATGGCGCTTGAAATGCCTCTCGCACTAAGAGCATCTGTGCCTACATGTTCTTCGAGCAGTCGAGCGAATGTGATCCAAAGCTTTCGTCTTGAAAGTAAAGAAATCATCGAGACTCGACCGCTGTTGGTATTAGAACCTGGATCTAAACTAGGCGCCTCGTCGTCAAAGAGCGATGTTTCATCTTTCGCGACGCTTGAGAGAATCTGCGCGACGCACACAGCGGCTCGATAACGAGCTATGGATGCGTTCCTTTTATCTATGGCGTGTAAACTCGCGCAATCGAACCAGGCTGATGCGAATACGATTTCTCGGGTGCGTTGGCACGAAGCGATGGCTTTCTCTGAATTAGCCGTGGTAGCATGACTATCATCGAGAAATGCTGCCGATAACATAGCGACAAAATCAAATACCAGAGCCACACACCGAGGCGATTTCGACGACGCGACTGAATTCGCCGAGCTTATTCGCGCAACAAGACTGAGCAAAATGTTCGAAGTGTTTTCAAACGATTCATCAAACTTTTCTGACCAGATTGAGGGCGAGGACGCGTTCTTGCACACCTCGATCACCGCGAGAAGGGAGGATTCCAACAATGCCTCACCGCCGCAAGCGTCGTCGAAAATACTACTCGAACGAGATCTATCTAAATGATGCACGATACTCGTCGATATGCGTTCAACGACGCGCAACAAGTCTGGAAGACACGATTCACAAAGCTCGTCCGTATGCACTGTCTTTTGTTTACTCATCGTCGTTCGTTTCGCCATCACTGCCAACGCATAGATGGAATCGCAGCACGCAACCATTGTACCGTATTCCACGCTTCCCTTCAGATCTTTTAACGCGCTCGATAAGGTGTTCGTTAACTCACTAGATTTTGCGAACACATCGACGGCGTTCAGAGACGTGTTCGATGAAAGGCGCAAAAGCGCTTCTAAACAGTCGCGCACGTCTCTCAAAACCTCTTGAAACGATAATCTTCGAATACCATTAGCGTCGCCACATCTCTCGAGCTCGCGCTCGATCGCTATGGGGTGTTTCAACCAGACCGGACGCGAATCTTCGAAAGTATTTACAGTGACGAAGTTTGGATCAACATTCTCGTTCGCTTCATTTTCACCACGGAACGGCTTGCTCATTTCCAGAAGTGCTCGGCGACACGCATGTGCGCCTACTTTTGCAACGGAATACGCTAAAAATCGAACAGCGTGCTCTTTCTCCTCGCTTTCTGTTCCCGAACTAGAAGAATAGATACTATTCAAACATCCACTTAAAAGCCTTAACATGCGTGACCAGAGCGCGGTATCTTTCATCGTCTTCGGTTTTACCAATAAAAACCGTTCCCAGGACCCAGATATGGTTTGTCGAGTACTCGCGAGCGACTTGAGCAAACAGTTACTTCCCCCGAGTGCTCGCATGATAAACATGGCATCGAGCAAACCGTGAGCATCCTCATGCGAATCCGATTGATCAAGTCTTTCCACGCAGCTCTCGATTAACGCGTCGTCAACGCGTAAAATAGAACCTTCCTCTTCCTCATCAGCGTTGTCGTAAATATCATCTATGCTAGTGAACTTCTTCTTCGAATTTTCAACGTTAAGACCTTTCGCGAATCTGGCGAGTTTCTCGGACGTGATGAAACACAATGCGTTTGCGCCAAAATCGCTGACTGACCTCGCCCCAGAAACGTTCCACGAACGCAAATAGCCTTTCAAACGAACAATTGAAGACGGATGCGCTCCGTTCGTGTTCGCGTCAATATCAGAAAGCTCTAATACGTCGTACTCGAGAAAGCATCGTTCAAAGAGTTCACACGTTTCCCCACATAAAGACGGATATCTCGCGCACGCGATAAACGCTTCCGCGATGGCGTGCGCAATCGGCAATGCATGCACTGAATAATAATAATAATGTGATTTACCTCCTTTATTTCTCGTATCATCGTCACCGCCTTGTGTGTGATGCTCTGATTGAGAGAAGATGACTTCACGTCGCCGCATGGATGCGGCATAATTGAAATGTACATCGTCGTCGTCGCAGATTTCTGCATTGGCTCTATAACTAGTGCTACTACCACTACCGCTATCGCTTCTATTCTCGTACAGCGCAGACTTCAATCCCAAGGCCACGTCTGCTAAGAATAGCAGCGCTTCTCGTTTTAACGAAACCACAGAACGGTCTAAATTCAAGAAATCTTCCTCGCCTGCGTCGGCATCTTCTGCACCGTTTCTACTGTGACGACTATTCGAAGACGATACTAAAATATCGCATGCCGCTCTTACAATCCCGCTCTCCGGATTCGCGAAAGCGAACGCTTGCACCCCCCAATCGCTCAGTATATTTTCTCTCAATGCTCTCAAGACGCCAAGTAAAACGTCCACGTTCGTTGTCGTCTTCAAAGTTCGCTCGTATTGCGTTAAATGTTTCCTTAAAATATCGTATTCGTTTTTCTTTTCCTCGTCGTTGAAACTATGTTGTCGTCGTCGCGATACAAGTCTCCTCCCGAACGATCCATCCGAGCTCACGCACTTCACCACCCTCGGCACCTCGGCAATTCTATTCACCGTCTGTTCGTTCCTCGTCGATGTTCTCATCTCCTCGTCTTCGTATCTTTTCAGCCGTCTCCGAATCTCCTCCTCTTTCGCGTTGAAACTTTCTCTTGCGACGTCGTACTCTTCATCTTCGTCCGTGTCATTCTCCTGATAATTCTCTCGCCCAACATTCATAACCATCGCTCGTCTTTTCGCTTTAAAATAGTGTTCAATCTCTTCGCTCATCCATTCTTTCCCGTTAGTCAATTTACAATCCATCGCTATTCGCCTCAACACGCCTTCGCCTCGTATCTTTCGCATGGTCCTTTGGAACACAAACAATTCTTGTTTGGTCGATTTTCGAACAATTGTGGTTAAAATTGCCACGATCAGACTCCTTTTACTGTCGTCTTCGCCGATGTTCGTTCTCGTTTCGGAATCCAGAGCGAGAAGCACATTCTCCAGCACGTCTTCGTTCGATGTCACCGCGAGCACTGGAAGCAAATTGTGTTTCAGTTTGAAATGTAAAGACTCCAACGCGCGTTGGCGAATGGATGGGAGCGAGTGAGTGAGCTTTGTATTCGTGAGGGCAACGAAATCGTCGCTCGCATTTCTGTCGCCCTCCTCCATGACGCCGACTCTGTCCCACCCTCGTCGCGCGCGCGCGCGTAAAGTGTTGGTCGTCAAAGAAGTAGTTTTGAGGAAGAAATTTCAAAATTGTCTCGTGAACTTTTTGTAGTGTCTTGGGTTGCGACAACAAAAATGGCGCTATACGTTAATTAATGTACACGTTCTATTATGTGCTGCACTATCTGAACGAACCGCTCGCAATGATGAGAGGGAACGCTAGGCCTAACGTTACTCTAAAAAGTATCCTCCTTAACGTGGACTGTAAAACTTCCCGACCGATATAGTCGGCGGATTCGTTCGCGGCGAATACGGAAAGGACGTAGAAGGACCATAAATAGAGAAACTTCGTTTCGTCGCCTCGTAGATATCGGACGAATTTGTAACCCAGATACCCACCTCCAACGCCTACGGTCAACGCTATGGAGGAAAGAGGGGAGACGGTGGAGTTTGTACTGGAGAGGAGACCGAATTTGACGACGAGTTTAGAACAGTATAAACTCGCGATGGAGGTAAACAAAGCTTTGGCGAACGTTTTAGAGACGCACCACAGTTTTTCCAAGCGATTGGTAAATGCGGAAAAAAGGACCCCTAGGTTGGAAGGCACTAACGAGAAAGAAGCGGCAGCGTAAGAAGCCGAGTAACAAATCTCACTCTCGTTCAACCACGCGTCTCGAATGACGTTCCATCCGTAATACACGAGCGCTCCGCAAACGACGACCAATCCTGTCCGCAAAGCATCCGCCACATCCTCCCTAAACACTTTATCCCTGTTCAGTTTCATCTTAAACTCTAAACTCTCTCTCTTCATATCATTTGTTTGTTTCGTGGTCTCGTTCGACTCTTTCTTCAGATCTAACCCGGCTAATTTCGCCGCCAACTGTTTTCGCTCCACCGATAACCGCGCCTCGCACAACGCGTTGCTCTTCTCTTTGCTCAAAACGTCTCTCATTTTCACCGAGAGCTCTAGGACTCTCAGTTCTTCCTCAGACATGTTCCGCATATTTTCTACTGTCGTCACGTCTTTAATTTCCTCTTCTGTTGCTTTTCTCGCATCGTCTTCTTCTTCTTCTTCTTCTTCTTCTTCTTCTTGACGAGACGAAGAAGCGCGTTCAACTGCCACCACTTCTCCCTCGCTCGTTTTCTTCTCCTTCTCGACCACGGCCAGGAAAAACAGAACCATCGTCAACACGAACACCGTCGCCGCGCATTTCAAAATCGCGTTCAAAATCCACCGCCACCTCTCGTCCGTCCACACCGACCCGTCGTCCGAGGAGGACGCGAAAAGAAACGAGGAGAGATATCGGCCGGCGTCGGTGTGTCTCAGAAACGCATCCACGCGAGTCGTCGTCGTCGTCGTTGCATCGCCTCGCTCGCGCTCTCGAGCCGCTTGGAAACCTCTCGGTGAGGACAAAGACGACGACATGTGGTGTGGTCTCCGACCCAACCAGTCGTCCACGTCGTCAAAAGCGCTGGTCGGGCCACCACACGAGAGAGAGACCGCAAAGCGCGTCACAAAGTCCCTCTCTTATTAAGCGCTTTGAAATGGAAAAAAATTCCAAAAGGGAGGGGGGTAGAAAGATACCCTAAACCCTACTCCCAAAGGAGAGTTTGTGGTGTAATCTGATTACGTCTCAAAATTGGATAGACACAACGCCATCATCACTCCAAAAGCGCAACTCGGCAAAACGACGACTTCGACGACCGAATAATAAGAGCGCCGCCGCGAAAGAAGAAGAAGATGATGATGCCGTCGACGCTCTCCTCCGCTTCGCACCACCACGCTTTGTCGTCGTGCAGACCTTTGCAAAGCGCGTCGTCCTCGACGAAAGCGTCGACGTCGTCGAGATCGACGTCGTCATCGTCATCGCGAAGAGACTTCGTCCGGTTTTCCCGCCGCGCGGCGTCGGCCACGAGCACCGTGAAAGTCTCCGCGGACGCGAAAAAAGAAACCACGGTGGAATATCAGCGCACGAAAGCGAAAGAAATGGTGAAATACTTCAAAGAGATGCAATATCAGCAATTAGTGGAAGATTCGACGGTGTTTGGGTGGACGAAGAAGAATGAAATCAACAACGGGAGATGGACGATGTTTGGCTTGTTGGTCGGTATGATGACGGAATACGCCACGGGGGTAGATTTTATCGACCAGATCAAACTGCTGGTGAACGTGCTTGGGATTGCGGATTTGGATTAAGATCGTGTGATAGAGAAAAGGGGCAGCCGAGAGAACTCGAGAAAGGCCTCGCGCGGAGTCGCGAGGACGAGAATACTACTTTACGCGCGCATCTTGTCATCAAGACGAAGTATACAATTACATAGCAGCAAAATTTATAGTAAATCGTACCACTGTGTGTCTTTCCTGCATCCTTTCAATCTCGTTCGTACGCGATAAACCTGTTCGCATCCCCGCGCGCGGGAACTTTTCAATAAAAACATCGAAATTTGCTGCATAAAAAAAGCGAGAAAGAGAGAAAGAGAGAGAGAGAGAGAGAGAAAGAAAGAGAGACCTTTCTCTCTCGCTTTTTCTCTCTTCTTCTTCTTCTTCTCCTCATGCGGCCGTATTCTTCCTTTTCTCCTTCTTCTTCTTCTTCTTCTTCTTCTTCCGAAGTGGTAGAGGAAGAAGAGTTATGGCGTCAATGGGACCATCGGAAACGCGTTCGAAAATCTTTTCGAACCGAGCGATTTCTTATTAAAATCTGTCTGTTGTCGTTAGGAGTTTTGATGGCTTTGTGCGTGCGCGATAACGATGCTACCATTTCGTCTGGCGCGCGCGTGACGAGAAGAACGATACTTGACGATGGTGCCGGTGCGTTGGTGTCGTCTGATTCCGTCGATTCTGAAAGCGCTCGGGATGCTAATTCCTGCGCTCCACACGTCGTCAACGAAAGTTTAGACAAGTGCTTGCACATTCAAAAATACGAGTGCAACGCGGATACGGATTCGGCAATTACGAATTACCTTTATTTTCATCACTGCACGATGAAAGAATACCAGAGTTTGTCCGTGGTAGCTTTAATAGGAGTCGTCATCCTTTCCTTTTACGTTTTAGGAGACACGGCGGAGGAATTTTTCTGTCCGGTGGTTCGCAAAGTCGCGAAAGTGTTACAGTTGTCACCGAATACCGCCGGGGTAACTTTGTTGGCGTTAGGAAACGGAGCGCCGGACGTTTTTGCTTCTTTAGCGGCGTTTTCGAGTGGGGATGGAGGAAGTGGGGAGATTGGTGCAGGGATGATTGGCGCTATCGTCAGCGCGGGGATGTTTGTGAGCGGCGGTGTGGTTGGCGCCGTGGCGGTGGTCGCGGCACCGTTCGAAGTGCCGAGAGGCGCGTTTCTAAGAGATGCGTGGTTTTATTTCTTCGGTGCAGTTTTGGTGTGTTACGTGGTCACGAGTGGAGAGGTGTATCCGAGACACGCGATTGGTTTTATTTTGTATTATTTAGCGTTTGTGTGTTTGGTGATTGTGTCGGACGTGAGAGAGAGAAGAAAAAGATTGATACAAGGAGCTGAAGAAGGAGAGTCGTTGAGGGACGTGGTGGGTAATAGTCACAGCAGCGTAGATGTCAAGGAACGACAGTTAGTTGGTATGGATGGAGAGATGGTTGTCGTCGATTGGGTAGACGAACCGCCAGCGCACGAAGTGCTCGGACAAAATATCGTCAGATGGTGTCAAACGTACGGGAAATCGAGATACGGTTTGTTCAAAGCGCTTGCGCACGCGCCGTTGGACATGTGCAGACGAATGACGATACCGTCCGCGGAACCGGAGCAATGGAATAGATTTTATGCGTTGTCTTCCATCGCACTTGGACCTTTGTTGTTGTTGCATCAGGTCAAAGATGTGGTAGATGCGCATGCGTTGATCGGGAACGATTTCGTTGGTTTTTTACCGCTTTGGATGTGCGTTTTGATACCGTCAACATTGGTAGGGTGCGCGGTATTCGTCGCCTCGAATCACTCGCACCCACCGGAGTATTGGCCGTTGGCACTCGCGTTGGCGTTTGGAACGTCGATAGTTTGGATTTCCTTAGCGGCCACGGAGTTGCTAGAATGCTTGACGATCCTCGGACACATTTCTGGGATATCGCCGGCTGTTTTAGGCGTGACTGTTTTAGCGTGGGGGAACTCTATTGGTGATTTAGTCGCCGATGTTGTCATTGCAAAGAGTGGTCAACCTACCATGGCGGTTGCGGCGTGTTATTCGGGTCCGTTGTTCAACATGTGCGTCGGTTTAGGTTTGGCGTTTGCTTTGCAAGCTATCGAGCTTTCGCCAGAGCCGTTGACACTATTAACGCACGCGAACATACCGATCAGTTTCATGTTTTTATTTGCGAGTTTACTGTTAAGTTTGACGTACGTTCCAGCAAAACGGTTTAGGGTGACGAAACCTTTCGGCGTGACGTTGATTTTGTTATATGCGTTGTCGAATATGATTATGATTGGCATCGAAGTTGGCAACAACTTGTGAGGGAAAGAAATATATAAATAGTTTGATATAGCGTTCTAATTAGTATACAATGTAGCTAGCTACAATGGTAGTTTCTAATCTAATCTAATCTACCGTTTGAATACGATGTAAAGAAGTCGCGCCTCCTGTTAATATGCGCGTGGATTGATCGACTCGCGATCCCGTAACACTCACTAATTTTGCACTATTTCTCACGTCAATTTCCACCATGGTTTCCACATGAGTACCGTGTTGTTGCTTTGTGTCCACTTCAATATATTTTAAGTATCGACAATTTCTTGCTCTCAGCAATTTTAATTTAGCGGAATTCAAGAGAATGCGTTGAATCTGTTTAGATCCGCTCATCTCCACGGAAACCAGAGACGCGCTCGGTACGTGGACTTCTCGCATGTTCAGACTGTGCAGCCCTTCGCATCGATAGTGCTCGAGATTTACAGCCGATTGTAACAGCTTTAAATGTATGCTCGCATCAAGTGCGTCGCATTGGTTCATAGAGAGATTTCGTAAACTTTCAATCTTCTGGATGTCAACATTGTCACCGAGTAGTGAGGGGGAGTTGACATATTTCAAATATGTCAAATTTTTGCATATGTCGAGTGATAGTGTACGTAAGGAAGGCAAACCCAACATTCTGAGAAATTGCAATCTCTTGCAATTCACGAGATTTAAAACCTCCAAATTCGGTAGATCTTCAAGATGTACTGTTTCTAAACGCATCGATGCGCTCAAGTTCAATTCTTTCAACCCGTCGAAGCGTGTGAAAGGATTGCACCTCATAGCCCGTTTTAAGCGAAAAATCGACGTCGCGCTGCCTGAAACGTTCAAATACTCGAGTGAACAGTTCGTACCGGTGTGTTCACCTGTATCCAAATTTCTATAAACGTGATAATTCCAGCGATCGTGGGAGCTAATGACCGTCCCATCGTCTGGCTCGCAGATTTTCAACTCCTGGTTTCTCGCCGCGTCCAATCGCCTCAAACATGGAAACACACGGAGGTAGAAGAACAGATCGAAGTGACACTTCAACCCACAATTTGACACGTTCAACTCCCGGATCAATTTAAATCTAGGCAAATCTATTATTTGCCCGTGATCTCTGACATCCTCAAACTGAGACGGAGAAGACAAATAGTGTGGCCCCCAGGTCTCCTCGCAGAATCTGTGATAGAATCTGTATAAATGTTTAATCCCAGTTAAACCGTCCATATAATATTCGTTTTCGAATGATCGCATATGACTCATATAACCGCTCGGGCAAAAGGGTACCGGGAGTGGGATAAAACAAGATTTTGTCCCCGTATTCCCGGAAAAATCTAATGATTGAACAGGAAGCGCACTTTGACATACTATTTTCACAAAGTCGACGAAGCACAATCCGCTGTTCGTAAATCCCAATCGAATGACCTTTTCGTGTAAATGAGTAAAATCAAGGATTTGACTTATCATTTTCGTCGTTTTCATCAACTGTTCGGTATCGGAATCATTTACATGTCCTCGATACCGATCTAATTTATCAGCGCTCACGCCGGTCACGTTCGGATACTCCCCTAAAACATATCTCACGTCCTCTTCCCCTCTCACATCCTTAGACCGAATCGTGAAATTCCCAGTCGCCCGCTTCCTGTGCTCTTTCACGTCATCTCTCAGCTCCTTGCATGTGCACGCAATCACCGCCGCTGCCCTCACGCCCAATTTTTTCAAGATAATATCTCGAACATGGATGGGAATCTCCATGAACGGGGACGACGAGGAAGAAGATGCTTCATCACAACTCGCAATCTTTTGGCTCGTGATCACTTCCTCGTCTCTTTCCCCACATATCTTCTTATTTCTCGTTCGGTCCTCCTCTCTGACACAGTCATCACTCTTTATCCCCATCTCTTTCGCTAATTCGCTAAAATCCTTTTTTCTCCTGTTTAACTGTTCATGAAGCTTGAAAACGTGATCTCGAAGGTCCGCGAGCACACCTATAGACCCACACTCGATCGCGTGTTTGTATTCCACGCGCATCCACGCGTCGAAAACCGTCGTGTCTTCCGTCGTGACTTCGCCGTCGTCTCGAAACTGAAGCCCGCCTCGCATTTTGTTCTCGTCGTGTTCCGTTGCATTTTTGTTCTTCCCTTTCTTCGATTTCCTCGCGCGATTGTTATTCTGGTTCGATGGGAACTTGAAGCCGTCCGGGTCGCGGTCTTCCAGATCCATCCGAGCGAACAATTTGCGAGGCATGATGGAAACTCTTTCTTTTAAGGGAACACGAGGAGAAAAAT
>MDSZ01161104.1_pt1 | contig 47559 bp, 51 predicted proteins | sample 811201 | NCBI WGS metagenome assembly MDSZ01 (sample SAMN05326647, study PRJNA326480) | marine metagenome | isolation source: seawater | place: Indian Ocean: North | collected 2010 | reverse complement strand
AATGACAGATAGTATAAAAGGCACATGTGAAGCAACAAAGCAATTAAGAAAATTAGTTGAAATGGTTGCAAAATCAAACTCCACAGTACTTCTAAGGGGGGAGACTGGCTGTGGCAAAGATGTTGTAGCGAGAGCTATACACGAATCTTCAAAAAGATCGGGAAATCTTATTAATGTAAATTGTGCAGCTATCCCATCTGAGCTTTTAGAGTCAGAATTATTCGGTCATGAGAAAGGAGCATTTACTGGAGCCGAATCAAAAAGAGAAGGAAGATTTGAAGCTTCAGATAATGGTACTTTATTTTTAGATGAAATTGGAGATATGCCTATGGCTCTGCAGGCCAAGCTCTTAAGAGCCATTGAGACAAGAACAATACAGAGGGTTGGTGGAAGAAACGAAATAGAGTTGAACCTAAGATTGATTTGTGCAACGCATCAAAATATAGAAAAAAAAATTGATGAAGGACATTTTAGAGCAGATTTATTTTACAGGATTAATGTTTTTCCTATTGAAATTCCTACTCTTGCAGAAAGAAAAGATGATATACCCATTCTTGTAAAACATATTCTTGACGAACTAAAAAATAGTGGTTCTTTAATTCCAAGTATTGATCCATCTGCTGTGAATGCACTCCAAGAATATATCTGGCCTGGAAATGTGAGAGAGCTTCGAAATGTTATTGAAAGAGCAGCAATTATTTTCCCAGAAAAAAATATCACAGCAAAAAATATTAGAGAAAACCTCCTTAAAGTAAATTTGCCTGATAATCATGATGAAAAAAATATTTTATGGGAGATGACTGCTGATTTATCAGAAGTAGAAATTCAAAAAAATGATAGTAACGGTTCCATTCCTCATCCAAATCATTATAAAAAGTGGTTTGAATTACTGGATAAAATTGATTTGAGAAGACATTTGAGTGAAGTAGAATTAATTCTTATAGAGGGTGCTTTAAAAAAAAATAATGGTTCAGTAACTGAAGCATCGAAGAGTTTAAAGATAAATAGAACAACATTAATTGAAAAGATGAAAAAATACTCAATTCCAAAGCTTGGAAGTGATTAGCCCCCAAGATGCTTAATGCCCTTTTGTTTAGCTATTAAAATTTGTTTCTGTCTTTCTTGATATCTTTCTTTTTGTTTTGATGATTTCTCTTTAAAACATTTAGGGCATGAGATACCTTGCTTAAAAAACTTTGATTTTTTTTCTTTTTGCGTTAAGGCGGCTCTGCAAGCAAAACATTGTGAATAAGTTCCTTTTTCTAGTTTTTCATTGATTGTTATTCTTTCATCAAAAACAAAACATTCCCCTTTCCACATTTGATTTTTATTTTTAGTTTTTCTTAAATATTCAATAATTCCACCTTCTAATTGATATACATTTTTATAACCTAGAGTCATTAGGTAGTTACTTGCTTTTTCACATCTAATACCACCTGTACAAAACATTCCAATTCTTCTATTTTTTAATTTTTTTTCATTTTTTTTGATCCAAGCAGGAAAGCCTCGAAAATTTTTAGTTTTGGACTCGACTGATGATTTGAATGAACCTACATCGGATTCATAATCATTTCTTGTATCAATTATTATGGAATCTTTACTTTTAATAAGTTCCTCCCATGATTCAGGGTCAAGATATTTACCAGTATTTTTTTGAGGGTTAATATTTTTTAAACCAATTGTTACAATTTCGTTTTTAAGTTTAATTTTTAATCTTAAAAAAGAATGATTGAAACTTTTTTGAAATTTAAATTTTAACTTAATCGATAATAAATCTTCAATTATTTTGCATATTTTTTTAAAGTTATGCTCTTTAACTGAAAATGAACCGTTTATTCCTTCGTTTCCAATTATAAAAGTTCCTTTAACATTAAGTTTAGAGAGTTCTTTAGTAAAAAGATTTTTGATAATCTTAGGTTCAGGTAGATAGACAAATTTATAAAAGCTAGATACTATAAATTTTTTTTTATTATGCATGATCTTTTTCTTCAGAATTTTTTAAGGGCTTTTGTTGCAGTTGATCCTGTATCTTTAGTGCCTATATTATCAGTTATAACTCATAGTTTAAATACAAAAAAAACTATTAAACTAGCTTTTTCAGTTTTTTTGATTACATCAAGCGTTCTTACATTCTTTTCTTTATATGGAAATGTTTTTCTAATATTTATGGGAATATCTGTAAGCTCATTTAAGATTGTAGGTGGACTGTTTTTGTTAATAATTTCATATGAAATGGTTTTTGAAAAAAGAATTAAGAGAAAACAAACATTGGCTGTGGAATTGATTGATGATAAGGAGATAAATAGTTTAGCTGTATTTCCGATTTCGATTCCTCTTGTTGCAGGTCCATCTGCTATCACATTATCTGTTTTGATTTCAAAGGATATGAACTATTCAGTAATAAACTTTTACACTCAAATTTTTCCTTTAATATTGACATTATTTTTGACTTCTTTAATTATCATCTTTTCTAACTTTTTTATAAAAATTTTTAATAAAACAATTATGAACGTATTACAAAAAGTTTTTGGATTAATATTAGGTGCACTTGCTGTAGAATACGTTATTAAGGGAAGCATTGAGTTGTTATGACAAAAAAATCTCCTTGTATCGATAAGTGTAAATTAAATCCAAAAACCAACTTATGTGAGGGATGTTTTAGAACATCAGAAGAGATAACTAATTGGATGAATTATACCGTTCAGCAAAAAGGAAAAATCCTCAAACTAATAAGATCTAGGAAGCCAAAAATCCTTTGTTTTATTTTTTTGCTTCTAATTACATATACAAGTTTAGCAAATGAAATTTGGACGGGGAAATGGTTGGCGTTAGACCAGTGGCAATCTGAATTTTTAATTGAAATAAAAAAAGATGGTACTGCTCTTTCTGAATATGGTGCTGGTGATAAAGGTGAATGGTCAATAGTTGATGGAAATTTAGAAATTAATTGGAATTCGGGTAAAAAAGATTATTTGTTTAGCGGTGTGATGGGTTATCAAAGGCTATCTAAAGACAAAAATAATAGTTATACCTCAGGCTTAAAAAAATTATTTGACTAACTTTAAATATGGTTTTTTTAAATAGTTAATTACTTTTCCAAGATTTTTTGAACTTGCTATGACATTGTTTTGAGATGTAAGTGTAAAAATACTTTCTTTTTTATAGTTTTTTTTAATTTCTAAACATGGGCCAAGCTTTAAGGATCTATGTATTGCAAAGACAGCGTAGCTCCTTTGAAAGCTAATTGAATAATCTTTCCATTCTCCAATTGAAATTTTTTTTGAATAAAGTTCCATTATTTGATGAATTTCTTCTTTTTTAAATCTAATAAATTTTGATTTCTTTAAATTATTCATAATTATAAAATTGAAATTTTAATTTGATAGAATATAAATACATTGATTATATGATATTAAAGAATTTGTTAAAATAAATAAAAAAATGAGTGAAGAATTTATAAGAGAAGTAGACGAAGATCTGAAAGAGGAAAAAAGGATGAAACTTTGGAAAAAGCTTCTTCCTTATGTTTTAAGTATTTCTTTGGGGGTTATTCTTAGTACATCAGGCTACGTTCTATGGAATAATTATACAAATAATGTTAAACAACAGTTGGGTGACGACTTTTCAGCGGCTGTTGTTCTTTCTAAAGATGAAGATATTGATGCTGCTCTTCTTGCTTTAGACAGAATTGTAGATAAGGGTTCAGATGGTTACGTTACAATGGCAAAAATGAAAAAAGCATCTCTTTTAATAGAAAAAGGAGAATTAAAAAAAGGACTAGAAATTTATTTAGATCTTGAAAAGAATGCAGTTGATCAATCATTCAGAGATATAGCTACTATCTTATTCGTAATGAACTCTTTAGATTCAGAAGAACCAGAAATTCTTCTTGAAAAACTTGAACCGCTTGAAAATAGTTTGATTTGGAAATCTTCGGCTTTAGAGTTAAAAGCTTTTATTTATCTAAGAAATGAAAAAGAAAAAGAGGCCCTGGAGGTTTTTGAAGCAATCGTCTTAATGCCCAATAAACCAAGTTCACTTGGGCTTAGAGCTAAAAATATGATAGATTTTTTAGGGAAATAATAGGTTGTATTATAAATTTATAACTTTTTTTTTACTTTTTTCTATTTTTTCTTGCTCATATTTTGATGAAGAAGAAACAATCCTTCCTGGAAAAAGAGAAAATGTCTTTGAATTTGACGATAATATTATAGTTAAATCAAATGATAAAATTAACATAATGAAGAGTAAATCTATTCAATCATGGTCGCAACAATATCAGAATGAAAGAAATCATTTATTCCATTTTAAAAGCAAACCAAGTCTAAAATTAAAGAAAAAAATTAAATTAAAAAATATTGCATTCGATAAAATTGACCATGTCACAGTGCCGGTTTTTAATGAGAAAAGTGTATTTTACGGAGATAATGACTTTAATATTCATTCGTTGAGTTTAAAAACAGGCAAAAGCAATTGGAAAACTGAATTAGAAAAAGAAAAAGATGAAAATGTTCCTTTTATAGGAGGATTTGCTCTAAATAATAAGTTTTTGATTGTAACGACAGGATTAGGAAACATTTATGCATTGGATTTGATAACAGGTCGAGTAATATGGAGAAAAAATTTTTTAGCTCAATTTTCTAGACCTCCATTGATTTTTAATGGAAAGATTTTTGTAGTTTCTGATGATAATCAAACATTTGCATTAAATGTTCCAAAAGGAGAATTAATATGGACTCATGCTGGGAACCTTGAGGAGGTTTCTATAATCGGCGGCTCCAAACCTATTATATATAAAAATATGGTTGTTATCTCTTATTCTTCAGGTGAAATTTACGCTTTAAATGCAAATGATGGAACTCTCTTGTGGTTTGATAATGTAACATCTGGAAATTACTTTAATAAGTCATCTTTAAACGACATACAATCTCCTTTATCAGTTGTTAATGAAAAACTATTCGTCCCATCATTTTCAGATAAATTTATTGTTTATGAATTATCAAGCGGTAATGAGGTATGGAGCATACAATTATCTTCCGTAAACCCAATAGTGATTTCAGGTGAGTCCATATATTTAATAGATACAACTGGAAGGTTACTATGTTTAAATAGCAATTCAGGTAAATTATTGTGGGCAGTCCAATTAAAAGTTTCAGATAAAGGGGATGAAATATCCTGGTATGGTCCTCTTTTGAGTTCCAATAAACTACTTCTAGGTAGTTCACGTGGAATGATTATTTCTATATCTCCATTTTCTGGAAAGCTTCTAAGTAAAATAAACTTTTCTGAGGAACTTGTTGCAAATCCAATCCAACTGGGAGAACAAATAATGTTTATTTCAAAAAAAGGAACATTGTTCATTTTAGGTTGAATATGTTGGCTAAAGCAATGATTTTAGGCAAACCTAATGTTGGTAAATCATCAATATTTAATGTTATATTAAAAAAAAATATTGCTATTGTCGATGATCTGCCTGGGTTAACAAGAGATCTCAGAAAAAAAATTATCAAATTATGGGATAAAGAATGCGAACTGATCGATACTCCAGGCCTCTTAAACTCAAAAGGAAAAATAGAAAAAGAAATAAAAAATGCAACTATTGAATATGCAAAAACAGTAGATATTGTAATTTTAGTTTTTGATGGAAAATCAGAACTAACATCGGATGACTTTGAGATTATAAGAATTGTAAGAAAATTGAATAAAAAAATCATTTTAGTAATTAATAAAACTGAAGGAAAAATTAATAAAAATTTGAGGCAAACGGTTGATAATTTAGGTTTTGGTCAATCAAATAATATTTCCGCTACGCATAATCAGAGTATTGATCAATTAAAATGGAGATTACATGAAATGATTGATGAGTATAAAAATTTCAATGAGCAAAAAGAAGACTTGTCTGTAGCAATTGTAGGAAAAACGAATACAGGGAAATCAACTATTTTCAATTTGATTAATAAAGAAAGAGTTGCTTTAACTGGTCCTAAACCAAACCTCACTAGGGATAGTATAGAATCTTATGTAGATTTTAAGAGCGTTAAATTTAAAATATTTGATACAGCTGGTTTTTCAAATAACAATCATGAGAAGATTAACAGATTATCAGTGGATCAAACTTTAAAAAAAATTAGATTATGTAAATTTGTCTTGATAATTTTAGATATTAACGATTATTTTGAAAAAATTAATTCCAAAATTTTAAACCTAGTTTATTCTGATAACAGATGTTTTATTGTCTTAGTAAATAAAATTGATTCTATAAAAGGTTTTTCAAAAAAAAAAATTATTGAACATCTTTATTCGCTAAATCCTCAGATAAAAGAATCACCAATTTTATTTGTTTCTGCAAAAGAAAGAATAGGTTTTAAAGATCTTGATTCAATAATAAAAAAACAAATAAGAATTTGGGATACAAGAATTAAGACTAACGAACTAAATGTATGGTTAAGCAATGTTATGAAAGAAAATCCACCACCTCTTAAAAACGGTAATATAGTAAAATTGAAATATATAACTCAAGTAAGTGTTTCACCCCCAAAATTCAACATTTTTACAAATTTTCCTAATTCTTTAAATGATCAATATAAAAGATATGTTTCAAATAAATTAAAAAAAAATTTTAATTTAAAAGGGTTGCCTGTTAAAATCTTATTCAAAAAAACTCATAATCCCTATGAAAAAAATTAGCATTTTCTTATTTTTATTTCTATTCGAATATATTTGTGCTGACGAACATGTCGCTGAAGTGTCTGTTGCTGATTTAATTGTTGAAAATTGTTCTGGCTGTCATAATTTAAATAATAATAAAAGTACAATCATACCTTCTATTAAAAATCTTAGTAAAATAGAATTTATCCAAATTATGAAAAAATATAAGAATGAAAATGTTAATAATGTAATGAATAGGATTTCTAAAGTTTTGACAGATCAAGATATTGTTGAAATGAGTGATATAATTTATAATGAAAGATAAATTTAATAGAAGGAAATTTATATCAGTTTTAGCAAGTAGTTTTGTATTATTGTCCCTATCAAATCTTATTACATTAAAACGTCTAAATGCAAAATCAAAGCCGAAATTATTAATTATAGGAACTGGTATAGGGGGCTTATCGTGCCTTCAATTTCTTGATAAAATATCAAACATAATTGATATTATAGTTATAGAAAAAAATAAAAAAATAAGAACTGGGCCTTTTTCGAATTTAGTAATTGGAGATATCCTCACAAAAGATGAGATAACTTTTGAAGTAAATAAAAAAAAGTATAAAAATATAAAGTTTATTTATGAGGATGTTAAATTTATTGATTCAGAAAAAAAAATCGTAAAACTCTCCCGAGATATTTCTATAAATTTTGACTTTGTTATATTGTCTCCAGGTATTGGTTACAAAGAAAATATAATTGAGGGTTATATTCCTTCAAATAAGGATTTGATTCCTCACTGTTGGGATGGAGACAGTGATATTTTAAAATTTAAAAAAGAATTAAAAAACTTAGATTCGAACTCTACAATTATTATTTCCTCCCCTGATTATCCTTACAGGTGTCCACCTGCTCCTTATGAAAGAGCGTCATTAATTGCTAATTTCCTAAAAAAGAGTAATAAGAAATCAAAAATATTAATCTTTGATTCAAAAGATTCTTTTACTAAACAAGAAAACTTTTTTCAGGAATGGGATTCATATTATAAAAATACTATTGAATGGATTCCAAAAAAAAGAGGAGGAAAAATTGTTTCTTTTGATCAAAAAAATAAATTAATTAAAAATGAACAAGGAGATGAAATAAAATCTGATTTTATTCACATAATTCCAGATCAAAAAGCAGCAGATATTTTGTTTGAATCTGATTTGATACCCCCAAAAAAGGATTGGTGTCAAATCAACCCAATTTCATTTGAATTGAATGATTTTAATAATATTTATGTTGTTGGTGATTCAATAAATGCTTGGGATATGCCAAAATCAGCATTTTCAGCAAATAGTCAAGCTAAAGCCCTAGCTATTAATCTTATTAATAAAATTTTAGATAAGAAATTTATTGACCCTGTTTTTTTAAATACTTGTTATAGTTTTTCAAAAGAGGATAGAGCATTTTCGATCACAGCTTGGTATCGTTTAAATAATCAAAAAGATCGAATAGTTTCTTTAGGCAGTTCAGAAAGCAGTATATTTTCTAGCAACTTTGTTAGGAAAGAAGAAACTAGGCATGCATTTGGTTGGTACGAGACTATGGTAAATGATCTTTTTTTATAAGAATTTAGAAGTTTGATTCAAAACATTTCTCTATTAGAATTTTTGAGATTTCAAGTGTTTTTTTATTCTCGAATTTTTGATTCCCGGAAAGTGATGATGACATACCAGAATTTATTTTTTCTATTTCAATAATGTAAGTTTTAAAATTAAGATTTTTATTTTCCTGATTTAAAGTTTGAAACATTGCATTTCTTGCATTTAAACAAATACTAAATATATTGTGATAAGCTTTACCTAGTGAAATCTCTGGGTTCGATAAAATAATTAATTTAGGTTTTTTTGCTTTTCTTATTAATGGTTCAAGTTCTTTTAATATTCTCCAGTAGGAAGAGATATTAATTTCCACAAGTTTATCCCACTCACCGTGAGAAAGGTGAGTAAATGGTTTCAAACCATTAAATTGACCAATAAGATTAATTATAAAATCAATTTTTGTGAATTTTAAAGAAACAACTTTAAATAAATTTTCATAAAATTCTTTTTGGGTAACGTCACCTTGAAAAAGAAACGGTTTTTTCTTAATTTCTGAAATTTTATCGCTTAGTTCTTTTAATTTTTCTATAGACCTTCCTTGGAGTATAAGATTAAAATTCATCTTTGCTAGTTCATAGGAAATTGTTGAACCCAAAACACCAGTGGAGCCAAATATAATTCCATTATAATCCATTGGATTCTTCATTATTATTTTTTTGGTTCAATTAATAATGAAAGTTGTGATGCCTTTATACCTGACTCTTGATCAATAAGTTTAACCGGATAGTCTCCACTAAAATAATGATCTGTAAACATTGGATTTTCTTTATTTCTCCCTTTTTCAAACCCTAAAGCTCTGTATACTCCGTCTAAAGAAATAAACTTCAGACTATCAACACCAATATATTCCCTAATTTGAGAAATTGTAAACTTTGATGCCAACAACTCGTCTTTTGTTGGCGTGTCTATTCCATAAAAGCATGGATACTTAACTGGTGGACTAGCAATTCTCATATGAATTTTTTTTACTCCACAATTCTTTAGCATTTCTACTATTTTTATTGATGTTGTACCCCTTACAATCGAATCATCTATCAAAGCAATATTTTTATTTTTAAAAGAAGCAATATTGGGGTTGTGTTTTAATTTTACCGCTAGATTTCTTACATTATTTGAATCTTCAATAAAGGTTCTTCCAGTATAATGATTTCGAATAATACCTAATTCGAAAGGTTTCTTAATTATTCTCGAATAACCCAGTGCAGATGCATTACCTGAATCTGGTATTGGAATGACTACATCAATTAACTTATTATCATCAGGATTTTCATTGGCTAATTCATTTCCAATTTTTTTTCTAACATTATAGACATTTCTTCCTTGTAAAATACTGTCTGGCCTAGAAAAATAAATATATTCAAAAAGACAAGGCTTTAGGTAGGTCTTATTGAAAGGCTTTATTGATTCAAAATTATTATCTTTTATTATTACAATTTCTCCAGGCTCAATATCTCTAACTAATTCAGCACCGATTATATCAAGTCCACAACTTTCTGAACTAAATATGTATGAATCACCAAGTTTTCCGAGAACCAATGGTCTTATGCCGAATGGATCTCTCACACCTATCAGTGAGTCATTTGTTAATAGAACTAAAGAGAATGCTCCCCTTATAGATTCAAGAGCATATATTAACCTATCAACAAGATCACCCTTATATGTTGAAATTAGATGTAGTATAACTTCAGTATCTGAAGTGGATTGGAAGATTGCTCCATTTTTTATTAGTTCTTCTTTAAGTTTGTTAGTATTAGTCAAGTTTCCATTATGAGCTATTGCTAAACCACCAATATTTATTTCAGAAAACAATGGTTGTACATTCTTCAGAGCTGACTCACCAGTAGTTCCGTATCTATTATGACCGATAGAAATATCACCTTCTAATTTTGATAAGATACTTTTATCTGAAAAAACATCTGATACCTGTCCCATACCTCTGTGAGCAAAAAATTTAGACTTGTTAGAAGTCACTATTCCAGCAGAATCCTGTCCCCTGTGTTGTAAAGCATGAAGACCTAATGCTGTGAGCGAGGCAGCTTGTGGATGATTAAAAACACCAAAAACTCCGCATTCATCTTTGGGTTTATTTTTTGAAAAGTAATAATTCACCTTATTCTAAATTATTTTCTATAATGTTTTCTAAATTTCGTCTTCCACTATCATTATATACGCCATCTTCTGGTTGACTGTTTTGTTTAAGTTTGAGCTTTGAATCTATACTTTTTTCAAAAAGCAATTCAGATTTTCTTTTTACTTCCTCGCTTAACTTTTGTGAATATTTACTGTCAATATTCATTAATTTCATAATCGTATTATTGGTAATTTTTATGATAGGAACTATTTTGGAATTATCAATAAAATCTAATTTTTTACCCTGATAAAAATAGTCAAAACCAAAAAAACAAAGACCTACTAATATGTATCCTCGAAAGATTCCAAAAATAAATCCTAGGCTTTTATCAAGTATGCCTACATAACTTTCTTTAACATATATTGAAAATCTTTTTGTTAGGAAAGAAAAAATAACGAATATTATAACAAAAACTATGAAATAAGAAAAACCTGTAGAGATCAAAATATTATTAATAATTTTATTTACTATATTAACTAAATTATTTCCATAGTAATATGAGCCGAAGAAAGATAATACCCACCCGCTTATTGACAATAATTCAAGGGAAATCCCGCGAAAGAAGGCGAAAAAAGCTGAAATAAGAATTATACTTAAAAGGATTAAATCAAACACAATATCTAAACGCTTCCTTTAATAAAATTATTTAATGTTTTTTTTCTAGTTTTATTAATTTTTTTTGCTTCTCCGTACCACTCTATGGTTCCATTATTTAAAAAAGCCACATAATCACCAAATTCATAAACACTTTCCATATCATGCGTAACTGTGACTGTGGTGATTTTTTTTCTTCTTACTAAATTTTTGATTAACACATTTATCTGCCTTGCAATTATTGGATCTAGTCCTGTTGTAGGTTCGTCCAAAATTAAAATTGCGGGCTTCTTGAGAATTGCTCTAGCCAAACCAACTCTTTTTTGCATTCCTACGGATAATTCAGATGGAAATTTTTTTAATACGTTTTTAGGCAACCCTACTTCATCTAAAATTTTAAGAAGATCATCTTTTTTATTTGCAAATCTTAGATTTTCTTCAACATTTAAACTATCCAATAGAGCTGAATTTTGAAATAGAATGCCGAAATTAGACATATAATTAATTTTTTCTTTGCTATTTAATTGTTTTATATTTTGATAATTTTCAAAATCTATTGTACCTTGATCATAATCAATCAAACCTATTATACACCTTGTGAGAATTGATTTGCCTGAACCTGATTCACCAATTATTGAAAGAGATTCAGATTCATAGATGTCAAGATCTAGACTTTTAAGAACAGTTTTCCTTTCGAAAGATTTAACTAGATTCTTAACACTTATTTTTACTTTTCTCATAGCTTGAAGAAAAATGAAGTAATAATATAATTCATTAATAATATTAATATTGAAGATGAGACAACAGAATAGGTTGTTGATTGTCCTACTCCCTGAGCCCCACCTTTGGCATTGAAACCATGGTAACAACCCATAAATGTTATCAAAAATCCGAACACACTAGCTTTAACAAGACCTGAAAATACATCAATAAATTGAACAAAATTATAAGTATTTTGGAGGTACACTGTAGGGTTAAAATTTAATAGATTTACACAGATTAGATATCCACCCATAACCCCGATAATATCTCCTATAAAAACAAGTATTGGTAATGAAATTATACCTGCTAAAATTCTGGGAATTATAAGATAGTTGAATGGATTAGTGGATAGTGTTCTTAGTGCATCGATTTGTTCAGTAACTTTCATGGTACCAATCTCAGCAGCAATCGCAGCACCAGACCTTCCTGCAACCATCAAACCAGCTAACACAGGCGCTAACTCTCTTGTAATTGATAAAACCACTACGTTTGGAATGGCACTTTCAGCTGAAAATCTTGAAAATCCAGTATATGATTGAAGAGCAAGAACCATTCCTGTGAAGATAGATGTTAGTCCTACAACTGGGAGAGAGTTGAAACCTATTTTGACAAATTGCTTCAAAAAAATATTGAAATAAAATTTCTCTGTTAGTGCAAATTTTATACAATCAATTAGAAAATCAATAATTTCCCCGATAGTGTAAAAAAATGTGAATATTATTATAAATGATTTTTTTATATAATTTAGAAGACTATTAAATAAACTGAGCATTACATAGCCAATATATTGTTTTTTTAGTTAGAAACCAATATTAATTAAATTTCATCTTAATTTATCCTTTTATAAATAACTAAAATTAATAATTATTATCAGCCAAATCTGAAAATTTTGTCCAACTTGGATTAAAGTGAAGTTTCACTTTTGATATTGGTCCATGACGGTGCTTGGCGATTATTGCTTCTGCTACATTATGAACTTTTTCCATTTTACTTGTCCAAATTTCATGTTTTTCTGTACCCTCAGGCGGTTCTGTTCTTGCAAGATAATATTCTTCACGGTACAGAAATACAACCAAATCAGCATCTTGCTCAATTGCACCTGATTCTCTTAGATCAGAAAGTTGGGGTCTTTTTTCTTCTCTATCTTCAACCTTTCTAGATAATTGAGAAAGTGCAATTACTGGTATATTCAACTCTTTTGCAATAGCTTTAAGCCCTCTTGTAATGTCTGAAATTTCTTGAACTCGATTATCATTAGCCCTAGATTCGCCATTTACTAACTGTAAATAATCTAAAACTAACAAATCTAAGCCATGTTTTCTTTTCATTCTTCTTGATCTAGTCCTTATTGAGGAAATACTTAGGGCTGGAGAATCATCAATAAAAAGATTTAGTTTTTTTAAGTCTTCGCTTGACTTTAAAAGTTTAGAAAAGTCTGTCTTAGATAGATTGCCGGTTCTTATGTTTTCTGATGAAAGTTCTGCTAACTCTCCCATTAATCTTGTTGCTAATTGCTCAGATGACATTTCAAGAGAAAAGAAAAGGACATTTTTATTCTTTTCCTTAACTTCTAATTCTTTGGATATATTTGAAGCAATATTTGTTGCAAATGCGGTTTTACCCATTGATGGCCTCCCTGCAATAATGATCAGATCTGATTTATGTAATCCTCCAATTTTTCTATCAAAGTCATTCAAGCCAGTTTTAAGTCCAATAACATCATCGCTTTTTTTAAATGCTTTTTCGGCATAGTCAAGCGTTTGATTCATTATTTCTTCAAAGTCTCTTGGCCCACTATTTATGTCATTATTGTGTGTAAGATTAAAAAGTTTTTGTTCAGCTTTTTCTATTAAGTTTGTAGACTTATTTTCTTCATCTGAGAGGTATGAATCATTTATTAGATCAGTTCCAACATCGATTAATTTTCTTCTTAGAAATAAATCACAAATTAACTCACCGTATTGTTTTGAGTTAATAATACTTACAGTATTTTCGCAAAGTTTTAACAAATAGGTAAGTCCACCATTCCTCGCAAATTCCTCATCACCGTCTAGTTGTACTTTTACAGTATTTAGATCAGCGATCTGATCATTTGTAATTAATTTTTTGATCGATTGAAATACAATTCTATTAATCTTACTTGAAAAAAAATCAGCTTCTAGAAAATCCTCTATTTTCTCGAATGCTTGATTGTTCGATAAAATCGCACCTAATAATGCCTGTTCTGCTCCAATATTCATTGGAACTTCTCTCATTAGACTAAAATTTTTGGATGAAACAATATTCGCTAATTTATTTTTTTTTTCTGAGTTTTCCATTTTTATACATTACCAGAGACTTTATTATAAGCATTAACTTTTTGCCTGTTAATTAAGTGGATAACGGGTAAAACTTTCAAAAATTGGTGATATAGAGATTTATCATGTAAATAAAGTACATACTGAAGCACAAAAAAGAAATTTTTTTCCCTACATTAATTTTTTTGTAAATTAAAACTGTAAATAATAAAACAGTCAAAACTAAAAAGACTACATCTTTAGAGAGCAACTCTTTATTATAAGAAAAATTTTCAAAAAGTGAAACAAATCCCAGTATTAATAGAAGATTATAAATATTAGATCCAATAATGTTTCCAATTATCATATTTGTTTTACCTTTTTTTGCAGCAGTAATTGATGTTGCAATTTCCGGAAGCGATGTGCCAAGTGCTATTATTGTAAGACCAATAAATGAATCTGAAATATTTAATTTCTCAGATATAGAAATAGCAGAATCTACTGTAATATCTGCACCACAAAGAGTCAGTAATATAGAAATTAAACAAATTGGCAATCCATAAAAAATTGGCTTTTTAAATGAATTTTTAGAAAAAAAGTCATTTTCAACCTTAATCTCTTCAATATCGTCCGACTTTGAGTTTTTAAAACTTTTACATAAGTAGAATATAAAAAGAAAAATAAAAAATAGGCCGTAACTTTTATTCAAATAAGAAAATAAAAAAATTAATAAAAAGATCAGATGCGAACTAAAATGAAAAAATATATCAAAAATTGATATTTTTATTGATCTTAGTTCTGCAGTTATTCCTGCTGCAAAAGTAACCAGAAGAAGATTAGCAATATTTGAACCTATAACATTACCTACAGAAATATCTGCGGAACCTTTTATCACTGCGTCAATTGAGACTACTAACTCACAAAGTGAGGTGCCAAAACCAATAACAATAAGACCAAGAAAGAATTCTGAAATATTTAATTTTTTGCCAATTGCTAATGCACTTGATATTAAAATTTCAGCTCCTTTGACGAGAAGTAAAAGACCAATAAATAAGCCAATTACGTTTAAAAGCATATGAGAAGTTTTGTTTGAAGGTAACTAAAAGGATTTAAAAGAGGTCTTGTTGGTTCAAACATTATTTTTATTAAAATAGATCACTAAGATCTATTTTTTAGGGATGGTTTTTTTTTGATCTTTTTCACTTTTTACTTCTTCATTTTTTTTAGAGGATAATTTGTTTAGATCTTTATCAGACTCAACTTTGATATCTTTACTATTTTCTTTTTTTATATCATCAGTTGATTCAGCAACATTTTTTTTTGTGCTTACTTTAGTGTCTTTATTTGGTTTGTTACTTGACATATCTGTTGATAAGTCTTTTTGTTCTTTAGTGTCTAATTTTTGCTTAGCTGACTCTACATTCTTGTTTTTTTCGATCTCAAGATCTTCTTTTTGTTTTTTTGCATTTTGCTCTGATGTTGCTACGTTAATCTTTAAACTACAACCAACATCGGCATGTAATTTGATATTTATGTCGTAGATACCTATTTTCTTTATTGATGTATGAAGATTAATGTTTGAAGGTTTGACAGGGATCTTCTTTTCGTTGAAATAATTAGAGATATCTTTTGGTGACACCGAACCATAAAGTTGACCGTTATCACTAGCATTCCTAATAAAAATTATTTCCTTATTTTCGATCTGCTTTATTATAACTTTTGATTCCTCTATAACTTTCTTGTTTTTTTCAATCAAATCATTTTTTATTTTTAGAAACTTTTCTTTATTTTCTTTATTGGCTCTTAATGCTTTTTTATTGGGAATAAGAAAGTTTCTAGCAAAGCCATTTTTTACTCTAACCACATCTCCTATTTGTCCTAATCTGTCAAATGTTTCTAATAATATAACTTCCATATTCCTAATCTTTTCCTAGATTATTTTTAATTCTCTTAAAATTTTCTAAAAAACCTAAAAATAATATTGTTAGTAAGAGAACATACCCTAAAAAAATAAAAAGTAAAAATATAATTATAAATTTTATATTCCTATCTAGATTTAGATTTTTAAAAAAATTGTTAAACTTCCTATACCCTTCTAATAGGTAACAAAACGACATGCAGATCACTGTATTTATTGAAAAAATCCAGATGTTAGAACTAGAATCATTAATAAAAACAAGAGCTGTAGCAAATAAATATATTATCGAAAACCAAGACGGAGTAATAAAAGCGTTAAAATCTGGTTGAGGATTTTGATTTATATTAATTTTTTTGAGAACAAGTTTTGCAAAAATAAGGTTAAAACTAAAAGTAATAAAAAATATTAATGAATTAATTGAAGGTAAAATTGATATTAAAATATTAACAACTTCATCAATATTTTTTTTTGGCTTTACTTTATATGCATCCAAAATTTCGATAACTATTCTTTTAAAGAAAATTTTTATTTCTTGTTGTTCAATATTTTTTAAAAAAATTAGATAAAAAATAACCAATAATACAATGAAGGATAGAATCAGCATTGCAATTAAGTTTGAAGAAGTAAATTTATTCTTTGTTGATAAATTGCAAACTAGAGAAAAGAATAAAATCAAGATTGAAATTGCTAGATGAAAAAAAATTATTTGATTATTCAATAAATATTCAGGAAAAATATAAATGATTAATGATAGTTGAAAAAATGAAAATACAACAGATATCAAAAAATCTTTATATTTTATACTCAATGAAACTAACAGGATAGGAAGAGGGGATAGAACTGTAAAGAATTGAAATGAAATTTTAGCTAGAAGTAATTCACACGTAACTATTAATAAAGAGGAGTATAATATTACTAATGAAGAGTTATAGTTTCTTACCCTTAGGTCCATCAATTAGAAACGTAAGGGAGCAATGCAAGAAAACGGGCTCTTTTTATAGCTGTAGAAAGTGCTTTTTGCTTTTTAGTAGACACTCCAGTAACTCTACTAGGCAAGATTTTTCCCTTTTCAGTAATGTATTTTCTTAACAGATTAATATTTTTATAGTCAACTATGGGAGCATCTTTTCCAGATAAAGGACACGACTTTGAAAACATTAATCTGGAGGATGTATTATCAAAAACCTTATTTCTCATTTAATCTCCTTAATTTTGCTTAGTTTCGCTTAACAATGATTCTTCTTTATTTACTTCCTTAATTTTTATATTTAAGAATCTCAAAAAGCTTAAATCTTGTTTTACTTTTATTTGAAATTCATCAAATACCTTAGAATCACATTCACAATTTATCATGTAATAGTACCCTTTTGAATTTTTCTTTATTTTATAGGCGAGATCTTTCAAGCCCCATGACTCTTTTTTAAGAACTTTGCCACCTGATTTATTTATAATGTCTATAGACTCGTTTAACTTATCTTCTGCTGCTTTTTGGGATAACTGGCCACTAAATATGAAAACATTCTCGTATAACATCTTTTCTCCTCATGGTTAAACTTATTCAGTTTAGCTATTTAAATAAAATTATTTAAATAGCAAGGTTATTTGATTGTGTATATAACATTAATGTTTATTATTTAAAAGCAACAAAAAAAATATGTCAAAAAAAATCGCAGTTGTTTTCCCAGGTCAAGGTTCTCAGTTAGTAGGAATGGGAAAAGATTTATATAATGATTTTAATGAAGCAAGAGAAGTTTTTCAGGAAGTTGATAATACGCTTAATTGTGGTCTTTCTAAAATCATTTTTGAAGGTCCTGAAGATGATCTTACTTATACTCCTAATACCCAACCAGCATTAATGGCTGTTAGTATTGCAATTGTTAGAGTTATTGAGAACAAACTAAAGACAAAAATTTCTGATTTTGCTGATATAATCCTAGGTCATTCTCTTGGAGAGTATTCTGCACTTTGTAGTGCTGGTGTTATTTCGTTAAATGAAACGACATCACTTTTAAGAACTAGGGGTAAAGCCATGCAAAATTCTGTAAGAGATATTGAAACAAAGATGACTGCGGTAATTGGACTAGAAGTTTTTAAAATTGAAGAAATATTAAATCAGCATAAATTATCTGAAAATGAAGTCTGTGAAATTGCTAATGATAATTGTCCTGGTCAAATTATCTTATCCGGTACAAAATCTGGTGTTGAGTTTATATCTGAGAAACTGAAGAAAGCAGGGGCTAGAAATTTAATTGATTTAAAAGTAAGTGCACCTTTCCATTGCAAATTAATGAAAGATGCTTCCATAGTTATGAAAAACAGTTTGGAGCCTATTAACTTTAATACTTTACAAACTAAATTTATTAGTAATGTAACGGCAGATTTCGAAGATGATGTGCTATTAATCAAAGAATTACTTGTAAAACAAGTTTGTTCAAGGGTTAGATGGAGAGAGAGTATTGTTAGATCAACCCAGAAATGCGATACTATTTTAGAAATAGGTTCTGGCAGGATTTTAACAGGCATGAATAAAAGAATTAATAGGAATTTAAATCTTTTAAATATTTCAAATTCAAAGGAAATAGATGAATTCTTAAGTTCCTATGGAGATGATCTATGAAAACAGTTTTAGTTACCGGTGCAACTGGTGGTATAGGTAGCGCAATTTGTAAGTTGCTCGAGAAGCATTACAAAGTATTCGTTGCTGGACGAAATAAAGAAAAAATTAATAGTTTGAAAGAAAAATATAAACTTCTAAAAGGTCATTTTATATGCGATTTAAGTGATCACAATCAAATAAAACAAATGGTAAATGAAATAACAGAAAAGTCTCTAAGTGTTGATGTTTTAGTTAATAATGCAGGAATTACTAATGACAGTTTGTTTCTAAGAATGGATCTTGATAAGTGGAACTCTGTAATTAACACTAATTTAAACTCAAATTTTTTACTGACAAATCTTATTTCAAAAAATATGATTAAAAACAGATGGGGTAGAATTATTAACATTACATCTGTGATAGGACATACTGGAAATTATGGACAAGCAAACTATAGTGCTTCAAAAGCTGGAGTTATTGGTATGTCAAAATCAATTGCATTAGAGTTGGCAAAAAGAAATATAACTGTAAATTGTATCTCACCTGGTTTTATTGAAACCGATATGACTTCTGTTTTAAGTGATGAACAAAAAGCGTTAATTATAGAAAAAGTTCCAATGGGAACTATTGGTACTGCAGAAGATGTTGCACATTGTGTGGAGTTTCTTGCTTCCGAAAAGTCAAGTTATATTACTGGACAAACAATCCATATTAATGGTGGATTGGCAATGTTATAATCTAATTGATTTAAAAAAAACATTTATTAATATACAAAATATAACATTTAAATAAGGAACTTTAATGAGTGATATAGCAGAAAGAGTTAAAAAAATAGTAGTTGAGCACCTTGGTGTTGATAAAGAAAAGGTAGTCGAATCAGCTAGTTTTGTAGACGATTTAGGTGCAGACAGCCTGGATACAGTTGAGCTTGTAATGGCTTTTGAAGAAGAATTTAATATTGAAATTCCTGATGATGTCGCAGAAAAAATAACTACAATTAAAGAAGCAATAGAGCACATACAGAATTCTCAAAGTTAGAATGAGAAGGGTGGTTGTTACAGGTATTGGAATGTGTAGCCCACTTGGTTTTGGATACAATCATTGTTGGAATGATCTAATTGCTTCAAAATCTGGCATAAGAAAACTAACTGGATTTGAAACACATGACCTTAAATCAAAGATTGGAGGTCAATTAGTCCTAGAGGGAGATAAGTCACTTTTTCCAGAAAATGTAATAGAACAAAAAGATAAAAAAAAAATAGAACCTTTTATAGAATATGCATTAATCGCTTCAAAAGAAGCGATACTTGATTCTGGGTGGCAGGCTGAAAGCGAAGAAAGTTCAATTAGAACTGGTGTTATGGTAGGTTCGGGTATTGGTGGTTTAGACGGAATAAGAAAAAGTGCTGAAAACTTAAATCAAAGCCCGAGAAAAATATCTCCCTTTTTTATTCCATCTTGTCTTATAAATCTAGCTAGTGGACATATTTCCATAAAATATAATTTTAAAGGTCCTAACCATTCAGTAGTTACAGCCTGTGCTTCTGGCGCTCATGCAATAGGAGATTCATATAGAATGATTGCCCAAGGTGACGCAGATGTAATGATAGCAGGAGGAACTGAGTCTGCATGTACTAGATTTGGAATAGCAGGTTTTTGTGCTATGAGGGCTTTATCAACAAGTTATAACGAAAATCCAGAATTAGCATCAAGGCCATGGGATAAAAACAGAGATGGGTTTATTCTTTCAGAAGGTTCAGGAATTTTAGTTTTAGAGGAATATGAACACGCTAAAAAAAGATCAGCAAATATTTATTCAGAATTAATTGGTTATGGACTTTCTGGTGATGCTTATCACCCTACAGCGCCAGCGTCTGACGGTGATGGAGGATATAGAGCTATGAAAATGGCACTAGATAATGCAAAACTTGAAACTAATGAAATTGATTATATAAATGCGCACGGCACATCAACACCTCTAGGTGATGAGATAGAGTTTAATTCAGTTAAAAAATTGTTTAACAAGAGTTCCAATACTCTTTTAATGTCTTCGACAAAATCATCAACTGGCCATCTTCTCGGAGCATCAGGAGCTATTGAAGCAATCTTTTCAATTTTATCAATAAGAGATGGTATTGTTCCTCCAACATTAAATTTGGAAGAAATATCAGAAAATTGTGAAGGAATAAATTTAGTACCAAAAATAAGCTTGAAAAAAAAAATTAGTAAAGTTCTGTCAAATTCATTTGGTTTTGGGGGAACAAATGTTTCGTTAATTTTTAAAAAAATTTAAGGTGTGATTAGAAACTTTTTATTTTTTTTTATTATTTTTTTTAACTGCCTATTTCTTCTTTTCTATAAAAAAAATGAAACCTCTAACCCTGTTGAAGTTATTATAGAACCTGGCTCTCAACTTAGTCAAATATCCAAACTACTTTATGATAAAGGTTTAATACAAAATAAATTAATTTTCACTTTCTGGGTGAGGGTAAATTTTTCTGAAAAAGATCTCAAATTTGGTGAATATTTATTTAATGGAAATATTTCTCCTAACTCCATACTTAAGAAACTTAAAGAGGGAAAGTCTCTTAATAGAAAATTAACAATTATTGAAGGATGGTCAAAGAGTGATCTTCTTCAATATCTTAATAGAATTACTTCAGATGAAAAATTAACAATTGATAATATTCCGAATGAGATCATTGCAGATACATACTTTTATAACTTTTCAGATGATCCTCAGGAAATATTAAATAATATAGTTTTAAAAAGTAAAAAAAATGCATTTGAGATTTGGGAAAAAAGAGATAAAACAATACCATTGAAGAATATATTAGAGATGTTTACTTTGGCATCAATTGTTGAGAAAGAAACTGCTGTAAAAAAAGAAAAATCATTGATTTCCGGTGTTTTCTATAATCGATTAAAAAAAAAAATGAGACTGCAATCAGACCCAACTGTTGTCTACGCTATGACATTGGGACAAAGAAAAATGGAAAGAAAATTGCTTAGAAAAGATCTTAAATTTAAATCAGAGTATAATACCTACACCAATGAGGGTTTGCCTCCATCTCCGATTAGTATTCCTGGGATTGATTCATTGAAAGGTGTTGCAAATCCATATAATAGTAATTTTCTTTATTTTGTTTCAAACAATAAAGATGGACAACATATTTTTTCAGATAGTTATAAAGAGCATTTAGAAAATATAAAATCAGTTAAGAAATTAAAAAAAAATTATGAATGAAAAACCTAGAAAAGGATTAATGTTGGTGCTTTCTTCCCCTTCAGGTGCAGGTAAAACTAGTCTATGTAAAAAAATTCTAAGTTTAGATAATGAAATATCAATGTCTATTTCTTATACGACAAGATCAAAAAGAAAAAGTGAGAAAGAGGGAGTTGATTATTTTTTTGTTTCAAAAAAAGATTTTGAAAATTTAAGAGATAAAAATTTTTTTATAGAATATGCAAATGTCTTTGAGAATTGGTATGGAACTCCTAAAAACTATGTTGAACAAAAATTAAAAAATGGGAGTGATGTTGTTTTTGATATTGATTGGCAAGGAGCACAGAAGCTCGCCGATTTTTCAAAAAATGACGTTGTGTCTATATTTATTTTACCACCAAGTAATAGTGAACTCCTCAAAAGACTTAAAAAACGAGCTGAAGATAGTAAAGATATAGTTAGCAGCAGAATGGGCAAAGCAAAATCAGAAATGAGTCATTGGATAGAGTATGATTATGTTTTGATAAATGATAATCTTGAGAATTGCTCAGCTCAAATTTTAAATATATTAAAGGCTGAAAGGCTCAAAAGAGTCAGACAAAAGTTTATCTTTGATTTTATTGAAAAATTACTAAGCTAATAAATTAGATAATTTGATATATTCTTCAGGCTTTATATCTTGTGGTCTTAAGCTTGGATTTATTCCACATTCTGAAATTTTACTTTCAGATCTCAAGTTTAGTATTTTCAAATTATTTCTTATTGTTTTTCTTCTTTGTTTGAAAGATATTCTTAATATTTTATCAAGTTTTTGGTAATCAAATTCAACTTGTTTTTTTGGCTCTATTTCAATCACAGTTGAAAATACATTAGGTTTGGGGAAAAATTTATCAGGTGTAACGTCAAAACATTTCTTAATTTGACTTTGTGTCTGCATAAGTACAGAAATTCTACCATATGCTTTTGATGAAACTTTAGCTGATAAACGTTCTGCTACTTCTTTTTGAACCATAAGAATCATAGATTTAAATATTTCAGATTTCTTAATTAATTTAATTATCAAAGTGCTAGCAATATTGTAAGGTAAGTTTGCTATTAAAGAAAGTTTCTCATTGTCGAGATGTTCAAAGTTTAACAATAGGGCGTCATTGAGGATTATTTCAATCTTTTTAGAATTTTCTTTTTTAATCTGATTTAGATAAGGAATTAATGATTTATCTTTTTCAATTAAAATAAGTTTTTTGGGATTTTGATCAAGGATCATTTTCGTTAAGGCTCCTTTGCCAGGACCAATTTCCACAACAGTTTCATTTTTTAAATTCCTTAGCAAAACTATCCTTTTTAAAATATCCTTATCTTTTAGGAAATGTTGACCCAAACTTTTTTTGAAAATAAAATTCATGAATAGATAACTTTTTTAAGAAAATCAAAAGCTGCAACAATGCTATCAATAGATGCATTGTTTTTTTTCGCTATATCAAACGCAGGCCCATGATCAGGTGACACTCTTATAAATGGAAGACCACCGGTGACATTTATAGAATTTTTAAAATCAAGAGTTTTTACAGGAATTAAACCCTGATCGTGATAAAAACAAAGAACCCCATCAAAACGTTCTCTGCTTGTTTTATGAAAACATGAGTCACTACTAATTGGTCCAAATACATTAATATTCAAATCATTACATTCCTTTAAAACTGGAATCACTATATTTGTCTCTTCATTTCCAATCAAACCTCCCTCACCAGCGTGGGGATTTATACTAGAGATGGCAATTCTTGGTGATTTAATTTTCCAAATTTTTGAGAGTGCATCATTAAAAGAGAGAATCTTATCCAGAATAATTTTTTTTTTAATATATGCATTTACCTTTGCAAGAGGTATATGAGTTGTTATTAATCCGACAATTAAGTCAGAACCCTTATCTACTGGTTTTGTGGTACTAAGTATCATTATTTCTGAGTGTTTTTTACCTGTCTTGTTCTTTGTCAAATGAGCAAGATATTCTGTTTGACCATTGTGATTAAATGTTGCTTTTTTCAATGTTTTTTTACAAACAGGAAGTGTCAGAATACTTGAGGCTTTTTTTCTAAAAACTAAATCAAAAGCTTTATTTATTGATTCAATAACAAATTTACTATTATTCTTATTAGGTTCTCCAAGTTTAACATTCATTTTACTTTGAATGTCAATTATAGGAATAGATTTAGAAAAAATATTATTAACATCATCGTCCTTTTTTAAACTGTGGAAATTTACATTAAAATTAAATATTTCACTAATTTTTTTAAGTTTTTTTAAATCGTCTATCAAAACAAAAGGAGGGATATTGTATTTTTTTTTTTTTTTCCAAGTTTTTATTATAATTTCAGATGCAATTCCCGATGGCTCGCCCATAGTTACTACAATAGGTTTTTTTTTTTGATTCATTTGTTAAAAAATTTTATGTTTGCACTTTTTCTTATGTTAGAAATAAAGGTATTAGAGAGCTGATTGAATTTTTTAGAAAAAGCTCTTCTTTCAACTAAATCTCTTGATATTGGTTTTACATCTGACTCATTTTTTGTGCAAATAAAAAGTAAGTTGTATTCGCCGTCTATATCAAAAATTTGTGTGAATTCTTTTTCAGGAGTAGTGATTATTTGACTTAGGAAATTATCAGACAAATCTTTTGCGATTATATTTTCAATTTTTAAATATTTTATCTCATCTCCTAATTCAGATTCATCAGTATTGTTACAATCAAGTTTTCTTTTGGAAACATTTTCAATATTATTTTTATTTAAGGAAGAGAACTTTAGAAAAGAAAATTTCATTCCTTCTTTCCCAAACGTTCTTTTTTTATTTAGTTTTATGATTTTATAACCATTATTTATTTTTAAATTTTTTTTTATCTCACCTATTTTCATTTTCTCTAAAGTGCTTTTCATTTGATCATCTAAACTATCTTCTAATATCCATCCATTATTAACGTTATTACCTTGAAGATTCACATCGCTAAATTTTTCTGCTAATATATCAAAGGATGAGCCACTTTCTATAAGTGATAAAACAGAATTAAGTTTATTTTGAGATGAATTCCAATCATCTTTTTTGTCATTAAGAAGAACAATTTCTGTAAAATCATATTCGACTTTGCCAATTTTATTTTTATGGTTATTAATTATCGCGTCAACATCAATTGAATTAATTGTAATTTTAGATGAGAACATTTGTTGTGAGAACTTTTTCCAAAGAAGCTCACTTTTCAATTGTTCTAGCACCACCTCAGAATCAATATTTTCGGATGTTAAAAATAATTTAAAATCTTCAAAATCTTCCACCGGAAAATTATATACAACGGCAGCAAACTCAATAACTTCATTTTCATTGGCAACAACCTGAGCTTTATTAGCCTCAATCTTTTTTAGTTTTTCTATTATAAGTAACTCAAGTACTCTTTCTCTAACAGAATCTCTATTTTTTATATTGTCATCAAGTTTAAGTGATTTGAGAACTAATTTAATTCTTTCTGAAAGGTCATATGTTGTAATAGCTTCAGAATCAACAGATGCAATAAGACTCTCAAATTTTTCTTCTGACGATGAAACTTTATTAATGCTTAATAGTATAATTAAAAAAAGAAAAAATTTTTTTATTTTAAAGGTCACTTTCCAAAATTTCTTTAATTGAGAAAAGAAATAAGAAACTATTTGATGTTGGATCTTCAGGATTATGGGTATAAACCCTCTGCCAATTAAATGAAACACCCAAACATTCATCTTCATATAAAACTTTTGCATTGATACCGTGAAATTTTATTTTATTTTTTTTATCAAATGTTGATGAAGTAGTAAAGCTCCAGAAATCTGAAATTTTTTGGGTAAAAGCTACGTAGTATTGATTTTTTGAATCTATTAGATTTGTACCATCACTTTTTAAAACAGGAGGAGAATAAATATTGTTTACACTCAAATAGGTATTTTTAACATTAAACATTAATCTTGTGTAAGCATTTTTAATCGTAAAATCATCTTTATTAATTGAGAAAAACGAATTTATATTTATTGATTCGCTTGGAGAAACATCCACAGTTGCAAGAATATCAGAGAACTTGTCATTTATTCCAGAATTTTTAGGTAAATATTTGTGATCACCTAATTGATAGCTCTGTGCAATCCCAATTTTACTAGAAACTTGCGTAAAATTCGATTGTTTTAAATATGAAAATCCATAATCAAAACGAGTTATACTATCAGCTCTATCATTCCCTGATAATCTATTTCTGTTAAAAAGATCAAAATAATCAAAATCAAAATTATTTACATTACTCTCATCAGGAATGCTTCTATCAAATGCGTTAGAAGTTGATTTAAGAAATAAAAAATGAGGCGAGATTATTGTTTTATAATTCTTAGTTAATTTAAGATATGGCTTGGTTATTTCTAGAGTCATCTGCGGATAAAAGATTGAATCAAATTTACTATTTTCTAATTTTCCACTTTTTGGATTATCATAGTCTTCAACGTGATATAAACCTCCATTTAAATGAGCTCCGAGATTAATTAAAGTTCCATCCCTGAAAATAGTTGGATAAAAGATATTTTGATTTATGAAAAACTTTTTTGTTTTATTTCCCGCGCTTCTTTCTAAATTAACCATCTCTAATCTGGATTCAAAATTCAAGCCATCTAACTTTTTATCCGAATTAAGATCAATTTTTAGTCTTGGTAAGATTTTAGGAATTTCTGATTGATTTATATTTTTTCTTAAATCTTGAAAGATATAGGACTCTAAACTGTAAAAATTTAAATCTCTATGACCTCTCAGCCTGAAAAAGGAATCAAGAGTATCTTTATAACCATATTGATAAGTATTTAAGTAATATCTGTCTCCGGTTCTATGAACTTGAAAATCTAAAAAGGCATTTTCATTCAAATCAAACTTTCCTTTAGATTTAATATGTCCTCTATTCTTTCCTTTTGTAACTCCACTGTCTTTGATATTTTTTTCTATTGTACCACTGATTTGTGTCTCTATCTCACCATTGAAAAAGTTTTTTCTATGCTCAACAAAAAACGCTGGTGTTTTGTTTTGAGAAAACCGTGGTTTAATAGTAATGTCTTCATAGTCGCTGATAGGGTAATAGAATGGTGTTTGGGCTGAGAACCCAAAGTATAGATTTTGTTGAAATGAGGGTGCTATAAAACCTGCTTTTCTTTTTACAAGCGGAGAAGCGTGAGAGAAATAAGGTAAATAAAAAATACTCTTACCTTTGAAATCAAGAAATGCGTCATAATATTTAACATCTTGTGATTTTTTATCATTGATAATTTTTTTTGCTCTTAATTGGATTAGCGGTGGATCATATTTATTTTTCTTTTCATTAAAACAGATTTCACATGCTGTGAACACTCCATTGTCTAGTTTTTCCCAAAACATATCTCTTCTTTCAACTTTTTTAGCAGCTAATCTTAAAAAATTTTCTTTATCATTAAATTCTTCTGAGGGTATGTAGAGGAAATTATTTTCAATAATTGCATTGTTTAATTCTTGGTCAGCTACAATTTTTTCTGCTTTCAATATAGTTCCATCAGAGTTAAATATTGTAACATCATCTCTGGCAGAGAGAACATTAGAACTCTTATTTAAAAATACTTTTTGAGCATTTAATCTAAATTCCTTATCAATTATTTGTACATCGCCAGTTGCATATATTCTGGTATTATTTTTATCATAAGTGAATTGATCAGCTGTTATTTCAAGTTCATCAGCCGAATTAACTATATTGTTTATAAAAAAAATAAAAAAAACAAATAAGTATTTAACCATCTTCTAAATGTATAAGCGTGCTTACTAGGAATAAATTGAAAATTATAGGTGGAGACCAAACTGCAAAAAAAATATTTAAACTACCTGTTTGCCCAAGCGTTTTTATTAAGTCTGAAAAAAAATGGAATATGACGCCTATAATTATCCCCGCAACTATTTTTAGTATATTTTTTTTAACTCTGTCTTTTTTAATTGATAAAACACAACCTAGTAAGACCATAGATACAAGTATTAAAGGATATGAATATAAATAATTTTTATAAATTATATGTTTTCTTACTGAAAAACCTGATTTTTCAAGATTATCTATATAATTCTTTAGTTCCCAAAAACTGATAGTTTCTGGTGGCCTAAAGTTTTTTTCAATCTTATCTGCATCTAAATTTATGTCTAAATCCAAGATTCTAAAGTCTTGAGGTGGTTTGTTAAGTTCTAATTTATGACCATTTTTAAGTTTCCAAAGTCTATCATCTATCATTTCAACATTTTCTATGTCTATCCTTTCAAGAAACTTATTATTAAGGTCAAATTTAAAAATTTTTACTTGCTTTAGTGTTTTTTCCTCTGAGGAATAATGTTTAGCATTTATTACATATTCAAATTCTTCATTTTTTTCTCTTAACCATAAACCTGTTTGTGAGATTGAATAAAGACCAGAATTGCCTTTAAAATGGATGCTTTCATAATTCTTAAATTTTATATTCATAAATGCAAAAATTGGGTTGAATAAAAATACAAAAATAAAACTGATGAGGCATGCATTAAAAATTGCTGGTGATATTAATGACCAAATTGAAAACCCAGAAGCTCTCAAGACATTAAGTTCATTATGTTTGTTGAGTTTCATGTAAGTATTCATGGAGCTAAGTAAAAATACTGTGGGAAGGATAATGGGGAATAATGATGGTATGTGAAGAATTGCCATTTTAAGCAATATACCGAACTCAATGTTTTTACTTGAACTTCTTCTAATAAGTTCAATTAAATCAATTGAAATAAATAGAAGGCACGAAAATGACAAGATGATGAGAAATGAAACTAAATTTTCTTTTATTAAATATTTAATAATAATTTTACTTTTAAGCATTATAGTTTTTTAGCCCTGTTCATAAGTATAACTAAGGAAATAGAACAAAAAATAATAGGGAAGAAGTTAAGGATCTCCATACTTGATAATTTAATAGATAAATTTGAAGAGACAATTGAAATTGTCTGTAAAATAATAATCGTAGAAAAAACAAAAATAGTCCTAAAGATATTTTCTTTTCTTTGAAAACTAAATGATAAGATTACAAATAAAATAAGTGCTCCAAAACCTATTACATTTAGTGGCATGGAGTATCTTAGAGTTATTTCAGCTTTAAATGCTTGGAGATTATTTACATCATCCCCAGATTCTGGATCTGGATTTTTCAATTCATACATTGTTCTTTCTGATGGAGATTTCCACCTATTGAGTAAACTTTTATTATCATTTTGATTTATATCAAGAAGATATTCATCAAAATACAAAACAGAGAGTTTCTTATCTTTTGATTGAAATTGTTGAGATCCATTTTCTAAAAGAATTTTAGTGGCATTACCTGTTGAGACTAGCTTCCCTTTTTTTGCTATCAATGTAGATGTTCTATTTTCGTCTCTTGTGTCATGGATAAATACATTATGTAAACCATCTTTTTTCCTTTCTTTTACAAAAATTGTAAAATCCTTACCAAAAGTATTGAATGCTCCTTCTTGTACTAGAGTAGAAGAATAATCATTTTTCAAACTATACAATAATACTTTAAAATCTTCATTAGATTTCGGAGATTGATATAAAGTAAAAAAGAAGCTCATTGAACTAATTACTATCGAGAAGATTAATGTTGGCTTAAATATATCATAAAATGAATGGTTAGAGGAAAGTAAAACCACCAATTCCTTATCTGTTTGCATTCTAGAAAATACAAAAAAGATTGATAAACTTACAATTACTGGCAGTAATACAGGAATGATTTGTGGCAAGGACAATAAAATTAACTTTATAAAAATCCAAAATGGCAATCCTCTTCCGACCATAAGTTCTATCAATTGAACGCTTTTAGCCAAACAAAAGAGAGATATGATTAAAATTAGAATTAATAAGGAATTACTAAATAGTTGTCTTATTATATATTTATCAACTAAATTCATTGAATATTAGGAAAAAAAACAATATACATTATTTATTACAAATTTTGACTATAATTAATACATCTAATGAAAATAAGTTTCCAAAAAAAATATGTTGATAATGACCACTTGGTTATCGTCTTAATAAATTGTTCAAAAATAAAAGATTCTAAACATCTTAACAATGAACAAAAGTCCATTATTAATGATTTTTCTAAAATTAATAATAAAAGTACTGAGTTTATAGATATATTACACCACAGGAGTAGAGGTTCGTTAAAATCCATAACTGTGGCGAAGATTGAAAATGTAGAGAAGGAATTTAAAGACTCACAACTAGAAGCTTTTGGTGGAAGAATTTTAAGTTTTCTTGAAAAAAAAAAATAAAAAAGAAATTTCATTAATATTCGAGTTATCAAAAGTCGATGAAAAGACCATTTCACCCATTTTAAACGGTATCAAGTTAAAATCTTACCGTTTCGATAAATATAAAACTCAAATAAAAAAAACCGGAAAGATTGATAGATTAAAAGTTATAGACTCTAATGTTACAATTGGAAAGAATGAAAAAGAAATAATTCTTTCTGAAAAAAAAGTAAAAGGTGTCTTCTTAACAAGAGATCTAGTTTCGGAACCTGCAAATATTCTTTATCCTTCAAAATTTGTTGAAATCTGCAATGTTTTAAAAAAAGCCGGTGTCGTGTTAGAGGTTTTAGATGAAAAAAAGATGAAATCACTTGGTATGAACGCATTGCTCGGAGTTGCTCAAGGGTCTGTCAGACCGGCTAGGGTTATGATAATGAAATGGAATGGAAGTTCTAATAAAAAACAAAACCCAATTTCATTTATAGGAAAAGGTGTAACTTTTGATACCGGTGGAATTTCTATCAAGCCTTCTGGTGGCATGGAAGATATGAAATGGGATATGGGCGGAGCTGGGGTGGTAGCTGGTTTAATGTATACTTTGGCATTAAGAAAAGCCAAAACAAATGTTATAGGAGCAGTTGGCTTGGTTGAAAATATGCCTGACGGTAATGCTCAAAGACCAGGAGATGTGGTTAAATCAATGTCAGGTCAGACAATAGAAGTTTTAAATACAGATGCGGAGGGTCGTCTCGTTCTGGCTGATGTCTTGTGGTATATTAAAGAAAAATATAAACCAAAACTTATGGTAGATCTTGCAACTTTAACTGGAGCCATAATAGTTGCATTAGGAGAAAGATATGCAGGTCTCTTTTCAAATGATGATGATCTAGCTGAAAAACTATGCGAATCTTCTAAAGAAACCCAAGAATTAATTTGGAGATTACCTCTTGATAAAGATTTTGATAAATTATTAAATTGTCAGATTGCTGATATGAAAAATATAACTGGCACCAGAGGTGCTGGAAGTATAACAGCCGCCCAATTCCTAAAGAGGTTTGTTGGAGATGTGGCATGGGCTCATTTAGATATAGCTGGAACCACTTGGTCGAAGAAAGGCACAGACTTTTCTAGGCCAGGGGGTACTGGATTTGGGGTGAGGTTGCTAGATAACTTTGTAAAGAAAAATTATGGATAAAAAATCAAAAGTCACTTTAAGTTTTTATACTATAACTTCAAACTTTAATGACATTCTTATTCGTCTTTGCAACAAGATAGTTAATTCTGACCAAAAAGTTTTAGTTAACTTCGGAACAAACGAAACCAAAAACTCTGTTGACAAATTTCTTTGGACAAGAGAGAAGAATAATTTTTTACCTCATAAAGTGGATGGTGAAAAAATTTCTTCCAGAGATAGCATTATCCTTTTTAGTGGATCTTATAAAAAAATAAAATTTCTTAAAAATTTCAACACCTTGATTATTTCACCATGTGTCTCAATTAAAAGATTTGATTTATTCAGAAAATTTCTGATTTTTTCATATGCAAGAGATAATCTTTTTGATATCAATATCAATAACCGACTCTCTGAAAGAGGTTTCATTATAAATTGGTATAATGAGCATAGCCCATTCAAATGGAAACAAATCATATAAAATCGGAGGACTCTATGGATCTTACTTTATCAATTATAAAACCAGATGCTGTCAAAAGAAACTTAATTGGAAATATTAATTCACTTATAGAAAAAAATAAAATTAAAATAGTAGCTCAAAAAATGCTTAAACTCTCGATTGATGATGCTCAGAATTTTTATTATGTTCACAAAGAAAGAGCTTTTTTTTCAGATTTGTGCAATTACATGATTTCAGGACCTATTGTTGTCCAAGTTTTACAAGGCAAGGATGTTGTTAAAAAATATAGGGATCTTATGGGCTCAACTAACCCTGAAAATGCTGAAGAAAATACAATTAGAAAGCTTTATGGAGTTTCTGTTGAAGAAAATTCAGTTCACGGATCTGATAGCAAAGAAAATGCTAAGATTGAAATTGAGTTTTTCTTTTCAAATAGAGAGATTTTTGTTAATCAATAAATTAGAAAATACCAGAGAATCGCTAATAGAATAATTATTAAGACAGAAGTTACAATAGTAGCCTTCATAAACTTGGCAAAAAATTCTTCATGCTCTTTTCCATCTAATTTACTCATTTGATTTCTCCAGTTTCTTAATTACTCTTATATACAATTTGTGCTCTTTCATCAATATTTTTTTTTTAAGTGAATTTTTATTGTCTGAGTCTAAAACTTTTACTATTTCTTGATCAATTATCTCACCAGAATCTAGTTTATTATTAACAAAATGAATCGTACATCCAGAATATTTAACCTTCATTTTTAATGCTCTCTTATGAGTGTCTAAACCTTTAAATGCAGGTAATAAGGAAGGATGAATATTTATTATTTTTTTTTCCCAACCCTCTAAAAATTTTTTGCTTAAAATCTTCATAAATCCTGCAAGACATATAAAATTTACTTTGTATTTAGATAAGTGTAATGATAATAAATACTCAAAATTTTTTGAATTTATTACTTTAGTAATTACTCCGTATTTTTTAGCTTTTTTCAGTCCTTTTGAATTTGGATTGTTAGATACTATTGTTACAATTTTAGATTTTATTTGACCTTTTTTATATGCCTCCAGAATATTTAGCATATTGCTTCCGTCTCCTGAGATCAAAATAGCTATTTTATATGCCATTCACCAAAATTTTTAATAGAAACGTTTGACTTAGATTTCTTTTTTTCTGCAACATTTCCGATTACTTTAAAATTAATTTTATTTTTTAATAGAAATTCTAATACCTTCTTTTTTTTAACTTTATTTATTACTAGAATCATACCTATTCCACAATTAAAAGTTTCAAGCATTTGTTTTTCTGAAGCCTTGATTTTTTCTTTTAACCATAAAAATCTTGTTGGAATATTAAAATCATTTAAATCAATTATTCCCTTTAAATTTTTTGGTATAGCTCTAGATAAGTTTTCATAAATTCCACCTCCGGTTATGTGAGCTATAGAACTTATTAGATTTTTTTTAATTAAAGGTAAAATTTCATTTACATAAATTTTTGTCGGAATAAGAAGATCATCACCAAGTTTTTTTTTTGAAGATTTATAAGGCGTCTTAGAGTGGAGTGATAATTTTTTTTCTTTCAGAGCTTTTCTTATCAAAGAAAAACCATTTGAATGAAATCCACTAGATTCTAAACCAATTAAAATACTTCCATTTTCAACATTATCTTTATTTATTAGCTGTTTTCTCTCAACCACTCCTACAGCAAATCCTGCAAGATCAAAGTCTGTTTTATTATATATTCCAGGCATTTCTGCTGTTTCTCCTCCAATTAAAGAACAACCTGATTCTTTGCATCCTTTATTTATGCTATCTATAATTTTAAGAAAGTTCGAATCACAGACCTTAGAAGATGAATAATAATCTAGAAAAAAAATTGGTTCTCCACCATTTGCTAAAATATCATTAACGCACATTGCAACTAAATCAATGCCTAAATAATCTAGTTTATTAAACTCAAGTGCAAGTTTAAGTTTTGTTCCTACTCCATCTGTACTACTTAAAAGTATTGGATCTTTATATTTTAATTTTTTTATATCAAAAAGTGAACAAAAACCTCCAGGGTTTTTTATAATTTCCTGTCTGTAATTGGAGCTGGTAATTTTTTCCAATTTTTTCACTAGAGTTGAGGCTTTTTTTGTATCAACTCCAGATGATTTGTATATAATATTGATAACTTGCTCCTAAAATAACTTTAATTATTTCTAAAAAAAGAATTAATGCTATAAAATTCTTTAATAAAGGTAAATTAAATAAAAATATAATATTTTGAAAAATATCATATTAAATATTTCAGTTATATATTTTCTTTGCTTTTCATGTTTAAAAGCAAACGAATCTATATACTCCGTAAGGGATAACAAAATTTTTCTTCAAAATGATCGCAATGTCTTGGAACTAAGAGATAATGCCAAAAAAATAGCATTTGAGAATGCATTCAATATCCTAACTAAAAAAATCCTAGAACCATCTGAACTTTCGAAAATAGACAGAATAGGGGAGATAGATATTTCAGGATTGATAATGGATTTCAAAATTGTTGAAGAAAAGATTACAGATATAAACTACAGTGCAAACATCTCTGTGAATTTCAATCCCGATATTATTTTAGAATTTTTTGAGATTAATGATATAAAGAGTAAAGTTTTAGTTTCCGAACAGTATTTAGTTTTTCCAGTTTTCAAGAAGTTTAATACATTATATTTATGGGAAAGTGATAATTATTGGTACGACTACCTAAAAAATGAATATGATGAATTAAGTCTTCTGAAGCTTTATTTCCCAAAAAAGAATCATATTAATAAACTTAAAATTTCCGGAAAACAGATTCTTAATAATGATACAGAATCTATAAAAGAATTTTTAAATATTAAAAAAAAAAAAAAAGCAATAATTATTTATCTGGAAGAAAATTATAATTTGAATTTGAATAAACTTGAATCCTCAGTTTCCGCAAAAGTTTATTCAAGTGGAAGGCTTGAAAATATTAAACTTTTTCAGCAGGATATTTACAGGGAAAATTCTGAACTATCTAATGCCAAATTTATTTCAAAGATAATAATCAATGAATTACAAAGTTGGTGGAAAGATCAAATATCATTAATTGATTTTGGCTCTCAGGAGGAGTTTGTCTTTTTTATAAAAATTGAATCAAAAGATTTAAGAAAAAGTATTTATATCGAAAATAGAATTGTTGAAATACTTGGAAACGAAAGTTTTCAGTTGTTTGAATTTGATAATAATCAGATGATATATAAAGTTAAAACTAGATATAATACACAACAATTAAATGTATTGCTAGAAGCAGAAAATTTAAAATTAACAGATTTACCCTCTGATGATAAATATTATCTTCTACAGTCTTACTAATGAAGCAGGATATTATAAAATTTAACTTTAAGTTAAAAAGTGATGATTTTTTTGTAAATGATAAAAATATTTTTGCATACAACTTGGTAAAAAACTGGCCTAATTGGGATAATCAGTTTGCCTACATTTATGGCTCAGAAAAATGTGGGAAAACTTTTATAACGAAGATATGGAAAGAAAAATCAAATGCAATTTTTTTAAATAGTGATAATTTTCTTGAAAAACTTGGAGATAACTTGGATATTAATTACATAAGAGAAAATAACTGGATTTTAGATGATGTCGATAAGTTAATAAATGATAATAAAGGTCTAATTAGAGTAAAAATTTTAAATTTTATAAATATTATTAAAACTGCCCCTCACTCGTATTTACTTATGACTGGAAAATGTTCTCCAAAACAGATTGCTTGTGAGTTAAAGGATTTAACTTCAAGAATGCTTGCTTCTGTTGTTATTGAAGTTAAAAATCCAGATGAAAAACTACTTTGTTTAATCATACAGAAATACTTGAAAGATAGGAATGTCATTTTACAAGAAAAATGTTTTTCATATATTTCTGATCGTATTGAAAGAACCTATGAATATGCTCTGACCCTAGCAAAAAAAATTGATTCAGAATCATTAAAAACTAAATCAAATATTTCAATTTATTTTCTTAAATCATTGTTTGAAAAAAAATTATAAACAAAGTCTTTATATCTTTAATTTTTTAAAAATATCAGATTTTTTTTTAATATCCCCTTCAATTCTGCTTATAATTTTTATCTCTTGATCAGTAATTATCCTTCTAGCTGGAATATTTCTTTTCATTGCTAAATTTTCTCGGATTCTGCAATATTTTTTTAAATTTGAGGATTCCAACTTATTTTTAGGATTAAATCTAATTTTTTTCCATGCTTTTTTTGCTTTTTCTTTGTAAATTTTAACATCAGTTATCTTCTGATAATATTTTTTTAATTGCTTTTCTTTTTTTTTGTCTAATTTTGAAGATATTTCTCTAAAAAGAGGTATTAGATATTTTACATCATTTAAAGCATATAATATTTCTTTTTTTTTTAAAGGTCTTCTTCTCCAGTCTATAAATTGATTTTTCTTATTGAGATTTACTTGAAGAAAGTCTTCACAAGCTTTTGCGTAACTAGTCGAATGAGAATAACCTAAAGCTATTAAGCAAATTTGAGTATCAGTGATAGGTCTGGGTATTTTCTTAAATATGTTATAGAAAATTTCAATATCTTGCCTTGCTGCATGAAAAATTTTTTTAATTTTAGTATTAAATAAAATTTTTCTTAGATAATCCCAATCAAGTTTTTGTTTTATAGGGTCCAGAAAAATGCATTCACTAGAATTTGATAGTTGTATTAAACATAACTTAGGAAAATATGTGTCTACTCTATAAAATTCAGTATCTATAGCAATTAATTTATCTTTTTGACATTTTTTATAGAACTGTTTTAATTGATCATAATTTATTTGCAACACCATTGATTTTTATCATTAAAAACATTTATCTTCAATTTATATGAACATTTATAGATCACATAATTGCGGTGAGTTATCATCAAAAGATACAGATAGTGAGGTTCATTTATCCGGTTGGATAAATAAGAAGAGAGACCACGGAGGTCTGTTATTTATTGATATTAGAGATCATTTTGGTATCACACAGTGCGTATTTGATTCTAATATAAAAGAATTTGAAAAAATAGAGTCTCTAAAATTAGAAAGTGTGATTAAAATATCTGGAAGAGTTGTAAAAAGAAGTGAAGATACAATTAATAAAAATTTGTCAACCGGAGAGATTGAGATATCAGTTGAAAAATTTTCAATACTTAATGAATCCGAACAAATTCCTTTTCAGATAGCAGTTGACGATGATTCTCCAGAGGATCAAAGATTAAAGTATAGGTACTTAGATCTAAGAAGAGAAAAAATCCATAAAAATATTATTCTAAGATCCGAGGTTATAAATAGTATAAGAAAAAAAATGATTTCTCGAGGTTTTTTAGAAATTCAAACTCCGATTTTAACAGCCTCTTCGCCAGAAGGTGCAAGAGATTTTCTTGTACCAAGTAGATTAAATAATGGAAAATTTTATGCTCTTCCCCAAGCCCCACAGATATTCAAACAGTTATTAATGGTCTCAAATTTTGATAAATATTTTCAGATTGCTCCATGTTTTAGAGATGAAGATGCTAGAGCAGATAGATCTCCAGGTGAATTTTATCAATTAGATTTTGAGATGGCTTTTGTTGAACAAGAGGATATTTTTAACGAGATTGAACCAATTATCTTTGAAATATTTAATGAATATTCAAAAAAAAATGTTACACCCCCCCCATTTCAAAGAATAAAATATAAGGATTCAATTGAAAAATATGGAACAGATAAACCTGATTTAAGAAACCCGCTTATTATAAATACTCTTACGGAATGTTTCATTGATTCAGGATTTAAAATTTTTGAAAATAATATTAAAAATGGTCTTGTAGTTAAGGGTATAAAAGCTCCTAAATCCGCAGATAAACCTAGAGCCTGGTTTGATAAATTAAATAGTTGGGCTAGAGATAATGGTCAAAAAGGCTTGGGATATATAATTTATAGCGAAAATGAATTTAAAGGCCCAATTGCAAATAATCTAAAAAGAGAAAATCTTAAAAAAATCTCTGAATCAATTCTTTTAGAAAATGGAGATTCTGTATTTTTTATTTCTGATAAAGAAGATGATGCAAATAAATTTGCTTCCATAGTAAGAAATGAGCTTTGCAAACAACTCAACCTTTTGAAAAAGAATGAATATAAGTTCTGTTGGATAATTGATTACCCAATGTATGAGATTAACCCAACAACTAATAAGATAGATTTTAGTCACAACCCTTTTTCTATGCCACAGGGTGGTTTAGATTCTCTTCAAAATAAAGATCCACTTGATATTTTAGCATGGCAGTTTGATATAGTTTGTAATGGAATCGAGTTATCTTCTGGGGCAATTAGAAATCATAAACCTGAAATAATGATTAAAGCTTTTGAGATAGCTGGATATAGCATTGAAGAACTTAAAGAAAGATTTGGGTTCTTGTTTAATGCTTTCAAATTTGGAGCTCCACCTCACGGAGGTTCTGCTCCAGGAATAGATAGAATGATAATGTTATTAGCAAATGAGGATAATTTGAGAGAGGTTGTCGCTTTTCCTATGAATCAGCAAGCAGAGGATTTGATGCTGGGATCTCCAACTAACATTTCAGATAAACATCTTAGAGAACTTGGTATTATTTTAAAAAAAAAATAAAAGTAGATTATTTTATTTTTTGTTCTTTAAATACAACGTGTTTTCTGACTTTTGGATCATACTTTTTAAGCTCAAGCTTTTCTGTCATAGACTTTGGGTTTTTATATTTTACATAAAAAAAGCCGGTGTTAGCTGAGCTTACCATTTTCACTTGAATTGTATTAGATTTAGCCATAACACACTTATATAAATATTTAATTTTGTGTCAAGTTTTACCTGACTTATCACCTAAAAAGATTTGGATTCCAATAAATGCACCTTTAATTCTTGGTAAAAGCCATAAACTTATTAATACTGTAAGAAAAGACCAAATAATCATTTGATTTATGAGAGGTGGCCTAAAATACTTTTCTACTAATAGTATCATTGGAATTAATATATGACCCACGATAAAAATAGTTATATACGCCGGACCATCATCAGATTTATAATCAGATAGTTTCAATCCACAATTCTTGCACTTTTTATAGGTCGTAATATATTTTGAAAAAATTGGCGAACCTGCACATTGAGGGCATTTTTTATTGAACCCGCGTTTCATAAATTTAAATTTGCTCATAATTTATTTAATTAATTATTTTTAAATTTTCAGCAAGAATCTTGCCTGATTTAATATTATTTCTCTTAATTTTAAATGAAACTTTCTGACCAATTTTAAAATCATTCTTAAATTTTTTTTGTTTCTGAATATCATTAGTTTGATGATGCTTTACTCTTACAAGACAAGAAAAGGGTAATTCAATAGCTTTAATAAAAATTCCAAATGATTCAATTCCATCAACTATACCAGTAAAATACTTCTTTTTATTATTTTTTATATATAAACTGCATGCTTTTTCAATTATATTCCTTTCAATCATATCAGATTTTTTCTCCTGATAAGTTAAATGTTCTGATAGACTTTCATCATAATTATTCCTTTTCTTATTAAAAAAATAATCAATAAGATCACGGTGAACATTTAGATCTGAATATCTTCTAATTGGTGAAGTAAAATGTGTATAGTAATTTAAACCTAACCCAAAATGACCATGGTTAATATTACCATAATATGCTTTCGCTTGCGTTCTAAGTAATGCATCATTTAAAAAAAAATTATTTTTATTTAATTTAAATATAATGTCATTAAAATCTTTTTGGTTCTTAAATTGTTCATTTTGATAAAGGTTATTATCTTTAAGGATCTTTTTTAATTCTTTTATTTTTTCATCCTTTGGTTTTTCATGATTCCTATAAATTGAATTTAGCTTATTGATTTTTAGATACTTTGCGACTGTTTCATTGGCAAGTATCATAAACTCTTCAATAAGTTTATATGAGGTAAGATTTTTTTTTTTTTTAAAGAAAAAATCATTTTTAATTTCTCTTATAATTTGAAATTCATCTGTTATAAAATTAATTTTATTTCTTATCTCTGATTTTTTTCTTAAAATCTCATAACTTTGAAATAGATTTTCAATTAGGCCAAAATTTTGATTTTTTATTTGTTTTTTAAAATAGATCTCGTCAACTTCGTTATAAGTTAACCTGGCTACAGAAATTATTATTGCTCTATGAATTTTAAAATTTATAATTTTTAAATTTTCTATTTTAATTTCAACTACTACACAAGCTCTCTTTTTTTTTGGAACTAATGAACAAATATTATTAGAAATTTCTTCAGGAAACATTGGTATAACTCTATCTGGAAAGTAAAATGAATTTCCTCTTTTTTTTGCTTCTAGGTCAAATGGATCATTTTTTTCAATAAAAAAACTTACATCTGATATTGCAACCATAATAGTTGTTATATTTTCCTTTTTTTCGGACCAAACTGCATCATCAAAGTCTTTACTGTCTTCTCCATCTATTGTAACAAAGGGTATACCAGTAAAATCTTTATGATATGGGGTTTTCTTAATTAAAATTTTATCCAAGTGAGAATTTAGAGATTTTGGAAAACCTTGTCTCAGAGAATTTATCTTAATTTCATCTTCTATTATTCCGGATAAACTAACATCATATTTTTTTTTTTTTTTCTCACAATTCAAAGACTATAAATTTTAATTTTTATTATTTTTTTTTGTGTTATTAATTATTTTCATTGCATCTTCAATTGATATTTTGTTGTTCTCGTATTCTTTTGGAATTGAATAATTTTTTTTATTGCATGACAAATAGTCAGGTCGACCTTTAATTCCCTTTTTTTGAATAATTTCTTTTTTAAGCTCTGGATGAATACCTACAACTATTTCTTTTTTTTCTTCTAAATATTTCTGAATGAGTTCAATAGCTCTATTGATTCCTATTTCGGTTACGTCATCTTCTTTAAGTGAAATAAACTTTTTATTATGTTTTAGATAAGGCCCATAAGGTCCAATTGATGCTAAAATTTCTTCCTTTGATTCAGGAAATATTCCAACAATTCTTGGCAACATTATTAATTTCATTGCTTTGTCTAAATCAATTTCATCATTGCTCATATTTTTTGGTATACCAACTCTTTTTGGTTTTTCAGAATCACTCTGCATTTCTAAATATCTTCCGTATCTCCCTATTTTTAAAAAAATTTCCTTACCAGTTTTTGTGTGATCACCAATTTTTTTTCCATCGCCTGTCAGATCAGAGTTATCTGAATCTTCTCCAATTGCAGAACTAAATTTACACCCATCAGTCGATTTATTATAATTCGTACATCCTAAAAATGGCCCTGATGATGCAAACTTTATCGTCAATTCACCATTATCACATTTGGGACAATCTTTTTTCTTAATTATTTCTGGGCTTAACTCATTTACTTTATTGATCACTTCAGTGATACTTTTGGCTTCAACATCTTTCACAGTTCCATTAAGCAATAAAAGAAAATTCTTAAGTGTATCCTTCCAATTCGATTTAGATTCAGTAATTTGATCTAGTTGTTTTTCCAAATCAGCTGTAAATCTATAATCAACAAATTTAAAAAAAAACCCATCTAAAAATTTTGAAAGTATTTTTCCCCTAGATGTTGGAATTAAAGATTTATTTTTTATTGAAATGTATGAATTACCTTCAAGTCTTGTAAAAATTGATACGTATGTTGATGGTCGTCCAATTCCTAATTCTTCCAATTTTTTTATTAAACCTGCCTCAGAAAATCTATTAGGAGGCTTGGTAAAGTTTTGTTTAATATCTACTTTAGATATTTCTAATTTTTCATCTTTCTCCAAATTGGGAAGTGGCTGTTGATCGTCATTTTTATCTGAGTAGTTATAAACTTTTTTAAAGCCTTTGAATATTTCAACAGACCCAGTTGATCTTAAAGTGAAGTCTCCACCATTCAATATATATGTGGTTTCCAAACTTTTACTTTGTGCCATTTGAGAGGCAACTGTTCTTTTCCAAATCAGATCGTATAATCTGAATTGATCTTTATTTAATTTGTTTTTAACATTATCAGGTTTAACACTTAATTGTGTAGGCGTTACAGCTTCATGCCCTTGTTGGACAAACTTAGATTTTTCTTTGTAATTAATTTCTTGTGTTGATAAGAATTCATCACTATATTCTTTTTCGATAAGCTTTCTTAGATCAGTAATTTCATTTTTTTTCATTCTATTAGAATCTGACCTATGATAAGTTATTAAAGCGCCAAGATCTGAAATTCCATCTTTAAGTTGTTGGGCTAGTGTGTTCGTATATTTGGGGCTGAATCCAAGTTTTGAAGATGCATCTTGTAATAGAAGTGAGTTAGAGAAGGGAGAGTATGGGTTTCTATTTTTTTCTTTTTTAATTACATCCACGATCGTAAAATCCAATTTCTGTAATTTTTCTTTTATACTTATAGCTAATTTTTGATTATTGATTGTGAGCTTTTCAAACTTTTTTTTACCTTCGGATTGCAAACTACATTTCATGACATTTCCTTTTTTATCTGATAACTCAATTGATATTTCCCAATATTCCTGAGGAACAAAAAGGTCAATTTCTTTCTCTCTAGCACATAGAATTTTGAGAGTAGGTGATTGGACTCTTCCAGCAGATTTCCCAAAGATAGTTCTTCTAGTTGTAATTGGTGAAATTTTATAACCAAAGAATTTATCAAGAAACCTTCTAGTTATGGCTGCATTTACAAGGTCCTGATTTATATCTCTGGGTTTGTTAATTGCTTCAAGGATATCAGTTTTTCTAACCGCCGAAAATTCAATTCTCTTAAATTTTTTGTTATCAATTAAATTTTTTTCTTTGCAAAGTTCAATAACATGCCATGCAATCAACTCTCCTTCTCTATCAGGATCGAGAGCTAATAACACTTCATTTGCTTTTTTGATTCCTTTTATTAGAGGGTCGGCTTTCTTTTTATCAATGACCCATTCTTTTACAGTAAAATTTTCATCTTCTTCGATGCCTATTCCTTTCTCGGGTAGGTCTCTGAAATGACCAATACTAGATACAACGTCATAGGTTTCATCAAGATATCCTTTTATGGTTCTTGCTTTTGCTGGTGATTCTACAATAAGAAGTTTCATAACAATGAAATTAACTATATTCTTAAGTTTTAAAAGTCAAAATAATTTTACTTTTTTAAAACAATTTTAGCTTCTTTACCACTTAATAATCTTTTTATATTTGAAAAATGTTTTATAAATATCATAACTACTATCATTGACATAACTGAAGTTAAATTTTCATTTTGATAAAACATTATTATCAAAACAACTGACGATGAAATTAGAGCTGCAAGGGAAGAGTATTTAGTAATTATTGCAACAATCAGCCAAATAAATACAAAAATGAAACCAAATAAAGGATTATATGCTGTCAAACACCCAATAATAACTGCTATTCCTTTACCTCCCCTAAATTTAAGCCAAACTGGAAACAAATGGCCTAAAAAAATACATAGAATTAAATAACCAATTGAAATTTCAGTATTGTCAAAGATAAAAACAGGAATATAACCCTTCAATATATCAAGTATCAAAGTTACCAAACCAAGTTTCCAACCACTTGTTCTGGTAATATTGGTTGCGCCAATATTTTTTGACCCTTCAAGTCTGGGGTCATTTTTTTTAAATGTTAATGAAACTATTAAACCAAATGGTATCGAGCCAATTCCATAACAAGTTAAAAAAATAAAGAAAATATCAAAACTTAAATACAAGTTTTCCTCTTACAAATGTCATCAAATTTTTTCCCTCGACGGGAATGCTGTCGAATGGTGAATTTTTAGATTTACTGAAAAACAATTCTGGTTTAACTTTCCAAGGTTTTTCAAGGTCAAATATTGCAAGATCAGCTTCAGAGCCAATTTCTAATTTTCCTAAATTTAATCCAAGAATTTCAGCTGGATTTCTTGTAATTAATGATATTGCTTTAATTAGGTCAATTTTATTGCTTTTAACTAAACTCAGGATTAAGGGTAAAAGTGTTTCGAGTCCAACACCACCAAATTCTGCTTGATTGAAAGGAAGTCTTTTTGCATCCTGATCCTGTGGAGCATGATCAGATACGACAGCATCAATTGTACCATCAATCAAACCATTAATTATTTCTTTTCTATCATCTTCTGACCTTAAGGGAGGAGATAATTTTGAGAAGGTTCTATAATTTTCTAATGATAATTCATTTAATAGAAAATACGGTGGGGCTGTATCGCATGTAATTAAAACCCCCTTTTTTTTTGCATTTCTTATTATTTCAACGGTTTCTTTTGTTGAAATATGACTTACGTGATATCTACAATTTGTATCTTTGACAAGCCATAGATCTCTCTCAACAATCATGGCTTCAGAATAACTAGGAATTCCAAGTAACCCCATTCTTGTCGAAACTTCACTTTCATTTACTTCGCCTCCATTACTAAGTTCGGGTTCTTCAGCATGCTGAATTATCAATCCATTAAATGATTTTACGTAATTGAGTGCCCTTTTCATTACCCTGGCATTGGATACACTTTTATTCCCATCTGTAAAACCTACAGCACCAGACTCATGCATCAATTGTAGTTCAGAAATCTCTTTTCCTTTAGACCCTCTTGTTATACAGCCTGTACAAAATACTTTGCTCAGTGCAACTTCTCTTGCTTTTCTCTGAATACTTTGGATAATAGCAGGCTGATCTATAGTTGGAGTAGTATTTGGCATACATATCATAGATGTTATACCAGCACTAGCAGCGGCCATACATGCACTTTTAATAGTTTCTTTGTGTTCTAAACCTGGCTCACCCAAATTTACTCTCATGTCAACAAATCCTGGTGAAATATGTAGATTATTGCAATTTATTACTTCTAAATCTTTTGAATCTAAAGATATATTGTTATCTATTGACTCAATAATTTTGTTTTTTATGAGTATGTCTTTTTTTTCTATTTTTTTTCTTTCTAGGTCAATTACATTACCATTTTTAAGCAAATAGCTTTTTGTTAATCTTTTATTATTAAATGGATTTTTACTGTTCATTTTGTCATCTATTTTTTTATTAGTGCATTCAGACATGCCATTCTGACAGCCACACCCATCCTTACTTGTTCAAAAATAGCTGATCTGTCAAGATCATCTGCCAATTCGGAATCAATCTCAACTCCCCTGTTCATTGGTCCTGGGTGAAGAATTAATGCATCTGGCTGTGCAAATTTCAATTTTTCTCTATCAAGACCATAAAATCTGAAATATTCTCTTACTGAAGGAACAAAAGAGCCTGACATTCTCTCAAGTTGAAGTCTAAGCATAATAATTATATCAACATTTTTTAATCCATCTTTCATTTTATAAAAAACTTTTACTCCCAAAGATTCAATTTTTTTTGGCATTAAGGTTGCTGGTCCAATCACTCTTACTTCTGCACCTAAGGTATTTAAAAGATGAATATTAGACCTAGCTACTCTGCTGTGCAGAATATCACCACAAATTGCTACTTTTAATCCTGAAATTGATTTTTTTCTACTGAGAATTGTGAGTGCATCTAAAAGTGCTTGTGTTGGATGTTCATGAGGTCCATCGCCAGCATTTATGACTCCACAATTTACTTTCTCTGATAGAAGAGTAACTGCACCAGCATCATGATGTCTCACAACAATTAAGTCTGGTTGCATTGCATTAAGGGTCATAGCTGTATCAATTAAAGTTTCACCTTTTTTTATAGAACTAGTACCAACAGATATATTTAACATATCTGCACCAAGTTTTTTTCCTGCTAACTCAAAGGATGTTCTTGTCCTTGTAGAATTTTCAAAAAATAAATTAATACATGTTTTGTTCTTCAAATTATCGAGTTTTTTTCCATTATTTTTTAGGTAAGAAACGTATTTTTGAGAGAGATCTAAAAGAAAGTTAATAGAGTTTGGAAGAAGACCCTCAATTCCTAAGAGATGCCTATGAGGATAACTTTTTAGTTTATTTTCCTCTTTCATTAAAATTGCATCATATAGTTTCTATAAAATTGTTCAATACAGAAGTTAAATAATCTTATTTCTCTTTAATTTTTTAAAATCTTTATCTGAAAGCTTTAAAAAGTCTTTTAATACCTTGTTTGTATCTTCACCAAGAGTGGGAGGAGACTTTTTATACTTTACTTTAGAAATTGAAAAGTTCATAGGGTTCCCAATTAAGTTTATTTTTTTAGTAGGGGATTTAGGATGTTTCATAGAGATCATCATTTTTCGGGATTTTATTTGTTGGTCATTGAATACTTGTTGAATATTATTTATAGGACCACAGGGAACATTTACTTTAATAAGCCCTTTGACCCATTGATCAATTGTTTTTGTTTTAATAATTTCTTTTATAATTTTATTTAATTTATTCCTGTTTTTTACCCTTGATGAATTACTTTTAAATTGAGGTTTGTTTGAAATATGGGGTATTTTTGCAAATGTGCAAAAGTCTTTGAATTGCCTGTCATTAGCAATTGCCAAAACCATTAAGCCATCCTTTGCTTTTACAGTTTGGTATGGAACAATAGATGGGTGATCATTACCAATTCTCTTTGGAATTATTCCAGAAACTAAATAATTTTGAGCCATATAACTCAACCATGAAACTTGAGAGTCCATTAATGAAATGTCAAGGTGTTGGCCTTTGCCAGTTTTTTCTCTAAATCTTAGTGCGGATAAAATTGCTATACTTGAGTAAAGTCCAGTAATAATATCTGAAACCCCAACACCAATTTTTGTTGGGTTGCCTTTTTCTTCTCCTGTTATACTCATTATTCCTCCCATTGCTTGAACAAGATAATCATATCCCCCTCTTTTAGAATATGGACCGCTTTGACCAAATCCAGTTATGGAGCAATAAATAATTTGAGGGTTAATCTTTTTTATGCTTTTATAATCTAGTCCATATTGTTTAAGATTTCCTGCTCTAAAGTTCTCGACTAAAATATCGCATTTCTTCACTAGCTTTTTAGCCAATTCTTGACCTTTTTTCTTAGTTAAATTTACTTCAACTGATTTTTTATTTCTATTAACACTTAAATAATAAGCGCTTTCCATTGGATTTTTTGAATTTTTATCTAGGTAAGGAGGTCCAAGGTTTCTTGAGTCATCACCAGTTAATGGTCTTTCAATTTTAATTACATTTGCACCTAGATCCCCTAAAATTTGAGTGGAGGTTGGCCCGGCTAAAACTCTTGTTAAGTCAAGTACGTTGATTCCTTCTAAAGGTTGTTTAATTTTTTTTTTTCATAATTTTAAATGTTGGAATTCAGGAAGTCCTCTAAAATTACTTTAGCAGCAAATTTATCAAGAGATTTTTTCTGTTTTTTTTTATTTTTAAAGAAACTTTCTGTCATATCTTCTGCTTCTATACTAGTATAATTTTCATCCCAGAACAAAATTGGTAGTTTTATTCCAAATGTCTCTAAAAAAGTGTCGATATTCTTTGTTATATCCATAATTGATTGAGTCATCTTATTAACACTTTTTTTTTCATCAATGGGTAATCCAACCAACATGCCTCCAATTTCAAATTCTTTTATAAACTTTTTAATATTATTATTAAAATCTTTGTTTCTATCAATTGTATCTACTGGCAGACTAATTTTATGGTTTTCGTCTGATATAGCTATTCCAACTTTTTTCTTACCACAATCTAAGCAAATAATTTTTTTTTTATTAGTTTTTTTTTTAAACTCTTTTATATTGCGAACTAGCATACCTGATGTTATTTATAAATTAATCTAGTTTTT
>MDSZ01089154.1_pt1 | contig 47563 bp, 44 predicted proteins | sample 811201 | NCBI WGS metagenome assembly MDSZ01 (sample SAMN05326647, study PRJNA326480) | marine metagenome | isolation source: seawater | place: Indian Ocean: North | collected 2010 | reverse complement strand
TGTTATTAAAACACCATCCTTTTTATCACCGACCTTCGATACTTGTATCGGAGAGTTGTTCAATGTTGCTACTTTATTAATACAGTCACCACAATAAATTTCATCACTATTAAAGTCATAAATTACTCCGAATAATGGTTTCATATTTTTAACCATGCCTATAGATACACAACAAATAGGTATGTCACGGTTATAGTTTGCAGTTCCGTCAAGTGGATCAACTACCCAAAAAGTACTTCCTAAATCTGTTGAAGACTCACCACTTTCTTCAGCTAAGATTTCATAATTTGAGCTTTCATTAATTATTTTTTTAATTAAATGCTCAGAAGCAATATCTGCATCTAATTTAATATCTCTCGGAGCACTTGATGAAGTTTTATTTAACTCAATTTTATTTTTTTTAAGATATTTTCCAGATGCTAATGCAGCTTTAATAGCTATGTTTATTTCTTTTGATAAATCTAACTCAGGCATCTAACCTTTATATGTAACTCTGTATATAACATTATATTTGTCATCTGAAATCAACAATGAGCCATCACTCATTACAAAAGGAGCGGCAGGTCTTCCCCATGCATCTTCATTTACAAGCCATCCAGAAATAAAGTCTTCTTGATTAAGATATTTGCCTTCTTTATCTAATTGAACTAAGACAACCTTATAACCTGATTTACCATTATATTTATTCCATGATCCATGAAGAGCTATAAAAACACTGTTGTGATATTTTTCTGGAAAAACCTGTCCATCATAAAAGGCAATACCTAATGGCGCTACATGAGGACCTAATTCAGCAATTGGATCAACAAAATCTTTTTCAATATCAGGAATCATGTGACCAAATTCTGGATCAATAACATTCTTTGCGTGTTTAAAAGGATAACCATAAAAACTACCTTCCTCATCAACCACATTCAATTCACAAGAAGGTGAATTATCACCAAGCCAGTCTCTTCCGTTATCCGAAAAATACATTTTGTTTGTAACTGGGTGCCAGTCAAAACCTACACTATTTCTTACACCATCAGCAACAGTAATGAGTTCTCCATCTACATACTTATGGATAGCAGCAAACCTTGGATCTTTTGTCTGTGGCTCAAGACATATATTACAAGGCACGCCAACTGGAATATATAAATGGCCATCTGGACCAAAATCAATATACTTTAAGCCATGCCATGTTTCCAAAGGTAAATCATTCATATATATTTTCTTTTCAGGTAATTTCTTATGATCAGATTCTAACCAAGAATCTATTTGATTTATCACCCATACAGTACTCATCTCTGCGATATATAAATCATTTTTGTGAACAGCAACCCCAGCTGGATTCTTTAATCCAGTTGCAAGAGTTACTCTTTTATATTTTCCATCATTATTTTCATTTATAAATGCAGTTACTGATGTACCTTTTTTTGAGCCCACAATGATATGTCCATTATCTGTCTGAGTGATTTGTCTTGGAGAATCTAAATCATCTGCAAAAATAGTTATCTTAAATCCATCAGGGATATTCAATCTTTCTATACTAGGTTCGGAATTAATTAAAATTGAAAAAGTATATATAAAACATATACTTATGGGATATTTAACGAATTTGTGAAATGTATTTAATTTAATCATATTAGCTATAAAATATATATATGGAATTATCAATAATTATAGATTATCTAATTATAAGTACAATTGCATCAATAGCCATAAATAGTGTGTTGTTACAATATGCGAAACAAAAAAAATTACTCATAGATATTCCAGATAAAAATAGAAAATTTCATAGAAGAGCAACTCCTGTAACTGGGGGTATTGGAATTCTTTTTGCTCTTTTGCTATCAGGGAAACTATATTTAGATTTGAATAATTTAAATGGGTATATGCCAAACTTTTCATTTCATCTGATGATAATTTCTATACCTTTACTGATATTTTTTTTAATAGATGACCATAGAGGTCTAAAAGCTATTTATAGATTGAGCTTTCAAATTTTAGCATCTTTATATGTTATATATACTACTGATATATATCTCCTAAATTTAGGTGATTTGTTTGGTTTTGGAAATATTAATCTAGGTAAATTTGCAATTCCGATAACGTTATTTTGTGTTGTAGGGCTTATGAATGCATTTAATATGATAGATGGAATTAATGGATTATGTGCTGGTTTTGCAATGCTGAGTCTACTTTTTATTGGGTTTTACTCAGGTCTAATATATGATTCAATGCTTATTTTAATTATAGGTGCAATGGTCGGGTTTTTAATTTTTAATCTTAGACTTTTTGGTAAAAAAAGAGGTGTTTTCTTAGGTGATAGCGGATCAAATATGATCGGCTTTTGGGTAGCATGGAGTGCCATATACGCTTCACAAATTCAAAATTATGATGCAAGTCCAATAACCATGATTTGGTTTGTGGCGATTCCATTACTAGACTGTATTGGACTTATTATATCAAGAATATATAGAGGGGTTAGTATTGCTTCTCCTGGAAGAGATCATATACAACATAAGTTAATGAATAAATTTTCAGCAGAAGGTTCGCTTGGATTTATCCTGCTTGTATCATTGATAATCGGCTTGATAGGTATATATCTTGATGACAAATTTTCTACATATACTTCAACTTATGTTTTTATAATTTTCTCGGTGGCATATTATCTCTTTGCTTTTTACTTCAATAGTGAAAATACAGATATTAAAAATGTTTAATTTTTTTAGAAAAGAACAGGTAAGCAATCACGATAATGAAAAAAGCTCTTTTGAAATAGAATTAACAGCATCAGTTTTAGCATATGAGATTGCAAGAATTGATGGAATAGTAGATGAATCTGAACTAGCTATTTTGCTAGAGGAAATTGAAGTAATATCAAAAAAAGTTAATAAAAGTACTGAAGAAATCTTTAAAATCATAGAAATATACTCAAATGATAGCGTTTCTTTTTATGAATTCGTTGAAGATATAAATAAAAACTATTCTAAAGATGAAAAATTATCATTATTGAGTTTTATGTGGCGCATTGCTTATGCTGACGGTAAACTTGAAGTAGATGAGGAAAAGATTATTAGAAGACTTGCTGATATGATAAGAATCAAAGATTTAGATGTTTTAAAGTTGAAAGATTTTTTTAAAAAAAATTAATATTCTATAAAACTAGCATTTCTTATTAAAAACTTTTCTGAATCACTTCTGTTGCACTCATTAGGATAATATTTGATATTTTCATCATATTGATCATCTCCAACATAAGTAAACATTTGTAGAAGAATTACGCACTTCTCAATATCATTTACTCTATTGTCGTTAATTAGTTGATTAACTAAAGATTGGTATGAAATAGTATCACTCACCATCTTTAAATTTCTCTTCTTATCTATAATAAGGTAATTAGAAGTATTATTAACATTTTGATATGGTTCCCAGGTTACACCATTTGTTGATTGTCCTGGCGATCCATTCTTTGCAAAATTTGTCCAAAACTGCATCATATTTTTTGAAGTATATCTTTTTGAAATACTAGGAGGATAGATCAAGTCAGACAACGGATAGCCGCCAACTAAATCCATATTACCAGTTAAAAGCGGAATCTCAGTAGCATGTGCCGCTCCAATTAGATTCTTAAAATCTGCAATAACATGCTGTCTATGATCATCCCAATCATATCGATAGGCATACAAAGAGTTATTACCAGCTATTGATAATGAATTAAGTGGATCATCTACGCCCCTAATCTTCCATGCTGAACTTCTGTAATAATTAAATGCTTCAAATGAGGCTTCATTACTCAAGTCTAACTTAGGAATTCTTAAAATTGAGCCCAACAACGAATAATTGAGATCAACAAAATATATGGCTGTTGCCAACCATAATTTGACTTCGTCCCGATTAGAGCCTGCAATAGTCGGTACAATATTGACATGTTCTTTTTTTGTAAGAGCTTCCTTTAAGCCTACTTTAGGTATTACAATTCCATCAGCAGTAGTTAAAGGCACTTCATCATATGATGCCCTCTCAGCATAAATACCAAAAAAATCTTCAATTGGAACTGTCAGAAGAAGTTCTCTAATTTGTTCATTAATGTTTTTTCCTGGATAGTTGGCTAAATTATATTTTTTTAACAATTTTTCTACGACTTTTGAGCTTGAGTAATTAGATGTTGAGGATTCTTTAGTAGGTTTGTATGCATCATCAATTGATATTGATGTTGTGTATCCTGACATGGATATAGCCTTATGAAAAAGGCCCTTTGCCTGTTTGGATACTAACAAAGATAACACATTATGTCCGCCAGCAGATTCTCCAAAAATAGTTATATTTTTAGAATCTCCGCCAAATTTTGAAATATTCTTATTAACCCACTTTAATGCCATTATTATGTCAAGTGTCCCAAAATTTGATGACTTATCTTCTCCTAGCTGAAATGATTGAATGGCCGGATGAGTGAACCATCCCATAGGACCAAGTCTGTAATTAATTCTTACAACTATTACATCATGCTTAGATGCCATTTTAGAAAAATCATATAAATCTTTTAAACCAGAAGTATTACCACCTCCATGGATCCAAAACATTACAGGAAGTTTTTGATTTATTTCATTATTAGGAACCGTAACATCTAAATACAGACAATCTTCTGAACCAACAAAGAATTCGTCACCGTCTACACCGCCTAAATTCGATGGTCTTTGAATACAAAAGTTGTCTTTTTTTGGAAAAATTTCCACAGGAACAGTGATTTCTCTTGGAGCTTTCCAGCGTAAAAATCCTACGGGTGGCTTAGCATAAGGTATATCCTCGTATATTGTTACTTTTGTTTTCGAAATACCATTTACAACACCACTAGAAGTAGAAATAGCGTTTTCAGTTGATGCTTCAAGTATATTAATCATAAAAAAATTGATTAATATTGTTAAAAATAATTTCATAATTGTGTTCAGAATTTATATAAAATATATGTTTGTCGAATTATAAACTATTACGGGATGTAGCGCAGTCTGGTAGCGCACTACACTGGGGGTGTAGTGGTCGTCGGTTCAAATCCGGCCATCCCGACCAAATTTACTATTAATAGTTTTTAATTAATTTTTTCTTTTATTTTTTTTGATGGGATAAGATTTAATTTTCTTCTTTCAGAAATTTTATATTCTTCGCCAGTTTTAGGGTTTCTACCGACTCTTGCAGGAGTTCGCTTTCTATAAAATGTTCCAAATCTACTTATTTTAAGATGGCCATCTTTTGAACCAGATATTACTAATTTAATAAAATTATTAAATAATTTTTTTGAAGATTTTTTAGTGAGAGATGTCTCAAGAGCGATATTTTTTATGATATCGCTCTTTGTAAAAGACATTAATTACAACTAACTCCTTCTTGTATTAGTTACCGCCTGGGTTAGTCGTAGTAGTTGTTGTAGAGGTTGTAGTAGTTGAGGTACCTGTACCTGTTCCCTCTCCACCTGTTACAACTGTTATAGTTATAGTTGTCTCAGTATCTGAATCAGTTCCTGTATCAGGGTTATCATCAAAACCTCCAACGTCTGTCACCGCCACAGTAATTCCTGTTGAAACACTGTTACCTGATGTATCGCTTACAGTAACTGTTGCAGTGTAATAGACTTCAGATCTATCTTCCCAATCAGGAGCTTCAACAAATGAGAGTGCTCCACTTGATGATATGACTATTGCATTAGGTATATCCCCACCAACAACATCAGAAATACTGAATGTTAATGAGTCTAAGTCCGTAGCTGTCATTGTACCAATAGCTGTCTGGTTTTCAGGAACAACAAAGTTATTACCCGATGTAAATACTGGATCAGTTGTATCAATAATATTAACTGTTCTAGCTACTTGGGTTTCGTTACCAGCAGCATCAGTAGCTGTATAGAATACGTATTGAGTTCCTAAAGTATTTTCACTTGAAGTACTTGTAACAACAACATCTATTGCACCATCTCTGTTATCAGTTGCAGTAGCGCCTGCATCTGTATAATCACTACCTAATTCTGATGAAACAGGATTATCTCCAAGTATAGTGATTACTGGTGGAATTGTATCAACAACATTAATTATTCTAGTTGCAGTTGTGGTGTTGCCAGCAGCATCTGTTGCAGTATATGTAATTGATTGCTCTCCTACTTCAAATTGCGAAGATGTACTTGATGTAGTAACACTTACTGAACCATCTCTAACATCAGTAGCTGTAGCACCTGCGTCAACATAAGCATCACCCCACTCAAGCGTTACGGGATTATCACCAAGTATAGTAATAACTGGTCCAACTGTATCAACTACATTTATAGTTCTTGTAGCGGTAGTTGTGTTTCCTAGTGAGTCAGTAGCAGTATAAGTAATAGTTTGTTCGCCCATTACTGTGCTTGACGATGTGCTTGATGTTGTGACACTTACAGCGCCATCTCTTACGTCAACAGCTGTAGCACCAGCGTCAACATAATCTGAGCCATATTCAACAGTTACTGGATTCTCCCCAATAATAGTAATTACAGGTCCGGCAGTATCAACAACATTAAGTGTTCTGTAAACTTGTGTTTCGTTTCCAGATGAATCAGTTGCTGTATAGAAAACGTACTGCAAACCAAGAGTTGTCGTCGAAGAGTTACTTGTTGTTACAACAGTTACAGTACCATCTTGTAAGTCTGTAGCAGTAGCTCCAGCATCAACATAATCTGAGCCGTACTCAACAGTAACTGGGTCGTCTCCAAGTATAGTAATGACAGGTCCACTTGTATCGACTACGTTTATAGTTCTTGTAGCAGTTGCTGTATTACCAGCAGCATCTGTTGCAGTATATGTAATTGTTTGTTCACCAACTATTGTAGTCGAAGATACGCTTGATGAGGTAACAGTTACAGTACCATCTCTTAAGTCAGTAGCTGTAGCTCCAGCATCAACATAATTTGAACCGTATTCAACAGTTGCTGGGTTCTCACCAAGGACTGTGATAACAGGTGGAGTTGTATCTACAACATTAACTGTTCTTGTTGCGGTTGCAGTGTTACCAGATGCATCAGAAGCAACATAAGTAAGTACATATGATCCAACATCAGCGTTAACTTCTCCATTTGTTTCTACAGTGATTGTTCCAGATGCATCAGTTGCAGTTGCGCCAGCATCTGTGTATGTTGTTCCATACTCATGAGTTGCAGGATTATCACCAGTAACTGTAATTACAGGTGCAGTTGTATCTACAACATTAACTGTTCTTGTTGCGGTCCCAGCATTACCAGAAGCATCAGTAGAAGTATATGTAAGTGTATATGAACCAACTGTATCAGTATCAACTGTTCCAGATGTTACAACAGTTACAGTTCCAGATGCATCAGTTGCAGTTGCTCCAGCATCTGTGTATGTAGTACCTAACTCTACAGTAGCTGGATTATCACCAGTAACTGTTACAGTAGGTGCAGTTGTATCAACAACATTAACTGTTCTTGTTGCTGTTTGAGTATTTCCAGAAGGGTCAGTTGCAATATATGTTAATACATAGGATCCAACTGCATTTTCATTTACTGTTCCATTTGTGGTTACAGTTATTGCTCCGGATAAATCAGTTGCTGAAGCTCCAGCATCTGTGTATGTTGTTCCAAGTTCATGTGTAGCAGGGTTTGTTCCGGCCACTGTTATGACTGGTGCAGTTGTATCCTCTACAATAACTGATCTTGTTGTTGTTCCAACATTCCCTGCTTTGTCTGTTGCTGTATATGTAACAGTATATACACCAACAACTGATGTGTTTACATTGCCAGTTGCTGAAACTGTTTCTCCAGTATCAGCAGTTGCTCCGGCTTCGGTATAGGTACCGCCGAGCTCAACGATTGTAGGATTATTTCCAAGAAGGGTAATAACAGGAGCTGTTTTATCTTTATCATCATTAAAAATAGCATCTAGCGCTCCAGCACCACCAATAACTAATAAAATTTTGGAAACCATTGATAATTCTGCATTTATTTCAGATAGTCTACCTTGTATTGATTTTTTTCTTGCTGGACTTTGTGTTGATTCCATTTCATTTTCAAGCTCCTGTGCTTCTAAAAGCAAATCAGCTTTTCTGTCTACCAAGCGGTTAGAAGGAATTTGATCAACCCTATTTTGTATTTCTAGAAGTTTTTCCTCTGAAATATTTTCTTGTGATGAAATATTAATTGAGAATATAGCAACAGCTAGAGCTATTCCGCAACTAAAAATACTTTTTTTGTTATTATTTTTCATATTTTTTACCCTACTTAAATTTAATAATCCCCTTCAACTAAATATGCAAAACCATAAAATTGGCTTTGGAAGATAAGTATATATAATTTTTTTAATATTTCATACATTTATTTGATTTAATGTTTATAAAAAGTACATAATTAAAATACTTGTATTTTGTAATTAGTTTTGCAGAATCTACTAATAAAAATTTAATAATTATATGATCTAAACTTAACAAGCAAATCATTCAATGTATGTTTTCTTAGGATTTTTGAACCAGGATCTTTAGTTAAAGGACTCCAAGTATAGTCTATGAAATCTTTATATATTGGGATACTAAAAAAAAGTCCTTTATCAAAGCTACCTTCACCAAACTGTTCAGCAGTTACATCTGTGAAAGTCGCATAAACTCCAAATTTTGCGCCATTTTTGTATCTTCTTGAAAGTTCTATGGTTCCTCCAACATCTCCAGCTAAGTATTTTCCATATGAAATCTTAGCATCAAATGGAATACGTCCGTAATTTCTATAATAAAAGTTCAAATGACCAGTTGTTTGCTTGTAATCAAGGGTTCCAAACCTTAGACCATAATCTCTCTTTTGAACATTAAATAGTTCAAAACCATATGCATAATTTTTTCTAGGTTGAAAATACAAATACTCAAATCCATAACCATTAAACATTTCTTCAAGAATTCCAGCAGTAAACATAAGATGATTATTTTTCTTTGGAGTTAGGTGATAGTCGAATTGAGCTCTTCCTATAACAACCCTACCCTCCAATCTTCTTAGGTATTCTTTTACATCTGATCTGACTTGAGCTGGAAAAACGTCAACAGGCGGAAGAACTAAATCTTCAAAATTATCTTTGATGGTGTATTTTAAATTAGAGTTAAAAAAGAAATTGTCTTTAATTATGTACTCACTATCGTTTTCTATCATTGCTGCAAGTTTAAAAAACCCTTCTCTAGCTGCCAGAAATGGCCTTAAAGAAAATCTTGTATCAGTAATTAATCGTCGAGATTTTTCCCTTTCATAGAGTAAATTGGCGCTTTTTAAATATGCTTCATCAATTTCTGAATATGCCTCAAGATCAGCAATAACATATTTTGTTCTAATATCTTTTTCAATACCACTATCTTCTTTTGCAACGTAAATAATTTCTTCTATTAAATCTAGGGATGGGTGTCGGAACTGTGTTATTTCTATACCTATTGCTGAAGCACTTTCATATATTTTATTGACGCCAATTCCATTTGAACTGAGATTACCTACAAGTTTATTATATTTATCCGCATCCTCAGGAACATCCGCTCGCTCGTATTCAAAATTCTTAATATCTGTTGAGGTATTCTTTTTGTAAACAAATTTAAGAGAAAAATAATTATTTCTCTCCTTAGATAAACCTATAGTAAAATTTTTGTTAAATGTATATTCAAGTCCAAGACTAGCCCTTGATGAAGGAATATCATATTCAATAGCTCCATCTGTGTCTGTAGTATCATACTCAACTTTAAATAAAAGATTTTTATTAAATGCATATGAAGCACCAAAAAAAGGTGAGGCTTCTTTACCAGAAAAATATCTTCCTGGCTGAAATTGACCTCCTCTAGAGGCAAAATCTGTAGGCCTGTCATCAAATGTATCATTAATAAAAGATAGTGGATTTCTAAAACTAAGATCAGAGGTATTCAAAGATCCCCAACCTAAACCAAAGTGAAGATCTAAATTATCAATTCCGTAACTTCCAACAATATACTCAGAGCTAAAAAAACCAGTACCAGCGAGATCGTTAATACCTATAGCTATTGCAGGAAAAACTCCCTCCTCTTTCAGTCTTAATTTTAAATTAAAACCTTTGTCTTTAAAATCTTGTCTACATATACTTACATTCTGGTCAACACAATATTTTTTATTTTGAATATTTGTGTAAAAAAATGAAGATTCTAACCAATCATAAGGTGATGCAGTTATCGTAATTTTCTGCTCGGGTGTTCCGTCATAAATAGTAAGACCAAAAACTCCTTCATTAAATAACCTTGCTGTTGGCATATTTATTAAACCAACCACTCCGTGATTATTATAATTATTATATTGAAAACTATCAGAAAATAGTGGAGCACAGATAATTACTAAAATATAAATAAAAATTTTATTTATTATATTAATAAACATTTTTTTCATTAGCTGAAAAAGGCCAATTATTAGTCTTTAAGAACAGAAAGAGAAGCAAGAGAAACACCGATATTCCCAAGAATAGCAGCATATGCTTGAGTTGATAGTCTCGTTGCATATCCACTGTTTATCTTCTCAGGAACATATATAACAGAGCCTGGGTAAATCTTAACTGCTTCAGTCGGACTACTAGCAAATAGATTTCTATTTATTTTTACCTTGACAGTTTCTCCATTGGGTTGAAGAATAAAAATTCCACTCTTGTTAGCTTTATCTATAAAACCACCCTTCTTTGATATGTAATAATCAACAGTCATTCCATCTTTAAACTTAGCAGTACCTTGAGAAGATACTGATCCATAAACATAAACCTGATTTGTTACTTCTGGAATAAACAAAGTATCTCCTTCTTGAATTCTTAAAGTATCCCTTTCACTACCTTGTAAATCAATTACTACTCTGCCTGAAGGTTCGGTTTCTTTAAGTGTATTAAGTGTGGATATTAGTCCTGTAAAATCTGCTTCCGATCCAGTTTCTTTAATTAACTGTGAGATGCTATTTATTGAATCTTGGTATAGCTTTTCTATTGCTGCTTCATTAATTCTTTCCGTTTCAAGATTAGTATATACAGCGGCAAATGGATAAGCGGCATCGGTATATCCACCAGCTTTTTCTATTACATCCATTACTGTATCACCTGCATTCATTAAATATATTCCTGGATTTAAAACCGCACCTTCTATTTCAACCGATCTGAATGGATATCTCCTTATAAATACACTATCACCATCTTTTGATTCTATATCAGTAAATTGAGAAGTATTGCTTATAGGTATTCTTGTAATTCTTCCATCAAGTACTCTGTTTAAAAGAATATTTCTCTTATCTGCATATCCGGTTAAACCATTTCCAAAGGTAAGAACTTTAGAAAGATTCTCTTCTTTTTTTAGCTCATATACACCAGGCCTTATGACAGCACCAGTAATACTTACAATATTTTCAACTGGGTTAACAAATATAACGTCTCCTGATCTTAATCTAGTATTAAAAGTAGACTTTCCAAAAATAAAAATATCGTATAAATCTACATTTTCTATAATTTCATTATTTCTTAATAAATTTATATTCCTATAAGTACCAGTTTCAGATGGCCCACCTGAAACACTAAGAGCATGAAAAAGATTTGAATTACCATTAATAGTATATGAACCAGGATTGTATACATTCCCTGCTACAATTACTTGAATGTCTCTAACATTTGTTAAAGTAACATACGCTTCAGTTCCTATAAATAGTTGGTTAACTTTTGCTTTAATCATAGAAACCGCATTAGATAATGATTGTCCACCGACAAATACTTTCCCAACGTCTTCAATGCTTATAGATCCATCTCTTTTTATATCTATTGTTTTTATATAAGATTTTTGACCTATGAGTTGAATCTGCAGCTCATCACCGTAGTCTAATATGTAAGAGCTATCAAAGTTAGGTTCATTAATTGGCATGAAACTACTTTGCATCATAGAGAATATATATGCGCCATATCTTTGAGAAGAAGATTTTTCTTCTTTAAGCTCAGGTTTGTCTATGTAAGATGAAGGTTTCCTATATGTAGGTTTTTCGTCTTCACTTTTTCTTTCAGCTTTTTCTTTTATTTCATCTGCTACTTCTTCAGGTAAACTTTCTAAAAATGCTTCATCAAAATCTTGGGAAAAAGTATAGTTAGTAAAAATACAAAGAGATAAAATAGTTATTATGTGAAGGGATTTATTCATTTTTGTTTTCCGTTTAAATTATACACATTATAAACGAAAGTAAATAACTAAATAATATCAATTAATACGTTTTTATATAATCAAAGTCCTGGAAGAGATACAGACTTAATTGCAAGTGCTGAATTAGTAATTTCTTTAATTTCTTCATTTATTTCATTATCTGTAAGAGTTCTCTCGTTTGATTGAAATATATATCTAAAACCAATTTTTATTTCATTCATTTTCACATTTTCATAATAATCAAACATGAAAGAATCTTTTATTATTGGAGACTCTCTATTGGAGAGAATTTTTGTAATCTCAGAAATATAAGCTGGATCTTTAACTGAAAAAGATAAATCCCTGTAACTAATTGGATATTCTGATATTGGTTGATACTTAATAAATTTTGTCATGAAATTATCTTTTGGCTCAAATTTTTTAACACTTTCAAATAATTCATCTGCATTAAGCTCAATATAGAATATAGGGGTTCTAATTTTTGAATTGACTTCTTTTCTGTCAATTCTAATTATGTATTTAGTGATATCAAAATCTATTTTATTAAATACTTCCTCTAGGAATTTATTATCAAGTTTCATTGAAAATTCTTTGTGGTTATGGCCTCTTTTTCCAGAAATGATGATGCCTAACCTTGTTTCTTTTTTTATAGCTTGATTGCAGGTGTAGATATCTGATATTTCAAAAAATTTTATAGAATCTTTTTGTCTGTTTTCGTTATAAATAAGGTTTGATAATAATGAATTTTTGAGCGAAGTTCTAAGGTAATTTCTATTAGAATCAAGAGGATTGTCGACCATTATCGATTCATTATTTTTTTCAATATGGGAAGATGAAAAAGGAGAATTAATTACTTCAGTAAAGCCATTATAAATTAAAAAAGATTTCAAATTATTATGATACGTTTGAGGTAAATTTGTTGCCCTCTGAGAAATTTTGAAACTACTTGAAGGTATATTGTCATAACCAATAACTCTTGCAAGCTCTTCAGCAATATCATTTTGATGAGTTATATCACTCCTATAAGACGGTACTATTATTTTTTTATTCACTCCGAAGCCCAATTTGCATAAATATTTTTCATACTCATTTGAAGTAATATTTATGCCCAAAATATCGTTTACCCTCTTTAAATCAAAATCGAGTTCAATTTCTTTTATATTTGAAGTTGAATTTTTGTACAATTCTAATTTAGTAATGTTTGCATGATCATTTACAATTTGTATATATCGCCTTAAAACTTTCTCATGACATGCTGGATCAGTGCCTCTCTCAAACTTATGTGATGCATCTGAATTTATGTTGTATTTAATTGACTTGCCAATAATTGATTCAGGTTGAAAATATGCACACTCGATAAGAGCATTCGAAGTGCTCATATTGCATGCAGTCTCAATACCACCAATAACTCCAGATAAATTAATCATTTTATTTTCAGACATAAAAATTAAGTCAGAACCAGATAAATTAATACTATCCCCAAGCAAGTGATTAAATTCAATACTTTCATTATTTTCGATTAAAGTTATGTCTTTGCCGATTTTAGAGTAATCATAGCAATGGGTTGGCTGTCCCATTTCATAGGCAACATAGTTCGATATATCTGTAAAAAAATTGTTCTTATTTAAATTTAAATCATGAAAATAATTTTCTAAATAATCTTTGTAAGCTGATACAGGGCCACTAATTTCGATATTTAAAAATGATATAAAAGGACATTTATCTTTAGCTTTATTAATGAAATTTAGATTCATTGACGAAATTTCATCTTGATATATTTGGATATTGGTTTTAGTTTTATAAAATACATTTAAGTCTCTAGTAAGACCTAATAATGATAAACAATCGCCCCTATTAGGGGTAAACTCCATTTCGAATATTCCATCATTTATCTCATGTTCATGACCTAATTGAAACAATTTACTAGACAGATCTTTGATTTCTGGTTTATCGTCTATGAACTTTAAAAGATGCTTATATGCTATTTTCATTTAAATTGACTAAGGAAGTCTAGATTAGATTTGTAAAATTCTCTTATATCATTTATTCCATGCTTAAGCATAGCAATTCTTTCTATTCCTAATCCAAACGCTAAACCACTGTATTGTTCAGAATCAATATTACAATTTTCAAGCACAACTGGATTTACTATTCCACATCCAAGAATTTCTAACCACTTATCCTCCTTAAACAATATATCAACTTCGGCAGAAGGTTCTGTAAATGGAAAATATGATGGGCGGAATCTTAACTTTACATCTTTTCCAAAAAGAGAATATATTATTTTATATATTAGATCTTTAAGTTGAGAAAATGTAACTTCCTTATCAACATAAATGCCTTCTACTTGGTGAAACATTGGTAAATGAGTTGCGTCATCATCTTTTCTGTATACTTTTCCACCTGATATAAAAGCTAATGGAGGTTTATTTTTTAACATGCTTCGAATCTGCACTGGTGAGGTATGAGTTCTTAAAAGGTTTGCTTTTTTGTTTACATAAAAAGTATCATGCATCTGTCGAGCAGGATGAAATTTTTTAATATTAAGCATATCAAAATTATATTCCTCAGTTTCTATCTCGGGACCATCAATAATATCGAAACCATAAGAATATAAAATAGACATTATATGATCTTTCATAGAATTAATTGGATGAGATGACCCAGTTTTAGATGGAGTATCTGGAATAATGTCTTTATGAGATGACATTATAAGAATGACTAACTGATTGCTTTATTAAGAATTGTCTCAAAAGTTTTAGAATCATTAATAGCAATATCAGATAATATTTTTCTGTCTAATTCAATTTTATTTGAAGCAAGTCCATTAATAAATTTCGAGTACGGTACTCCTAAAGATCTTGAGGCGGCATTAATCCTTGCAATCCATAATGATCTTATGGCTCTTTTTCTATTTTTTCTATCTCTAAAGGCATATTGGAGTGCTTTAATGTTAGATTGCTTAGCAGTTTTATATAATCTGCTTCTTGCGCCATAATGGCCTTTAGTGGAATGTAAAACTTTTTTATGTTTAGCTCTTGCTATAACTGATTTTGTAACTCTTGGCATAATTATTTAATAAGTTTTTGTGCCGTCTTAAGTGTGGTGCCTGCTAACTTAATTAATCCTCTGTTGTGTCTTTTTCTTTTTGTAGACTGTTTTGTTAAAATATGGTTCCTATTTGCACTTCTGCTTTTAATAGAGGTTCCAGTCTTCTTAAAGCGTTTAGAAGCACCTGAATGTGATTTTAACTTATAACCCATATTAATCTCATTAATTTTATGTTCATTTCTTTTTTAGAGGTGACAAAACCATTTGCAGCTGTCTTCCTTCCAATGAAGGCTCTTGATCAACTTGAGCTATATTTTCAAGCTCATCCTTAATTCTGTTTAAAAGATCAAGTCCAAGATTACTATTTAAAATTTCTCTACCTCTAAAACGGACGCTTATTTTAGTCTTATCTCCATCAAGAATAAAGCTTTTGATCTTTTTTAATTTAATATTATAGTCGCCAATATCCGTTGAAGGCCTAAATTTTATTTCTTTTACCGTATTTCTCTTTGCTTTTACTTTTGATGAAGATATATTTTTTTTCTTAGTAAAAATATGCTTTCCATAATCCATTAACTTGCAAACGAGCGGGCTTGTGCCTGAGGGAGAGACCTGCACTAAATCAAGTGATAATTTTTTTGCAGAATTAAGAGCTTCATCAATGCCAACCATTCCTTTATTCTTTCCATTTTCATCAATTAACATGACCTCAGAAACTCTGATATCATCATTAATTGGAGTATTTTTTTTCTTTACCAGCATAAAGAATTAAATAATTCGATGAACATCTACTATGAATTTTTTACAGTTTGAAGATTTGTTTGATAATTTAAAAACAACTTTAAATACATTAATAATTTTTAAAGAATTTTAAACTAAAAATAATTTTTGGCAAATTATTTTAGTTGTCATGGTTCTAAAAAAAACTTTTTCCATCTATTTTTATCATATTTATATGCCTTTCTTCTATTAAGTCTAGAATTATGCCCTTCCCAAAATTCAAAATAATAAGGAGTAAACTCATAACCCCCCCAGTTACTTGGACATTCTTTTAAATTATTAAATTTTTTTACTTTATTATATTTTTTGACTACATCGTCATATGATTTGACCATTTTTGATTGATTTGAGCTTATTGCTAGTGCATTTTTATCCAAAGATCTTTTAGAAAAATATTTTTGATTAAACTCAACCGACGTTTTCTTAATTTTTGCTTTTATTCTAATCTGAACGTTTATGGAGTCCCAAAAAAAAGTTGCTGCAATCTGGTTATGGTTTTTAATTTGATTTGACTTCGGAGAATCATAATTAGTAAAAAATATTAACTTCCTATCATCAATAAATTTAAGATTAACAAATCTTGAATCTACTTCCTTTTTAGTAATATCATATGTAGAAATAAGAATTGCATCTATATATGTTTGATTTGCTGAAACTGCCTTAAGATAATTTTCATGTAGTTCAACATATGGATCTTCAGAGTTTTTATTTAAAAAAATAATCATATTTAATCTGTATATTTAAGTGATTTTTTTAGCCCGCTTGGTGGTACTGGTAAAGTATTAAATACTTTCCACACAATTTTACTTGATGGCAATATAACCACATATATAGTTAATATTATTGATAAAAAATAAACATATAAACTTTTATTTGCAACATACCATTCTTCAAGCTCGCCTTTATATTTCGCAATAACATTCTCGTAAAAGCTGATTGGATCTGATTGATTATCCATAATATTTTCTTCGTCTCTAAAAATAATAGAGCCAATACCTGAAAGACCTGGCCTCACCTTCTTAATTTCTTTTTGAGCTGAGGATTGATAAGAACTGAAAGTTTGGTTTGTTAAAGGTCTTGGGCCAATTATACTCATGCTTCCGAAGAGAATATTTAGCAATTGAGGTAATTCATTAATCTTTGTTTTACGAAGAAATTTTCCTAATGGTAGAACTCTTGGGTCATCTTTAATTGTAATAGTTCCTGTTCCAATGTTAGGACTATTTTTTAACATTGTAGCAAATTTATATAACTTGAATGTTTTACCATCTCTGCCAATTCTATCTTGTAGAAAGAAGATTTCACCTTCACCGGTTATCTTCAACATGATTACAATTGGAACTAATAATGGAGAAAGCAAAACTAAAGCAAATATTGAAAAAAATATATCAAAAAAACGCTCCATTTTACATTTTTTGATCTAAATATTTACCTGTCTCTTTATGATTGAATTCCGGTAAGAGTTTTTTATATTCAGAAATAATATCTTCTTTTGACCATTTGCCATGATCTCTCAATTTTTTGTAATAGTCTTGAAAATTATCTAATTTTTTTTCACTGAAAATTGCTTCATTTTTTATTATTCCTATTGTTTTAAAATAATTTAGGTCTAAATCTTCATTGTCCGTATAAAATTCTTCAAAATCTTTCTCGCCAGTTGTATCACTCTTGAAAAAATAACAAGGCCAATACTTTTTCTTTATCAATTCATTTACTTTCTTTCTTGCCTCTTCTTCTGACTCACATTCGTATGGTGTAAATCCAAACTCTTCAAGATACTTTACAGCAATATCTGAAAATTTAATAAGATGTAAATTTTCATTTAATTTTGGAAAATAAATATCCCTGTTCTCTCCCAGCAAACCAGACAGAAGGCATAATTCACCAGATTCTTGCGGTGTAACAAAATAACGACGAACATCATATGGTGCTGAAAACGGTTGTCGTTTTGCAAAACGCTGATTAAATCCATGTAAAAGAGATCCGTCTGAAAAAGCAACATTTGCGAATCTTGCCATTGAAATTTTTTGACTTAAGCTCTCACGCATTGCAAACATCTCCATAATTCTTTTACTTGCTCCCATCATGTTTACTGGATTTGCAGCTTTATCAGTTGATACACAAAAATATTTTCTAGCTCTAAACTCTTTTGCTAATTGAATAGTCTTTAGAGTATTAAAAATATTTACTTCCATCATCCTCATCAATGTAAAAGGATCCTTTTCACTTCTAACATGTTTCAGAGCTGAAAGATTGAATATATAATCGTAAGGTTCCTCTGATTCGATCAATGCATCAAATTCTATACTGCCGCAGTCGATTGCAAATGTTTTAAAGTCTCCTTCAATGTAACCAAGCGTGCTCCTAATATCTCTTACCAATTCAACCATATTGTTTTCACTAACATCTACAACATGAAGAGCTTTTGGCTGTCTTTTAAAAATTTCTTTCGTAACAGCTTGACCAATTGAGCCTGCTCCGCCAATAACAAGAAAACGAGCATCCGAAACGATATCAATCATATCTTTTTCATGCGCTTGGATATCAAGATTGAATAATTCTTTGTTTCTACCAATAATTTTTAAATAATTCATTTTTTAGCTGATCTTTACTTAATTGTAATTCAAATATAATTTTTGATTAACATTAATAATAGAAATAACTGAAAACAAGTAAAATATTATTTTATGCTATAGATTTTTCTAATTTATTTATAATCCTTTTTGAATCAAATTCTTTCAATGCAAAATCTCTTCCATTAGATCCAAATTTTTTAAGTTCATAATCTGGCATGATTAGAGTATTGTTAATCATGTTTGAAAAGGCATTAATATCACCTGATGGAACAGTTATTCCGCACTTTGCTTGTTTTATTACTCTAGCTGCTTCTCCATTTACCATTCCAAGAATTGGAGTCCCTGAACTCATATAACTTTGAACCTTGCCTGGTAAAGTTAATGAGAAAATTGGTAAATCCATTAATGAAAATATTAAAAAATCAGCGTAACTATAGAAAGTTGACATGTATTTTGACGAGAAGCTTCCCAGATAAAAGACGTTTTCCTCAAGATTTAGATAATTAATTTTTTCTATCAATTTTAGTTTAAATCTACCATCTCCTAATATTAAAAATACCCATTTATTCTTTGAATGTGTACCTTTAAAACCGGAAAGGATACTCGAAAAATCTTGAGCATCTCCGATATTTCCAGCAAATAAAAAAATTTTCTTATCAGCCCATTTTGATATTATTTTTTTTACATCTTCTTCTATTTTTTTTGAATCAGGATTGCTCTTAATGTATTCACGCTCAACCCATTGAGGTAAGTAAATTAAATTTTGATATTCAGGATTCATTTCTAATAGCCTTTCTTCAAATCCTTTTGAGGTTATAAACAAAGTATTGGCATAGGAATAAATTTTTTTACAAATGTATTCAATAATCATAAAAAGAAATTTATTAATGCTTTTACTAGATGCTCGAATACTATCCGGCCAAATATCTAAAATCCAAATATAAAAAGGAATCTTAAAAAATTTTTTTAAAATAATTCCAGGTATTATTGAAAAAATTGGAGATAGTTGTATTCCTAAAACTAAGTCATACTTTGTTTTTTTTGCTAAAAAAATAGCATAAATTGATGCAACTACTGGAAATGAAATGTAATTTAGGAATAGGCTTAATTTATTCCTACCTCGCAACCAATGTCTTGCTCTGTAGATTTTAATATCATTATATCTATAGAATTTATTTGGATTTTTCTTGAATTCATTAAATGTATTACCATGAGGATAATTAGGTATACCTGTTAAAACATCTACGATATGACCTTTTTCAGATAATTCTTTTGCAAGCTCATTTACTCTAAAATTTTCAGGCCAAAAATACTGAGTAACTATTAATATTTTTTTTTTCACTATTAATTATGTTTAATATTTTTTCCATACTACCCTGTTTACATAATCAGTATAACTATGAATTATTCTAACAACTTTTTCGCTGACATTTGGTTTTTCGTAATCTGATACCATGGATATGTTGCGTTCTGGATTTCTTAATTGGCTCTTAAGAATTTCAAGTCCTTGAATTACATTTTTTGACTCAAGACCAACCATCATTACTGCTGCCTCTTCCATTCCTTCCGGCCTTTCATGGGCTTCTCTAATATTTAATGCTGGAAAATTAAGAATGGATGATTCTTCATTAATGGTGCCACTGTCAGAAAGAACGGCTTTGGATTTCATTTGCAAGTGCACATAATCATGAAAGCCAAGTGGTTTTAGTAAATTTATTGATGGATTGAGCTTGACTCCTGAGTCATTTATTAATTTCATTGTTCTTGGGTGCGTAGATACAATTACTGGCAATTCATAAATTTCAACTAAATTATTTAATAACAATATAAGTTTTTCAAAGTTTTTATCAGAATTTACATTCTCCTCACGATGGGCACTAACAACGAAATAATTATTTTCCTTTAAAGAAAGTTTTTTAAGAATTTTAGAAGAATCTATTTGGGTCTTGTAATAATTTAGAACTTCGAACATAGGACTGCCTGTTTTAATTATTTGATCAGGCTTGAGTCCTTCTAAAATTAGATACTCTCTAGCAATAGAACTATAAGTAAGATTGATATCTGCTGTATGATCAACAATCTTACGATTAATCTCTTCGGGGACCCTTTGATCAAAACATCGATTACCTGCTTCCATATGAAATATTGGAATTTGACGACGTTTTGCCGGTATTGCTGAAAGACAGCTATTGGTATCACCTAATACAAGAAAAGCGTCAGGCATTTCTTGTTCCAAAACTCTATCTACTGCTGTAATTAAATTTCCAATAGTATTTGCAACTCCTTCACTTTCATGAGCACTTTCTAGAAATTGATCAGGCTTTCTTATATCTAAATCATCGAAAAATATTTGATTGAGCTCATAATCATAGTTTTGTCCAGTATGAACTAAAATATGATCAAAATGCCTATCAAGAGCTGGTATTACCCTTGATAGCCTTATTATCTCAGGCCTTGTGCCAACCACTGTAATTACCTTTAACTTTTTCATTAAACCACCTCAGGAATTGTATCTGGATTTTTAAGATCAAAATTTTCATTGGCCCATGCCAAAATGATCATATCATCAGAACCAATATTAGTTACGTCATGTACCCATCCAGGAGCAGTTTCAATAACCTCAGGGCATTCACAGGAAGAAATTTTTTCATATGATTTTCCACTATTTAAATCTCTAAACTTAAAACTTGCGACTCCTTTTAATACTATGAACTTTTTAAACTTTGTATTATGGAAATGATTGCCTCTAGTTATGCCAGGCTTAGAAGTTAAAAATGAAATTTGACCTGCATGTTTTGTATTTAAAACTTCGGTAAAAGAACCTCTTTCATCTTTATTTTCTTTTAACTTATAAGACAAATCTTTTGGATTTTTATAACTTTGAAATGTAGATAACAATTTTTTTGTTAAAGGATCATTTAAATCTTCGATTGATTTATCCTTAGCGAAATTTTTTATTTTTAATGCCAAATTACCCAGAGTGATATCATAAGTGTCTATTGCATTTATATTAGGCCTGTCTATTTGTATATTTAAATGAGTAATGAATTCTGAAATTAAATCGTCAACATACATCAATTTTATTAATTTTTCTTTATCATGAATTTCAACAGGCATTTGATTGACTATGTTATGACAAAATGTTGCGACAACAGAGTTGTAATTAGGTTTTGCCCATTTACCAAATATTCCTGGTAATTTATAAATTATAGGTAGAATGTGTGATGAAGATTCAAAATTATCTATCATTTTCTCAGCATTATATTTGGTCTGACCATATATTGAATCATTACCAGATTGAATTGAGGACGTATAAATAATTTTCTTTTGCAAAGAACTTTTCATAAGCTCAGAACATATTATTTGTGTTAGATCTTCATTATTTTTTATAAAATCTTCTTTTTTGTCAGATCTATTTGTAGCAGCAAAATGAAAAATTAAATCAGAACTTTTAATAAAATTTGATAAATCTTCATGGCTATCATCTTTTAAAAATTTATAGATGTTATTAATATTTTTATGATTTTTTATTGAATGGAAGAGGTTTTTACCAAGAAAACCATCCGCTCCAGTAATCAAAACATTATATTTCATCACTGAAATTCTGAGATTTTAATAATTCATATGTTTGATCTATATTCAATCTTTCGGTGTTATGTGAATTGTATTCTTCAGATAACAAAGTGTCTTTACCCTCACTGGTAAAGCTATTGTAGTTAAGATCTCTTGAATCTGGTGATATTCTAAAATACTGGCCTAAATCAGTAGCAAAAAACATCTCTTCTTTACTCACTAGTGATTCATAGAGCTTCTCTCCATGTCTATCACCAATATGTTTAATCTTATGATTAGGTTTATTAAACATCTTAAGAATGGAAAGTGCCAAAGTTTCTATTGTTGCTGCTGGAGACTTCTGAACAAATATATCTCCAGACTTACCATTTTCAAAAGCATATAAAACTAAATGAACAGCTTCGCTGAGAGACATCATAAATCTTGTCATTTTCGGATTTGTAATGGTAATTGGTTCTGATTCTCTTATTTGCTTCATAAATAAAGGTATAACAGAGCCTCTTGAACCCATGACATTTCCATACCTAGTAGCACAAATAATGGTTTCTGATGATTCTCTAGATCTCGAAATTATTACTTTTTCCATTAGTGCCTTAGAAATACCCATTGCATTTATTGGATATACGGATTTATCAGTGCTAAGACAAACAACTGATTTAACTCCATATGTTATAGCGCAATCCAAAACATTATCTGTACCAATGATATTAGTTTTTACAGCCTCCATTGGAAAAAATTCACATGATGGAACTTGTTTTAAAGCAGCAGCATGAAAAATATAATCCGATCCATTTATTGCATTTTTTATTGATTCTTTATCTCTTACATCCCCAATAAAAAATTTTAATTTTTTGTTTGCAAATTTTTTTCTCATGTCGTCTTGTTTTTTTTCATCTCGGCTAATAATTCTGACTTCTTTGATATCAGAATTTAAAAAAAAGCTCATAATTTCATTGCCAAATGAGCCAGTACCTCCAGTAATACAAAGAGTTGCATTCTTAAGCTTTGCAGGAATTTTATTAATTTGATTTTTCATTAAAAAAACTTATGTACTTTTCTTTGGTTTCAGTATTGTTAATATTTTTAGAAGCATATTGTACTATCATCTTAGAAACTTTAGAGAAATTCTTATCATCTAGTCTTGCAAATCTAACTAAATAATTAACAAATTCTTCTTCCTCATCTAAATCATAAACTCCAGCACCAAACTTACTAATCTCTGTCCAGGGAGTATTATTACTAATTAGTGGAACTATACCCATTTGCATACTTTCAAATATAATATGTCCAAAATTTTCATTTAATGTAGGAAAAAAAAATAATTGATAATTTGAAAGTTTCTCAAATTGATTATCTGAATTAAAAGTTCCTAAATACTTAACTTTGATATTTTTTGGAAGAGTTGAAATAATTTTTTGACACTCCTGCCAATATACAGGATCTTCAATTGGTCCCCAAATATCAAAATTTAATTGGAAATGTTGTAATTTAATATTATTTAGAACATTTAATACAAATTTTAAATTTTTCTTTTCAGAAATTCTTGATGCAAAACATAAGTTTATTTGATTAACTTTTTTTGGTAATTTTGCAGATTCGATAACTCTATCAGATACAAAATTTTTGATAACATTTATATCGTTTTCAGGAAATATCTTTTGCAAATAATTTGCTTCATATATGTCTGTAGCATGAAAATTAACATCTTTAAATATCTTAAAAATTTTAAACATCTTCAAGGCAATCTTTTTCTTATACTTTTTTATTTTTAATGCATTCTTGCTAATCTCACCTCTAGGTGCCAAAACAATATTTGGAAGTTTTATTAAGCAATTTAAAAAAAAGATATAAATATTCTGCGAGCTAAAAATGCTATTCATGTAAATTAGATTAGGTTTAAATTCTTTGACTTGAAATAAGATATTTAAAAAATTGTAAGTAGATAAATAAATAACCTTATAGCCATCTAAATTTATAACAGTATTGAATTTAATACCTTCATAATTTTCATTTAAACCTAAGTCTCTAGAAGATGTCACAACTAAAATATTAAAATCATCCTTTAAATTCTTACAAACAAGATCAATAGATTTAATTGGTCCGCCCGCTCTAAATCCAGGTTTAAAAAAATTAGAAACTATTAATAATTTTTTCATTTTTATTTTTATTTAATAATCCAGATAAAATTGTGATTGGTACTAACAGCATTATTAATTCTGGGATGAATGTTAAAAGGGTTCCGGTCATAAGTGTAAATACGGTCAATTGAAATACTAATACATGGGAAACAATTGATGTCTTTTCGCGCATTGAATCTATTTTTGCCAAAATAATACCTTGCAAGAAAGATATAATTAGGCCCATCCACTTTAACTGATAAAAGCTCTCACCTATAAAATGTAATCCATACGACGTAGTTCTATCATCTGGATTAGTAACACCCATCTCAATACCTATATAATTTAAATCAACTCCCATAATTGGCTTGTCTGGCCAAAATAATCTAGGGATTAATCCATATATATTTTGAAGGTAATCTTCATGAATCTGAAAACTATTTGAATAGGTTACAACAACTTCGTTTATTGCTCTAAGATAATTAAATCTATCAACTACGATGTGAACACCTAAATCTAAGATAGAATTATTTTGAGTTATGAAAAAGTATAAGTTAGTTAAGGTAACTTCAAATTGAAGTGTCCTAGTTAATCCCATTGCAGCGAATACAAAAAAAGCTAATGGACTTAAAAAAATAAGTATCCACAGCCTTTTAATAAAAAAATCCTGATGATTGAATATAAATGCCATAATTGGAAAAATTAGAGCCATTCTAGATCCAGATGTATAACCAAAAAAAACTGTACAAGAGATAATAATTGCATAAATACATATCAATGTTTTCTTATTGGTCACATCATTCATTTTGATCATATATCCGATACATAAAATTAAAGTTATTGCCAAAGACGAAAATGCAAGAGCTATAGTTATAAATGGTGAACTTGGTCTTTCTTCAACATAACTCAAATAACCTATATTGAATAACCAAGCATATGAAAAAAGCATAAGCATAGTTGAGATTGAGATTACTACCAATGGATTTGCATACAAACCATTAAAGGAAATAGCTAAGTTAGATAATATTGGTTTTGTTTTTTGAAAGAAAAAAGAAAAAGAAGCAATAGTTAGCACTAAAATAGATAAATATATTGATATATAGATCAAAGACTCTGGAATATAGTGATAATGATCATAAGATATGACTAGATTCAAATCTCTAGCTAGCTCTTCAATTAAAATCGGTGTTGCTAATGAAAAAATTCCAAATACGAAAAAAAAGAATCTAAAAAAATTTTTTTTACATTTATAAAAAGAATATAGCAGCAAGTGAACAAACAGGTAATATATGTTTTCTTCAATAAACTCAGATGTTATGAAAAGATAAGATGCAGTAAAAATAATATATAAAATCATCTTAAAAATTTTCGATAAATATCTTCGTTTACCTTGATACTTACATAAATATATATGCCATAAACTACTATTATTATCATAAATGCTATTTGAACGTTAAATAAATACATTATTAATACTGAAATAGTTAATGGAATTAAATTAAACAACATATTTTTTATCAAGTTTGACAAACTTACGCTCAAGACTCTTTGTACGACCATCTTTAATATATAAATCAACAAAATTGTCTCCAATATAATCATGGATTTGAGCATGATGTAGATATCACCATAGAAAATTGCTAAGAATATGGTTATGGCTAAAAGAAAGGAATAAACAACGTATATTCTAGACAATTGTTCATGTTTATTTATAGATGTTACAAAAATGGTTGCTGATTTCCATAAGTTATAAATAATGGTGTAGATTAATATTAGTTTTATCAATTCATAATTTATGATGGCATTTATTTCAAAGTTCTGACTATACTCAAGCCAAAAACTTAGAAGAAGCTCATAAAAAAGATATGTGACAATTCCCATAACTATGCTTGTTGCAAACATAATGTTCATTGAAAATATAAAAAATGATTTTGTTAAATTAATATTTTTAGAATTATTGGTAATATTTTGAATTAGTGAATTGTGAGCTAAATTTATTAATTGTCCCTGTGTATTTGCTAATGTTCTGTTGAGTGTAAAAGTCAAAATATAAGCTTGATTAAATATGGATATTAAGATGACTGGCATATTCACACTTAGATAAGTAGAAAACTTGTAAAGCAAGTAGTATGAACTTTTTATTAAGTTAGACTTGATCTCTTTCAAATCAAAGAAAAGGTAATTAATTTTATTATATTTTTTCTTTAAAAAATAAAATGTCGTTATAGTTGAAAAATTTACTATGACTAACTGTAGTGCTGCAATTTTAATTAAATTAAAATAGAAAAAATATAAAAATATAATCGTTCCTCCATATAAAAAGATATTGTATGAAATTGCAAAGTAGGTACCTATATGGTCTTCATTAAAAACCCTGAACATCTGAATTACATATGCATTTAGTAGAGAGAAAAAATACCAAGAACCTAAAAAAAAGAATAGAGAAAAATTAAAGCCATTTATAAAATTAATTCCAAAAAAATAAAAAAACAAAACCAAGCAGATATATAAAAAGAAGTATATAAAATATGAAGCATTGCAAATTCCAACTAGTCTTTGGAAAGCTATTGAGTTCTTTGAACTGCTAAGGTGAAGGTGTGTTATGCTAAATTGATTAAATCCAAGATCAAGCAAGGTAAAAATAGCACAAAAATTATAATAAAATATCCAATCTGCATAACTTTCAGAGCCCCATATATTCAAATAAAAAGGCACTATGAATATTGGTAATATAGACTTTATTAACGAATTAAGTAGTTTTGCTTTTAATATTTTGAAGAAAATCATGAGGTATTTTCTATAATTACTTTTAATCTATCAGGATAAGACATCTTAGATTTCATACATCGTTCATATCCATTTTGTGCAATTTGATCTCTAATCTCGGGGTTATTATTTAAATATTTAACTTGATCTAATAATTCTCTGTCTGAAGAAAAATATACTGCTTCTATATTATTTTTGAACATCGTCTCATGCTCATCTGTTCTTTCTGCGAGCATTAATGTCCCGCATGCAGGTATTTCAACACTTCTGGCAGTTTGAAGATCTCTATTAATTTTTCTTAGGAAGCATAAACAAATATTAGCTCTTGAGATAGCCTCAGAATAATCATCTCCATCAAGATTTTTAGGATTTATATTTAAGTTTTTATCAGCATTCAATTGATAGTAACTTTTTTCCCAACCTGATCCATATATATCAACTTTTATTCCATTCTTTGCAAGATAATTCATTGAATGAAAACGTTCCTTTTCAGCAAATCCAATAAATAAGACATCAGAATTTGTTATATTAGATTCTTCTCTAATTAGAGGTCGATGAATTGCTTTTATATAGGAATTATCTTGAAATAAAGTTCTTTTAGCACCATATTTTGGTAATTCATTTGGCAATGCATTAAATGATTTTGTTGTAGCGACTAGATCATAATTCTTTAATGACATGAGATAGAAATACGACGAATTATGAGCTTGCATCATATCGTCTGAGCACCAAGAAATAATTTTAGATTCTCTAGAAATATTTTTAATTTTCTTTAAAGTTCGAGGTCTAATCAAATTGCCTTTGATAATAAAAATATAATCAAATTTAGTAAGTTTTATTCTCTTAATTAGCCTTAGATTAATTTTATACTCATCCCAGGGAAGTCTTAGCTTTGCAAGAATCCTTATAAAAATAGAAGTCTTGTTACTATAGTAATCATATGATTCTAATTTGGTAAAAATAACATCATGGTTTAACCAATCAATATTTTCTAGGTCGCTTACAAAGGGAGTTACTTTTCCTTTGCTGCCTGGAGATACAAATAAGATACTTTTTTTCATAAAGATGTCTTCTCATATACATATATTCCTCTACTACCACAATCTAAAGTATCAATAGATATATATTTTCCTGAAAATGACCATTTTGGATGTAAATCACACCTAAATTCAGTGTTATCTGTATGAGGTAAAGAGTTTAGAGTATCTAAAATAGTGACATCTTTATTTTTTATATTATATAGAAAAATAGATGCCTTACTATTTTTATCTGGATATGTGTCTGTTAGAACTAGATTTTCATTATTATGATTATAAGAGGGATGTCCATCTTTATTTATTATTTTTACAGATATCTTTTCAAAATTTTTAGATAAATCATTAAAAATTATATAGCTATCTCCTGTAACCATAGAGCTTAATGAGTTATGTCCATCAACAGCATTAGAATGAACTAGCTTTTTATAGAGCGATTTAAATGGACTTAAAAAAGGATGAGAAATTAAACCAGATTGTTTTAGACTTGAAAATGAATTGATTGAACCTCCCCAACCAAAGATTTGTGCATCATTTATCCAACAAAAATGACTCATTCTTCCACTATCATTTAAAAGATATAAATTACTTCCATCATGATTACAAGTATAAAGCCTTGAATAAATGTCACCAGATGCTGCTTTCCACCTATGAAGAAAAGCAAATCTTTTGTTATTTGGGCTTATCATTATATGTTCAACATAATGTGATGCCTGAGTCATGCTCTTTAAGGGTTTTATGTTTAGCAAATCTGCAATATCAATTATCTTACTTATTTTTTCATTTATAAAACATAGTTTATATATTCCATCATCTTTAATTTGGTTTCCCTTCTTTTTAATGTTTGAAATACCATCATAACTATATGCTCTCCTAACCCAGTGATGTCTTTCGTGGTCTATACACAAAGCATATGAAGAATCATTTGAAATATCATAAAGAGCGATATCAAAAATACTTTTATTACCTGTATGCAAATCTAATATTACAGAGTTAAATTTATTCCTTTCAAGGTTATTAAATGCAATTTTTGTATGCTTATCACCAAACCATTGAAGCATATTTGCCTGCTGCCAATTAAAAATATTTGTTTCACAAATCTTTTGAAAGCCGCCTTCACTATCATTTAGGTCAAAGAAACCTATATCAGCAACATCTCCCCATATAGGTAGCCTATCAAAAAAATCTACTCTTAAAGCAAGATGTTTATTATCATTTATACAAAAAGGTGATTTATCATAATAACCAAAGAAATAGTTACTATCTTCAGGGGTTTTGAAAATTTTTTTATACATTTTCTTGAGTGCAAATTAATGCTTCCTCAATTGCTTTTGCGTTTTTAAGGTAGTTAAATGAAGAAACTATTTCTAAAGAATTTTTTCCCATTTTTTTTACGTCATTTCTTTTGATTTCAAGATTGGTTAATATTTTTTTTAATTTAGATATATCACCAACATCTATTATATATCCATTATGATTTTCCTTAATCAAATCATTGGCTGTGCCTACATTTTTTGTTGATATAATGCAGTTTGAGAAGTTCATTGCTTCATTCATAGCTTTAGGGGATGGATCATAGTCTGAAAGGACAACGCTTATATCTGAAATTAGATAGTACTGTGATATATGATTCTGTCCCATGAATCCTGTGATGTGGTGACGGATACCTGTATCCTTTAAATTTGACTCAATTAAAGATCTCTGAGGTCCATCACCAATAAATAATAAAAAAATATTCTTATTTTTCATCTCAATGGCAGCTTTGATAAGATCTATTGGTCTTTTTCTTTTAGTAAAACTGCAACACATAGAAATAACTAAATCCTCTTCTCGAACTCCAATTGAATCTTTTATATGTTGTACTCTTGGAGATAGTTTTTTTATATTCTGTTGAAAAAAATCGTTATTAACAGCACATGGTATGTAAACTAGCTTTTCCATAGGAACTTTATAATTAAGAAAAAAATCTTTATTTCCTGAGCAAGAATATAAAATTTTATCGCAAAGTGAAAATAAGGTCTTTAAGTAAATTGTCTTGATTCTATTTTTAATTGAAAGCAAATCCTCGTTACCTCTAAGAATAGATTCGCCTCTAAAAATAATTTTTTTTCTAGATAGCAAACATGAAAGTATTATTATTATTGATGTAAGGGTGTTATAACCATGTAATAATACAGCATCATATTTACCAAAAAGAATTTTTGGAATAATACCTAAATTAATTCTTGAAAAAAAACCTTCTTTTTCAAAAAAAGTATAATTTTTAAGAAATTTATAATTATAGCCTTTTAAGATATCTTCAAAATCATTCTTAAACTTGGATTTGAATGAGTGATGATAACTTTCTTTTAAAGAGAGCTTACTACCAAAGTAGACAGTAAAATCAAGCCATGGAAGATTTGAATTTTTATAATTTTCTAATTCTGAAAAAATAGGAGCCTGATACATAATTGGATGTATCGCATATATTAATAATTTAATATTATTTGAATCGCTTTGATATTTCACGTGCAGGATTTCCTTTGGCAATTATGTTTTCATCTAAATCAGAATTAACAAATGAAAAAGAACTTACAAATGTATTTTTCTTAATTGTTCCACCAAATACTGATACTGAGAGACCCAGCCACACTCCATCTTCTATAACTATAGGTGATTCAATACATGAAATTGGTCCATCTACCATTGCATTAGCATAAGTTACAATTGTTCTGTCATTTTCATCATATGGAAAGTGTGAAAATGAATATATGTTAACCCTAGTACTAGTAGTTACCCTGTCACCAATTCTTAATCCACCATATCCTTGAAGAATATTATATGAGCCTATGGATGTCTCATTACCAATATAAAGACTGCCTTTGTCATCTTTAAAAGCAGTATTAATTTTTTCTTTAATGACTCTGTCCTCAAAATTTTCATCTCTAGGTCGAGAAGTTATGATGCTATATGGTAAAAACCATACATCTGAACCAATATGCATGTTTTCTGGGTGCTGAAAGATAACACCAATATCTATCCTTACATTCTTTCCGCATGAAGCAAATCTTCTTGAATAGTAGATATATCTTATCCTTTGTCCTAGGCCACCCGGAATATTGATAATAAAAAACTCTACAATGCTAAAAAAAAGATTTTTTATTTTCATAATATTTTTCTTAAAGATTCTTTATAAAGATCTTGTTCCAATATGTTTCGAACATCATTGTATGCCTGAACACCATATCTGTAAATTTCAGCTTTATTATTAATTAAATAATTAATAGCTTGATATATTTCGTCACTGTCAGCAGCATTTATAATAATCCCATTTTTCTTATCTGAAATTAAATCTGATGCTCCAACATTCTTTGAAACTATTGCAGGCACCCCATTTGACATAGCCTCTAAAACCACCATTCCAAAACCTTCATCGATCGAAGGTAAGCATAAGACATCAGCTTCATCATAAAAATCATTAATATCTTTATAATAATCTTTTATTGTTATTCCCTTTTGATTTATTAAATTTTTAATTTTTGGATTATGGTGAATATCTGAGCTGTTAGATCTGATTATTAATTTATGATCATTTTTATCAAATTTTTTCCAGGCTTCCAATAAGTATAAAAGACCCTTTCTCAAAAGATTTTCACCAATAAAGGCAAAAGTAATCTGTTCAGATTGATCTATTTTATTAATTCCTAAATTACGCACCTCATTTTTTCCAATTAGCGGTGCTATACAAACTTTTCTTTTATCAAAACCTCTATTTAAAAAAGTATTTTGTGTATATGAGGAAGGCGTGATAATTTTATCAGCTGCAAAGTATTCTAAAATACATCTTTTAAGAGTTTTTGAATTAGCAGGAAAGAATCTAACATCACACTTTTTGCTTTCTTTCATCAAAATATTATTTTGATATTCTATGTGTGGGCAAGCTCTATCAAGAAAATATTTGCCGCCATTCCTCTTTATTTTACTGCCAGATATAAGAGAGCAACCAGCAAAGCCATATAAAATATCAGCTCTTCTCATTATCAATGAGGTAATTTTATCAAAAATAAAATTATCAAAATTTTTCATCCAAGGTCTTAAATTGTAACCAGATAATTTTTTAATGATTTGAAAAAACATAGGAATGAAGACTATATTTTTTTTTAGTTCATTATTTTTAAATTTAAATTTTGGTGTTGAAGTATAAATCTTTAAATCATGACCGAGATTTGCTAACTTTGTATATAGCATCGGCAAATGAAATGTTCCACCAATTACAATATTAATTTTTTTACTTTTCAACAATAACCCACTTCTTTTTTCCAGATGGTAAGACTATTTTTCTTACTTCTGATGTATTTACAAATAAAAATAATTTTTTATTTACATTTTTATACTCTTTATCAAGTTTCTTAAAAAAAACTTCTTCAATTGAATTTTTTTTTGAAACAAATTGTATCTCAATAATATTATCTTTTTGTATGATCAGAAAATCTTTAACATCTTCAATAGATTTTAGTATATGTGTGAATAATTCACTGTGAACACTAATTTTTTGTGAATCAACCTCAATAGTTAGATTGTCATTGGCTCGGCCAATAATCTTTTCAACATATATGTGGCTTGCAAAAGATTCTTTTACTTCTACGATATCTTCAGTGTCATATCTTATTAATGGAAAGTATCTATCATAAATACTGGTAATAATAAGGTTATTACTGGAACTCATTTGAAAAATATAATCATCCCAGAACAAATGAATAAACTTATCAGGATTATAAGAATATCCCAAGACGCCGGCTTCAGCTGTACCATATTCGATATGACATTTAGATTTAAAAGCCCGTTCAATAATTTCAATATCATTCTTATCTACATTCTCAGCAGTAATAACTATTGACTCTAAATGATCAAAATTATACGAGATATCAGATTCCAAAATTCTTTCAGATAGCCTTCTAATACATGAGGTGTAACCAATTAAAAATTTAATTTCTCCTAAACTAATAATTTTCAGATATTGATCTAGTGATGATTTACTCAAGTTGTAAGCACTTAATCTTACAATATTAAGTTGATAGTCTTTTAATCTTCTATAAAAATACTTTAGAGAGCCAGTGAAATTCTTTTCAAATAAATGTGAATGGCCCCAAACTAGAGCTGTTTTGTCAAATGGATGAATATCAAGCCTTGATCTTCCTAAATATGCTCTTAAATATGATGATTGTTGGTCTTTTGCGTTAAAAGGAAATTCTGCTGGCTTCCCAGAACTTCCGCCTGTTTTGATAGAGTCTCTAAGATACTTCTTATTTGCTGAGAAAAAGTCTATAAGTTGATTTTTAGTTGTAGTAGGAAACTGATTCAATTCATTAAGATCTTTAATCTTACTTGGAAGCCTATTTGCTAATGCATAATCTGAATAAAATTCTATATTCTTGACAGCATAATTCCAGATAAGATTAAAACTATCTAACTGCATTTTTATGATTTGGTCGATATCTCTATCAACTTTGTTATAAAAAATTTTTTTATTATTTAATTGATTGAGTCTTTTAGATAAAAGAATCTTATTGAATATTTGTTTCAAGCGCTTGTCCAAATAATTTTTTATTATACGAATCCCAAGTATAGTCTTCTAGAAAATTTTTAATAGATTTAGCGTCTAAGTTTGATTCAGACTCAAATATCTTTAGCATTCCCATGTATGAATTTTCAACATCGGGTATAACCCTAATCATATGGCCATTTTTCTCAAGATCTTCTATGTTTGATGTTTCTGAACTTACTAGTATCCTTTGTAAATTAGCTAATGCCTCAAATAATGTTATTTTATAATCAGCCCAATCAAGTGAGACAAATAAATAAGCTTTTCTATTTAGTCTTTGCAACTCAACATCAGAGACAAAACCAGTAAAAGTGACACTCTTAGAAATACCCAATGAATTGCTCAATTCTTTTAAATCTTTCTCTGAAGATCCAGTTCCACAAATTGTTAATCTTTTATTAGGATAAACATCTAGAAGCTTTTTAAAAGATTTCAATAAAATATTTATTCTCTTGTCTTTCTCTAATCTAGATACGCATATGATTGAATTAATGTCTTTTTTTTGCGATTCAATTTTTTCTATTTCCGATTTCTTTATGGCGCCCTGGCAAACAATTGCTTTTTTATTAAAGAGATATTTCTTTTCAGTTTTAGAGTATTCAGATAAAACAAAGATATTTTTAGCAGACTTTATGCTAGGTAATGAAAGACATGCCTTTATATTTATTTTTATATGGTTAAAGAAAGTTAGATTCTTTCTATGCTCATAAAAAATCTTAGCTCCATAATTTGATTCACACATTGTGGTAAATTTTTTTCTTAAAAAAATTGAAAACTTGTCGGTCTCATTTATAGTCATAAATAGTGGATGATGAAGAAGGAGATTATATTTAGTATTTGTCAAAATTGATGCTAAAAAAACTTCTTTCACTCCAGATGCAACTACTATCTCAGTCTTATTTTTAAATAGAAACAAAATCAACTTAAACATTGAATTTAACCAACTTCCTTTTAAAACATGAATGTCATCTGGATTTATAGTGTCTTTATTATGAAAAAGATCATTTTTGTATGAAAAGCACACAACTTTTACTATGAAGTTATTATCTTTTAACCAGTGATACTGATTTAATACTAATCTTTCAGCACCGCCAGCCTTCGTAAGATTCTTATAAAATAGAGTTATTAGCATCTATGAAACGTAATCTAAAAGAGATGAAGCTACATATTCTTGCTCTTCATAGGATAAAGAAAGTCCGCTAGGTATATAAAATCCTCTATCATATAGATCTTTTGATGTTTCTAAACCATCTTGATTTATGCCATATTTTTTTACCACTGGCTGAAGGTTCAGTGGGTAAAAAAATGGTCTTGTTCCCACTCCCTTTGAATGAAGATAATCTATCAAATCTCGTTTATTAATATTTAGATCATTAAGCAACAACGGATATACCCAATAAATATTTTTACAATATAAGGTTTTTTTTAGAGGGAGAACAAAAGACGAAGATGACTCTAATAATTTATTATATGTATTACCAATATGTATCTTTTTTTTAAGATTTTTATCAATACATTCTAATTGAGCTAGTCCTAGAGCTGCTTGTATATTTGTAATTCTATAATTATGGCCAAATTCTTCATGTATAAATCTATTTTCAGAAAAATAAAGATTTCTATATTTTTTTAATTTTTCAAAAGTTTCCTCATCATCAGTTAATACCATGCCACCTTCACCAGTGGTAATATGTTTATTAGGGAAGAAGCTAAACGTGCTTTGATTTCCAAATGATCCACAGGTTTTGTTTTTATATTTATGTCCAAAAACCTCTGCTGCGTCTTCAATAACTTCTAGATTGTTTTCATTTGCAATCTCTAGAAGCGGATCCATGTCAACAGTTAGTCCATATATGTGTACTACTAAAATCGCTTTAGTTTTTTTGGTAATCTTATCCTTAATATCATTTACATCAATATTAAAAGTTCTTGGATCACAGTCTAAAAAAATAGGCTTTATGCCTCTTAAGATGAAATATTGAACACAAGATATAATTGTAAAATTTGGTACCAACACCTCATCACCAGCTTTAAGCTTTGATGAATGAACTGCCATATCTAAAGCAGATGATCCATTTGAACATGCTACAGCATATTTTCTTCCAACATATGAAGCTACACTTTTTTCGAATAATTGAACATAATCTCCATCAGATCCAACCCATGAGTTGTTAATACAATCGTTGATATATTTTAGTTCGTTACCAAAAAAACTTATATTATTTACTGGGATTTTCATTAATTAATCGCTTATCAAAATCCTGACCATTATATGGCCCCTGTTTAATCTCAAAATATCTTGTATTTTTACTTGCCACAATTTTATGTCCACCATAAAACTGGAGGAAGCCTTCATTTTTCTTAATTTTTAATGTCTTAACTAGATCTTCATTAGGTGCAAGAATCTCAATTAACATTTCTCCATCAATAACATAAATAAATTCAGAGGTATTATAAATTACTCTTTTTGCATCCTTATGAATGTGAGGCTTAAAAATTTTTTCTTCATTAATGACGCCTATACCAAATTGTAATTCACAATTATCAGGAGTTGGAAACATTGACTCTGATACTTCATTAATAATAAATTTTTGAGCGATGAGCTTATTATCGTAAAAAATATTTTCTACACTCATTCTTTTATAAATTACTTAGTGATTTTCTTGTCTCAGCTAGATCTGTTTCAATCATTTCATCAATAAGATCATCTATTGAATTTTTAGGCTCCCAGCCCAAATCATTTTTTGCTTTGGAATTATCGCCAATTAATGATTCTACTTCAGTTGGTCTAAAGTAAAATTTATCTATTGCTATAACAGCATCTCCAACTTTTAGATTATCATAAATACCAGCATTTGATGTTATAAAACCAATTTCATCTACGCCTTCACCTTTAAATTCTATTTCAACTCCAATCTTTTTAAATGCTTTAATTATGAAATCTCTGATACTAATTTGTGTGCCTGTTGAGATAACGAAATCATCAGGCTTGTCGTGTTGCAAAATTAACCACATGGCATGAACAAAATCTTTTGCATGTCCCCAATCTCTTTTTGCATTTAAGTTCCCTAAAATAATATTTTTTTGAAGTCCAAGAGCTAATCTTGCTATTCCCCTAGTTATTTTACGAGTAACAAATGTCTCTCCTCTTCTGGGACTTTCATGATTAAATAAAATGCCATTAGATGCAAAGATACCATATGCATCTCTATAATTTCTGGTAATCCAATAAGCATAAATCTTGGCAGCTGCGTATGGCGATCTTGGATGAAATGGGGTCTCCTCATTTTGCGGTGTTTCTTGAACTTTTCCATATAGTTCTGAAGTTGAAGCATGATATATTTTTGTCTTATTTTCCAGTCCAAGAGTTTTTACAGACTCTAAAATCCTGAGAGTTCCTATGGCATCTACATTAGCTACATACTCAGGCATTTCAAATGAAACATGAACATGTGACATTGCAGCAAGGTTATATATTTCATCTGGTTTTATCTTATTTATTAAATTAAGAACATTCAATGAATCTGTTAAATCTCCATGATGCAAATAAAAATTTGTTGAGGATTCATGAGGATCTTGATAGATAGATTCTAGTCTTTGTGTATTAAAACTAGATGATCTTCTCTTAAGACCGTGGACAATGTATCCTTTTTTTAATAAAAGTTCCGCCAAATAAGAACCATCTTGTCCGGTCACACCTGTGATTAAAGCAACTTTAGACATGATAATACTCCTTATACCAATTATAAAATTTTAACAGCCCCTCGTTAATTTGTACCTTTGGATTGTAGTCAAATTCTTGAATTGTATCGTCAATATTTGCATAGGTTAATGGTACATCCCCTTTTTGATTTTCAATATAGCTCAAGTTAGCTTTCTCACCAATTACTTCCTCTAAAGTATTTATAAATTTAATAAGTTTTATAGGGTTATTATTTCCTATGTTATAGATTTGAAATTTTGACTTAGATTCTGTGTATTCAAAATTATTTTTTGGAGGCCTGTTGATAATATTCTTTATACAACTGATTACATCTGAAACATAAGTGTAATCTCTCATTGATGAGCCATCACCAAAAACATTGATTATCTCTTTTTCAAGGATCTTTTTCGTAAAACTAAAATATGCCATATCTGGACGACCCCAAGGCCCATATACTGTAAAAAATCTTAAGCCTGTTGTTGGGATCTCATACAAATGGGAGTAAGAGTATGCGATTACTTCGTTTGATTTCTTTGAAGCAGCATAAAGACTAACTGGAGCATCAGTAAAGTCATGTCTACTGAAGATACTCTTTTTATTCATTCCATAAACACTACTAGATGATGCAAAAATAAAATGTTTAATTTTTTTTTCTTTTAAAAGGTCTAGTAAATTATGAAACCCTATAATATTTGATTGCATGTATGCATCTGGATTTTCTAGTGAATATCTTACTCCTGCTTGAGCCGCCAAGTTGATGACATAATCAAAGTTATTAGAATTAAAAAGATTCTTGAGTGAAGATTTATCACAAAGATCTAATTTCTTAAAAAAAAAATTTTTTGGATATTTATTTTTTAATATTGCTAGTCTATCTTTTTTTAAACTTTTGGAGTAATAGTTATTTAAATTATCGATGCCTGTAACAATATAATCTTTGCATAACAGATTCGATAAGTGAAAGCCGATAAAACCTGCAGCACCTGTAACTAAGATTGTTTTCATTTCTCAGTATTATAATTTTTATAAAACAGCTGAGAGAAGACGAATGAAACTGAAAATAAAAATCCAAGAATAGTAAATGCTATAACTATAAGTTTTCTATTTGGACCAATTTTTTGAAGGTTAACATAAGGAGGTTCAATTGAACTTAAAACGTATTCATCTGAGATTGATGCAACAGTTTCTTTTTGAAGGTAATTCTGTATTAGGCTTGAAATAATAGCTCTTTGACTTTCAACAACTTCATTTATTAATTTAGCATTCAGATAATCAACCGCTCTCGCATATTCAGCTAAATCATCTCTTCTCATCTGATCATTAAGTTCAAATATAAGATTATCTAAAAACTCTTTTGCAAAATACGGTGAAACATGACGATATGTAACTCTGGTAAATCCGGTAATTCTATCTCTTGAGGTATAAAGGTCTGAAGAGATTCTCTTGAATAAATCTTTATCTGATAAATCACCATCAACCCATTTATTTTTTGATGCATCGTAAATGTCAGAGTCATATAAGATTGAATTATCAGAGCTTATTTTTGTGGCTGCAAATACTTCGTCTTGATATTCATATTTTTTAATAAAGTTTGTTAAAAAAACATGAGAATTGATTATTTCTACTGCTTCTGGCATTTTATTATTAGATGAACTGGTGCTAATCCCAGCCAACGCTGCGACGCTTGAAAGCCCACCAGCACTAAATCGTGGTTGAGCATCAGCAATAATTGCTTCCTTATATAGACCGCTTGCTTGGAAAATATTTTCCTGCATCAATGCATAAATACAAGAACTCAAAGAAAAAAATAGAGTTATTAATATGATTGTTACTTTTTTTTCTAATAATTGTGAAAAAATATTTGAAATGTTTATATTCATGACCTTATTTTGATTTGTGGTACCCGGAGCCGGACTTGAACCGGCACGCTATTGCTAGCGAGGGATTTTAAGTCCCTTGTGTCTACCAATTCCACCACCCGGGCAAGTTGTAAACAATATGCTTTTTTATATTTAGTTGAATTGTACATTTTGTTCTTTTTCTCTTGCATCTAGATCTTGGTATGAAGACCTAATACTATTATTTTTTTCTATGGCCTTATTCAAAAGATCTAAATCAGATCCGTGAGATTTTGAGAATTCATATAAGGCATTTGTATCTTTTGGAAAGCATGCGCCTCCAAAACCATATCTTCCATCAGGACCCGGAACTTGCATATGGCTTTTACCAATTCTTGAATCAAGCTGAATAACAGAAATGAAATCTTTCCACGACATATTAGTATCTAGCCTTTCAAATAAGTCATGAATCTCATTAAAGAAAAGGACTTTGGTCGCTAAAAATGAATTTACTGTGTACTTTAAAAGTGAAGCCTTATCTGCAGGCATAAATTGATAGTCATTACATTTACATTTTGTATAATTTCTGTAAAAGTCTGCCGTTTTTTTGCAATATTCTGTGGTTCCACCAAATATTATCATTTTTGAGTTAATAAAATCTTCATCAGCGGTCCTCTCCCTTAGGAATTCAGGGTTATAGACAATATTTATTTTGCTTTCTAATATAGATTCAACAATATCGGGCGTAATTGTACTTTTAATAACAGCTATAGTATTAGGAGAATATTTTTCTATATCTTTTATAACATCAAAGATAATATTACTATCAATTGAACCATTTTTTCCCATAGGAGTAGGCACACAGACAAATACAAAATTTGGATTGAATGCTTTTAACTCTTTTGAAGAAGTTCCCAGTTTTGGATCAATTAATAAGGTTTCAACATCATTAGTCAAGCCATTTAACGTTGCCTTTCCTACAAAACCAAAACCGATAATAGCTATTTTCATTTCGACATTATACCTTTCTTTGTTTTCATAAATCATAATTTTTAAAAAACATTAAAACTTTATGCAAGAAAAAAATATTTAAACTGGCAAAATAATTTTTATAAGTAAGGTTTGTAAAAATCAATATTATCTTTGTACCAATCTACAATATCTGGAAGGATATCATCGAGATTTTTAGAGAAATTCCATCCGAGCTCTTCTTTTATGGAAGAATAATCACATGGATAAATGGAATCATTAAAAACTCTGTCCTTTTCAAAAGATATATAATCATCCAAGTTTAAATGTTCTCCAATTAGTTGAGCAACTTGAAGATTTGTATAACTCTTGTCGTGTCCTATATTATATATGTCTTTCTTTGTTTCTTGTTCGGCTAAGATTATGAGCGCATCAACTGCATCATTTACCCATAAATATCTTCTTGTTGAACTTCCATCTCCGTGAAGTGTCATCTTCTTTCCCAATACTCCTAAACAACTAAATCTTGGAACGATATTACGAATAAATTGACCAGTTCCAACAATGTTATTTGATCTTAATGTAACAAAGTTAAAATCTTTATACATGTGTCTATAAGCATTTGCTATCATATCTGCAGCAGCCTTTGACGCGCTATATGGGTTTGTTGGATCTAATAGATTAAGATTTTCAATAGTTGGAACTGAGCCATACACCTCATCAGTACTCATTACTACAAGCTTTCTAGATTCATTTATTAAACATGCATTCAGTATACTTTGTGTCCCAAGAACGTTAGATTTTGTTGTATCTAATGGATTTTGAAAAGAAACATCAACATGTGATTGAGCGGCTAAGTGAAAGACAATATCATCTTTTTGAATAATTTTTAGGGCGATTTCTGGATCTGATATATCAGCAAAATAATATCGCGTATTATTTTTATAATTAATAGTGTTAAGATTGCTGTGATTAGATATTTTATCTATTACCAAAATATCCTTGCCATGATCTTCTAGTCTTTTTACCAAGTGCGAACCTACAAACCCACTGCCACCAGTAACTACATAACGCATATTAAACCCCTATATAAATTCTTAACATATAAATAATTAATGGAGGCTGAATCCGGAATCGAACCGGAGTAAACGGCTTTGCAGGCCGCTGCATAACCACTCTGCCATCCAGCCTTAATTTTAAAAATTTTATTCGTTATAGTATTCAACTCTTTCAATGTCATCTTCAACACATGCTTCTCCATATTGAATTTCAATGATGTGGCATTTTTCTTTAAATGGATTCGTAATCTGATGCCATTCACCAACAGGAACATTATATTGATCAAACTTTTTAAGAGTTACCGAATTTCTTTTCTCAGGATCGTCTTCAGAATAGTTAACGACACATGAACCTTTGCTTACTAACCATATTTCATTTCTTTTAAAATGCTTTTGAAAGCTCATTCCTCTACCAGGATCTACAATTAATTCCTTTACCTTAACATCCTTGTCTTCAAAAAGATTATAGAACGATCCCCATATTCTTTCTTCATGATAATACTGCCAATTTTTAAGAATCCATGATGAAGAGTTAGCTTTATTATCTCCACCGACACTAAAAACAAATTCTACATCTTCAAGAGACATTTCAGGTATATTGGATTTATTTCTATCTCCTCCGTTTGCAAAAATAATCTTATCGTCAGGATATAAATTTTTAATTTTTTGAATAGCATTTATAGCGCTGCCTTTGTCATCATCAACAAAATCAATTACTTCATCAACATATGTAATATTTTCTAAAATGATTTTTCTTTCCGAAAATGTCATAAAGTATTTATTTTTCTTGTTAATTAGCCATTCATCGCTATTGAGTGCAACAATGAGTCGATCTCCATGTTTTCTTGCAGATTTTAAATAATCTATATGGCCAGAATGAATAGGGTCAAAACCACCACTTACAACAACTATTTTCAAAACAAAGACTCCCTTTTGATTACATTATAAATCAAGATAGAAATTTAATTAGTTTTTTTTAAACTATTCAGGGTATATTCATAGCCAGTATAAGCTGTGATCAAACATGCAATTATTATAAAAATATCTCCAACAACAACTAGAAGCATATTGTTTAAGCTAAGTGCCATCAAATAAACTAATATTGTAAATAATTGAATCGTTGTCTTAACCTTTGCAATAAAAGTTACCTTTGTTGCATTCAAATTATTATTTCTAGCATTATAATCTCGCAAAGCTGAGACCCAAATTTCTCTTGAGATTATAATCGAAGCAGCGATACCAATAATATAGCTATCAAACTTAATGGTTAGACCAAATAATAAAAAAACTATTAATATTTTGTCTGCTATTGGGTCTAAGATTTCTCCAAATTGAGATATAGCATTATATTTCCTGGCTAAATATCCATCAGCATAATCAGTAAATCCTGCAAAAATAAATAAAATGAGAGATAAAGAATAATTGATATTTAAAGTCAAAATTAAAAATATTATCGGGCCTAGCAGCATCCTAGAAATTGTTAAAGTATTAATAAATTTGATCATCATATTAAATCTGTTTAATTGATTTAGCTATCTTCTCATTTATACCTTTAGTAGTCATTAAATCTTGAATAGATGCTAGTTTAATATTTTTAATATTTTTATATTTTTTCATGAGTCTTTTCTTTGTTACTTTCCCAACACCTTTAACATTGTCTAGTTTAGACTTGGTGATTTCACTTCTTTTTTTTCTTCTTTGAGAATTAATCGCGAATCTATGTGACTCATCTCGTATCTCTTGTAAAAGTAGAAAAGCTTTAGAATATTTATCTAATTCCAATATCCCTTTATCACAAAGAATTGTTTCAGATGCTCTTAAGCGATTAGTCCCTTTAACTATTGATAAAACATTAATATCTTTATAATTAGATTCATTTAATGTTGATTGAACAAAATTTAATTGATTTTTTCCACCATCAATTAATATTAAATCTGGCTTAATATTTTCATCTTGATAATATTTTATTCTTCTCTCAATTACATGCTTGAGAGATCCCACGTCGTTACCAGATAAATTTTTAGGAATATTAAACAATCTGTAGTTTTTCTTATAAGGCCCACTTTTATTAAATACAACGCATGATGCAACACCATATTCTCCAGAGATGTGGCTTACATCATATGCTTCTATTTTGTTAATATTTTTTTGCCCTATATATTTTCTTAAATCGTTAAATGCAAAAGTATATTTATCTTCTTTATTCATGTGATTTTTAATCACTTGCGTTGCATTAAGTTTACATAAATTAAATATAGGTCTAATCGACTTACTTGGAAAATGAATAAGCCTAACTTTAATTTGATGTTTAGCCATAAACATTTCTTCAAGAATTTTTTTATTTTTCAATTGATGTGCGCAAAGAATTTTTTTTGGAATATCTATTTGATTGTCATAAAAATTAAAAATGGCACTCTGATAAACCTCATCAAGACTGTTGAAGTAAGCCTCCTTGATCAAATGTGTTTTAGTTCCTCTTATTTTTCCTTTTCTGACAACAATAATTGAAATACCAAGATAAGACATTTCTGAGCTTATTGAAAAAATATCTAAATCACCAGCCATGGTTACCACTGACTGCTCCTCTTTTAAAAGATTAAGCCTATTCAGTCTATCCCTAATTTCTGCTGCTTTTTCAAATTCTAAGTTTGAGACTGCTTTTTCAATATCTTTTGTTAATCTTTGAATGGTTTTGGTGTCGGATGATGAAAGAAATGACTTCGCACTTGTAATATCTTCAAAATAATCTATCTTACTTATCTTTTGAACGCATGGAGCTGAACATCTTTTCATCTGAAACTCAATACAAGGCCTTGTTCTATTTGCAAAAGTATTATCACTGCAATTTCTAACTTTAAAAATTTTTTGAATTTCTTTAATTGACTTTTTTACAGCCTCAGAACTTACAAAAGGTCCAAAATATTTTTTATCTAAACCTTTTTTTGTTCTTTTTGAGTAAACGCCAGGGTATTCATGATCTAGAGAAAAATAAATGTATGGGTATGTTTTGTCGTCTCTAAGCAGAATATTAAACTTTGGTTTATTTTCTTTTATAAGTGTTTGCTCAAGCAACAAGGCCTCTACCTCGTTCTTGGTAGTGAAAGTTTCTATTTTGTCTGTTAAAAGTTTGATTTGTGCTGTTTTTCTATCTTTAATTGAGTTACCAAAATAACTTGAAACTCTTTTTTTTAAATTTTTAGCTTTTCCAATGTAAATGATTTCTGTTTTACTAAAAAATTTATATACTCCAGGAGTTGGTGGAATTTTTCTTAAATTAACCGCCATATTGATTTAGGTACTTTTTGGTAAAAATTTTTCCCGCACTAATGCCAAATTGATCAAAAGGATTTATTTGAAGCATTTTTGCAGTCACGTAGGTTCTATGTTCCCAAGTGGCAATTAAAAAACCGAGAGTTTTTGGATTTAGCGCTTTTAAAGAAAAGAGATTAATAGGAATATTGCCATTAACTTGTTCATGTGATTTTAGATCTTTATTTGGTCCATTTGCTAAAAGATTAGATTGTGCTTGAGATTGAGCATAAAGAAGTTTATTTGAGTCTTTGTTGTTTTCAGTAGTAAAAATATCTGCACATACTTTAGCAGTGCCCTGATGTAATAATTGAAAATAACTATGTTGTGCTGTTGAACCAAAGCCTCCAAAAATAATCTGACCAGTATTTTTAAATATTGAATCTGGATTTGCTTGCTTTCCAATGGATTCCATTTCAAGTTGTTGAGCATAATCAGAAAAAAATCGCATTTTCCAGCTATATAAGAGTAACACTCTGATATGTTTTTTATCAAAATTGTTATACCAAATATCACTAAAACATAATAAATTTATAAATTGATTATATTCATTATTATTTAAAAAAAGGTCATCAGCTTCATGTCCACCTATTAAAAAATTTTTGAAATCTTCACCTAACTCCAATATCGCAGAGGCTGATATTGGAGACCAAATTGAATATCTACCCCCAATTTCATCAGGAAGTTCAATTATGTTATCTTTAAAACCAAAGTTCTTAGCTCTATCTGAATTAGAAGTAATTGCAATAAAATGCTCGTCGGCATTGCATTTATTTTCTAGCCATTCTCTAGACAAAGCCATGCTTTGGAGCGTTTCATCAGTGCTAAATGTTTTTGAGCATACAATAAAAAAAGTATCTTCTTGATTTAATGGTTTAATGATCTCATTGAATTCAACCCTGTCAGGCCCAGTTAAAAAAATATGATTAAAATTTCTCTTATGTTCACATGTCAAGGTTTCAATTAATAATTTAGGTCCTTCAAATGACCCACCAATACCTATAGAAACTATATTTTTAATACCTTTTTTGATTAAATCTTGTTTAAGAGCTATACACCTTTCAATATTTAAACGGTATGACTCGACTAAATCTCTTGAAGCATGACAGTTTGGCGAAGAGGCATACAAATCTCTGTAAATATGATGTAATGCAGCTTGATTTTCACTTTCATTGACAATGTCGCCTTTAAATAAAGATTGGATAGACTGAGCAACCTTAAGATTATCGTAGTAAGTTTTAAAAATTAAAAAAAGATTGTTGTTAAATCCTCTCAGTAAAGATCTGTACTCAAGACAATTATTTGAGTATGAGTGTTTATAAATATCATCTTTAGATTGTGAGGTTTCATCTGTTATTTTATCTAATATGCTCATAGCTATTCTATTAAATTATGAATTTCTTGAAGAGCTTCACCGATATTTGGCGCATTAGTTATAGGTCTTCCAATAACAATATAATTCGCGCCTTTTAAAATAGCTTCTTTGGGAGTCATTACCCTTGTTTGATCATCTACAGTTTTTGAAAGTCTAATTCCAGGAGTTATAGACAGTAAGGATTTTCTTTCAACAACAAAATCAAGCTCATGAGGCGAGCAAACTACTCCATCAATATGTGCTTCTTCAGCCAAATCGAGCATAACTTTAACCTGCTCAGATGCAATTCTTTTGTAGATAATGCCAGTGTCCTCATCAGATAAACTAGTGAGAGCTGTTACACCAAATATCTTTATATTGGTATTTTGGACAGCTTTCTTGGCAGCTTTCATCATTTCAAGACCTCCAGAAGTATGAATAGTCATCATGCTTATCGGTAATGAAATTAATCCTTCAATTGATTTTTTAACAGTATTAGGTATATCGTGTAATTTAAGATCTAAAAAAATTTCAAACCCTTTTAAAGCAACATATTTTACTGCATCATGCCCTATGGCATTAAAGCTTGCACTTCCTATTTTTATCATGCACAAGTTACTGTCAAGAGAATCAACAATATGCCTAAAGGAACTTAGTTGAGTCTCATCAACAGCAACAATGATAGGTTTTGACATAATTTATAAATGTTAAACTTAAGTTACTTTTCTATCAATGATTTTGATGGCTTGAAATGCATTGTTGCAGTCTCACCAAGATATGATACTTCCTTAGTTTTTGGATTAATAAATTTTCGAGGTCTTATAAACTTCTTTGAAAAGGTACCAAATCCTCTTATTTCAACTTTTTCATCTAAAGCAACAGCTTCAACAATTGACTCTAAAATAGAATCAACAGCCAACGAAATATTTGATTTACTAAGATCTGGAAGCTCTTGACTTAAAGCTGATTCAATATCTGAACGATTGAAAATCTGTTGTTTCTTATTACTCACTCAGTTTTAATGAAATTCTTTCTCTTTCGGCATCTATTGCAAAAACTATACAATTTAATTTCTGGTCCTTTTTAAATTCATCTAGTACATTTTTAGGATCTTCAGAATCAGAAATGTCTGATAAATGTATAAGGCCATCTATATCTCCATCAAGACCGACAAATATTCCAAAATCGGTGATAGATTTTATGTTTCCATCTACTTTATCACCAATTCCATACTTATTTGAAAATTCAATCCAGGGATTGGATTTTGTCTGTTTTAAACCAAGCGATATACGTCTTTTTTCATGGTCTATCTCTAGAATCATGACCTTGATTTTTTCATTCATATCAACAACTTTAGAAGGATGAATATTTTTGCTTGTCCAATCTAATTCAGATAAGTGGATAAGTCCTTCTATGCCCTCCTCTAGCTGGGCGAAACAACCATAATCAGTGATATTGGAAACTTCTGCTTCATATATACCTCCAACTGTATAGTTTGACTCCACATTCTCCCAAGGATCGTTATGTATTTGTTTTAAACCAAGAGATACCCTCAACTTTTCCTTATCAAAACTAAGAACTTTAACTTCAATTTCTTCACCCATGTTAAGATGCTCCGAGGGATTGGTAACTCTAGACCATGAAATATCTGTAATATGCAAGAGGCCATCTAAACCTCCTAAATCTATGAAAGCGCCATAATCT
>MDSZ01185666.1_pt1 | contig 47579 bp, 34 predicted proteins | sample 811201 | NCBI WGS metagenome assembly MDSZ01 (sample SAMN05326647, study PRJNA326480) | marine metagenome | isolation source: seawater | place: Indian Ocean: North | collected 2010 | reverse complement strand
TTTTTTTTTTTTTGCTTTTTTTTTTGTTTTGGTCGTCCTTTTTTTCGTCTTTTTTTTTTGTCAGAGAGAGAGAGAGACGCACGAAACACACAGTTTTAATTTCATTTTTTATGGTCTTGAGAGGATTGCTCCGTACAACACGACGAAAAAAAAAGCGTCGTTTCGCGCTCTCCTTTTTCCACAAATCGAAACTTTTCATTGGTCTCTCCTCTCTGTAATGCATATTACCTTTTCGTTTTTGCACGAACAGTCGTCGTCACTCCTTTTACAAAGACATCATCTCGTCTTTGCTTTGTCAAAACGCGTCGTGTGGAGCGACGACGACGACGCTTTTTTTGTCGGAGGAGGACGAGGAGGAGGACGAGGCGTCGCAAAAACACACCGCGCGGCGACTCGTAAAAGAAGAACGCGTGGACGACGCGCGACTTTTTTTCGAGCGAGGTGCGCGCGTTTCTTTCGAGGGGGGCGGATTGCTGTTAAAGAAAGCGGTCACTGCGGACCATTGGAATGACGACGACGAACGCGTGGACGCTGGGAAGCCCCTCGAAGTGGGCCACGCGAGGAGACGAGGAAGACGCGCGCGCGAACGATATCGGAGCGGTAGACTCGTTTGTAGACGCGGTGGAGAACGCCAGCGGGTTTAGCGGGGGACAGCACGGAGGAGGAGGAGGAGTAGGCACGTTTTTGTCACAAAGCGTCGCTGGAAACGACGGGGGTGGACTCCCACAACGAATGCCTCCACATTCGCCGCCGAGAGCGAATTTTTATTCGCCAGCGATTCCCATCGGCCTGAATCCAACCGCAACGACGACGACGAATGCTACTCAACAACAACAACAACAACAACAACAACAACAACAACAACAAACGGTCCAATTGCACTCGAATTTGTATGTGAAAAACTTACCCGAACGCGTGGATGAATTACAGTTAAACGCGATTTTTTCCTTACACGGGAAAGTAGAGTCATGTTGCGTGATTCGAGACGTGACAACGCAAATAAGCAGGGGCTTTGGGTTTGTGAAGTTTCAAACCTTTGCGGACGCAGTGAATGCGATTGCGAATATGAATGGGAAGGTTATGCATAAGAAGGCGATCGAGGTGAAATTTGCAAACTCGGATTCGACCGGGACGAGTCAGAACGGTTCGAGTCCACAGTTTTCGAAACAGAACGTGTTTGGGGTTAATCCAGCGGCGAATATTAATATCGTTCCGGCGTCGACGGCGCAACAACCAGTGGTGAGTTTGGAAAATCTCGGGTCACCGGAGCAAGCAAATTCAATGGTGAGTAATTTGTTGAGCGCGACAGGAAATAACACAGCGAATAGTAGCATCGTGCTCGAAGCCATTGCGCAGCAGCAACAACAGTTGGTGCAACAAACAGAAATGAAACCATCGGATAATATTTACGTAAAAGGATTGCCGCCTATCATGGCGGAGAATGATTTGATACGTTTGTTTTCTAAATTTGGTACCGTCGTCGAATGTCGATTGCTACACGCTTCGATGACTACATCGGTCGGGGCGTTGATTCGATTCGCCACGGTTGATATGGCTAGCGTGGCGGTAAATGCGACGAATGGTATGACTGTGGTTGGTGCGACGACGCCTTTGACGGTACGATTTGCTGATTCGAGCTCGAAAAACAGACGAAGACAGAATAGTAATAACAACAACGGTAACAACGAGAAAACCGTCCGAAACGGCAATCAGTACAACAAAAGCGTAGAGAATAAGAACAACAAGAAAAGTAATCGGCAGTTATCATCCTCGAACAGAGGTAGCAGCAAGCATAATAAAACCAGCTATTTTTCGGCGATGTCAGTGGACGAAAATAACCACGCAGGTTTTTCGGCGGACGAAGCATCCTTGGATGGTTCCTCCTCCTCGGGAGAAGATTACGCGGCAGCGGCAGAATATCGTTTGAAGCTGAATAATTTGCCGACTTTGTGCAATGATTTATTGTTGTACCAGACGTTTGCACGGTTTGGCGCGATTAAGTGGCTGAAAACGGCTCTCGATGATGATGGGAGATGTTCGAGTGGCAGTGCCTGGGTCGCGTTTTCAAAGAGGAAGGATGCGGAAACGGCTTCCACGCATTTGCGCAACACGAAACTTGGCGAACGAATCGTTCAGATTGAGAAGACGTTCAACACTGTATAAACAAAGAAAATGTAAAGAAAAAATGTAAAGAAAGAGATCGTCTGCGAGTCACGGCGACGAACGAATTTAATAACACGAACCAAATGATACATAATATTGGTTTTACTTTATTAGGCTGAACTGATAATAGACATAATAAAATTAGCCAAGGCAGGTTGTATATAAGAACCACATTTTTGTAACAGGTATAAAAAAAAATTTCTGGTAACATCAATAAATTCCCTCACCCTCGACTCTCCTCCAGAGATTTTCTCTTTTCGTGCGCGCTTTTTTTCCCGTTCCGCCGGTTTTTGTTGAGCGTTTCCATCGCTTTGACTAGTTTTTCTGGCGACATGTCGCCTTGAACGAATGGAATCGCTTCTTCCAATCGCATGCGAAGACGTAAGTATTTCGAATTTTGCGGTTTGATTTTTTTTCCTTTTCCGGTTTCCTCCCACTCCTCGGGTTCTTCTTCTTCCTCCTCCTCCACTTCTTCCTCCTCGTCACTTTCTGCGGTTTTATTATTGCTACGCGTTCGAGCCGCAAACGTCCCAGAGGAAGACTCGTTCGATGACGAAACCACTTCGTCGTCGCCAATAACGGTTCTAATCACGTACTCAGCACAGGCCAACTTCCTTTTCATGAGACGCACCTGTTTCCTTCTGTGTCTTCCCTCGCCTCTCCTTGCTGCTCTCGCCTCGGGAGTATCATACGCCGCGTATTTCATATATCTCCCTGGATTGACCAACTGGGGTCTTACGTGCGTCGCTTGCGTGCACTCTTGGCAACAAAACCCATCCAACTCTTCTGAACACCCTTGGCAGACTAGAAACAAGCGATTACAGTCCACGTTCGGGCAATTTCTGTGTGGTGGCGGCGCAATCTTTTGTTTGCACACGTGACATTCCAACGTGGCCGCGTTCTCGCCAAGCTCCGCCGCCGGTGTTCCTTCCGGCGTCATCGCCAATCGATTATCAAAAACAAACAAATGGTTTTCCCACGCGTGTTTCTCTTCATTCCCATACTTTTCGAAATATGCCTGCACTCCTCCTTCCAACACCATCACGTTGTCGTACCCTTGTTCTTTCAATACCGTGCTGTACACGTCGCACCGAATCCCTCCGGTGCAATACATCATGATCGGTTTATCTTTTGGCATATTCGCCAATGGCCCGATTTTATCGTCCACATTCGTTTCCACCGTCTCCCGAAACGATTCTTGCACTGGTCTTTGCGCGCCTTTAAAGTGTCCCACGTCCCACTCGTATCCGTTTCTCACATCTAACAGCAGAGGATTCTCCTTATCGTTTGCATCATCATTCGCTCTATCGATCATTTCATGCCACTCTTCCGGCGACAAACTCGTACCGCGTTTCGATTTATCCGCAATTGGTAAATGTGTCGTTCCATTTTCCAGCTGCACCAACTGCGGTTTCACTCGTAACCGTAAATCTGGATGTCCATGTTCGTGATATGGGTACACTGATATCCTCATTCCGCGAAACGGTGTTCTTTTCTCCACCCATCTCGCGTACGTCTCTCCGTCCGTGCCTTTGCCACTCATTTGCGCATTCACGCCTTGTTCGTTCAAGTATATCCGTCCTCGTATTTCCAAATCGTTCTTTTCGATGAATTCTCGGTGCGCGTTGACTTCTTCCTCCGCGTTCGGTACCGACGTAAATTTGAAAAACGTCACCAGTTGGTGATTCTTCTTTTCGCCGCTCTCATCGTCCGCGGCGGCGTTCCTCTTCTTCTCCTCCTCCAATGCCTCGGTGCCCTTCGCGGCGGCTGCCGTCGCGAGTCCACACCTCCTCGCGCTGCTCCCGCGTGCGCCCATCGTCGCGGCGTTCAAAAATCCTTTCACGCCTCCTCCTCCTCCTCCTCCTCCTCCTCCTCTTCCTCTTCCTCCTCCGTCTCGCGGAAGAAGAAGCGCTCTCTTCAGCAGGTGACCGCAGCAGCGCGCGGCGCAGCACGAGGACATCAGTCCTTTTTTATGTGTCGAATTCGACACCGTCTTCTTCTTCTCCAAGCTCTTCTCTTTACAAAAAAAAAAATAGGGTTTAGGGTTTGTATTCTTCAACTTTTTCTTGTCTTCAGTCTAGTCGCGAGAAAAAAAGGGAGGAGAAAGAAGGACGACCATCAACACAAACACCATTAACAACATTAACGATGGCGCCGAGCACTTCCTCGGCTTCGCCGTCGTTCGCGAAGATATTCGAACAGATTCGCGATAAGGATCGAGGTGAGAGATCTTTTTCCTTCTTCTTCTTCGACCGCGTTTTTTTCTCGAGCATCATCAATCATCATCATCCGTCGCTTTCTTGTTTTGAACTTTTTTTGACGCGACGACGAATAACGAGATGTAGATGCGTGTCTTCGTTGCACCTCTCGAAAGCGGGGGAACCGCGAGAGGGATAGAGAAAGAACGACGACGACGAAGACGACGACGCTCAGAAGCGCGGCACCTTTCGGAACCAGGAAGCCGTCGAGCTGGGACTATATCGTTCCGGACGTTTGGGTTTCTCCTCTTTGGACGAATCTCGTGAATTTTGGATTGTAAAACATTTGACTGACAAATATGAAATGCGCGCAAACTACGACAGATTATCGATGCATGGCGGTCTCCGATTTAACGCATGAAATTCAAAAAGATACCTATAAACCACTGACGGACTCGGGTGCGGAAGATAAAATCCATGAGGTTGTATTAATCGCTTTGGTCGACATATTCAGCGATTGTCGAGAGTTGGCCATTCGAGCGTTGCCGACGCTTTTGAGGAAATCGACGAGAGAGGCGAACAAGAAGACGCTGCAGGTTTTGTGCGAGAAAATTGCACCGACGGAGAAAACGTTTGGGCCACACGTGGATGATGAAGAGAGGAGTCGACACAAGGAGAGCGCGTCGGTGGCATTGAAAACGATTGGGTCGGAAGCGTATTCGAAGCAGGTTTCGAAGGATTTTTGTGGGAAGTGCGTGCCATTTTTTGACCAAGTGTTGAGCGACGCGAGTAAAGCGGCTGTGCACGACGACGCGACGGAGATTTTGCAAATTTTATGCGAGACGAAAGTGGAGTATGTGGAGACGAAAGACGTCTCGTCGTTGATTCAAACGACTATATCGAAAATAGAAGACAAGGCGTACAGGCAGTCAAATAGGAAGAGATGTGCGGGGATTTTAGCATCTTTGAGTCGCGCATCGAACGCAAAAGAGTTCGCGGATGTTGTCAAGAAAACAGCGGCGAGGTGTGAGAAGGCATTAGCGGAGAAAGATGTGTTCGGGTGTGAATTAGGGGCTTTCACGCTAGGTATGATTGCCGCAAAGGATGGCAGCGGTAAACGGTTGGTGGCTGAAAGCGCCACCGGCATGAAGAAGCAGAAAGGTGGAGCGAGCGGAAGTTTGGCATCGAAGACTGTCGCTCCGATTTTGCTCAAACTTTGTAGCGCGTTGGTAGAGAAGATGGAAAATAATGAGGAAGCCGACGAGGCGTTCGCATCTATCGCTGAACAGTCACTCATGGCTTTGGAAACGATTTGTGGGCACTTTGGGGAAGTGACTTCAAAATCGGTCAAAGAGAAGCAATTGGAGGAAATTTTACAAATGGCGGTAAAATTGATGACGTACGATCCAAACTACGACGAGGAGGACGACGACGACGAGGTTCCCGCGGATGAAATGGAAACGTGCCAAATCCGTACTCCAGATCGCGAAATGAAGGATGAGGATGATGAGGATGGCGACGAAGACGCGTACGACGAAGACTATTACTCGGACGAAATAGAAGATGACGATAGTTGGAAAGTTCGCAGAGCTTCTGCGAGAGTTGCGGGCGTAATTTTGTGTTCCAAGTCCGAAGCCATCCTCCAAAGACACCACGAAGTCGTGTTTAAGAAATTCTTCAAAAGAATGAAAAATGACCGCGAAGACGCCGTAAAATTAGAATGTTTTGACGCATTGACAGTAGCATTCTCTGTGTTTCCAAAGACGTGCGATAGTGGTTTGACGCGCGCGCTCGTCGAAAAAGCGCGAGACTTAGCCATTTCTCGATCGCAGAAAGAATGCGCGCTCGATAAAGCAAAGAAGACGTCTCAATCTGCAATTGCAGCGGCAACGAAACGCAAGATTGCTTCGTTGAAACTTCTCGGAAAGATTGGTCACGCGAATAGAAGAATGGCTTTTGTTGAAGCGTCGGAAATTTCGCGCTCGAGACTCGCAGACGCCATTGTGGGCGCTGCGATGAAGACACAAATGGACTCGGGCGCTTCGAGCGAGAAGGATTCCTCCGCAAGCCTGCGCCTCGAAGCCATCTCTTTTGCATCCGAAGTTCTCCGTGTGCCCACAACAGTCGAGCTCGAATCAACAAACACAGATGCGCTCGCATCAGCGGCGTGCATCGCGTTCGCGAACAAGGATATCAAGAGGCTCACAGAGGTTGTGTTTTCATGCGCGAACGACCCCTACTACAAACTCGCTGCGGAAGGTTTACGCGCGTCTGCATGTATAGTTCGCAGAGCACGTCCAAATACGAACGATGCCGTTGTAGATAAAGAAGGCTGTTCTGCTTTAGCGTCGGGTTCTCTCGACTGCGCGATATTGCGCTTGTCTCAGCAAGACGAGGACCAAGAAGTTAAAGACGCCTCGGTGAAGCTCCTCGGTGATGTCCTTACGCACTTGGGCGATTCGTTGAAGCCAAGTCAGCAAAAAGAAGCGCTCGCTTTGTTGCTGGAAAGGATGCAAGCCGAGTCGACTAAATTAGTTGCAACACGCAATGCAGCGAAAGTTGCTCGACAATCTCCCGCTCAGGTCGACCTTTCCGGAGTCGCCGGGGACTTGATTCGCGAGTTCGCCTCGTTTCTTCGCAAGAACGATCGACATTTACGCGAAGCTTCGATACACGGCGCACGAGCGCTCGTGGAGAGAAGCGAGAAGAAAATGCTGACGGATGCGGATTGTCTGGTATTTGTGAAGGATGCGGTTACCGAGCTCGGTGGTTTCGTTGAAAACGACGCGCACTTGGCTGCGATGTGCATCAACACCTTCGCAGCTATATGCGAACGGTGCGCAAAATTGAAAGAATCTTCAAAGAAAGCGACTGAATCTGAACCACTAAAAATCGCTTTGAAGTTTGTGAGCTCGAGTTTGATTCAAGGGCAAGCGTTGATGACGTTAGAAAGATACTTTGAAGCTGCAGTCGCCGCCAGGAGGGAAACGTTTGATGTCATCTATGACGAGTTATCATCGATTTCCACCGCGTCGCCTAATGACATGGAAACGGACGATCATCGAGCCACGGGTTGTATGCAACAAAAAGACATCGCATCTGTTAGGTTAGAAATGAAAAACCGCGCCGCGTGCATCGCGAGTGCCACTCTAGCGGCTGGCAATAAAATCACGAAGAGCACCATCGGGACGCTCATCGAGGAAATCAGCAATAAAGACGGTAACAGACAAGTCATCTCGCTTTGGACGCTCGGTGAAATCGGGAAACGAACGAAACTCGACGATTCCAATGCCATCGATAGTACGCTGTGGATTAAACTCGAAGAAGATAACACGGACGAAGTGAAGACGGCGGCGGCTTTTGCATTGGGAAGCTGCGCTGTTGGGAATAAAGACGCTTTTTTACCCAAGATTCTCGAAACCATCAAAACCAATAAAAAAGATGTCAAGGAAATATTGAAACACGGTGCGCTGCGCGCACTTCGTGAGGTCATCATCGGCGCTGGCGATTCCTCGGAAGATGGCTTGCTTGCCGGAGGATCCTCGAGAATAGACTACACAATGTCACCGAGGAAGAAAAGAGTAAAACGAGAAGACGACGATATTCTCTTCAAGTCCACGCAACAGGCATGGGCCGTCGTCCTTGCAAAAGCTTGCGACGAAGATTTGAAAGACGACGCTGTTAAGGCAGACGTCGCGGAGGTTCTCGGTCGATTTGTTGCGAGAAACCACGCGCTCGTTAAAGAAATCGAGAAAGCTTTGAATTCAATCTTCAAGGGTGTGAAAACGCCCAAAAACGCAACAAAAGCTGCTTTATTGGTCGATGCCGTCCGTTTTGCGTTGGTATCTTTACCGAAAGATGAGCATTTCAAGTGTTCGTTAGAGTCGTTCGTCGGATTGGTAAAAGATGAGGACCATAACTGTCGTCGCGCGGCGCTGCAGCTCCTCTCGGTGATTGGGAGAAGAAATAGCTCACAAAACGACGATTTATCGCCTTTGTTAGCGAAAGTGTTACCGGACGTGCTCTCCCAGCTCCAAGTGAACGACACTTTGATCAAAGAAATCGATTTAGGACCGTTCAAACAGAAGTTCGATCATGGTTTGGAACTTCGAACGGCGGCGTACGATTTCGTCGATGTCCTCTTATCGCGACCAAAGACTGCTCTCGGATTTGCAATCTCCGAAGATGACGTCGAATCGATGGTAGACAAGATTGTCGTTGGATTAAAAGATCCAGAGAGGAGCATCCGGATGGCCGTACACGCTACTTTTGAAAAACTCTGTCAAGATTCGGTTCCGAATGGAGCGGAGTACGTCGTGAAGAATGCCGATAACGCGTGCAAACTTTTGTTGGAAACGATGTGGACTGAAGCGCCTGAAAAAGCTGTGCAACACGAAAAAGATCAAGTCGATGAGCTCGTCAAGTCGGCGTTAAAAGTCGTGAAGGCTATGGAAACCATTCCTGGGGTGGAGTCGTGCCTGAAAATCGTCGAAACGAAGAAAGAAATTGTCGACGACCCACCGTTGGCAAAGTTATGGACAGCCATGTATGACTCGCCGCCGCTCGAAATCTAAAAGAGAATGAATAAGTTCTGGAAATACAAATAGGTCTAACATAAAAACACGTCTAATAATAAACACTGCTAAAAACAAAGATATACTAAAAACAGCACGCAGGGGCATGCCTTCATATCACCGTCTCCCAGGAAATCCCGTGTCGTCTCTGTCATACAAAGATGCTTCAAAATTCATAGCGTCTTCCACTCTTTCCCCCATGTGTAACAACTTTGCCGCTCTTTCAGAAATACCAAACTGCGCCATGTGCTCTTCGACCCAATTGTCCCAGCACCATGAGGCTTCTTGGAGCTCCCAACGTAATCGCGCTCGATCGGCGGCTTCGGACATGGCGAGGAACGCGGACGTTTTCCCACCAGACGCGTCCACCTCCAACGCTAAATCGACAATCGCCTACAGTTTTACAAAGAAGGAGAAGAAGAAAGTCAGTACAACAGAGAGAGAAAGAAAAAGATGCAAGTTAAAGCTCTCTCTTCTTTTTCTCCTTTTCTCAAAATGAAACGGCTTTTTTATATGAGCGACTACGGAAATGGATGGCGCATTTTCTTTCGACATAGTTTGCGAATTCCGACATCCACAAATGCTGTTATCGTCACCGTCGCTAAAAAAGCTTTTCTTCATCGTGGTGCGAAAAGAAGGGAAAAGCAAAAAAGACATAAATTAAGAATAAACGCAAAAGAGCTTTAAGTATTACCTGCTGAATCTCCGGTAACGCGTTAATCTCCGGCGTCGGATGTAAACTCTCCAACCGTTCAATCTTCCTCTCCCTCGCCCGTTCCGCGACTTCCAACACCAAACAAAAATCGTTATCCGCTTTTTGCTTGACAAAGTTCGTCAGCGTGAAATACTCCCCGTCTTGAAACGTGTGATCTGCCGGCTCTCCTAAGTGCAATCTTTGAACCTTCTCTAAAATTGACCCGGGTTCCGCCGTCACCTCCGTATACGCCGGCTGCAACCAGTCGTCGTTGTCAAACCACCCGTCGTCCGGCCCGGAGCTAAAATCGGAACTCATGAACGGATTCGACGGCGAGGCCCACGAGTTCTCGTCGTCTTTCATTGCAGATGCCGACGCTGGTTTCATGAAATAATCGTCGTCGTCCGCGTCTTGAAAACGTTTCGACGACGACGACGCATTCGCCATATCCTCCAATTTCATCTGCGTTCTCCAGTCCAGGTTCTCGTTTGCGAGAGAGGAAGACGATGCCTTGGGATCATCATAGTCTTCATCCACGCCGTAATCGTCTTCCCACGCGTCCCCATCGTCCTCCTCGCCGCTCGTCGCTCCGACTGTTCCTCCCCTCCTTCCTTTTCCCCCTCTTCTTTCCACCGCGCGAAGACGCCATCTCGTCGGCACACACACGCGGTGGCGGCTCGACTGCACTTTTCCAATTCTCGCGTTCGTGTCTCTCGCGTCGGCGCGTCGGCTCGCGAAACCGTCAAACCGCATCATCATCATCGTCGTCGCCGTCGTCGTCATCGTCATCGTGTTGTTCGCGTGCTCGCCGCGATGATGATGACGACCGTTTTTTCGACGACTTTATTTGGAACTTTCGAGGGCGGTGGTCGTCGTCGTCGTCCGTCTATTTGTAGAGGCGAGAAGGAGTATAGAGTTCGTTTCACACAAAAAAAACATGGGCAAATTCTCATTTTTTAGGGTTTAGGGTTTAAGTGATGATTTGGGAAAAGGAAAAAAAAAAAGAGCAGAGTGTTTTGTTGAAGGACGACGACGACGACAACGAGACGCTTTTTTTTTCCGTCATCATTTTTCAATTCATCAATGGCGAAGACCACCACCAAACCCGGGTCTGCCGACGACGACGACGACCACCACCACCCGGGGGGGTCCTCCACGTTGAGAGCGGCGTCGTCGAAAGCAGCGTCGCGAGCGTTCGCGAACTTGTGCGGAGGTATGGCGCGGTTTAACGCGAAGAGGTTCGGGAACGACATGGAGAAATTTCAACGCCGTCGAAATCCGCGTGGGCATCCCGACGGCGGCGACGACGATGGCGAGGAGGAGGAGGAGGAGGAGGAGGACGACGACGACGACGACGAAAGCAAGAGCAGGAGCAATAGCGATGGTGACGAAGAGGATGAGGAAAAGATATCGATGTTTGCGACGACGACGACGACGAAGAGAGATGACAAACGAGTGTCAAAGTCAAATGGATACCACCAAACGCCAGAGGAACTCGCGAACATCGCGCGAAAGAAATATAGAATTAAAGTGAAAGGAGACGACTCACGAAACGTGATACCGACACCATTGGAGAGTTTCAAAGATCTAGAAACTATGTATGGGTGTTCGGCATCTTTAGTGAGAAGGATAGAAGAGTGCAAATGGCTCGAGCCGACACCGATTCAAAGGCAAGCGATACCGATGATGTTGAAAGATGTGGAGACGTTGGCAGTGGCACCTACGGGAAGTGGGAAGACACTCGCATTTTTGCTGCCTATTTTTATGCGACTTGGAAAAAGGAAAGATGGAGGAGTGAGAGCAATATTGTTAGCGCCGACGAAAGAGTTGGCGACGCAATCGATGCGGATTTGTACTCTGTTGAGCGATGGATTAAGGTGAGCGCTTTTTTTGGTATCGTTGGCTCTCGCGTGTATTGTTGAAGTGAGGAAAATAGAAAGCCTGTGACGTCTTTTTTACGACCATTTAAAGGGCGTTCTGTGAGGTGCCTCTCCGCACTCTTCTAAGTGTAGAAATGTGAAGCCGAAGTTGGTGTTTGATATCCGACTAGAGGACGCTTGTGATTTCTACGAGTTGAAGAAAACGGTTGGCGCTAAAGAGTCGACAGGGAATAGCAGCTCTGATCAACAATAGCCATAACAAAAACAAAACGAAAACATTCACTCATTTTTTCCCGCTTGCTTCTCTCGCGTGCGAGTATATTGACGACATCAATTGTTATCTCTCTTTTATTTGAAACAGGGTCACGCAACTCTCCAAAGCGACCGCGGCAAACGATTTCAAGAAAGTGGATATTCTCGTCTCCACACCGTTGCGACTGGCGTCGCTTCTAATGCAAAAGAAAATTTCGACGCACGCGGTTGAATTTTTAGTCTTGGACGAAGCCGATAAACTCTTCGAGATGGGTTTCGTTGAGCAAATAGATGCCATCGTGCACGCGTGCGATAATCCAGACGATAACGACGACGACGACGACAAAAAGAAAAAGAAAAAGAAGAAGAAGAAAAAGAGTCCTGCAAAGAAGAAAAAATGTCTCAAAGCTTTATTCTCCGCGACACTTCCAGAAACCGCCGAGCGATTAGCGCGAAGCGTCATGCACCACTGCGTTCGTCTTACTGTAGGCGAACGAAACTCTGCCAACGAATCTATTTCACAAAAACTTGTTTTTTGTGGCAAAGAAAGCGGGAAGATTTTAGCCGTGAAGCAAATGGTCCAAAAAGGTGTCCAAACGCCTTTAATCATCTTCACACAGAGTAAAGATCGATGCATTCAAGTCGCGAAAGAGTTAACTGGAGGAGCGTTAGGTGAGGTCGGCTTAATTCACTCGGACATGTCCGATAAGAAGCGAAAATCCATCGTCGATCTGTTCCGAATAGGCAAACTGAACTGTTTATGCGCCACGGATTTGATGGCCCGAGGGATGGATTTCGCCGCCGTCGGCACTGTCATTAACTTTGATTTTCCAATAACAAGCACCGCGTACATCCATCGCATTGGGCGGTCCGGAAGGGCCGGCAGAGTTGGAAACGCTGTCACTTTCTTCACCGAAGAAGACGCGAAAAGAGGCACGGTTCGTTCCATCGCACGAGTGATGCAACGAAGCGGATGCGACGTCCCAAAGTGGTTGTTAAATTTAGAGGCGGATAAAAACGAAAAGTACAAACCAATGCGAAAGGATGGACGCGAGAACAACCCACGAAGAGACCGAGTCGACAACAAAGAGGGATATCTTTCGAGAGAGATTCGAGCGGGCAAGAAAAAATTGGAGCACAAAAAACAGAGGAAAGCGATGTTTAAAGAGATGAAAAAAGCAGCCGCGGCGGCTAAATCCAACGACAACGAAGAGGCGAGAGACGACGACGACGACTACTTTCCTCAAGACATGCAGCCGCCATCTACTTTAAAGAAGAAAAAGAAAAAGAATACTAATCTTCTCAGCACCGACGATAAAAGCAAGAAGCGGCGGAGAAATAGCGCCGGTAATGCTTTAAGTGATGACACTCGACACGACGACGACGGCGTCGCGGTCATAAAATCAAAGAAGAAGAAGAAGAAGAAGAGACACTCGTTGTAAGTAGCACACAAAATTACCTCATTAAAAACGCGCGCTTAATTCACGCAAAAATACACGCGTAATGGGTTGTTGCGCGTCCAAACCGGAATCGTCGGCCGCCTCTCTCGGCGGCGTTCGTAATCAAATCACCAAAAAAAACATCCACTCTCGAGTGCAAAACTGGAAATCCACCGGCGTCGTCTCGTTACGCGATTGTTCTTTAACGCATATTCCTCCAGAAACGGGGGAATTGGAAAGTGTGAAGACGTTAGACGCGACGAATAATCGAATCGCGGATATTCCAGAGAGTCTATTTGAGAGCGTCGGCGCAAACATACAGAGGTTGGTGTTGCGCAAGAATGCGTTGAAAACGTTGGACTTTATGTTTGTTCATTTGACACGGTTGAAAGTGTTGGACGTGAGCTTCAATTCGATTGAGAGCATTGATTGGAAACTAATGTCAACGCACGCGCAAAAGTTGAAAATTTTGAACGCGAGTCATAATCGTTTAAAAGAGGTGGATGTAGAGCAACTAGGGAAAATGGAAATGTTAGAGGACGTGGACGTGAGTGGAAACGCGAAGTTAGAGCGTTTAGGCAGCTCATGTGATACTACGGATGATGGCAGCAAAGCGTCCTCGTCAACACCTAACGCTACTACGACCGGGGAAGAAGAAGTTAGGAAATGGCCAAACTTAACCATGTTCGCGGCGACTAAATGCAACATCCACTCCATTTCGCGCATTTTCCTTCCACCGAAACTGAAAACGCTTCTCCTGGACGACAACCCTCATCTCAAACTGCTCCCTCGAGATCTCTTCCAAAAATGTCTTCTTCTCCAACGCGTCTCTTTACACAACTGTCAATCGATAGACATCAAATCCATCGAGAAGATGAATGGATACTCTGCGTTCTTAGAAAAAGTGCAACAATCGCACGATAAGAAGATTAAAGGTGGCGTTTTGCTCGGGAGTGGTTACGGGGACGACGGTTTAGATCGTAGGACGAGAGGTGGAGATGAGCGCTTAGATGGTTTGAAAATATCTTGACATTTTTTCTTTTCACAGTTGAGGAAAATAGCTGAAATCTTCTTCTTTAGTAAAAGTAGTAGAATCACACGAAACGATACATATGTCCACTAAAGACGCTCGCCCCGCAACAGTGACTGCAAAAGATGCGATCTTGAGCAGTCCGCGCGGTCATCGTTTCCGCGTTCTCCATCTCCTTCTCCTTCTCCTTCGATTCGTGTGCGCTTTTTTCGGCACCGGGTACGTCCATCCAGACGAATACTTTCAATCTATTCAACCGGCGTTTAGAGACATTTTTGGCCAAAAAGAGACGATATTAAAGGATTTAACGCACATTCCGTGGGAGTTTACGACGGAAACGCCCATTCGAAGTTCTCTGGCGCATTATTTGATGAGCTCGATACCGTATCGGATTTTGATGCGAATTTCCCCTAATGATTTGAAAAGTTGGTGGCTGTTTGCCGGACCACGAGCGATGATGACCACGTATTCCTTAATCGTCGATTTCGTCGCCAATAAGATTGCAAAAAGATACGAACAGAAAGGATTGAAACACATGCGATATTTGCCTATCTTAGTGGCCACGTCGTGGCCGATGTTTGTGATACACACGAGACCGTTTTCAAACGGATTGGAAGCGGCGGTTTTTGCGATAGTTTTGGTCGGTATGATGGATACCATGACGAGTGGTTCTGGTAGTGGCAATAATAGTAGTGGTAGTGGTAAAGATAAAGCAAGAGAAGGGTTGAGAGAGGATGCGATGTTGATTCTGAGAGGCGCTTTAATTGCCTTGGGAATCTTTATACGGTTTACGACTGCGATTTTCGTCGCGCCTTTGATGATGTTTGAATCCTTGAGATTTTTGCAAACATCAAAGCTGATGATGGAGTTTTTGAGACGGAGTTCGATCGTGGTGGTATCATTTGCGGTAGTCGCATCTGCGATCGCGAAATCGGACGCGAAATACTACGAGCGGAAGGGAGAGGAGTTTTATTTCGCTCCGTGGCACGCATTGGCGTATAACATGAAATTTGCAGCCGAACATCATGGCAAGCACTTTAGATTTACACATCTACTTTTTAATGGATTCATCATGTTTGGACCGGCGTACGCGTTATGTTTATGGAAAGTGATGAAGGAAAGCGTGTTCTGGAGAAGAAATACAGAAGAGAATGGTTCGGAGACGGGTAAAAGTATGCGAACAATCGTGTATTCCGTGTTCGTGTCGATCGCCGTTTTGTCGATTTCTTCGCACCAAGAGGCGAGATTTTTACTTCCAGCGATTCTTCCCGTGCTTTCAATCGCGAGCTATGAACTCGCTAGATTGTACGATGCAGAAATTCCTGTCGCGGTTAAAGATAAGGACACGAATAAAACGACCGGTGGCGTGCGCGTGAAATTCTCCCTTTTCTGGCTCATTTGGTTGGCGTTTAACGCGTCGATAACCATTTTTTATGGTTTCGCGCACCAAGCTCGAATATCGTCGGCGGTTTTAGATCTTTCTGACTTTGCCGCTGATCCCGATGGAGTAGGATTTGGGAATTATAGCTCTAAAGCGTTGGTTACGTTTTGGCGCACGTACCCTCCACCAAACGCTCTGCTCGGTAATGACGGGATGAAAATAGTCGCCATCAAAGAAAACGATCAAGAAAGCGCGAAACGTTTCGCTGAATCAATGAAAGTCATCGATGAAAGGAACAAGGTTACACAAGAGTACGATTGCTATTACGTCGTTGCGCCGGAAACGAGCATCCAATCCTTAAAAGACGCTTTTGGAGAGGAAGCGTTCATGACAATGAAAAAACAATATCTTGGTCACTTCAACTCGGAGGAACTCACTCGCGAAATTTTGAAACAACGAGGCGTGCCACTCTCGCTCGATGCGTATACGTTATCGGTGTACGAAATAGAAGTTTTGGTTGATAGTAGATAATGCAGAAGAATGATATATATATTTTTATTATTGTGATGAGAAGTGTAATTTTTTATGTATTCTTATTAATGCGAACTCCATTGGATCTTTGAAATGTCAATCCCTTCTTGCACCATTTCGTACAACGGACTCATCTCTCTTAACTTCTCCACCACTTCTGTAGTCAACTCCACCGCGCGGTCCACCTCTTCCTCCGTCGTAAATCTCCCGATTCCGTATCGAATGCTCGTGTGAGCCATATCTTCCTCCACACCCAACGCTCTCAAGACGTAACTCGGTTCCAAACTTGCACTCGTACACGCCGACCCAGACGAAACCGCGCAATCCTTCAAGCCCATCAACAACGATTCGCCTTCAACGTACGCAAAGGACACATTCAAGTTACCCGGGTACCTTTGCTCTTCGTCCCCGTTCACGACTAAATGCGGAATGCGTTCTTTCAACCCTTCCAACAATCGTTTCGACAGCCTTTTGACGTGTTTGTGATCGTATTCCATTTCCTCTTTAGCAACTTTACAGGCTTCGCCTAACCCAACCAACAACGGGGTCGGTAATGTCCCACTTCTCAAACCTCTTTCTTGGCCGCCACCATTGATGATTGGTTCCATTCTTACCCTCGGTCGTCTTCGAACGTAAATCGCGCCGACGCCTTTCGGGCCGTAAATTTTATGTCCAGAAATTGACATGCAATCAATTTTCATTTCATCCACGTTCAAGGGAATCTTTCCAACCGCTTGTGCAGCATCAGTGTGAAAAAATACCTTATTCGCGCGACAAATTTCTCCGATTTCCTTCAGCGGTTGCACGACGCCAATTTCGTTATTCACCGCCATCACCGATACCAAACATGTCTCCCCAGGCCGAATGGCTTTCTTCAACTCCTCCAAATCAATCAACCCGTTTGTTTTCACTGGTAAATACGTAATATCAAACCCGTTTTGTTGCAAATGCCTGCACGAATCCAAGACGCACTTGTGTTCTGTTTGCGTCGTAATCACGTGCGTCTTCCCGCCCGATTTATAAAAGTTTGCGATGCCTTTAATTGCCATATTATTCGACTCCGTCGCCCCGCTGGTAAAAATGATCTCTTTTTCTGTCGCTCCGATCACGCTGGCCACGTTCTTCCTCGCCTCTTCGTTCGCGGTTTCCGCCTCCCATCCAAAATAATGCGTCCGCGAGTGCGGGTTCCCGTACGAGCTCACGAAATACGGCAGCATCGCGTCTAAAACTCTCGGATCGACCGGCGTGGTCGCTTGCATGTCCAAATACATCGGTCGGCCGCGTAGCTTGATGCCTTTCATGTCAATTTCGTCCGAATTTTCACCCGCGCGTTCATTCGCGCTCCTCGCCGTGCTGAAACGCGTCGAAGCCTTCGCACTGCGACACGTCGACGACGCGACCTTCCCCAAAGACGTCGTCGGGGAACCGAATTGGTGGTGGTCCACAAAACAAGACCTCGGCGAGCACGACGTCTCCATCGAAGACAGCGCGCGTCTCGCGACCGACAGCGAAGACGAACAACCGCGACGAAACATCATCGTCGTTTCGATTTTGTAACGAGCAAAAAAATGAGTGGGGTCGCGCGCGTATAGTACTATGTGGTGGTACTCTTACTTTCTGTATAAATTTTTATGAGTAGGTATGTATGTAGTATAAAGTGTCTCTCTCGTGTGACTTTTTTGGTATTAAAAATGAACAAAAAAACAACGACCGTACTATATGTACGTCTCGTCTCTCTTCAGAGCGCAAAAACAACAACAAGAGTCGAACGCGCTCTCATCACTCGCGCGGCGCAACTCGCGTGTTACGCGGCGTTCTTATCCTGAACACGTGCCACGTCGCCTTTCTCGCTCGCGGGTGCGGCATCGCGATCTTGGTCGTCGTCGTCGTCTTCGACCACGGCGTCCAACGCCGCGACGGTTTTTTCCTTCTCGCGGTCGTCGCTCGGACTCGCGACGGGGACGACGACAGATTCCTGCGACGATGGCGGCACTCGTTCGCCCAAGACTTGAAATATTCCGTGTTCGCAGTAGGCGTTGATGGAATCGATGTTGATTTGGTTCGGGATGCCGATTTTGGCGCTTCTGTCGCCGCGTTTTGCTTCGATGGTGCGATCGACGTTGATGAAGCACTCGATATCTTTGGAGGAGAAACCCGGCACTTCTGTTTTCATCAATACGACACGATTGTCTTTTTCTTGTTCCGTTTTCACATCTCCTTCGTCTTCGTTGATCGTACTCATCGGTTGCGGCGTCTCTTTAGAAGATGGCAGCGATTGCGGAGGCGACGTGCTGAAAACTGGCACGACTCGCTTCTCAATCGCGAGCGGATCTCGCAAGCGGATTTCCAAAATGCCGTTTTCCACCGCGCAAAGCGTGACGTGTTCGGCGCTCAACCCTCTGGGTACCGGCACAACGCGTTCAAACTCACTCGACTTGTCTTCGAGCTCTCCAGTAATCTTCAATCTTTCTCTTTCCGCGTCGAGTTCGATGGAAATATCGTTGCTCGAATATCCCGCCACGGCGAATTTGAGACAGACTTCACTTTCCTCCGCTGGGCGCCGCGTCGCTTCGATTTTTCCAGACGCTACCGGTATAGCGACAACCGGTATGGTTATTTTCGGCACGGCGATGCGTAAAACGCCATCCATCACTGCCGCTTTCGCGTTTTCGATGTCGTGCGTTGCTTTGCGTCTCAGTTTAATCTCCAAAGACGAAGAAGGCAACGCCACCGTGACGGAAGAAGTGGGCACATTCGAAATCGAAACACCCTTCGATTGCAGGGTGCCGCTGCCTCGTGCGGTCACGGTCACGTCTTTGCTGGACGCGCCTGGAACGTTCATTTGTATCAGCGTCCCTCTGTTTGTTTCTTTCGTTTCCACGCGTCGGTGTTCTCTTTTCGCGTGGTGATGGTATCGCGTGGTGGTCGCGTTGGTGGTGTCGTCGAACAACATCGCATCGGGGACCCCTCCATTGGAAGGCACCGCGATGGCATCCACCGCGTCGAAAAACAAGTCGTCCAGTTCGGACGCGAGCGCGGAATCCAACACGTGGAATGGGCGCAGAGACGTCGTCAACATCATTTTTTGTCGTCGTTAGGGCGTTTGATTCACACTCTAAAGGAAGTCAAACGCGATGTGTGTGTGTGCAATTGGTGCACAGATTAAAGTTTGTTAATTAAAAACAGGTGTGTTTTTGTTGTGTGTGTTTGTAAGTGACGACCTTTTCACCTACGCCTACGAACACACACAAAAAAAAAGGCAAAAGAAGACTGTAGAAACACCTACCCCCACCCCACCCCTAAAAAAAAAACAAGTACATTTTAGGGTTTCAAAAAATACCTTTTTCCTTTTTGTGTGTGTGTGTGTTCGTCTGCGCATGTGATGAATGTACGACCTTTTTCTACATTCTCTCTCTCACAGAAGAGTGCATGCGCGCGTGCGTGCCCCGCGCGGCGGCCGCAGAAGAAAGCTCGACGAGGACGAGAAGAAGAAGAAGAAGAAGAAGAAGTCGGCTGCTTTTTTTCGAAACGACGCCGAATACTACGAGAGGTCCTCCCGGTGGAGAGAAGAAGAAGGCGACCAAAATTCATTCGGTGGTCTGCTGGTCTCGTCGTCATCATCATCGGTTGACGTCAGAAAACAACTTTGAGGTGACATCATCATCCAAACGCGTCGCTTTGTCGGTCGGGGCTCGAGCGAAACCGTTTTCGTCGTCGAAAGACGACGACGACGACGACGACATGAAAGAAACGCGCGGCGGGGGGACGAATAGGGGGATTGGAATCGATTACGGTCGCGTCGGCGTCGCTTTCGCCTTCCCGGCGCTGGCGGGGATGCTGTTTGGCGTAGATATTGGTCTGTCTTCGGGAGCTTTGGAGAGCATAAAAACATCCGCGTCGGATTTCTTTTCCTTGAACGCCTCGCAATCTGGACAGGTCGTTTCCGCGTCTTTGTTTGGCGCGTTGACGGCGTCCGCTATTGCCGCCGCCGGCACCGGCGAAAAGCTGGGATCGAGGAAAGAAATAGCGCTCGCGGGACTGTTGTACTTAATCGGCGGCACGATGGAAGCGAACGCGCGTTCGGTCGATTTTTTAATCGCTGCGAAAGCAATTTATGGGTTAGGGATTGGGTTTGCCATGCATGGCGCCCCAGTGTACATCGCGGAAACCGCGCCGAGTTCTTTGAGAGGAACTTTGATTTCTTTGAAAGAAGCGGCTATCGTGTTTGGGATTTTGTGCGGGTATTTTTGCGCGAGCCAGTATGTTGGGGAAGATGGAGGATGGAGGACAATGTTTTTGACGTCTGTACCGCTCGCGGTGGTGACATTAGTCGGTGCCGGGTTCATCTTACCCGATTCACCCAGATGGTTGGCGTCGAAAAATATGGACTCTTTTCCGGCATTGAAAAAATTACGAGGGCCGAACGTGAGCGAGGTGGAATTGATGAACGAATTAGACGAGATTAACATGTTTGCAGATGTGAGAAGGAAAGAGGAGATGGGGAAACCAAGATCTCCGTTCGCTATTTTAGATAAAAAATACGCAAAAGCTTTATACGTTGGCTTATCGGTGGTGTTATTTCAGCAGTTCACTGGACAGCCATCGGTGTTGTATTACGCGACGCAAACGTTCGAAGCGGCTGGGTGGTCAACACAAGGCGCGTCCAATATTGCTGTCGTAGTTGGAGTGTTCAAACTGATCATGACTGGTATAGCCGTGTGGAAAGTAGATAGTTTAGGCCGACGTCCGTTGTTGCTTGGCGGAGTGAGTGCGATTACGTTATCGCTGATGGTTCTGGCGTTGGCATCGCCGGATTTTGCAGGATCAGGCGTCGAGGTGGCGACACTTTCGGAAACGCAAGCGCGCTTTTCTGTGGCTGCTATTTTTTTATACGTTGGCGCGTATCAAGTGAGTTTTGGTCCAATCGCGTGGTTGTTAGTCGGGGAAGTGTTCCCGACCAAAGTCCGTTCGCAAGCGGTTGGCATCGCGACGCTTTTGAACTTTGGGTCAAACTTTATCGTTAGCTTGAACTTGCCGTACGCAATTGAGCAAATTGGCATCAAGTCTACGTATTTCGGGTTCGCGTCGATTGGCATTTTGAGCGTCGCTTCAATATATGTCAGCGTCGTGGAAACGAAAGGTAAAACGTTAGAGGAGATTGAAGACGCGTATACCATCACCGAGACGAAAATCGACGACCGAGGAGATTGATTGATTGATTTTGATTTTAATACCATAACACAGCTGTATTTTACTTCACGCGAAATCGCTCAATCCAACCACTAATGGATCGTCAAACGATATTAATCTATCTGCTTTAGAAATCTCAACCAAGTCTCGATCGGCTTCCGATATCCCGCACGTTTCGCCGGCGAACAACTCCGCCGTTTCACCCTTCGCTTGTACTCCCGCTGGAAGAACCGCGTATGCGATCGATGGCGAATCGCATTCGACTCTTCTTAAAACGTTGGTCATGTTTTTAATAATCCGGCACTCCCCAGCTCTAAGCGTAATGGACAGTTGTGGTCCGAAAATTTTTGCATTTTTCTTTGCTTTCGGCTTGTACCAGCCGCTAAAACACGACGGATCGGATGTCGGAAATTCAGAAGAAGGATTTTCTTCTTGCATACTTCTTTTACTCGCAATGCGAACTTGAGCGGCGTTGTCGATGTTCGATGGATCGATGGAGGATAAAAAGTTCGTGAACATGTTGTCTAAATCTTTTTCTAGCGATTCTAACGTAAATGTCGAGGTTGCCGTGTCGTTCGCGTTCAGAGTTTGGGATGCTTTCCCCGCGTTTTTTTTCTTCTTCTTCCAAGATCTCTTGGATGCGAGGATCGGAATGTGCAACCATTTTCATGAGATACTCGCTGCCGTCTTGGAGCAAACGCACAAGTTCCGTTACGATTTCTGAGTTCCTGGAGGCTGGGTCGGTTGCAGCGTTCGCATTGAACGGTGACACGACGAGCGTTAGGAATATAGAGACGATGAAAGAAAGCAGGAATCGTCGAAGCATTTGATTAATTTTATTCTGATGAAAAAAGGAGCCGTTTTTTTTTACTCTTTCTCGTGCAATTTGTCACTTCAAGCAAATATTCGCGTTCTACGTTCTAATGCACTGCCGCCTACCATCTCTCCCGTTGCCGATGCTGTTGCTGTTGCCGATTTGTCGTAGAATGAGGACAATCTACAGATTTATGGCCGAAACCATTGCAGTTGAAACATTTCAATCCTCCTACTCCTCCTACTCCCGCTCCGCCGCCAGAGCCGTTGTATTTCATCAACGGACAATCTCTCTGAAAATGACCCACCTTCCCGCACTTATTACACGGCCTTGCGTGAGGATTTAATGGGTGCGCTAAAATAGTCGGGCCAAAAAGAAAAGTTGATTTTCTTCCGTTCTTTATCTGGAAATTTGGCCAATTCGCATACTCTGCTTTGAGTCGATTCATCGCCTCTTGCAGTTTTTCGGCGGCTGGATTCGGCGGTAAGGGAGGCGGCGCCGTGGTGGATTGAAAACCGGAAACAACTGCTGGCGTTGGGGTGGCAGTACTTTGCTTGGGTATCAAAAAGCCGGTGCCTCCAGCTGAAGAAGCCATTGGTGTTGATTTTTGTCCAATGAGAGGTCGTTTGTATTGCGGAGTTTTCGTCTCCGAAGCGACAGCGGCGGCGTAATTCTCCACAGCAAGAGCAGATTTCTCATTCTTCTCTTGCTTTTGCCCCATTTGCTCCTCTTCCTCTTGTTCTTTTCGTAGTCTCTTTTTTGTGGTTTGTTCTTGCTTTTTCTTCTGTTCTTCCGGGACGATGAAGTCAATCACTTCGATGCCTTTCTTTTTCTTCGGTGGGACATTAGCGATAGTGGTAGTAGTGGTAGGTCCTGCAGCCGATGGTTCCGGAGTGGGCTCTGTCCGTACGACTTTTTCTTCTTCTTCTTCTTCTTCTTCTTCTTTGACTCGTGCTCCTTTCTTCTTCGCCGGCGTTGGCGACTTCTGCTTTTTCTGTGTCGACGGGGTCTTGTAATCCGCCGCCCCCGCCGCTAGCGTTTTCTTCTTTGCACTCTTCTTCGCGTCACCATTTTCTTCAAATAACGCTGCGACGCTATCCATCACTCTTTTTCTCTCGCTCGCGATTGTTTTCTCGTCCCTAGTAAACGTGCTCAAACATGTCACTTTCTTTGTCCTGAAAATCTTCGCCTCCAATTCCGTCCCTTTCTTTCCAGTCGCCCCTGCGTTCATAAACTTCATCGTCGCCACTCTCGTTTCAAACACGTTATCTTCCAACGACTTTTTCTTTGGCGGTTGCACCAAATGGTGTCTCGCATTCATCACTTCGACGACGTCACTGATATCAATCCACCCGGAATCGTCCTCGGTAACGAATACTTCGTACTCGTTCGCCTCTTTGTCCGACATCCTTTTGATTTCGCTCGGTTTTAAGCCTTGCTTTGGACAAACGTCGATGAATTTCCCGACCCATTCGTTCCTACACTCGTTTCGAGTGATAATTCTCACCCCTCTGAACGTTCCTTTCTTCTCGTCAATCTGGTCTACTCTTATCAATCGATTCTTCTCCTTCACTCTAACGCACGCGCCTACGCTCACCATCACCGCGCCAGCTTCTGCGACTGGTCCACCTTCCTCCTCTCGATACGCCTCCTTAAACTTTATCGTCGTCAACACGAACGCTACTCTCCCAGTCGTCGCGCCTGCTTTCACCATCTTCGTCTCGAACAGTTCATTCATCGTCGGCCAACGCCAACTTCCGTCCGTCGATAACGTCTCGTACACTTCGTCTGGAATGGTATCATCGCCGCCGTTCTTTTTTGTCGTCGTCGTCGTCTTAGTAATATCAGTCGTCTCGTTATTATTGTCCTCGTCGTCGTCATCTTCTTCGTCGCTTTCGTCGTTTTCGTCGCTTTCGATTCGTTTCCCTTCCTGTTTCATCCATTCCTTTTCCATGTCCGATTCGTTTTTTATCTTCAGCTCTTTCGTCAGCAGCACTCTCATCATCTTCTCCGTCCATCTCGTCGCTTTCGGTACCAGTCGAGTATCTTTTTTCAGCTTTGGAAAGTCGATGATGCCTAACTGCTTGTCGAACTCGTAAAAGACCAGCGCGAGATTCTTGGCCGGTTTCGCCGAGATTATCGTCCCGACGTACCACCGCCTCGTGCCCCCGGTCCCGTATTCGACTTCGATGCGCGTCCCGACAAAACCACCACCGGGGTTGTTGTTTTGGTCGTCGTCGTTTTGGTCGTCGTCGTCCTCTTCTTCTTCTCTTCTTCTTCTTCTTCCTCTTCCAGACGCCGCCCCCGTTGGTGGTGGTTCCGGCGTTGTTTTCTTCTTCTTCGTTGGTCGTCCGGGACCTTTCTTCGTCGTCGTCGTCTTCTTCGGCGGCATGACGATGATGAGCGCGGTAGTAGTGCGGTCTTTGAAATCAAAAAAAAAAGCTTCCTCCTCCTCCTCCTCCTCCTCGTGTCGCTCGAAAGAGAGAGAGAGAGAGAGAGTCACTACTCAAAGCCGTTCGCTTTGCCCCCGTCGTTAATCGGCTTTCGACGACGACGACAAAAAAAAAAGCTTTTGCGCCTTTCGCGTCTTTCCTAATACGACTCAATAATGTGAAGAGGAATTGGACAGTTTCGTTGGATATATTTCACCACCGTTGTTTTTTGTTGTGTCTTCTTCAGAAGAGAAAGAGAAAGAGAGAGAGAGCGTGCCCAAAATGATGAAGAAGCGGGTGGTCGAACGCATGGCGCGGAGTCTCGTCGTCCCTCGGTGGTGCCAACACCGCGGGGAAGCTTTGCTTTTTTTTGACCAACAACAACGCCCTCTCGTCGAAGCGCGCGCTGCTTTAAATAATGGTGTTGTGAAAGAAGGGACTGTGACGAGACCGACCTCGACGACGACGACGACGACGCGAAACAAAACGCCACTCTCCTCCTTCCACCTGTTCGACCAGGGGGAGGACGAGAACGAGAATACGAAAAACAACAACACCGTCTTCCGCATCGACGCGCACACCGACGAGTGGTTCGAAATCGATCGGGAGGAACTTCGGTCCTCCATTTTCGTGCACAAAAACTTCCGAGCGCTGTGGAAACCGAAGGGAGCGTCCGACGTGTCCGTGGACTCCCTGATCTATCTGAAACTTTTAGATGAGATTCCAGACGTTATTTTATTCGGCACGGGGAAACAGACGAAACAAATCCCAGAAGATAGCGTACGATGGGCGAGGGAAATGGGGATGGCGGTGGAAGTCATGGATACCGCGAACTGCGTGGCGACGTTTAACGTGTTAGTAGAAGAAGGGAGGAACGTGGCGTGTGGGATATTGAGAGAGAATAGTGATGACGATGTTGAGTGACGACATCGTCACTCCGCGCGAGTTTAGCGGGAATGAGAGAATCCACGGGTGACGACGCAACGACGAGACAAGAGAGCGTCGATCCCGCGGCGGCGCGTATACGCGTAGAATACAGTTATAGTTTCGTGTAATACCACATAGATAAGTAGATCATCATCGTCAAAGCTTACGCACAGTTTTCTCTCTCTCTTTCTCTTCTGTTTGTGTTTGAAGTAAGCGAGAGCGTCAGTGACACGAGAGACATAAAAGAAGAAGAAGAAGAAGAAGAAGAAGAAGAAGAAAAAGGAGACGCGAAGCGCGTCGCCAACACCAAAAATGTCGCTCCGAGGCACAAACTAGAATCCGACGGGTTAATTCTTTTCGAGATCAGTTCGTTTTGAAGGAGAAAGGCTCTCGAGTGTTTCCGAGAGGTGTCCTAATACAGTAATAATCCATCGTTCGTGTTGGCATATTGGAAACCATCGCTTCCACGGCAAAGGAAGGTCCGGGGGTAGTCCGCCAAAAGACGACAAAAAAAAAAGCGAAGTGGCGGCTTTGGAGACATTTATTAAGCAGTATCACACTTAAGAGACTTTAATACGAAAAGACCTTCGACGAGACCACCACCACCACAGAGAGAGAGAGAGAGAGAAGACGAGAGTCTCACGCGCGACGAGACCGAATACTACTCACACAGCGAGAAGAAGAAGAAGAAGAAGAAAAAAAAAGAAGACGCTCTCGTCTTCTCGCACTTACTTTACTTCAACACCACCCCGCACCAGTAAAAGGAAGAAGGTAAAAAGTGGTGGTGTCTCTTTTTTTTTCTTTTTTTTGGACTTTTTTTGGAGAGAGAGAGAGAGAGAGAAAATGTGTCCAAAAAGTCCGTCTCAAGTTTAGTTAGGGTTTAATACCCTAAACTGGTATCCTAATTTTCTTTTTTGGTGATTTATTTTTGAGCCGCGCGCTTTCCCAAAATCTCATCGTCAGAGACGACACACGCAAAAGCGCGCGCGCGCCACGGGACCACCACCAAAACCAACACCAACACCAACGATGATGATGATGTCGTCGTCGTCGTTTACGTCGTCGCCCAAAAGAGAAGAAGAAGAAGAAGAAACGCAGACTTTGCTCGGAGGAGGACGCGGCCGGGGGCCAAAAAAGTTCTCTTCTTCGTTGACAATCATCGGTGGGACAAAATCGTCGTCGTCGTCGTCGAGATGGCGCGCGGTCGGCGCCGCGGTGTGCGCGACCGCCGTGGTCGCTTTGGCCGTCGCGAACACCACCACCGCGACGACCAAAGCTGGCGGCGGGTCTGGCGTAAAAACCCCTTTGGCCCTCGCAGAGCTCGGAAACGAAGGCGGCGTCTTCGGAGGATTTCTACGAATGCGGATGGATCCGCAACCTCCTCTTCTGTCGTCGCGTCGCACCAAAACGAAGGCGCTGTCGTCAAAGGTGGAGGAATCGGACGAGAACGACGACGACGACGACGAGAAGAAGAAGAAAATGCCAACAACAACAACAACAACAACAACAACAACAACAACAACAACAAAAGAGGACGAAAAGAAAGACACGACTGGGTCCATCTTCGAATCCGCGAAATCCATGTTCACGTCGTTCGTGCACTCGACACCGGTCGAAGCGGTCGAGGAGAAAGGCGAAGAGTTGGAGGAAGACGCGGAGGAGAAAGCGGCGGAGGCGTTGACGTTAGATTTTGAGGGGAAACGTCGTCGCCATCGTTCGAGCAAAAAGATGACCGCGAAGAAGGAGAAGGAGGAGGAAGAATTAGCGGGGGAAGAGGCGAACGAGGAGATGAAGAAGGAAGAGACACCTTTGGAAGCGCCCTCTTCTTCACGATCGTCGTCGTCAGAAAAGAAGACCAAACGAAGTGCTGTTCAGCGCGAGGAGAAAAAGGAAGAAGTGCCGGAAGAGGAAGTTAAAGAAGACGCGTCCATCTCTTTGTCTTCTTCTTCTTCTTCTTCTTCTAAACACCACCATCATCGCGCTTCGAAAAAGAGGACGGATTCTGCCGAGGAGAGGGTTGCCATCGCTCCCGCCGAAAACGACAAAGAAGAAGAACGAGTGAAGGAGAAGGGAGAAGTCGCGGTGCCGCCAAATCCGCCGGCGACTACAAAGAAGCACTCCTCCTCCAAGTCGTCCAAAAAGCATACAAAAGAAGAACTCACGGGCGCGACGACGATGGTGGAACACGAGACGAAAGACGACGAAGCAACGAAAGAAGTATCTGCAGAGGAACCGAAGGCGATGATGCCGACAAAAACAAAGTCCGAGGTAACGGTCGATGCTGACACAGGCGTGACGACGGTTGAGGAAATCGAAGAAATTGACGACGACGACGACGAAGACGACGACGACGATAACGATAATGATGATAAGAGTGGTCGCTCGGTCGAGGATATCCAAGTCGAACTTGAGAATGAACTCGACGAAGAAGCGAAGAAATATAAGCCAGACGAGAAACAAGTTGAAGAAATCAAAGCGGCTCGGGCAAAGGCCAAAGCGTTTCTCTCGGAATCTGGAAAGTTTTTAAACTCTGTCGGCGTCGATCCAAAAGATGGCGACGATGCGACACTTGGAGAAAAGGACGCGTTTTTGGGCGAAAAAGAAGAAAGATCGAAAAAGAAGAAAATTAAAGACATGAACGCATATTTGGACAACATTTTAAGCGACGACTACGACGGAGGGAAAGACATCGATCCTGAAATGACGCCGGAACAAGACAAGGCTGTCAAAGCTGAAATTGCTTACGCGATGGATGAGACCAAACCGGCAATGACGGATGCTCAAAAAGATTTGATGGCGAGTTACCAGCTGATGATGCACGTCGGCAACGCCAATTGAGAAAATCGTACTCGTAAAGGCGCGTTGTATAACTACGTATACTATATTTATCTATTTATTTTCTAAATTGTATAACCATTCCTACACTACTTGTGTGTATCAATCGAACGCCGCGTCCTCTTTTGCTCTCTCTTCATCAACCAACTTCTGTTTCTTCTGTTTCCTCGTCTCATCGTCTTCTTCCTCGTCTTCTCCACCTAAATTTTCCTTGCTCGCTTGCTTCTTCAAAGCGGGGCTGAGCGTTTTCGCGTTCTTCTTCTGAAACGCCTTCATCGCCTGATCTGCCTTCTTCGCCTCCGTGTCTTTCGGCTCCTCGCCTTGCTCTTTGGCCATGTTCTCAATGATACTTAAATTCTTCAACAAATCCGGTTCGTTTCGTAAACACTTCGTCACGATGTACTCCTCCAGCTCATTACATCCCATCTCCCTCGCCGCTTTCAAAAACGCCGACAACGCCAACTGCCCGGGAGGAAACAAAAACATCGCATCCGTCAACAGTTGCTTCTTCAAATCCTCCTGGGATTTGTTATAACACTCCCTAATCTTTTCTACGACTAACTCTTTACTATTACTGCTAGCATCACCCCCACCACCTTCATTGTTGTTACTACTGCTCACGCTATGTATCGCATCTGCGCGAAACCCGCGCAGCGGCCGAAACGCGCCAAACGAAATCAACTGAAAATCTACCCCTTGCAAAACTGCCAACTCTGCGTTCAGCACTTTGTTGTAATCGATGTCTTTCACCACCTTGCACAACTGCTCCGCGCTCACGTACGACTCTTCCACTTTACACGCCACGTACACCGAAGCCACCATGACTATTTTCAAATTCGTCAGCATTATCGGATTTGCTAAACAATATCTCTTGAACAAAGTCGTCGCAGAAACCGTCACTTTAACCGGTAAATTAAACGCCGAGCACAGAGACTCTATCTTCGCCTCCAATCGTTTCCGGTAGATTTCTTCGTCTTTCGCGCTCGGAAACGAGAATTCCTTTTCCAATAACGTTTCCTCCTCCCCTTCCTTCTCTTCCTTTTCCTCGGGATTTCTTCCGCGAAGCAGCGCGATCAGCGTTTTCTTTCTCTGCTCTCGCCGTCGTCTCGCCAAGTGTTCCGGACTGGAAAACATCCACGACTTTTTCTGCGTGGACGTTTGGAAGTTCATCTCGTTTTTTCTTCGCGCAAATGCTTTTCTTCTTCTCCTTCTTCTGTTGTTCTGCTTTTTATGGTGTGTATGGATGGTACTTTTCTTCTCTGCTTCTTCTTCTTCTTCTTCCGTTTTTTTTTTTGACTCAAAAATTTAGGGACTCAAAAAATCGAAAAGAAGAAGAAGAAGAAGAAGAAGAAGACAAGAGGACACAATCAAAAAAAGACCACCAAAAACACAAAAGAAGAAGAAGAAAACCGTTGAAGAAGAAGAAAAGTTGAAAGATTGTGTCTTTGGAGTGAGTGACTTTACGCGACGACGCCCTATACCTTTTAGAGGACGACGACGACTTTGACGACCAAAACGGTGGTAAATACCACCACCACCACCCACCATGGCGACGTCGTCGTTTTGGTCGTCCGTCGCGAGACGACGAAGCGCGGCGTCTCTTCTGGTGTCGAGGATTCTGCGGCGCGGGAGAGAGGCGACTTTGACGACCACGACCACGACCACTCGTAATGAAATCGTCGGAAGTGGACCGCGGTGGCGTCGACACCGCGCGTACCGCGCTGCCCCGAACGATGTCGCGGGGAGCAGATCGAGAAGAGTTCCACGCGATGGCTGGAGAGATGGCGAGAGGCGCGGTGCGATGTTCAATCATCCGTCTTCTTTTCTCAAAAGAGCAGTCGCGTCGTCGCCATCGACCCAAACCGAACAGAACGAACCGACGCCGATGAGAGATTTGAGAGACGAATTTATGAACGCAAACTCGGTGGCGTACTTAGAAGAGATTGAGAGAAGATTTAAAGAGGATGGAGATAAAGGGATGGATCAATCGTGGTCGAACTTATTGAAAAACTTAGATAATGGGATGACTGGGAAAGAGTTGTCGTCGATGTGGGAAGACGCGAAGAACGGGAACGCGCCGGTGGCGAGAGAGAGGAGGGCCGCGTTAAATGGTTCGCCAGTTCCGTCGGAGGGAATTCAAGAATCCATGCGTTTACTTTTGCTGGTTCGTGCGTATCAAATGTCTGGGCACGAAATGGCTACGGTCGACCCGTTAGGGATGGAAAAGAAGAACATAAACGTGGCATTGGATCCAGAGTTGTACGGTTTTACAGAGAAAGATTTAGATCGGGAGTTTTTCTTGGGAACTTGGCGCATGAAAGGTTTCTTGGCGGAAGACCAACCGTATTGGACGTTGAGAGATATTTTATCTCGATTAAAAGAGACTTATTGCGGCAACATTGGGTACGAGTACATGCACATTATGGATCGCGAGAAGTGTAACTGGTTGCGAGAACAGATTGAGACGCCCACTCAAAAAGGATACAACACGGAACGAAAGAAGATTTTATTTGAAAGATTAGCGCGCGCGGAATTGTTTGAGACGTTTTTATCGAACAAATATACCGCGGCAAAACGGTTCGGCTTGGAAGGGTGCGAAACGTTGATTCCCGGGTTTGAAGAAGCTGTCGATCGAGCGGCGGATTTGGGGGTGAAAAACATCAACATTGGCATGCCGCACAGAGGCCGTTTGAACGTTTTAGCGAACGTCATCAGGAAACCTTTACAAACTATCTTTAACGAGTTTAAGGGAGGGCCGAAACCAACTGGCGAGTTAGGTTTGAGCGGATCACAATATACCGGTTCTGGGGACGTGAAATATCACTTGGGTACATCCATGGTCTCCAGAAGAGGCACGAACCAAGATAAAAAAGTTCAACTGTCGTTGCTCGCGAACCCGTCGCACTTGGAAGCCGTGAATACGGTAGTTATCGGGAAATGCGCGGCGAGACAGTTTTATTATAAAGACATAGAGAAAGATACAGTCATTCCGGTGCTTTTACACGGTGATGGCGCGTTTTCCGGTCAAGGTATCGTTTACGAGACACTGGATATGTCTCAACTTCCGGAATATCACGTTGGAGGTACCTTACACATTGTCGTGAACAACCAAGTCGCCTTTACGACTGATCCAAAACACTCGAGATCGTCTATGTATTGTACGGACGTAGCCAAGTGCATCGAAGCGCCAGTCTTCCACGTCAACGGTGACGATGTTGAAGCCGTCGCGTGGGCTATGCAACTCGCCTTGGAGTGGCGTCAAAAGTTCAAAGCTGATGCGGTAGTTGATATCGTGTGCTATAGAAAGTTTGGTCATAACGAAATCGACGAGCCGATGTTCACTCAGCCTTTGATGTATAAAGTGATTAAAAAGCACGTCTCGGCGCATCAACAATACGCAGGAAAGTTAATCAAGGAAGGGATCCTAACAGCGGATGAGGTGAAAGCAAAACAAGCGGAGATCTTGAAAGAGTTGGAAACAGAGTTTGAACTATCTAAAAACTACGTTCCAAAGTTTCGTGATTGGGTGTCATCGCATTGGTCAGGCTTTAAATCGCCCGATCAATTCGCGTCCATTCGCAACACCGGCGTCGATCCGAAAATCTTGAAAGAAGTTGGCGCGAAAATTACCGAAATTCCAGAAACGTTTGCGCCGCACAAAATCGTCAAGCGCGTGTACGATGCCAGGAGGAAAATGTTTGAAACCGGGGAGAATATCGATTGGGCTGCGGCGGAAATGCTCGCGTTTGGTACTCTGCTCAACGAAGGCAACCACGTGCGCTTATCCGGCCAAGATGTCGAAAGAGGTACGTTTTCGCACCGACACGCGGTCATTAAAGACCAAAATACCGGCGAGCGGTTTATGCCTTTGCGTAACTTATACAGCGACAAAATGGACGAAAAAGGCACGAAATATTTTACCATATGTAACTCGTCCTTGTCGGAATTCGGCGTCCTTGGTTTTGAGCTCGGATATTCTTTGGACAATCCAAACTCTCTGGTCATTTGGGAAGCACAGTTTGGCGATTTCGCCAACTCCGCGCAAGTCATTATCGATCAGTTCATCTCTTCTGGGGAATCGAAATGGCTGCGACAAACTGGTTTAACGTTGCTTCTTCCACACGGCTACGACGGTCAAGGTCCGGAACACTCTTCCGCTCGATTGGAACGATTCTTACAAATGTCCGACGAAGATCCTCGCATCGTTCCGGACATGTCCCAATCCAAACGTTTAGCCATTCAAGGCACAAACTGGCAAATCTGTAACGTCACCACCCCGGCCAACTATTTCCATCTCCTCCGTCGCCAAATCCACCGTGATTACCGCAAGCCTTTGATTCTCATGTCACCGAAGAACTTGTTGCGTCATCCCAAATGCGTCTCGCCTTTGACAGAATTCGACGACTTTGATTCCCTCACTGACGCCCAAGGGACACGATTTAAACGTTTGATCATGGACAAAACAGCTAAAGTCCGCGGTTTAACCAACATTCCAGTCGAAGACCATGTAAAACGTCTCGTCTTTTGCTCGGGTAAAGTTTACTACGAATTAGACGCCGAACGGGAAGCGTTGAAAGCGGAAGACACCATTAAAATTTGCCGTATCGAACAGTTAGCCCCGTTTCCATGGGATTTAGTTGAGCGCGAATTAAAACGCTATCCAAAAGCTGAAGTTGTCTGGTGTCAGGAGGAACCATTAAATATGGGCGCGTACACCCACGTCGACCAACGCATACGCACTCTGTTCAAGCACCTCGGCAAAGAAGGCGAGTTGAAATACGCCGGGCGAAACCAAGCTGCCAGTCCTTCCACCGGGTATGGGTCCGTCCACGCGCAAGAGCAAATTAAATTAATCAAAGACGCACTGGTTTTATAACGCGAAACTGTCTTTCAGTATTGCTCACAGACACACACACACACACACACACAAAAGAGAGAGAGAGAGAAAGAGAGAGAGAGAGAGAGAGAGAGAGTTGAAAAAAGGTCAACACGACACCTTTTTGTTGTTTGTACGACTTTTTGAAATGTTTGCAAGTTGGTTAAAATATTTACGTTTCCCCCGTAAGAAGAGAAAACAGAGCCTCCTCCTCGTTCGTTCGTGTTGAAACTCCTCGTCGTCGTCGTCTCCAAATATTATTATTGCACCAAAGCTTTGCCTCCCAAAAATAATAATTACAAAAAAACTAACTGGTCCTTCTCGACCTCCTTTTACTAAAGACGTCACCCTCCAAAAAAGAAAACACTTTGACGTAAGCAGTAGTATTGGATATTGGATAACCCGCAAGGGAAGAGAATCGTCAAAAAAACTCGCGTCTCGCTTCCAGCGTAAAAAGTGTCGTCTCTCCCGTAGCACCACGCGCCGCGCTTGCACAACAAGGTAGTAGTATGAGCGCTCCTCTCGTCGCGCGAGCGATGAAACCGTCCGCGTGTTCGTGTTCTCGACGTTCCGCGACGAACGCTTTGGTGCGGAAGCAATCGAATCCGTCGACGACGACGACGACGATGGTCTCCAGACACCAAAGAAAGAAGATTATTTCCGTGCGCACGAACGCGGTTTTGCTCCCGATGATGACGCCCGTAGCGATTGGTTCGATAGACACCGATAGAATCGCGAATGCGTACGAGTCGTCTTCCTCGCTTAATCGAACGCATCAAATAGAGGTGCAAAGAGTGTTTGAAGTCGCAGACGCCGCAGAGATGACGATGGAACAAGCGCCGGCGATGGAAGCGCCGGCCCCGGCGATGGAAGCGCCAGCAATGGAAATGGGAATGGAAGCGCAAGACGTGCCGGCGGTGGAAACCGCGGAACCAGAGATGACGGTGGAACAAGCGCCGACGGTGGAAGCCGCGAAACCAGCGAAGGGGAAGAGACCCGCCTTGCAAAAAGGAGGGTGGCTTGGACCAATCACGGACGGCTTAGAATGGACTTTAGAATGCATCGATGGCCTTTTAGCACCCATCACGGGGACGAATTCATACGGCTATTCTATTCTCGTGTTAACTTTATTGGTGAAATTTGTCACGTTTCCGTTAACGAAGAAACAGATTGAAGGTTCGGTGAACATGCAAGCGTTACAACCAAAAGTGAAAGAGTTACAAGCGATGTACGCAAACGACCCGGAGAAGTTACAGATGGAAACGGCGAGACTATATAAGGAGGCGAACTTTAACCCGTTGGCGGGATGTTTGCCGACCTTCGCGACGTTGCCGGTGTTTATTGGTCTGTATCGAGCGCTATCCAATGCCTCGGTGGAGGGGTTGTTGAAAGATGGGTTTTATTGGATCCCAAGTTTAGGTGGACCGGCAACGATTGAAATGCGAAACGACGGCAATGGATTTTCGTGGTTGTTCCCTCTCGTGGACGGCGCGCCGCCGATTGGTTGGCACGACGCATTGTCTTACATGGTCTTGCCGGTTTTGTTGGTCATTTCTCAAACGATATCTCAAAAGATTATGCAACCTGACTCGGCGAAATCGACGGATCCATCGCAGCAACAATCGCAAGCTATTTTGAAATTTTTGCCGTTTATGATTGGCTACTTCTCCTTGAATGTGCCGGCTGGGTTGACGCTGTATTGGTTCTTTAACAACATCATCACGACCACGCAGACGGTGTATTTGCGAAAGACTACGAAACCACTCGTCAACGTTGGTGGTAATGGTACGGCTGGTAATGGTGGTGTGGCGTCCTCGCAACCTGTGCGAGTGGATTACGTTCCGAAAAGAGAGAGAAGATCGGGCGCAACCATACCAAAAGTAGCGGCTCCGAAAGTTGACGTCTCCAACGCTATTTCTGCGGAGTTTACCGATTTTGACGACGGGCCCGCAAAAGTTAAGAGTGCGTTAGAGAGCGAGTTCGGGGATTTTGAAGATGGACCGGCGAAAGTTCAAGAAGATGATGGGGGTGATAGCCGAGGCAGTCGAAAAGGCAGTCGAAGAGGCAACCGAAAGAAGAAACGCAGGGGGTCCCGATAATTCTTTTCCATCAATATAGTTTCTCTCTTTATGAAAAAAGTGCGCTAGAGTTCAGAATTAGATCGCGTGGCAGTATCGCAATCGCGTCTATATACTGGTACCAAACAAATTTTATCCTTTGTAAAAATGAAAAATACAAATAGAGTTTTCATGGCTTCCATTTTTTCTCCTTCTTTCTAGCTGTTGTCGTTGATGTTAATGTTAATGATGTCGACTTCTTTTGCATACCTGGCGGCATGGTTTTGGTACCATCATCATTGTCCTCTTCATCTTCGTTGTTGTCGTCCTCCTGGCTGTTGTTATTCGTATCGTCGCGAACATGGGCTCGATGTGGGAACTTGAATGTTTCTATTTCTTTCTGGGAATAGTTACTTTTATCAAAATTTGTCACGGCTTTGTCGCCTCGATATTTCAAGCTCGCCAAATCATACCCTCGCGCGGCTTCAACTTCGGTTTGATACGTTCCGAGATACACGTACTTGGACCCTTTCACGCGACCAAGCCGCGATTCCCACAAAGGTTTCGTCGTCGTCTTGTTGTTTTTGTCGGTTGTGCTTTTAACATGTTTTGTCACGCCGCGATATTTCGAGACGCCTCGAGTAAATCCGCTGGATTCTCGTCGCAACGCTGCAATGTAACTGGCAAAATCATAGGATTTCATGTTTTCGATATCTTTCGCGTACGTTTTGTAGTCGAAATTCAAGTTGGCTTTCCTCCCCCAGAGCTTGATCGCAGCCTTGTCGTAACTTTTGGCAGCCTCGATCTCTGTCGAATACCCACCCAAATAAACCTGCCTTCCTCTCGTTCTGCCACCAGGCTTTGGCATCACCCGTGCCGAAGAAGAGTCCCACAAATGTGCTTCATATTTTCCCGTTAATCTATGTTTTGTTACACCTCGCATTTGAGAACTCCTTGATGGATTCTGAGGTTTCGCGGTTCGATTAGATTTTGGTACAGCATGCAAAGACCGCCTTTTTTTTACCTCTTTCATGGCAACTACAGGTTCTGTCTTCGGTGGAGTTGGTGGCACTAATAACGATGCATCGTTTTTCGATGGAAATTCCGTTTGCTCCGGAATGTTTACAGATACTGTCCCGTCATCGCTCGAGAAAAAATTTCTGCTCGGAATCAACTTGTTGTCATCATCGTCGTCGTCGTCGTCGTCAAAGTTGAGATTAGTTCTACGTTTCGGATTCGCGTGCACATCAGACATGCACAATCCCCACACGTCCATGTCTTTATCTCTCGTCATAAACCTCAATATCCCTTCTTGCTTTTCGTCGTGCATTAACATGTAGTCTAAATCTTGCTCCTCGCCAGGAGACAAAGGCAGATGTTGCTCCTCGTGGTTCATGATCAGCTCGATGCAAGTTTTCAAACGCTTTTTCTTTCGTTTTTCCGGCTCCTCTGAACATGGTGAAAAAGGCGAGTTCACATCTCCATCTCTTCCACGACACGTGTCCTCTTCATCTTCGTCGCTAGAGCTGTTTCTGAGCAACATGTCCAAGTAATGGTCCATGCACGGCGGTAAGGAAAAATTCTCACCGAAAGGAGGAGCGTTTTTCTTCTTCGTATTTTCCTCGAGAGTAAGCATTTCAACGTACGAACGAAGCGGGTCGCCGTCGTCGTCTTCGCCGCCGCCGCCGCCTCCGTCTCTTTTGTCGTCGTCGATCGCGAAATTGGTGGTGATGGTATCCTCTTCCCCGCTCATGTTTCTACATTCGTCGTTGGAAAAGCTTTCTCTCTCTCTCTTTTTCTCGCGCGAGGGCGAGGCGGGGAATATTTTTAAAAAAAATAACGCATTAGTTTCAGTGAAAAACCAAAAATGAAGAGCGTCTCGGATGAAGAATAAAAATGCTCGCGAGGCTACCTACTTACGTACGTGTGCTCTACTATTATTACACTATTATTATTTGCCTTTATTAGTGTTGCTACTGGTTCGTTTCGACCTGGTAGGGGTCATCGTTTTCGCGTTCACGCCCATCTTTGCGTTCGAGGCTCTTTTGCTAGCCGCCAGGATGGTTTTGCTTACTTTCGTCGTCGTTTTGAAATTTTTTGCCGCCGAGGTGGCGCTCACGGCTTTTTTCTTCGTCGAGTGGGACGAGTCGCGCGAATGCATCCAAGTTGCCACAGGGCACGGTTTCTTGCTGTTCTTCTCTCGACATTTGGACTGACCGTAATACCATCCTTTGCCGTCGACGGAGGCAAATGGTGGGACTTTTTGTAATCGAGCGCTCATGACTTCAAATGCGAGTCGGCCCAGGTTGGAGGTAAACGTGCCGATAAAGGCATCACCGCTAGCTAAGAGTTCGACATCTGTAGCAGTTTCAGTACCGACGCGACCTGGATCGCCGTCCCCAGCTCCCAGTCGTCGCTCGATAAATCCTACTTTGAAATGCTCCGATTCACGTCGCGCTTTGACCATGCCCTTGGAGTATTTGACTCTGTTCTTCTCCCAAGTTTTCAAAGAGTACCATTTGCGGTCGACTGGGGCGAACAAAAGACTATAACCATTTTTTTTGGCATCTTTGCGCGCTTCTTTCACCGTGCTATCGTCGTCGGTAGCCAAGAACACGAAATTAAAAACGTCATCCCCGTAGGCGTTTCGTAGGCGTTGAATCTCTTTCGCGTACCTTCCAAAATTTGCACATGAGCCGTATTTCTTCACACGTCCTTCCGCCACGCAACTATCGCCTTTACGAACGTGAACAGATATAACTTTATTAGTACCATATGTCTCACCACCCGCATTCGTCGGTGCAGGCCAACCCATCTTCCCCTTCAATTCCATTACTTTCTTTGCAAAATTGGCATTCGGCCTCCAAAGTCTCCCAGCCACCGCCGCGTGGTAATAAAAAAACGATGGCGACGCTCGAATTGGCATTATAATTGCACGATTTTCAGCTTTTTGAAAATCTTTTTGATTCTCATCAACCTTTGTTCTTTTGCATTTTGAGAGTGGTTCTAAATAACATGCCAAACTCTGGTCGCCGCATGTCTTACTACTAAATCCAGGCAGTGAGTGCGACGCAAAATCAAACTGTGTATTCCCACTCTTCACGGCTTGCGCATACTCGTAAATGGCGTAATTTACAATAGCCCCAAATCCAGTCTTCGGCATTTTGTGCGCCACCACTCTCCCGCACCCTTTCGCTTTGTGCGCGTCAAAGATATCCGTCAAATCTGGGAAGATTTTCATGTTCAAGCGTTCAATGGGAGGCGTATACAATGGAACGGCACTCATCGTCACACATTTCATCGATGGAGACATTAATTTTCCTGGTGGACACAAGAATTCACCTAAACTATTACTAATACCAGTACTGCTCAAATTTTCTTCATCCAATTGACCATCCACACCTATGCCTTGACCATGACCTAAGGACCAAGGACTATTGATTTCATAATCAGTCGCAATACCATTATTACTATTACTATTAGTCTCCTCCAAAGTATTATCCTCGTAATCGTCATTCCCATTGGTTTGCTCACCAGTAAATGTATTCCCATCATCTTCGATCCCCTCCAACTCATTTGTTATCAAACTATCATCTCTCTCGATATCTTCCAAAAGATACAATCGCTCATTCTTTGAACTTTGAACGTGCGCTAAAAAGAGCACAAACAGAGCGATACAAACGAACACGAACGGGTAGACTTGAATGCGAGCATGCGATGAGGTCATGCTATATCTGCTCTCTGTTTTGGATGGAGGTGAACATTTGTTTCGGCTTTACAACAAGTGCCGCTGGAGATGGCGCGAAAGAAATGGATAATTTTTCGAATGAGACACCTTTTTTCTCACTTTTCTTCCTTCATACGGAAAAATCTCTTTCGAGGGCAATTTCAATACGGAAACGCGATGTTGTTAACATGTATCATACACGCAGCATCTCATCTAATATACGCATATATTAATGTGGCTATTAACTATATTTTATGTCATCTCTCATCTTGCTCTCTCACAAACCGTCGAAGAACTTGGCCGCTTTCTTTTTCGCGACATTCTTGTGCAACTCACCACGTCCTGGAAGTTGCCGGTTCTTACCTTTGCCCTTTTTCCTCCTTCGTTTCTTCTTTTTGTTCTCCTCTTCGCTATCGCTCTCGTCCATGTCGCTATCTTCTCCGTTGTTTTCTGTATCCATGGCGTCTCCTCCTCCTTTTGCATCTTCTTCGTGTAAGAAGCACACATCCCAAATTTTCACCGTGTGGTCGTGACTGGCGCTCACTAAGGTGTTCAAATCCTCAGTCAATCGCATACGTTCGATGGGATACTCTCCGTGTTCGCCGACTAAACCTAACATTTGGTTTGGAAATATCGTAATCACGCGAATTAAGCCGTCTGAACTTCCAGTTAAAACGATATCTTCGCTCACTTTCACCATCGCGTCCACGCTCGAGGGGTGACCGGGAAACCTATCATTTGCATCGATCCAATCCCCGTAATTCCAAATGTTCAAGTTCCCACCTTGAGATCCGGCGACAACTTTTGTCCCATTCTTCACCACGCAACACGACAACAACTCGTCCTCCATGTTATCGCTCTGCCCAAGCACCTTCATCGTGTGCAAATCGAGACATGCTAACGTTCCATCACCCGAGGTTACCATCAACGCATTTCGCTCGTTTGTCGTCTCGTGGTACATCTCCGAAACAAAATCTACAAATATTTCGTCTTTTTTAAACGAATGCACGCATCTCTCTTCTCGTATGTCCCAAATTTTCACCACGCCTTCGTCGCATCCCGTCGCTATAACATTCGCATTGTCCAAAACCGTCAGTCTCGTTATCGCTTGCTCGTGAGCCTCTGCAATTCGCCCAATCGCTTGCTCAGTATTCGAATCAATCAACATCACCGAACAATCTCCAGAGCCGGTGACTAGCGCATCTCCATTTTTCATGTACGATAACGCTCTGACCGATTCCGAATGCGCTTGGATCGTCGTTTGTTTCTTCACTTTTTTATTATTACTCGTTCGCCGCCACATCTCGACGCCGCCGGTTATTAAACCAATAGCAAAGGAATTTCCGGATGGATCTCGGAACGAAACGTCCATTGGATTTTCTTCCGTCGTGATGGTTATCGATTCCTCGTCGTTGTCGTCGTCGTCGTCGTTATTGCTCATGGTGCGGTGGGTTCTTTATTCGCTGTCGTCGTCTGACTTGCGTGTGTTTATATTTAAAAAAGCGCGTTTTGGATTTGAACTTTTTGTGTCGTTTCACTCGAGCACTTTTTACGAAAAAACCAAATTCACAAAGACAACACAAAAGGCTCTCTTCCCGATATCGAAAGCGTGCGATTAAAATGGGCACAGTCGCCGAGCTGAATCTCTCCCGAGAAGAGGGAGAAGAAGATCTCGCGCCGCCAACGAGTAGCGACGATAAATCTGATCGGCATGAAACGGTATTCCCTTCTTCCATAGTTTGGTGCACCATTCCAATCCTCTCGGATGTGTTTCCTCTCGTTGGTCACGTCGGCGTGACCAACTCCTCGGGATGGATATACGATTTCATCGGGGATGGGACCATCCACCAAAGTGTGAGCAATAATTTATCGTTCAATCGAGTGATGCGAGTGATCCCATTGGATGAATCTAAGTGTAAACATCCTATCGATGAGAGTTTACGAAGGGTGATGATGCATTACACAAGGACAAACGAACGATACAACTTGTTCGGACAAAATTGCCACGATTTTGTCGGTATTCTCTTGAACCTTTCGGAATATGAAGGCAAAGACAATTGGAATTTGATAGACGTGGCATTTTTAGTTTGGGGGATCAAAGGGAATGGAGGGAGTTTTGTGGATGTGAATGCGATGTATCGAACGTTTGGGCCAGTGTGCGTCGCGTTGGTGGTAGCGTTTGTGTTCGGAATGTTAAGAGCGTTCTTGCACTTGTTGTTGGGTTTGTACGGCGCGTTAGTCGGGTGGTTTATGTTGTACGTATACGTGTTGAATACAAGACGGAGTTGTTCTATAAGAGCTGGGACGATTCCGTTTATTAGGAATAATAACAATCATCAAGGCGATGTTGTAGCTGAAGGAGACGTGTAGAGATACTCGGACACGCGTGCGTTTCATTTTTCCTAACCATATTTTCTTATACCAAAAGAGTCAGTCAGTGAGGATTCCAATCACCAGCTACTAGAACCGATTAATATCTTTGATATTTTGAGGATGACTGTGTTCATTTCTGAGACTTACTCTTCTTGGTCCTTTGGGCGGATGCAAGAAATGTGCGTGGCTTTGTTTTTCCGGGTGTAGGTATTTATAAAAAAATCCAATTTTGTAACTTTAGAGATAACAACGCTCGCGCACACGCAAACACTACCATGAGCAACGCTTTATTCGTATACCGGCCGTTGAGTTGGTCGAGAGTAAGCACGAGTAAGGACCATTCCCGTCTTCTTCGGACGAAAAATTTGTCGTCGTCTCTTCGTCGTCGTCGCACTTCTTTTGTGACACGACAGCGTATCTCAAACGATGCTGATTTTGATGCGAAGAATAATACCAACAATAATAAGATAGAAGCCAAAGATGTGCTCTCTTTCCTGTGTCCACTATTGAAACTAGTGAGTGGCGGCGATGCTGCCAAACCACGAAACCGGACGTTTGAAGTGGCCACTTCCGGGTTCGCCTCCATGGCGAGAATTCAGTACGGGAAAAATGTTTTACAAGAAGCCACAGAGAGAACACAGATGGAACCACCACCAAAACTGATTTTATACGAATTCGAAGCGTGTCCATTTTGCCGACGAGTACGAGAGACACTATCGATGTTAGACTTAGATTGCGAGATAAGACCGTGCCCAAAAGATGGGACGTTTAGAAAAGAAGTGTTGGAAAGAGGTGGGAAGGAGACGTTTCCGTATTTCGTGGACGAGACAACTGGTAAAGAAATGTACGAGAGCGCGGATATTGTCAACTATTTGTACAAAACGTACGGGAACGGCGCGGATTTACCGGAGAATTACTTTGCGAGCACGCTCATTACTGGATGGATGCCAACTTTGTTCCGCGCGGGAAGAGGAATGACGAAATACGAACCGAGAAAGGAAGGCTTTGTAAAGCCACAAGTACCATCTGGGAACATTGAGTTGTTCAATTACGAAAACAATCAGTTTGCAAGATTATGCAGAGAGGCGTTGTGCGAGTTAGAATTGCCTTATACGTTGCGAAATGTTGGCGCTGGCTCCCCAAAGAGAGAGACATTGACCGAAGCCGGTGGAAAATCGGTGCCGTTTCTAATCGATGGAGATGTGAAGATTGGAGAGAGTGAAGAAATTGTCGCATACTTGTTTGAGAAATACGGTGGTGGATACGTGCCAGAGGTTCAAAAAGAAGCGTAATTATTCGATTATTCTTCTTTCCCACTAATATCTACTTTATCTAGTTTCCTTTGTAACGCCGCAGCAACTTTAGCCTTCCATTCCGCACTTTCGTAATACCCACCGTCGTCGTCTGCTTCTTCCTCCGACTCATCTAGATTTACCTCCTCCTCCTTCGCTATAGGTAGAAACTCTGGCGCGTCCGCTTTCCATAAAGCTTCGCCATCTGGTAACCCTCTGAACAAAGCGCACTCTTTCAACAACCTCTCGCATGTCGGTCGTTCGGTCCAATCGTACGCGATGCACTGTCTACAAAAATCCTCAAGTTTTATATCGAACCTTCTACTTTCTCCTTCATCATCGACAATCTCGTACTTCAACACCTCGGGTTCTTTCTCAATCGCTTGCATGGTCAAATACTCCGTTTCTCTACGAAACGGATTCTTCCCGCTAATTAGTTTATATGCGGTCAGACCTAATGACCATACGTCGCACGCGTACGTTGCCTTCGCTTTCGCCTGTAAAATCTCGGGTGCGCAATATTCCGCTGACCCGACAAAAGAATACCCTCTTTCCTTCTTTTTCACCATCTTATCTTCAATCTCTCCAGTTTCTTCGTTCATAATTCGTCTCTTTACGAACTCCTCCTTATATTCTAAATCTAAATCTAAGCAAGAGCCGAAATCGCACAATTTTACGTGTCCATCCGACCCTAATATGATATTTTCCGGTTTCACGTCTCGATGCGCCACTCGTAGCGTCTCGTGACAATATCGCAACGCCTCCGTGGTTTCCTTCACGTAAAACGTTACTTGATTCAAGTTCAACCTCCCACGACTCTTCTTTTCGACATCTCGCGTTCGTTTCATCAGCATCGCTAAATCCCCTTGCTCTAAACATTCCATGGCTAAATAGAGCGAATAATAATCTTGAAACGTAAAATACAGTTTACAAATGCCTTCGAAATCTGCTCTGTTCATCACGTCTCTCTCATTCGTCACGTATCCCATCTTCTCTTCCTTCGCGATGTACTTTTTATCCATAACTTTCAACGCTACCGGACGTTCCAAAAACTCTCCCCGCAGTCGTTCCCTCTTCTCGCTCTTCAATCGCATCGAATCAAACTTCACCATTCGAACTTCGCCGTAACTCCCATCCCCTAGGTGTTTCAAGGTGATGAAATCGGACAGGGAGAAATTCATCCGCGTCGTCGTCGTCGTCGTCGTTGGTTTTGGTGGTGCATATTTCTCGCGCGCGGTGCCATCGACTGGTCTCATCCGAGCGTTGTTCTCGGCGCCCTTCCCACCCCTCCTCCTCGACGACGTAAACGACGTAAACGGCTCGACCCAAAGTCGGCGCTTCTTCTTTCGCGGTGTCCAACTCTCTCTCTCTCTTGGGTACTACTAATAATGAAAAAGTCGCGCGACTTTTGCTCTTCCTTTTCCTTCTTTTTCTTCGGCAAAAAAAACATCGCATCATCACATCGCAGATCTCGCATCATCATCGTCCAAGACGGAAGAGAGGGTCGTCGTCGTCGTCCCCCGCGTTTAATAAGCCGACGGACGTTCGTGCACACGATGACGACGAAACGAACGTACTCGAATCCAATCGTTCGAATAGGAAACTGGCGAGAAGACGAGGCTTTGGAACTGGTGCGGCGGCGGTCTTTTTTTTGTGGGTCGTGTACAAGCGTTAGGGGATTTTTTTTGAAAATGTGTTCCCCGTCCAACATTTCCCCGTTCAAGTTTTTGCGCGTTTAACACGGTGTGCGCGTCGCGCGAAACGCGATCGCTCACTCGCCACTCTCTCCGCGCGTGGTCTCTGTGTACCCGCGATGTTCTGCTACGACAGGCGAAACTTGAAGCGTACGTCGAGGCTAAAAGAAATGGCACTCGACACGTAGACGTGCTGCTTCGAAGACGAGAACAATGTTTGCGAGAGTTGCGGGGTTCTTCTTCCTTTTCAAAAGATACAGAACGAGACGAGGAACGGGTCGCAAAAACGATTGAATACGGGTCGATGATTCAGTTAGCGAACGGCAGCTCGAATTTCGAGGAGCTGATGGAATTCTACCCGGCCGATTGCGATTTTGCGAAGAAGAAGACGGGATTGGAGAAGACGGAACACGAGTGCACGGTAGCAGCAAAACAGGCGGATGAGATACCGAACGCGAAGAACACGTTTTTCGTGAGAAAGAGAGCGAATAGAAAGGATAGCAGTAATAGTAGAGATAGCAGCGATGAAGCAGTAGTGAAATATGGAGACCGGATTATTTTGAGCGCGAACCCGATGCTCTTCGAAAAGGTACAAAATGATGAAGAAGAAGAAGAAACGCCTCCCACGTATTCGATTAAAGATTTAGTTTGTTCGACAGTTTCGAAGGAATACAATGAGTATCTCTACGGAGGACGAAAGAATGCGGCTAGAAAAACGTTCACGGTTTTCCGCGAATCGAATTTAGCGAGAGAGAATGAGTTTGAAATCGTTCCGTGGCAGAGCGTTGGCAACAACAAAAGTACAAGTAGCGCTTTCACAATGGGAGAAGAACAACATCCACCGGTGAAGACCAACGATGCATTTTTGCTCAAACATTGCGGTCGCGGAGGCTACTTGAGGTGCCTCAATCACGAAAACTGGTCGACACCGGATTTTGGATTTGTAAAACCAGTCGTTAGCGATGAAAACGAAGCTTTGTTGAGTAAGCGACGCTTCGACACCTCGTATTTGTGGCGATTCCGAGTAGTATGAAGAAGTAGACTTAAGTTTGTATAAATATTTGCGCGCTTTGAAATAGAATTCCGTTACATTATGCTACAACAAGATGGATTTCGGTCAGCCTCGCGTGCGGCTTTCGCCGCGGCTATGGAACGCGTCCGACCGGTGAAATAATCGTCTCGCATGGGTAAAGACGTTCGTTCGCCGTCCTCGCTCACAAACATCATATCACCTGTCTGTCTGTTGTACAAGCAATAAGTCTCTAAAGTATCCACATCGCCCCATGTTATGTTTTTCTTCATCGTGACTTCTCCTTTCTTCACCGAAATGTCCCGATCCTTTCGAGAGCTTGGATAATTCTTCAAGACGCCAAAGGACGGTTCTCGTAGCGTTTCGCGTTTAGCTGCCAAGACAGAGCCGTGTCGTTCTATTTTATAATCTTCAATGCTAAGTTCATACGTCTCTTCAGCTGGCGAGCCTGTTTCTGCGTTTTGGTTGTTGTTATCTCTATTGTTGTCGTTGGTGTTATTTTTACCACCTTTTTGTCCTCGTTGCTTGAGCTTTTCCTGCGCATCTTTCTGCATTTTCAAAGCGTTCTTCAACAAAACTCTCTCGGCGAGTTCAATCGTATCCGAGGACGAGAATGAATGCACGGAACTGTCCTCAGAGTCATCTAAACCCAATTCACTCGCCATCACTTTTGTTTGCTGCTCCCTTAATATTTTCAATTCGGTCGCTAACAATCTAGTAAACTCTTTTGTTTTCACTTGCCCGTTCCCGCTCGTATCCGCTTGCGCCATCATCGCGACAATATCCGCCTCCGAACTCTTCACGCCCAGCCTTTTCATCACTCTCTTCACACTCTCTACAGTAACGTACCCGGTATCCATCTCGTCTAAAATATGCGTCGCATGTAGTACCGCGTGCTGATCAAAGTGTGCAAACACTGTCATTGCTTGCGCCACGTTCGCGTGTGCGTTGTGCAATACTTTCGAGAGTGTCCCCACAGACACGTCTGCGTTTTCTAGCCTCGCTTTATTGAGTAAAGCTTCAATAGCTGTCGTGTCCACCCCAATCGACCGTAACCTCCCCACGTTAAACCTTACTTCTCTTTCCGTGATCCTCCCGTCTGCATTTTCGTCCCAAAACGCCACGTTCAGCAACACCGCAAATTCCGACAACGAACACGTCTCTTCCGCTGCTTTATCGTCTGCGCTCAACTCGTCGTCCGACGGCACGCGATAACTAAAATTCGCCACCGAATCGTGTCTTTGCAACGTCGATTTCATTCGCGGTTGTGTTGCCGTCGGTGAATCCACAACGACTGCACCCACGGTAGCGTCGAATGAAGAAGACGAGGGTAAAGACGGCGACGACGGTTGATCGTTCTCTCCTCCTCCTCCTCCTCCTCCTCCTCCTTCTTGCTGCTTTTTAGCCCTTCTCAGTTGTAAAGGAGACTTCGCGCTTTCCGGTGGCGTTCCAACTAAAGGTCGATCGATTTTCGGCGCGTCTTCGTCTGTCCTCTCTCCGTCCGTGTCGTCCGTGTCTTTTCCTTCGTCTCTTTTGTCCTCGTCGTCGTCAACCAAGTCTTCCGGCTCTTCTTTCCTCGACCCCGTCTTCTTCTTCTTCTTCTTCTTCTTCGTGCGAGCGACTAAATACCCACCCGCGATGTTCCCGTTTTCGCGCTCCTCGTCCGAGTCTGGGAAGTAATTCATTTGCGTCAGCAACCGCATCGCTCGCGCCATCTTTTTTCCTCCGTCGTTTTCGCGTCTACTTCTTCTTCTTCTTCGCCGCCGCGCGCGTCACGCTCTGCCCTTCTCTTTTCGCGCGCGCGAGAGAGAGAGAGAGAGAGAGAGAGGAAACACTCCGATGGATAATGATGGAGTAGGTACACGCTTTTCTCTTTATTTACGCACCCAAAAAAGAAAAGAGAGAGAGCACGCGCCGGCGCTGCTTCGCGTGTGTGCGAGCCTCTTCCGACCACGCGGGGGTGGTCGCGTTCGTGGAAAGTGGGAGAGGTGGTGGGAACGCGAGAAAGAGAGAGAGAGAGAGAGAGAGAGTACTTTTCGTCTTGCCTATTATGGGACAAATCAATCAATCAATCAATCAATCAATCGGAAGAAAGAAGAGAGAGAAAGAGAGAGGGAGAGAACTCCTTTTTTTTTCTGAAACCCTAAATACTGGGGAGACATTGGGGAAGACGCGAGAGCGCATCATCAG
>MDSZ01233745.1_pt1 | contig 47721 bp, 38 predicted proteins | sample 811201 | NCBI WGS metagenome assembly MDSZ01 (sample SAMN05326647, study PRJNA326480) | marine metagenome | isolation source: seawater | place: Indian Ocean: North | collected 2010 | reverse complement strand
TTTCCAAGTTATGACGGGACTTATAAGTCCTTTCATTGGGCAGCTTTTGGACAAGTACACAATGCGTTTGCTGGTAGTCTTCGGTGCCATCTGCATGGGGGTTGGGTTGTTTTTCTTGTCGCTAGCGACTGAATTCTGGCAGGTCGTCGTTATTTACACCTTTGTATTGCCGGTAAGCATGCTGCTGACAGGTACATTGGCGTCACAGACCATGATCAGTAAATGGTTCACGACTCAGCGATCTTTGGCTATAGGTTTGTCTGCGATGGGCACCTCTATTGGTGGTCTTCTTATTCCGCTTGTGACAGCCATGCTGATTGAGCATTATGCATGGCAGGGCGCTTTGCTTGTGCTGGCCGTGGGCTCACTGGTTATTCTTGTACCGATAAATCTATTGATCCTGCGGATGGAGCCCCCGCTGCAGGGGGTAGCGTCGCAGAAAAGCTCTGATCCATACCAGCGGATCTGGACTAGCAAGGAAATACTTTCATCCCGCGCTTTCTGGATCCCGGTTATTAGTCTTATCCCGATGAATGCGGCTTTTGGTGGTGTTCAGTTTAATCTGGGTGCTTACATGCAGGACCTAGGGTACGAGCAGTCGACGGCAGCGCAGCTCATATCGTTAACTGCATTTAGTATGATCGTTGGCAAGCTTTTTTTTGGGGCGATGGGTGACCGAGTTGATCATCGTATATTGTTCTGGATTATGGCTATACTGCAGGTTGGTTCGCTGACGCTTTATGAAGGGACGCCAGGTCTATCCGCGCTTTTGGTGGCGGCTTTGCTGCAAGGCTTTGCAGTGGGCGGTGTGATGCCGATGATGGGTATCTCCTACTCGGAAAGGTTCGGCACTCTGTCTTTCGGTAAGATACTCGGTTACGTTAATCTCTTCATGATGGCGGGAAGTTTTGGCTCTATCCTCTCTGGTTGGGTCTTCGACCTAACTGGCTCCTATGACTTGGCTTTTTGGATCTTTGGTGTCCTGGTTATTCCTGGTGTAGTTGCCACGTGGTTTCTCCCGCAACTGACCGTTGATCACCTGGATAAAAAGGAACCAGGGGTGGAACTGTTATGAATGTATGCACATGGGCCCCCACAGTCTTTGCGGGTCCTAAGCTTACAAGCGAGGCGCCCGGCAGCGCGGCTCCCAGGGGGGCTAGGCTAAATCGACTTGTTAGAAATCATGTTGCTCGTGTGGAAGCATTGGGGCTAACCCACATGCTCATTGCCCAGCGTTGGTGGGGCAATGCGAGGGAAATTGAGGCATCTAGTCTTGATTGCCTAGCCATGACCTCCCATATCGCAGCTGTTAGTCAACGAATTCAGCTAGTTACCGCTATACACCCCGGGTTTTTTCAACCAGCAGTGATCGCTAAATGGGCGGCGACATTAAGTCATCTCACAGAAGGTCGATGGTCGATTAATCTTACTTCGGGTTGGAACCTGGATGAATTTGATATGTATGGCGTTGATGCCCTGAGCCACGATCAACGCTACGAGCGTTCAAAAGAGTTCATTAAGGTTCTTAAGGGCGCGTGGCAGCAACCGATTTTCAATTTTAGGGGGAAGTACTTTAGTGTGAAAGATTTGGTACTTGAACCAAGACCGTTTGGGGGTCTCGAGGTTTTTCAGGGCGGTCAAAGCGATGCGGCTATTGAGATGGCTTGTGAGTATTCTGATTGGATGTTTTTGAATGGAGGTTCGTTAGACAAAATACGCGGCATTATCGGTCAGGTCAGAAATGCTGCTGGTAGCCGTATGGTGCCAAAGTTTGCGGTCTATGCTATTCCGCTATGTCGTAGTACGGATGAGGAGGCGAAAAGCGAAATTCATTCAATGCTCGCTTCAGTAGATCCAGAAGTCTTGGCGGCAAGAAAAACCCGCGTCACAGGTGCAGAAGGTATGTGGTCCTCTGAAGAGGATCTCAGTCTTCTGGACTCGAATGAAGGTTATGTCACGGGATTGATTGGTTCTCCGGATACTATCTTAGCTAAGGTTAAGGCCTTTAAGGACATAGGAGTTGACATGTTTCATTTACAATTGGGTGATGACTTGTTCGAAGAAGCGGTTTTGCCCAAGATGTTAGGTCTTTAGGGATACATGTGAAAAAGATTCACATTGTTTCGGTTGTCTTGCTCTCGACGTTATTTATTGTCATTGGTGTTGCTTTGCGCAACGAGACTGATGAGTTGGGGCAAGGGTTTGGCGAAGAAATTCGACAACCAGGGAATATTTCGGGTGACCCGCCCGTTAAAGATAAGGAGGAAGAGCTAATTCCCCCGTACCCGATTGAAACGACTCAGTTGGTACTGAAAGGCCGTGAGAGTAGCTCAGCTTTGGGATCTGATTCTAAAGGTGTCGAGATTACTCTTTTCGATCTGTCGATGCATGAAGTGGGTGATGAGATCGCGTTGCTGATTCCACAGGAAGACCGGGTTTATCAGGGCAGCGTAACCGATGCACAGACGACAGTGGCGGGAAACCGTGTGATCACGGGGTTTTTCGATGGGAGCTTGAAGCGACAACGATTTATTTTTACGGTCGGTTCGTCTCAGACTTTTGGAACGCTGCAGACTTCAGAAGGCCGATACCAACTTGAAACGAGAAATGGTGTAGGACGCATTATTTCTGTCGTGGAAATCAATGAAGGTTTGGATTTCAGTAAGCCTGACTTTCGTATTCCACAACGCCGCGAGTCAGGGTTGGATAATAAATCACCGAAACTATAGGCACGTCTCGTCGGTAAAGATAGCGCTTTTGTCGCCTAACGCTTTTTTAATATCTTCGAGTAAGATAAACATAAAAGTATCTATATCGCCAAATGAGGACGTCGTTAGAAAATAAGATAACGATCGATATAAAGCGAAAATGAAAGGAAAGAGGCTCAAACATACGATCGTCGAGGGACGGATGACTTGGGAAGAGCTGAATATAGCCGCAGGGTTTCGTAGGGTCATCGAATGAAGATTCGATGGAGTATATGGCTCCTCCTTTTCTTGACGGCGCATGGTTTAGCTGATACTGGCGAGGGTCCTGATCTAGAGTTGATTTGTCCTTGCAGTTATTCGGCGGCTTCGTCCAGTTCAGTTGATATCACTTTTGGAGTTATAAACCGCGCTAAGTCAGTGACTGGTCAACTGATCGTTCGTGCGTACGCGCATCCCGAAAGTAGTTACCTAGAATCCGAAGACCCATTCTACTTGGGCGATCTGATTGTCAGTGAAAGTCTCGCTGGCGAGAGTCAACTAGATAATAGGACCTTTCGAACCAGTTTGAGACTTCCTCCAGCTGGTGACTATTACGTCACACTTTTGTTACTTGATAATTTTTTTGTATCTGACGAGACGCGAACTGGTGTACAAGTTTCCTTCGGCAAAGTTGCCTCGCAGGTCTATACTGATCTCTATTTCACTTACGACCCATCAATGTCTATTGATGGGGATACGCTGACCTTGAACATGCCAGGTATTGGCAACAGTGGCGACACCGATGAAGTCACAGAGATTTCGCTGGTTATTTCGGACGATGCAGATTATTTTGCGAGTAATTCGTTCCTGATTGGAGAATATTCCGCTGTAACACAAGTGACGGCTGGAAGTGTTACTGAGGCCGATACGGTGCAGTTCGAATTCTCCCAGCCCCCCATGGGTTTTGAAAATTATCACCTGGTCGTGACGGATGGTGAGTTTTTGACGATGTTGCATACCCTCAGAGCCCCCGGCATCGAATTTGAAACGCTTGATTTTATCGGCAAGGGGCTAGACTTGATCGTCGATTTTGATGGTGACGGTGTCGCCGATGATAACGAACGATTTATGGGTACTGATCCGTTGATTGCCTCGTCAACGCCTGGTGTGAGCTATATTGACGTACTCGCTGTAATTAGCTCGGAGGTAACAGCCTTTTATGATGGTGACGCATCTGCAAGGCTTGATCACCTCTTTGCGGTTGCTAATTCGTCGCTGGAAGACAGCCAGGTTGATATTGTGCTCCGGTTAGTGGGTACTGAAGAATTGGAGATGGACACCACCCAAGACATTTATGAGTGGCTTGATGCGGCTCAGTCTGGTGAAGGTGTCTTTAATGATCTTCAAGAACGTCGTGCAGAGGCAGGGGCGGACCTGGTGACTATGTTTCGTCTTTACGATGATCTCGCAATTTGTGGCCTGGCAAGTCTAGGTGGCTTTGCGACTCAAGGGCTTATGTCTTCCACAGACCATATTTCGGCAAATTTCATTGAATTCAACGAATGTCAGGATTTAACTATGATCCATGAAATTGGACATAACATGGGTCTTGGGCACTCGTTTAAACAGAATGAAACGGGTACATTTACCTGGTCCCGGGGGCATGGTGAAGTTGGTTCTTTTTCAACGTTGATGGCGTACGGGTCTGATTTCGACGTTTTTCCTGAATTGCCGCTCTTTTCCAATCCGCGGGTCAGTCTATGTAATGGCTCTCGATGCGGCATTGAAGTGGGGCAGACGGCGTCGGCGGATGCTGCATCAAGTCTTAATGCTGTTCGGTTCCAGGTAGCCTCTTATAGGCTCTCGCTTGACGGAGATTGGGATAGGGATGGAGTACCCGACGCTTTTGATGAGTTTGTAATCGACGCAACGGAGACCGTTGATTCTGATGGGGACGGCCTCGGCAACAATGCTGATTATGATGACGATAATGATGGGATGCCCGACAACTATGAAGTAGCGCAAGGTCTGGATCCATTATTTGATGACAGTGGATCGGACGATAACAACGATGGCAGGACAAACCTTGAGGAATACCTAGCTGTCCCAAGGGCAGTTCAATTCCTTCAGACAAATTCGTCGAGCGATAATATATCTCGTGTTCATATCATCAACACATCCTCGATAGAGCAAAACTTTGTTGGGACATTGTTTAATGGTAGTGGGGCTCAATTAGGTAGCGGTGAACAACTACTTGGAGCAACCGTTGCGCCTAGAGGCCGCTTGGTCCTTGGTGCTGAGGACCTCGAGTCCCTTTTTGGTTCAGGTAATTGGGCTGGGCCCGCGATGTTAGAGGTTAGTGGTGAGGAAAGTTTTGCTGTCATGGCAAAACTCGAAAGTCCGAGCGGTCTAGTCAGCAATACGAACTGTGTTAGACATGGTCGTGCTCTGAATATCGAAGGTTTCGATTCTGATGTCAAAACGTTCATTAGGATTATTAACTCAGGTAACAATATTTTGGAGAGAATCACTGGGACTCTTTACGACGTAGAGGGCAAGGTAATAGGAGCGGCTGAACAGGTCCTGATCGAGAGCCTCGCACCGAAAGCTCAAGTTTGGATCAATCGCAACGATTTTGCTTCACTTGTTGGTGCGGAATGGCAGCGTGAGGCGATATTGGAGATAGATTCCCTGGACCACTTGGCGGATTTGCGGCTTTTGAACCTTAACTTTGTCAATGATGAAACCTTCTTTAACTTCAGCTGTTTTGAGGGTTCAGCCAGCGGACGTGTCTATCTTCAGACGACATCAAATAGTGAAAACATATCGTTGACTCACCTTATTAACACTAGCGAGGCCCCTCAGCGTTATACAGGCACGCTTTACGCTAGCGATGGTGTTCAGCTTGGTCAGTCTAACGAACCCCTCCACTCAGGTGCGCTTGCGCCGAAGGCTCGTTTGATACTTTCTTCCGAAATGATCGAAGATATTTTTCGCGTCGATCCTTGGCCTGGACCTGCAATGCTTGAGGTGAAAGGCAGCGACGCCTTCGAGCTGATGACCAAACTGAAAAGCCCTAGCGGGCTAATCAGTAACACTAATTGCGCTCGTCGTCATCAGGTCCATAATATAGAAGGATCAGATTCGGCTGATACTACCTTTGTCCGATTGATTAATGTTGGCGTTGAGCCTCTAGACGAGATCCGTGGTTCATTATTCGATAGTGGAGGATCAGTCATTGGTAAATCGTCAGAGGTCTTACTGAAAGGATTATCTGCTAAAGAACAGGTTTGGCTGAATCGGAACCACTTCGCGGATATATTTGGCGGCTGGAATGGCGAAGCTATGCTGCAAATTGATGATAGTGAAGATCTTAGATTGATCAATCTGAATTTTATCAATGACGAAACTTTTTTTAATTTCTCGTGTTACGAAGCTTCTCGATGAAAGAATCATTAGTCGTGTGATTAGTCTCCGTCGAAGTTTTAGGGCGATAACTTGGAAAAATACTGATAGACACCAGTGCTTTTAGAAAAGGTTTAGCTGCCCAGGGTTAGACCTGAATAAAGTGGTATCGAATTTATGACGTTTTTTGATACTTTCAGGAAAACCTAGTTTTCGGTGGCTGATTTGCCAGCGTTGATGCAAAAGTTCCGCAAATTTTCCGACACCCCTCATGCGTTCGCCAAATGCGCTTTGGTAATTTTTCCCCCCTCGGCTCTCCTGGATAACGGTCATCACTTTTTTCGATCGACTGGGAAAGTGGACTTTTAACCAATCTTGGAACATCGGGCTGATTTCATGAGGTAACCTAATCAATATGTAGCGCGCATCTATCGCACCTGAAGATTTGCCTTCTTCAAGGAGGCTCTCGAGTTCGTTGTCGTTTATGTATGGAATAATGGGAGCCGCCATCATCGTGACGTTTACGCCGTGCTCGCTAAGTGTGCGGATAGTGTTTAGTCGCTTCAAGCCATCAGGTGCTCTTGGTTCTAGCAATCTTTTGAGGTCCCGGTTCAGGGTTGTCACGGTGACGGCGACATTACACAGTTTTTGTTCTGCAAGAGGCGCAATTAAATCCAGGTCGCGCTCGATGAGATGACTCTTTGTGATGATTGAAAATGGATGTTTGAATTCTTTAAATACCTCAATGACTGATCGGGTGATCTTTAATAGTGACTCTGCTGGCTGATAGGGATCAGTATTTGCGCCGATACAGATCGGACTTACTCTGTAACCTGGTTTAGATAATGTCTTTCGCAATTGCTCAGCTGCGTTTTCCTTTATAACGATGTGGGTTTCAAAATCCAGGCCAGGCGACATATCCCAGTAGGCGTGGGTCGGTCTTGCATAGCAGTAGATGCAGCCGTGTTCGCAGCCGCGGTATGGGTTAATGGACTGATCAAATCCGATGTCGGGCGAATTATTGCTGGAGACGATGGTTTTCGCAGATTCTCGTATTAATATTGTTTTGGGGGCTGGCTCGTTGAACTCAAAGATTTCCCATTCGTCATGAAATTTTTCGTGGTGCTTGGTTGTGAACCTATGCTTAGGGTTGCCTATCGCGCCTCTGCCTTTTATTGGTTTTAGCTTTTCGGTGTTCTCAGTTGCTGTATGGTTTTCTGTTTTGGTGCTCGGCGGTTCAATAAACATAGCGAGTTATAATGCTGTATATATATACAGTATACAATAAGAGGCGGTTTTGTGAACTCCTATCGCGGACTTTGTTATGCTTGTACTTTGTTTTGTAAAGAGAGACAGATATGTCCCAGACTCACGATCACGAAATTGTTTCCATCTATCCATTTACTGATGAGCAAGTTGACCAGTTGATGGACAACTCAATGGAGTGTGTCCTTATGTGGGGAACAAAAGATGGATGGCCTGTGGGAGTGACACATGCCTATGTGTGGCATGAGGGAAAGATCTGGATCACCTTTTCAGAGCATCGTCACAGAACGGCCGCGATCCGACGCGATAATCGAGTTTCAGTTAACGTAAGTAGCGCCGGCTACAATCCAGATGCATCTGCTAGTCTGCCCCGCGGCGCCATCACCTTTAAAGGCACTGGTGAGTTCTTTCAAGATGATGCGACAAAGGAGTGGTTTTATTCGGCGCTGTCACAAAAATTGAACCCAAGCAATAAAGATGGTGAGCAATTTTTCTATAATCTCCTGGACTCTCCTTTGAGAATTATTTTGGCGGTGACACCGACCAAAAAAATTATGTACAACGCCGGTACAGCAGGACGCCATATGGCAGGCACGATAGAAGAAGAAGAGTTGGGAGAGCGGCTTGCTGGCGATAAGGAGCGCATGAACAAGTATCGAGCGGAGAAGGGCCTCGAGCCTCGATAAAATCTCTAGTTGAATAGCTTGGAACATCACCTGAATTGCCTTCTGGGTAATTCAGGCTCGAGCTAGTTGCGAGCAACGAACATTTGATTCAGGTGATCCTCAGGTAGAGGCTGAGTCAATTTTGACACCAGTACTGTCAACGCTATTGAGACTATCTCGCCCATCACGGCGCACGAATAAGGGTTTGGACCTTCGTTGAACAGCCACGTAACCACATCTTTTAATGCACCGTCTGAGAACCAGCCAGGGTAAAGTAGTTGTGCGTGCAGAATTACAAAGGTGCCTATACCACCGATTAGACCAGCATAAGCGCCGTTGCGTGTTACGCCGCGCCAAAGAGCTCCAACTACTAACGGTCCAGCGAAAGCTGCCATCATGCCTCCGACACCGATCCAGACGATTAGCGCGACGTTTGTTTCCATAAGCGACCAAGCCATCACCATACATAAGATTAGAATAATGACCGTAGATATTCTGGAAATTAGTAGGACCCTGCGATCCAATTCCTGTTCTGAGAGGTTTTTAGTCAGGCCTGTGAAGGTCCTTCGATATAGGTCATTAGCAATAATTTGAGACGAAGAAACGACAAGACCATCTGCCGTGCTCATTACAGCAGATAAAACACCAACGCCAATTAGTGCTGCGAGCCAGGTCGGGAATAGCTCTATAAATAGCAGGGGTAAAGATTGATTAGGATTTGCCCCATCCAGGTAAAGTGAGTCGCCAAAGTGTGCTCGAGCAAGCAGACCACCCACACCTAGCATCCCAAGAGTGATGCCGAAGAATGCGGCAAGCTTAATGAACTGAAAGCGATCACCCTCGCTTTTAAGAGCCCAGAGTTTATTGCCTAAGTGTGGAAGCAGGCCAAGCGGCATATGTGCAAACGCGATGACGAAAATTGACCACCAGGAATGGTAAAGTGGTGTTTTTGGATTTATCGGCGCCATTAGGTTTTCGTCTTGCTCCTTGAGATTATCTAGCATGCCATTGAATCCACCCTCGATCCCAAAACCAACAGCCGTTAGTATTATCACGACGACTGCCAAGATGAGCATCATTGCACCCTGCGCACCATCGGTCAGGATGTCGGCATGTGCTCCTCCAAGCACAACATAAAACAATAAAACTGCGGTCGTTATTATTAAGGCCCAATCAGCATCTAGACCGAGCATGAGCTGGAACATGACTACACCTGATACCAGTTGCCCCGCTAGGTAAAAAAACAAGACTAAAGATAAAAGCGAAACAAGTATTCTTATTCCTTCGGACTGATAGCGGTCACCAAGATATTCAGGAATAGATCGATTGCCAAAACGATTACCTGAATTGGCGATTAATCGCATCGAGATCAGAATGCCGAAGTAAACGCCTATTGGATAAAGGAAATTACCCCAGTTAGCGGCGAGTCCCCATTCGTAAGAAAGTGCAGGTGTCCCTAAGAAAGTGGCGCCGCTAGCCGTTGATGCGGCGAATGCCAATGCAAGGAAGAAAGGCCCGTAAGCGCCACGCGCTGTTGCAAAATCGTCGGCATGTTTGATTTTGCGTTGCGCGAACAGTCCGATGCCGATCATGAAAGAAATATAAAAGACGAGAAAAATCCAGGACCAGGTGATAAGGCTCATTGCAATTGTCTATCGTTGTTTGTTTAAGTAAGGCTTCGTATGAGGTATTAACGCAAGGATTGGCATGCTAAACAAGTTAGATGACTTCCCCATTCATCAGACTCCAGAACCCATCGCGCATCCTGCGACCAGTGATCGTAATGTTTACGATAGAACCTGGTTTAATGGTTATGCGCCGGACGGCTCCTATTACTTTGGCATTGGCATAGCGACCTACCCCTATCGAAATGTTATGGACTGTGCCTTTTCCGTTGTCCAGCCCGATATGCGTCAGCATTGTTTTTATGGATCCCGTCGAGCTCCTATAGAGAGAATGGAGATGGATGTGGGACCCTTTAAACTGGAGGTTTTAGAACCTATGCGAAGTCATCGTCTTATCCTCGAAGACAATGAGAGCGGCCTTAGTTGTGATCTAACTTTCTCAGCCAGGACGGCATCAATTCAGGAAGCAAGGCAGATTCTTTATTCGGGGACACGTAGAGTTATGGATTCGACGCGTTTCGATCAATTTGGGCGTTGGAGTGGCGTGGTGAATACGCCTGATGGTGAAATCAGAGTTGATCCCTCTGTCTGTCTCGGTACTAAGGATCGGTCATGGGGTGTACGAGGGGTAGGTGAGCCAGAGCCAGCTGGAGCGCCGCGGAGCCCGGCCGGTATCTGTTTCATCTGGGCCCCACTATTTTGGGATGATCACGTTTCCCACGCTATTTTTTTTGATGGCTCGAAGGGAGAGCCATTGGTGCGTGAGGGCCTCGAAGCTCGTCTATATGAATTGGAAGAGGAAATCCCTGGCGTCGAAGATGGCTCAGTGGATCGCAAACTTACCGCCAGACACCGGATCGATTATCACGAGGGTACGCGTCTTGCGAAGGCGGCTGAAATTGATTTGGTGGCATTAGATGACGGAGTTCGCACTATCAAATTAGAACCCAAGCTGAAATTCATGATGAAGGGTTTGGGCTATGGACACCCTGAGTGGCGCCAGGGCGCATGGAAAGGCGAGCTGGCTCTTGGCCACGAATCCTTTGATCCTCGGCAATTAGATCATGAAGCGCCAGAAAACCTTCATACCCAACAAGTAGTAACGGCGACGGATGGAGAACGTCGGGGGGTGGGCGTGCTCGAGCAGATCGTCATAGGTCCATACGAACCCGCTGGCTTTAAAGGGCTGTTCGACGGCTACAAGCCCTAAAAGCTGTTTATATTGTTAAACGATAGTTGCCAGTGCGTCCAATACAGCGTTGGGTTGCTCTACCATCATCGAATGACCACAACGATCAAGCTCTACCAGACGAGCACCGTCAATTGCTGCTGCTGCTGCACGCGCTTTAATAGGTGAAGTCATCTTGTCTTGCTTGCCTGAAATAATCAGCGTTGGCCGGTTGATATTATTTAAATAAACCTCGGCGTCCTCGAAGGCGTTACAGGCATTCAAGTCATTGAACAATACGTTATCGTCTGATCTTTCCAAGAGCCGCTGCCCGCTAATAGTCATGCACCGACCTGGATCAGCATTGCCTCCGGTCAGGGCGAAATCGCTGTGGCTCCAGATATTTGTCATATCAATGGCGTCATGCTCATTGGCCTCTGCCGAAGACAAAAGTTGCTCGGTGACTGGCATAGGTGTGGACGTTCCCAAAAGGGCTAAGCAGCGTGTTAGCTCTGGATATTTCGCTGAAAAGCATATGCTGACCAATGAACCCATACTATGGCCAACCATAGCAGCTTTATCAATATTTAGGACATCCATCGCTGACTTCAACCATTCTGCGAGAGACTCAATTGAGGTGATAGGTTCACCGTCGCTCCGACCGTGCCCGGGCAGATCGAATGCGTAAACGTTGTACCTATGTCGAGCAAAGTATCTTGCGGGAAGGGTCCAAACAGTATGGTCCATCGCGGCCCCGTGAATAAAGACAACGCTTGGTTGATTGCGTGACAGCTCACCGTTCCCGTGACTGAAAAATGTCTTGTTTCCGTTAACTTCTGTATACATCTCTGCTACCTTTGGCTAGCACGTAGCCCACGTCGTAAGTCTGCGGTCAGATCAGCGGGGTCTTCAAGACCAATCGAAAGACGGATCAGGCCCTCGGATATACCGGCTGCCCCCAGTGCATCATTATCCATGCGATGATGAGTTGTACTGGCTGGATGAATGATTAGTGATTTGGCGTCACCGACGTTTGCGAGGTGAGAAAACACCGATAGATTTTCAATTAATTTGATGCCCGCTTCACGCCCACCTTTGATACCAAAACTGAAGACGGCGCCACAGCCTTTAGGAAGAAGTTGTTTGGCGAGATGGTGGTCGGGGTGCTCAGGTAACAGCGGATGATTAACCCACTCGACTTGTTCCTGGCCCATTAGAAATTCGACCACTTTCTCTGTGTTGGCGACGTGTTTATCCATCCGCAAAGATAAGGTTTCCATGCCTTGTAGGATTTGGAAGGCAGTTGTTGGACACATACAGGCACCAAAGTCACGCAGTCCTTCTTTCCTAGCTCGGGTAATGAATGCGGCTGGACCAAACTCTTCGGCGAAATTAAGGTTATGAAACCCAGTATAGGGCTCGGTCAAGGTTGGAAATTTACCTGAAGCCTCCCAGTCGAAGGTGCCACCGTCAACGAGCAAGCCGCCGATGACAACACCATGGCCAGAGAGGAATTTGGTTGCAGAGTGCATGACAATATCCGCCCCTAAGTCTATTGGACGACAGAGATAGGGTGTGGTGAAGGTCGCATCGACCATAAGGGGCAGGCCGGCCGCATGCGCAAGTTCAGCGACTACAGGGACGTTCAGGACTTCAAGGCCAGGATTACCAAGTATCTCTGAAAATATAAGACGCGTGTTGTCTTGGATCGCTGCTTCGAAAGATTTAGGGTCTCTCGGATCTACAAATGTTGTATCGATGCCAAAGCGACGAAGAGTGTAATCTAGTAAATTGTGTGTGCCGCCATAAATGCTCCTAGACGCGACGATGTGTTCACCGGCGCTTACTATGGTACCGACAGCCAGATGCATTGCCGCCTGACCGCTTGCTGTCGAGACGGCGCCGACTCCATTATCGAGTAGAGCGATACGCTCCTCTAAAACTGCATTGGTGGGGTTTGAAAGTCTTGAATAAACGTGCCCTGCACGTTCTATGTTGAAAAGGCCAACAGCGCTATCGGTATCTTTGAAGACGTAAGATGCAGTCTGGTAGATTGGTGTTGCGCGGGCGCCGGTTGTTGGATCGGGCTGTTGGCCGCCGTGTAGACTAATAGTGTCGAAATTTGGAGTAGGCGGTTTTGGCATTTGAAAATTCCGCAAAAGGAGAAGCGTGATGGTACGGCAAAATGAGTGGCAATGCCCGTGCGAATCTGGCCTTGTTTATCTGGCATGTTGCGGCCCGCTGCTCTCTCGCACGACCCATGCAGAGACCGCCGAGGCACTAATGCGTTCGCGCTACACTGCATATGTGAGGAATGACTTGGACTATCTTCAGTCGACCTGGCACCCAGAATATCGCCCTGAAAAGCTTCCAGATATCGATAACCAAAAGTGGCTTGGCCTTAAAATAAGGAGAGTTGAGGGCGGTGATAAAGGCTCGTTGGAGGGGATAGTTGAATTCGTAGCGCGTTTTAAAAGCGGTAGTATGCGGAGCAGGCTTCATGAAATTAGCCGATTCGTGTGGGAATCAGATCGCTGGTATTACACGACGGGCGAGTTCGTCGAATAATTACCAGCCTGTCTCATATTTTGCGCTCATAGTAGGTGGTTCGACCTTTAAGTGCTGAATTTTCCATTCACCGGAGGTCCGCTCGTATTTTTCGTGATAGCGCGCTGCTTGCCAACGTCTCGTGTTGTTTCGGTAGAATTTAAACATGCCGAAGAAATACCAGCGGGCAGATGCATTGTTGCCCTGCACATTAATAATGGGGTTCTGTACCATATGTTGTGAAAAACTGATGGTCTCCTGAAAAGTTTGGAATAACGCTTTGATCTCATTGTGTCCCTCCGCCCTTCCGATGCCCTCTCCTTCCCAGATCCCTCCTTCGGCGAAGATGCTGATAATGTCATTAGGGTTGTGGTTGTTATCACAAATTTCACAATACCGGGCTTTAAGTTGTCTGATGGCCTCGATGGATTCTAGTTTTTCAATTCGGCTCTCAAGTTCCGACATGATGCGCCTCCTTCATGATTGATATGACCGAGATTGTCATTTTCGCCAATCATTAAGGATGATGCTATGGACGTAGCACAATGAGATGAGAATAATGCGCGGCATGAAATTCCAGCTGGTATTACTTGTGTGGCTTCAGGTTGGCCTGCAGATGTCGGCGGCAGAGGGAAGCTTCGATCAGGTGGTTGTCAAGGATGTCTTTGATGGGGTTGAGGTTCACGAGATAAATGTTAGAACTCTGGACCATGATGAGGTCGGCATCACAATTGACGGAATAGTTGATGAACCTGTCTGGCAGGCGATACCGGCCTTTGATCAGATGATCGTCACGACTCCTGATCTGCGTCAGCCCGCCGATTTTCCCACGGCCACTCGCTTTATTGCGACGGAACAGGGCCTTTATGTTAGTAGTGTGATGGATCAACCAAAGGACTTGCTCCAGATGCGCATGTCTCGTCGTGATTGGTTGAGTGAAGGTGATCGCTGGGGCTTTACATTGGACCCTGGCGGACAGGGTACTTTTGCTTACTGGTTTGGCGTTGCGTTGGGTGACTCGATTCAGGATGGGAAGGTTTTACCCGAGCGACGATTTAGCAGTGACTGGGACGGTCCCTGGTACTACAAGTCAGCGGTGACGAAAAGCGGTTGGAGCGTAGAAACATTTTACCCTTGGTCTATTTTCAGTCTGCCTGAGCAAGAAGGACCGCGTCAGATTGGTTTTGCCGTGAACCGCTCAGTTGCATTTAAGGATCAGAGGTTCTATTGGCCAGGACATCCTTATTCATCATCTCAGTTTGTGACAGTGCTGAACACGATGTCGATTGAGGGGGTAAAGCCAAGACCGCTTTTAGCAGCGATTCCATATGTATCGTCAACTGCTGACTCAGCGCGCCATGATCATGAATTACGGGCCGGTGTGGATATCTCATGGAAACCTCTGTCAGAAGCAGCTGTCACCGCCAGTATCTATCCAGATTTCGGTGCGGTTGAAGCTGATGACGTGGTATTGAATCTGAGCGCCCGCGAAACCTTTTTCCCTGAAAAGCGTTTATTTTTCCTTGAGGGAAATGAAGTTTTTGAAACGACACCAAGATCTAGTGCTGGGAATATTCTTAGAGAGCTGACAAACGAGGACTTTGCGGTCACGTCGCGTCGTAGTTTTATGTACGATTATATGACCCCACCTATCTCATTACTAAACACGCGTCGAATTGGGGGTGCTGCTAGACAGGTTCGGATACCCGATGGCTTGACGCCGGCACGTGGTGAAAGTGGGATCCCGACTGAGTTATTCGGTGCATTGAAATTGACTGGTCAGGCCAGAAGTCTTAGCTATGGCGTCTTCGGTGTGGCTGAAGACGAAGTTGAATGGCGAGCCTTCGATGCTAGTGGACAGAAGGCCAAAATCAGGGAGGATGGGCGTAACTTTGGTATCGTCCGACTAAATTACGAGCGTTCAGCAGGTGATCGATTTGCGTTTGGCTATTTAGGCACATTGGTAGACGGTCCAGTCTATCAAGCTCGGGTGCATGGTGTGGATGCCCACTTTGCTAAGCAAAATGGGCTCTGGTCGTCGGACTTGCAACTGATCCGGAGCACAGTAGCAAATGTCTCTGGCACAGGTGCAATGCTGAATTTTGATTATGCTGTTAGTTCTCGATTTCAGCATCACCTTCGTCTGGATTATTTTGACGAAGATGTTGACATCAATGATCTGGGTTTCCTTCAACGTAATGATTTTCGTGGGCTGCAATATATTTTTCGGTACGCTTTGCCAAACTCTGATGGTTTCGTTAGGCGCACCAGGGGCGCGATAAGTATGGAACGTCGAGAGAACATCAGCGCAGGCCAGTTAGTAGATGGTGGTATCTATTGGCGTAATACCATGGAGCTAATTGGTCGCAATACTTTGCGGACAGGTCTTGCCTGGCTCCCGGAACGATTCGAAGATCTGGACTCTCGAGGCAATGGTTCCTACAAAGCAGAAGATCGTGTCTGGTGGCAGACAATGTTGAACACAGACAGCAGTAAGATGTTTAGTTGGACCTTTCTTGTAGGAGGGGTTCAAGAGGACCTTGGGGACTGGACTCAGATATATCGGGTTGGCGTGACTGCTCGGCCTATGAGTCGAATTATCTTTAACGCTGATATCAACTACAGGCGTCGTGATGGTTGGCTGGTTTATCAGGGTGCACGAAATTTTGGCGCCTATAAGGGCATTGAATGGCAGCCGAGTATCCAGCTCGACTGGTTTATCAAGCCGAGACACCAGTTGCGCTTTTCTCTTCAGTGGGTCGGAGTTCGTGCAGATGGTCAGGAGTTTTACGCTGTGCCAGCTCAGGGTGGCGAGTTGTTGCCGGAGGAGCGAGAACGGACTGATTTTGATTTTACTGTCAGTATTCTGACTACCCAGCTTCGCTACCGTTGGGAAATTGCACCACTGACAGATCTTTACGTTGTCTACAATCGTGGCAACAGGCTGCCTTATCGGGCGAAAGACAGTTTTTTAGGTCTTTTTCAGGACGCATTTGATGACCCTTTGGTTAATTCGTTTATCATAAAGTTGAGATATCGTTTCGGTAACTAAAGACTATATGCCTGATTTATCAGCGCTGTTTGATTTAGCTGCTCGAATTGCTCTGTCCTGATACTGAAGACTGCGGGCAATTAAGAAGGCGTCAGAAGAGTTATAGCGCCGAGTTTGCGCTTTTGATTTTGAACTGATTTTGGGGGTTAGGGTACAAACACTGATGAAACGTTTTTTTCTAGAGGCTAGCGATGGGCATCAAGTAGCATGCTATTCTTGGCCGTCGTCCTCACCAAAAGCCGCCATTCAAATCGCCCATGGCATGGGAGAGCATGCTGAACGTTACGATTGGGTAGCTCGCTGCTTAAATGAGAAGGGTTACTCCGTCTATGCCAGCGACCACCGTGGACATGGTGCGACCACGAATGAACATTTGGGTTACATGGGTCCAGATGGCTGGAACCGGACCCTTGCTGACATGTACGAGCTAAACCGTCACTTTCGATCCTTGCACCCTAACCTTGAAATTTGTTTGCTGGGCCATAGCATGGGAGCCCTTCTGGCTCAGCAATACACTACCCGTCACGGCCGGACTATTGATGCTATGGTCCTTTCGGGATCGCCGGGATTCAAGGATCAGCAATTTTCGTTTATTGGCCAATGCCTTTTGAAATTCGAAGTCTGGCGCTTAGAGCCCTGGGAGCAAAGCAAGCTGATGCAGAGAGCCTTGTTTGGTCGTGCTAATTCTGCCTTTGATGAACCCGATTCGACGGGATACGAATGGTTATCTCGTGATCCCTCGTCTGTTGCTAAGTATGTGACAGATGAAAGGTGCGGGTTCGTCCTTGCTGCTGGTTCGTTGATAGATATGTTCGAGGGAATACCGCAAGCACAGTCTCCATGGGCTATTGCAAAGATTCCGGATGTCTTACCAATTTATATTTTCTCTGGCGATGACGACCCTCTGCACGGTGAGCGTCAAGACTTAGATAGAATGATAACGGCATATCAAGATCGCGGAATTTCAAATATAGAGCATCGTTTTTACAGCGATGGCCGGCATGAGATGTTTAATGAAATCAATAAGGAGTCTGTTATGGAAGACCTTATTGAGTGGTTGGAACGTCGATGGCACCCAAACAAAAAAGGTAGAAATCAGACCATATTCAATAGGATAAGAAAGTGAAAAAGGTATGAAGCGAATAGCGGTAATGGGTCTTGGTAACTTCGGCACCGCTCTGGCTCGCAATTGGATCCTTGCGGGTCATGATGTGAGGGGTTGGACCGTTGAGCAGGAAGTTTACGACAGTATCTCTTCAGAGGGAAATAATGAAAAATATCTGAGTGATGTGTCGCTTTCGGGGATGGAAGTTTCTATGGACCCGACTGAGATAATTTCTGGTGCCGAGATTGTTGTGCTGGCGCTACCTTCTGGGGTAGTTCTAAGTGTCGTTGATGATCTCCTGCCGTATCTGACTGACCACCAGATTTTGTTGGATCTGGCCAAGGGCCTTGCTCCGGGTGAAGAGATGATATCTGATGTTATTGAAGCCAAGCTGCAAGCTGCAGGCGTGAAATGTGGTTTGTGTGTCATGATGGGTCCTACTATTGCTCCTGAGCTGGCTCGTGGCGTTTTCACCACAGCGCTGATTACTAGTAAAAAACTCATATTGGCAGAGGAAATTGCAGAGCATCTAACGACGAGTACTCTGAGATTATCTGCCGCAACGGACTCCCTGGGTGCAGAATACTGGGGGGCTTTTAAGAATGTAATCGCTTTGGCGTGTGGTGTTGTTGATGGTTTGAAACACGATGGCCGAGGCGGTGATAACCTAAAAGCTGCGGTTTTCACGTCGGGTTACAGAGAGGCCGTCAAACTATTACCCGAGTTGGGCGCAGATCCTGAAACGGCATTTTCAGCCGCAGGTATCGGGGACCTTTTTGTAACAGCCACTTCGCCTCACGGTCGAAACCGTGAAATGGGCGAACGTCTGGGCCTAGGCCAGACGCTTGCGGCAGCGGAAAAAGATATGGTGATGGTCAGCGAAGGTGTGCGTGCGGCCCGTCTTTTTAGGAAGCTATTCGCTAGTAAAGCAATAGCGGCACCTTTTGTGGATGCGGTTTGCGCATTGCTCGATGAAGGCACCACTATCGAGGAATTTATAGACAAAGTCGTGGCTTAGACGGTAAAACTGACACATGCAAAACTCCGTAAAACCCGAAAAACTTCTCTTTATGATAGCTGCAATTGCTATCGTATTGGGTGCTATGAGGGTTGCCTCTGGTGTCCTTGTGCCTGGTTTGCTGGCGTTATTCATTGCCATTGTCTGTACCGAACCCATGTATTGGTTGACTGAAAAAGGCCTACCGAGGTGGCTTGCTATTTTATTGGTCGTCATTGTTCTGCTTGGAGTGTCATCGACAATTCCCTTAGTAGTCAGCGGTTCAATCGTCCAGTTCAATCAGCAGTTACCGATTTACCAGGAAAGACTAGATGAGCTTATGTTCCAGTCTTCGGGGTGGCTTCAGCAGTTTGGTTATACGGCGGAGAGCTTGCAGACAATCTTCGATCCGTCAGCCCTTTTGGGCTACGTGCAGTTAGTGCTAGGTGCCCTCGGCGGTATCCTGTCGAGCTATCTGCTTATTATGTTATTGGTCATCTTCATCCTCGTTGACGTGCCGAGGTCATTGGCCGCTGGGGCTTCAACATCGGGGCAAATTATTCGAACCGTTCAGCATTACTTTGCTATCAAGACGTTCACTAGCCTGCTTACCGGTGTCATCATTTCGGTCTGGTGCATTTTGATGGATGTCCAGTATCCCTTTCTTTGGGGATTTATTGCCTTTCTACTTAACTTCATCCCCACCATCGGCTCTGTAATCGCCGCTATACCAGCGGTCTTGCTTGCATTGATGTTCAATGGAGCTGTATCAGCACTTGTTGTTATGTTGGGATATGTGATTATTAATTTCGGTATCAGTAATGGTCTTGAGCCTCGAATCATGGGCCAGCAACTGGGCATTCGGTTTGTCTGGATCTTTGTGTCTCTGGTTGCATGGGGTTGGATTTTGGGCCCGGTGGGCATGTTGTTGGCTGTGCCTCTGACGATGACTTTTCGTATTATGTTCGACAATCATGACGATACACGATGGATTGCGAATATCTTAGTGCCTGAAACCCACCGAGCCGAATTGAGCAAAGAGTAAGATTAATTAGCTCGTTGCCAGCTGGTCGCCTGATAATAAAAACAAAATAAGGGGGATGAGAATGGACACCATTAACACGGTAACTGGGACGATCTCGCCGGATGAACTTGGCTTCACATTGATGCATGAGCATGTGATGGTCAGTGCCAGCGGGCTTTATGATCACTATCCGGATCTGCTGGGAGAAGAACGAGAAGCCAAAGCTATAGCGACGTTGAAAGAAGCCAAGGCGAATGGGATAGATACCATTGTTGATGCAACGACTTTCGATCTTGGGAGGAAGCCGGAGTTATTGAGAACGGTATCTTTGGAATCAGGCGTCAACATCATTAATGTCACTGGCTGGTGGCTTGATGTTCCACGTTTTTTAGTTGGAGTGTCCCCGAATCAGATGGCAAGAGAGTTCATACGCGATATTGAAGAGGGGTTTCGCGGTACTGAGATTAAGGCCGGTATACTCAAGTGCGCAGCTGACTTTGAGAACGTAACGCCGCCTCTTGAGGTGATGACGCGTGCTGTCGCAAGAGCTCACCGCGAGACCGGATTACCTATCATGGTGCACTCCTACCCGACAGGTCAGGTGGCGCGTCAACAGATTCAGATATTTCGCGAAGAGGGGGTTGATCTGACTCGGGTAAAAATTGACCACTCTAACGATACAACTGATATTGAATACCTGAAGTGGATTCTTGACCAAGGCTGCTATCTTGGTCTTGATCGATACCCGGGTCGTTTGGTTAGTCCGCAAATGCGCACTGTGACACTAAAGTCCCTGATTGATGAAGGTTTTGGCGACAGGCTGTGCCCGTCTCACGACTGCATTTGCTTAGCGGTCATGAAGGAGAGTGCTGATGGCAGTATGCCGGATATGCACGAATTTGCGCGCGGCAATCATCATGCCTTTTTGTACATAAATCGTGAAGTTATCCCTGACCTCAAAGAAATGGGAGTACCGGATAGCGCTATAGAGGACCTCTTTGTTAATAATCCGCGTCGCTTTTTCGCTGGTCAGTGATGCCAACGAAAGCAGTTTTAGCGATTTTAGCGAGATATCATTCGCGCCGTATTTTAGCGAACGCGTAGTAATTTATTCCAAGCATTTGCAATGACGACATTTGGCAGTCAGAAGGAGATCATTGAGTTACCCAGCGTTACTCGGTCAAAAGCATGGATTTATGGATCGCTCAGTCTGCCAATAGCTATGCTTGGTTACCCTCTTGGAGCTTACATTCCTAGGCTCTATTCTACCGAGATGGGCATTAGCCTGACGATGATTGGGTTGGTTATTACAGCAGCAGCTATATTCGATGCGATTACTGATCCTTTGATGGGGCATTTCAGTGATCGCTGGAGGACTCGATGGGGTCGTCGGCGACCGTGGATGGTTCTTGGGATTCCGCTCTGGTTGTTTGCGGTTTACATGCTACTCAATCCGTCTGTTGGTATCACAGTGGTATATCTCGCTTTTTTCTATGTCTTTATGCGGGGGGCATCAACTATCTTTGGTTTGCCTTACGCAGCTTGGGGTGTCGAACTATCAAGTGATTATCATTCACGGACTATGATCCAGTCCGCACGAGAAAAATACGTGCTTGCTGGCCTCATTTTTTCGGCGGCAATGGTGGCCTTTTCCGAGGAGATATTTGGTCGTACCGAAGCGAGTTATATCCTTTCTAATATCTCGTTGATAGTTGTCATTATGGTTCCCTTCGTCGCTATGTTGGTGCTGTTTAAGGTACCCGAAGTACCAACTTTTAATGCGCCGCCGGTTTCTCTCAGGGCAGGAATAGAGCGTATGCTTAGGAATAAGCTGTTCTTTCGGCTTTTGCTTATCGAATTGCTTATTGCTGGGGGGGAGAACTTTCGGAATACCTTATCATTACTTTTCTTGCAGGACTATATCGGCATGACAGGTATAGGCAGGGCACTGGTCCTTTATTTTGGCGCGGGTTTATTAGCAATACCTTTTTGGGATTTGTTGGCGCGTCGTTTCGGTAAACACTTTTCTCTGGCCTCAGCTATGGTGTTGGTGGGCGCTGTATCATTAGGTGTGCTTACTCAGATGAGTAGTCCCGGTCCGTTTTTCTATTTGTTATTTGGTCTTAAAGGATTCTGTTTCGGCGCATTTGCCTATCTGCCTCGGGCGATGCTGGCAGATGTAGTAGATCTAGATACCTTGCGAACTGGTTCTGCACGACCTGCAAGTTACTTTGCCATACTTGGATTTGTTACGAAATGCGCAGCTTCTTTTGGTGGGCTGTCACTACCGATACTCGCCGCCTTTGGCTATTCTGCTGCCGCTGGAGCAAGCAATGGTCCTGATGAACTGTTCTGGCTTGGTATGCTGTATGGTGCGGTTCCGACAGCGGTGTTTGTTTTGGCCTTTTATTTGTGTTCAACGTGGCCGCTTACGGACAAATTGCATGAGAAAGTTGTTAGGATTGTGGGCAAGCGTTATGCCCGTCAGATAGCTAGGACCGGGGATGGGTTTGAATAATTTGCAGATAGGAAAAGCAAAAATTGGGTCTCTAGTTAATCAGCTCATTCATGCGATTGTGAAAGTGCTGTACTCGCATTTCATCCTCATTGAGATAGACCTGATTGAAACCGCTGGACTGCATACCTCGCTGCACACCGGACAGTAGTTCTACGTCCTGATCGATGGTATCTGTCATTGTTTTCTCACCTTTAATTACTGCGTCGTAGTGAAAAATATCTCGCTTGGGTCGCTGGTAATCATCAGGAAGATAAGCGCTGGTTTTCCTTGTCTGTCTATGCCCCGGTCCGCGTATCTCCTCGGCTGATTCTGCGAGTTTTGGATCAGCGTACATTTCCAGACTGATCTTATCGAATAAGCATTTCGATGCGTCTGTAGGATGCGGCCTTGGCCTTAGCAGCCAGCAATGCTCAGGAGTAAACGACAAAATTGAATTAGGGAAGATATTGTACTGCCATACATCGGAAAGTTGATCGTCATTAAAAGCTGAATAGTCCATACCCCTGGATCGACCAATAGCTCTCTTTTGGAGTTGAATGGCTCGTCTGACTTCTACGACTCTTCCTTGGAAGTCCTCCGGATCAAGGCCCAGCGACCGCAATTGCATAATCTGAATATCTGTTGGCATTTCGGGGATAGGGAATCTTGGGTTGATAGTGCTACCAGGTACCGCAAGTCCTGTGTGACCGTTTGGGAACAGGTGTACAGTATCATTGCAGCAGTCCACCATTCGTTTATGTTGAGGATGCAGAAAATCTACGTGGTACAGTTCACTAAAGTTGTCCACCACGGCTTTCCAATTACAATCCAATTGGACGGTCTGGTCCTCCGTCAGAACCATTTTGTGGAAGCTATAGGGTGTCAGATGCTCAGCCAAGGGCCCCAGGAATTCCAGAAGTGGCTGAGGTGATTCCGCCAGGTTGACAAAAACAAATCCGTTCCAAGTGTCTGTGTGGACTTTGCGCAAAGACAGATCCCTACAGGGTACACCGTTAAGGAATCGCTCTTCATACGGCACGATTTTCAGTTCTCCGTCGATGTCATATGTCCAAGCGTGATAGGCGCAGCGAAAAGCGGAAGCCTTCCCGTGTTCCTCCGTCACCAATAAATTTCCTCGGTGCTGGCAGACGTTGTAGAACCCTTGGATTATATTTTGATTCGTCCTCGTGAGCAGAATTTGTTCGCGCCCTAAGTCAAAGACAAAAAAACAGCCAGGCTGTTGGACATCGCTTTCCAAGCCAGCGAGCAGCCAGGTTTCCTTCCAAACCTTTTGCCACTCCAGCTCCATGTATGTGTTATCAACGTATCTGGACTTGGAGAAATTTTCTATTCGAGTCTGTGCGTTGGTATGGTTGATAATTTCAATTGTCATGGTTTCAGATTAAGCTATCCTTGATTCGGTGTCATTCTCTCGGTTTTATTTCGTAAACGATTTAGCACTGTGATTTTATACCTTGTTGCAGTGATTCAATATGGTTGTAACTGACAGCTTGCTAAAATCTTTCTCGTAAGTTTTATTTGATAATCCGTCTGGGTATCTGGTTGTATACGTTTTGACAGTCGAGCCCTTGGTTTTGGGAAAGTGGGCCTTTTTCCTCTGGCGTTATCTTGCTGGCCGGTGCAAAGGGGGCGGGCGATCTTGTCACGGAGATTTTCGATATTGACCGGTGCCTACACGTGTTGCTCCCTGTAAATACATTATGCTATTCCTTAAGATAGTCGATATTTCAGAGTGGTCAGTATGGCAAAACATTTTACTTTGGCACCTCTATCGGTCAGCTTCGGTGCAATAGTGACTGGATTGGATCTAAGGAGGATGAGCGATGACGCTTTTGAAGAACTCTATGACTCCTGGCTCGAATATGGGTTGTTGATTTTTTCAGGTCAGTTCCTTGATAACGGCGAACAAAGCGTATTTGCAAGGCGCTTTGGTGAACTCGAATTTGATACCACGCCTATTAGTAACGTTACCAAGAATGGGTCAGTTCGTATTGCTGACGAAACAGACAAAGTCATCCAAATATTGAAAGGCAACATGGGTTGGCATTGCGACAGTACCTATATGCCTGTTCAAGCAAAGGGTGCTGTTTTTACCGCGCATGTTCTTCCAAGTCAGGGTGGTGAGACTGGTTGGGCCGATCTATGTGCGGGGTACGATGTGCTAGATCCTGCTAGGCAGAAAGCAATTGAGGGTCTTTCTGCGTACCATTCACTCTATCATTCGCAGGCTAAAGCAGGTTACGAAGTAGATAATTTTGGGGAGGATGAGGGCTACGGTTTTTTTGATCAGGAGCCTCCACTGCGACCTTTGGTCAAAATTCATCCAGAAACTGGTCGAAAGAGCCTTTTGATTGGTCGTCATGCCTATGGAATTCCAGGCATGTCACCATCTGCCTCAGAGGCGCTCTTGCAGGAGCTTCTCGAAATCACTTGTCAGCCGTCCCGTGTGTATTATCACCGTTGGAGCAAGGGAGATGCCGTGGTCTGGGATAACCGTCGTCTTTTGCATCGTGCTTGCCCTTGGGATATGGCAGAGCCACGGATCATGTATCACACGCGACTCGCAGGTAATCAATTGTCGGAGTATGCCGCACCAGGTTAATCGACTTTTCTGCGAACTCAGTCTAGCTGAATCTTACCTATATAGGGCAAATTGCGATTCCGTTGAGCGTAGTCGATACCATAACCGACCACGAATTCATCCGGAATTTCGAAGCCGACCCAAGTCGCCTCGATGTTCACCTCTCGGCGAGAAGGTTTATCAAGTAGCGTTGCTACCTCGAGTCGTTTTGGCCGCCGACTGCCGAGCAAAGTTAGGACATGCGCCATTGTGTGCCCAGTATCGATGATGTCTTCCACCACGAGTACGTCGAGGCCTTCTATCTCGCCGCGAATGTCTTTCATAATTCTTGCCTCACGTGAAGATTCCATGGCGTCGCCATATGAGGAGACTTCTAGGAAGTCGACCTCAACGGGTAGCTCCAGTTCTCGAACAAGATCGGCGATAAAAACGAATGACCCGCGGAGTAAACCGACTACAACAAGCTTATTGGCGTCCGTAAAATGGTCGGAAATGTCTTTTGCGAGCGCTTCAACGCGAGCAGCGATGGACTTGGCGGAGATCATCTCGATGATCTTGTAGGAATTATGGTCGACAATCACAAAATTAACTCGGGAGTGTGTGGAGAGAAGTGTGCCGCACTCACTTGGAAAAGATCAATGACCTCTTTGCCACTAGCTTACGGATCACGGTCTAGATCAATCCGACCATCCGAGTGTTTGCTTGACGTTTAAGTTTGCTATCGGGTAGCCCTGACTTTTCTTTTCGCATCAAAAATTTGAGCGAATAAAAATCGGTATTTCGTCTTTATATGAACGGCTGGATCATATCGTGGCACCTACTTCTTTTATTCGCTTAAAATAAAAAACTAGGCGAGTTGATATTGATATCGGTTGTCAAGCTATCGATGATAAAATTTTTATTGGCCAAGCTAGTTTGCAATCAACTAGGTTCACCTCTTCTGGATTCTCTATAGTTCGATTCTGTCGACGCAGGTGACGAAGTCAAGGCTAAGCTGCTCCAGAAATCAGGTCTGTTTTATTTTTTGGTTGTGATAGTCTCGTTCGAAATATCAAAGAGGAAAACGTTATGCCTGACCTTGAAGCGGATTTGTTCAATCTAGCTATGTCAGAACAAGCTCAGCCACTGATGGATGCTGTGCAAAAACATATCTCGGAGAATGTTGCTCCCATCACAGAGGAATTTTTTTCACTCGATAAGGAGAAGGAAGACCGTTGGTCATGGCACCCGAGACAGCTTGAATTGCTTGAAGGGGCAAAGGATAAGGCTAAAGAGTCCGGTTTGTGGAACTTTTTCCTTCCGGGGTATTCTGAAATAGGCGAGGGGCTGACTAACCTGGATTATGCATATATCGCCACTGAGCTTGGAAAGTGGGCGCTTGCTTCGGAATCACTAAATTGCAGTGCACCCGACACGGGTAATATGGAAGTGCTTGAGAGGGTGGGGACTCCCGAACAGCAGGAAAAATGGCTGAAGCCGCTACTAAATGGGGAAATTAGATCGGCTTACGCAATGACAGAACCTGGCCTGCCTTCCTCTGACGCAAAAAACATATCAACCAGTGCGGTCCTTGATGGGGATGATTGGCTCATTAACGGTGAGAAATTTTATATATCTGGTGCTGGAGACCCTCGATGTAAAATCATGATAACCATGGTGAAAACAGATCCTGATGCGCCGCCCTCTAAACAGCAATCCCAAATTCTTGTCCCTACTGATACGCCGGGGGTAGAGATTTTGGAGGGTATGGAAGTTTTTGGTCATGATCATGCCCCGCGTGGACATATGCATATTAAGTTCAATAATGTGCGAGTTCCGAAGGAGAATATTCTGTTAGGCGAAGGGCGTGGTTTTGAAATCTCCCAAGTGAGGCTAGGTCCAGGAAGGATTCATCATTGCATGAGATCCATAGGCAAGGCGGAAAAGGCGCTGGAGCTAATGGTTAAACGCTCTGCTACGCGAGAGGCATTTGGCAAGCCGATCGCCAAGCTTGGAAAAAATTTGGAGGTGATTTCCCGGGCACGAATAGAGATCAACGCAATGAAACTCGCAGTGCTGCAAGCTGCTAAGGCAATGGACGTACTTGGAAACAAAGAAGCTCGCGTCTACGTTAGTGCGGTGAAAGCCATGGTTCCAGAAAAGGTTTGTCTGATTATTGATCAAGCGATACAGATGCATGGTGCGGCTGGTATCTCTCAATGGACACCCCTTGCATCGATGTACACTGACCTGCGACACCTTCGTTTTGCTGATGGTCCTGACGAGGTGCACCATATGGTTGTAGGGCGTGCAGAGTTGCAGAAATATGACCTTTGGTAAATTTTGCTTCCGATCTCGTGGTGCCCGTTAAATGGGTACCACTTGATCTGTTCTTGTAGAATTTCTCATTGTTCAGCGGTGTCGCTCGGTATAGAAGGATACCGAACGCTCGCTACCCCTCACTGCAGAGTGCAAGGCTAGCCATGACTGCGCTCATAAGGGGCATCCTTAAACGGCCGGCCAAAGTTCAAAAAACAAGATCCAGAACCTCATAGAAATACTCCAGGCTAATCAAGTCTATATGCGAAATAAGAATTTACTGAAGCAATTTGGCGGTGGTTGACATAGGGCTGATAAGTCCTTCACCGTATATAGGGTCTCTTCCCGCCTGTCCAAGGTCAACTGCGATCCTGTTCAACCGAGCTCTAATTTCAGCAATTGTCATTTTGGATTGTGGCCACTGTGACGCGATTAAGCCGGTAAGTTGCGCTGACGCAAAAGATGTTCCGCTTGACTGACGGAAGGTATTGCTGTCAGACGCATGGTAAACGTTAACGCCTGGTAAGGCGTAATCGATATGATCACCTCTGTTAGCTCGGTGGTAAGTTATGCCTCTATCCCCTACTGCGGTTACTGCTAGTGTACATTCGTAGGCGGCAGGATACAGAGGTTTGGCAGCGGGTCCGGCATTTCCAGCCGCCGTGATAATTAGAATGTTTTGGTTGCAAGCCGCTGTTATGGCCTGCCTAAGTACAGCATTATCAGGACCAGCCAGACTCATATTAATCAGTTTAACGTTATTGATAGCTAGCCAGTTTATCGCGCGGACGATCGAAGAAGTGGTGGAAAACTCTCTACCTTGATCGTCAGTTGCGAAGACAACACCATTGAAAAGATGGCTGTCGGGAGAGTGACCTGTAAAATCTGCTGATTGACCAACCAGCAATGATGCGATGGCAGTGCCGTGATTTATTGAGCGGACGCCCTTTTTGGGAGTAAAAGTCTGCTCGTTGATCACGCTGTTCCTAAAAACTGGATGGCTGGTGTCGATTCCCGAGTCGATCATGCCAATTTTCCCCCCGATGCCTGTGTTGATTTGTGCTAGGCCCTCGGATGAGCTTCTGGGTTTCGAACGAATTTTGGTATCGCTAGTTGCCTTAATTTTTGTTGCTGTTCTTCTGGGTGGATTTTGGGGCAGATAAACGTGGTTGAGATCCACTACTATCTGAGGGTCATCGACAATCTGGACAGCAGACGACAGCGCTTTCGGAGAGAAGCTTCTGGGAGCTTGCACGGTCCCGAGCACATAGCCCAGGCCGCTTAGTTTTTCTACATCTTTGACCAGATAACCTTGCTCTTTTAAAGCTGCTAGCGAAAGCTCGTCCGTCATGATAAGCCACTCATCTGCCAAAGCGGCATTTCCAGCGTCGTCCTCCACTGTAGAGAGTTTCGCATGAATATTTGCATGCACTCGGTCTAGCTGAATATCGAACAGACGATCAATTTCTAAAGGCTCGTCCTCTAAGATGCTGGCTTCTCTAATTTTTGCTTTTACGCGTTTGGGTTGAGTGATCTCGGATCTTACTTCGTCAGGGCGAGTCGATTTTGCATTAATGTGTGAACTGATTCGATCGCTGATATTGTTTTCGATTGTGTCGCTGACTCGATTCTCAATAGAAGTCTTGGCTCGAGCCCTAACATTGCTGCTAATACGTTCCTCAACTCGAGTGCTTAATCGCTCTTTAATGCGCTCACGGATGTCCTCGTCGATATCTATGTACTCGAATTCCCGTGCGTCTGCGTTCAGACTGCAGGCGAGGAGGAGTGAGCTCAGCAGATTCGCTGAACGTGCCACTTTCATCCTGCAACGAATTGAAAAATTAACGAACATTATTATTTTTGGACTTGGTTTTTGTTTAGCGCTAGCTGGTTCTGTCTTATGGCGACCCTGTTTATTTCGAGCCGTAATGAGGAAACATTTACTCTTGGAGCACTCGAATAAAATCAATATCGCGTAAGATATAAGATCTTACAGGAAATCTATGCAGTAATGGGAATAGATTTACTAATGAAACGTTGAACATGAGTAAACGGAGATTATTAGCTGACGACGAGCTTCGTCGCCACCTGACTCGCGAAATAACCTCACTGAGGCGTTATGCGATGTCATTGGCCGGATCTATCAACGACGCGGACGACTTGGTTCAAGGGACGGTCGAACGTGTTTTAAAAAGCGGTTTACCGGCTGAGGCTCCAAAAGCTTGGTTGGTGCGCGTTTGTAAGAACCTGTGGATAGACGAGTTGCGCAAGAGAAAGATTAGAAATCACGATGTCTATATAGAAGAGGGAGAAGAAACCACACAGGTTTTAGATTTCGTTGATAATCCCGTCGAATTGGCAGTGGAAGAAGTAGAACGTCATAAGGCGATCGCCGCTGCGCTTGATAGGTTGTCGGAAGATCATCGCATAATACTGTCTATGGTGGTGGTAGAAGGCTTAAGCTACGCCCAAGTCGCTGAATCGCTGGAATTACCAGTCGGAACAGTTATGAGTCGTGTGGCGCGTGCCCGGAGCAACCTGCGTAAGCAACTAGGAGGAGAAATTCCGTGATTTCGAAAGAAGATCTGACATTATTGTCAGCTTATGCAGATGATGAGTTGGGTGGAAAGCGGCGTTCTGAGCTTCAGCAACGCTTGCTGCGTGAGCCTGAAATTCGTAAGGAGCTTGAGGCGATTCGTGCAATTGATGAACACTTACGTAACTATGCCGGTGCCATTGATTCTGCTCCGCTGCCTGAAACTATTCGGAGTCTTGTTAGAGTGTCGCCAGGTTCTTCAGCGTTGAAATTGTTAGCGGCTGCCGCATCGGTCTTCGTTCTGACAATTGGTGCTTACTTGCTAATACTGCAGCCATCGCGAAGTCATTATTCTCAATTGGCGATACTCGAGTCTGGGCAGCGATTAGAATTTGACACAGGCACTTATCTAGAAGTTTTGGCTTCCTTCCGACGCCACGATGGTCACTATTGTCGAGAATTCGTTACGGAGGCCAGACATGAAGTGGCTTGTCTAACCGATGTTGGCTGGCAATCAGTGATCAGCTTGCGACGTCAGGAAATGCCTGATGGTACCTACCGGCCAGCTGGTGCTGATTTAGCGGCGATTGACTTCTATATTGTTGAAAATATGGATGGGAATGTGCTCTCAGCTTCTGAAGAACATAGTCTTATCGCCAATGGTTGGCAATAGTTAAGTACCCCCCCATTGCCCGAGTGATAGCCATCTTTGGCGAAAAGAAATAGCGGAAATCAGAAGATTGAAGCGGTAAATTTGTAGTTATTCTGAGGCTTAGTGGCTTCCTCTGCAAAAGATAAACGATATTAAGAGATTTGCGGCCCTTCAACAGTTAAGGACAGCATATCTAGTGCAGTGAGCTGACAACGAAGCGACTCTAGAAAAAAGCAGCTGCTTGTTCTCGATGCCATATTGAGTCGCCGTATAGTTGCTTGGAATGCAATTGGCGCTTGTGATAGATCTGAACGTCGTGTTCCCAAGTAAATCCAATTCCGCCGTGTAGCTGGGTTGCGCGGTTAGAACAAAATTCAGCGGTATCAGCCGCGCTTGACTTGGCGAGGTGGGCCGCTAGCATAGCGCGCGATGGTTCATTGTCATATGCGCAAGCAGCGCTGTAGACCAGCGAGCGTGTTTCGTCTGTTGCGATCATCATGTTGACAATAGGATGTTTAACGGCCTGAAAAAAACCGATAGGTCGATCGAACTGTGTTCTTACGGTAGCGTATTCTGCGGTCGCCTGCAGCAGCCATTCGCAGCCACCCGCGATATCGGCAGCGATGAGGGTCAAGATGGCGGGCATGGCTGCAGAGAGGGCTTCCGCGCCATCTTCGGTAATACATTCGGCTGAAACTTGATCGAATGTAACGCGACCTTGGTCGCGTGTCAGGTCGACGATTTTGTCGAAATCTAAAGAGATACCCTTGGAAGCGATATCTACTGCATACAAACGTGTTTGGCCTGACTCATGAGCGGCTACGATAAGGAAATCGACTTTTTGCAGGTCCTGCACAAAGCTCGCCGTCCCTGATAGCTTGCCTGCCTCTGCGACAATGGTTGTTGAGTCAGGCAGATGAGAACCGTCGGCCGGCTGAATGGCTAGACCAGCGGCCTGGCCCTCCACAATTCTATTAAGCCACTTGTTAGCGCTGGGGTTGTCAGCGTTTCTGAGAACATAGGTGGATTGCAGCGTGGATGTCAGTGGCGTTGGCATTGCTGATCTGCCGATCTCCTCCGCTATCGTAACGGCAGTAACTAGACTCATGCCCACACCGCCTGCTGCTTCGGGTACAGCCAGCGCCGACCAGCCAAGATCAACCATTTCTTGCCAGATGGCAGGATCAAAAAAACCGGCTCTCTCTTTGCCATGGTAGGGGTCCTCGGAACCGGCTGTGGCTTCTCGTAGTGCCTTCAGCGGTTGCTTATCTTCGCAGAAGCGCCGCGCCGCTTCCTGCAACATGATTTGTTCCTCACCAAAACCGAAGTCTTTAGGTTGTGCCATGTGACCTTTCCTTATTTAGTCTTAGGCATGCCGAGTACACGCTCGCCTAGTATATTGCGTTGTACTTCGCTGCTGCCGCCAGAAATTGTTCCGGTATAAGTGTTCATGTAACCAAGGGCCCAGCGGCCATTGCCCTCTGCATTGGCGTCCCCAATGTACAAGCTAGCAGCAGGTCCTAAAATTGTCATTGCAAGTTGATGTAGCTCTTGGCCGATTTCGCTACCATTTAGCTTGCCCTGCAATGGGATTCGCATTGAGCCTCCATTGATTGCATTGACTCTAGCGCGACGAGCGCTCTGGGCTAATGCCTCGGTGCGCTCGTAGACCTTCATTAAGCGGTCCCGGATAGTTGAGTCTTCCCATAGGGTTCGACCATTGCGGTTAGTCCTCTTTGCGGTATCAATTAGTTGCTCTATCGCCGCAAAAGGGGATTCAGCAGATGCGATCGCACCGACGCCCTGGGCCGCGCCGCGCTCAACAGTTAAGGTCGACATTGCTACCTTCCAGCCAGCGCCCACCGAATCAACTCGGAGGTTATCAGGTATGACTACGTTTTCGAGGAATACCTCATTGAATCCTGATTCGCCTGTCATTTTATGTATAGGTTTTACAGTCACCCCAGCATGGTCCATCGGACAGAGGAAATAGGTAATGCCGTTGTATTTGTCCTGTTTGTCCGTCCGAGCAAGCAATAGCATCCAGCCGGCGAAGTGTCCTAGGCTAGTCCAGACCTTGCTTCCGTTGACAATCCAGTTATCGCCATCTTTTACAGCGCTAGTTTGCAGTGAAGCGAGGTCTGAACCTGCACCAGGCTCGCTAAATCCCTGGCACCAGATATCCTCTGCCGAAAAAATGGGTGGGAGGAGCTTCTGCTTCTGTTCCTCTGTCCCGTGGATCAGTAGGGTAGGAGCTGCCATACCTAAACCAATCCAGTTTATGAAGTAAGGCACGCCAGCCTTTCTTACTTCAGTGCTGGCAATAATTTGAAAGCCATCATGGCCATGACCACCGTATTTTTTGTCAACGTCGGTCGCGATGAGTCCCGCGTCATAGCAACGGGCTTGCCAATCAACGAGATAGGCTCGGTGATCCTCAGTCATCACTTCGTAGGCGGCCTGAGGTAGTGGGAATTCGGTGGGTGGTGGTCGGTTTTCTTCCAGCCACGCGCGGCAATATTCGCGGAATTCTGATTGATCTTTGGAGTCTTTAGCAGTCGACATTAGTTGCCTCAGGAAAATCGGAAGTGGCATAAAAGCACACCGTTTCCTTTGCCTCAACAGCTAACTTGGACTTTTGTTCACGAAAAAGTCTAGACGGTACGGCATAAGAATTGAAATTTGTATCGAATTGGCGAGCTAGAAACCAACCCTTAAATATTAGGGCAGACCTGTTTGTTATATTTTAGCTATATATCGATTCTTATTTTGCGTAACGTCGGACTATCTGCTTACCAAGCGCCATCATGTGCACTTGGTCAGGTCCATCGGCTTGACGGCACCAACGTGCATAATTAAATGCCTCGGCCATGGGGTAATCAGCGGTTAGCCCACCTGCTCCGTGAATCTGCATACATCTATCGATGACCGTCTGCGCCATTAAGGGAACGGTGATTTTTGACGCCGCGATTAAATCGCGTGCATCTTTAGCGCCGACTTCATCGATTTTTCGGGCGGTTTTTAGTGTGAGTAACCGGCTTTGTTCAATTTCATTGAACGATCTCGCGATGTCTTCTAGCACTGATTGGTGATCCGCCAACTTGCGGCCGAAAGTTTCCCGTTCAGTTGATCGACGGCAAGCGAACTCAAGGGCACGCTGAGCACTGCCAATCAGGCGCATGCAGTGATGGATACGTCTGGGTCCCAGACGACCCTGAGCGATCTCAAAACCCCGGCCTTCCCCTAATAGAATGTTCTCTTTGGGTACTCTGACATTGTCAAAAAGGACTTCAGCATGCCCTAGGGGGGCATCGTCGTAGCCGAGTGTGGTTAGTGGTCTGACGACGGTGACACCCGGCGTGTGTTTGGGGACCAGTATTTGGCTCTGTTGTTGATGGCGATTGCTGTTGCTGGGATCCGATTTCCCCATAACAATGAAAATCTTGGTTCTCTCATATGGTGCATTAGTTATAAACCACTTGCGTCCATTGATAACATAATCTTCACCATCCCTGACGATAGAAGTCCGAACGTTTGTAGCATCGCTGGAGGCGACATCAGGTTCCGTCATGCAATAGGAAGAGCGGATCTCTCCCTCAAGGAGCGGGTTTAGCCAGGTTTCCTGTTGTGCCTCGGTCCCATATTTAAGGAAGACCTCCATATTCCCGGTATCCGGCGCATTGCAATTAAAGACCTCGGGGCTCCAGAGCACCCGGCCCATTATTTCTGCCAATGGGCAGTAGTCCTCGTTGGAAAGGCCGCCTTGATTTTTTGGCAGCCAAAGGTTCCAGAGACCCACGGACTTCGCTTTCGCTTTGAGCTCTTCCATCAACGGAACAGTCGAAAAGCGGTCCTCAAGTGAATTTAACTGCTCTTGATAGAGTTCCTCGTTAGGGTAGATGTGCTTATCCATGAAAGCTTTTAGCTGTTCGGCTAGCTGATCCGCCGAGGGGAAATCATTCTTAGTCATCATTTAGGTTGCTGCGCGAGATGGGCGAATAGTTTACTCAAAGCTAAACGAGCAGTCGAAGTCATCAAGACTATTGATTTGTGGAGATTAACCTTTCTCAACCAGTGCGCCCGCACCTGCTTGGTAACGCTCTAGTGCATTCATGATGTCGATCAGGCAATTATCTCGTAGGTCTTCCAGTTCTGTGACCGATCGTCCGTCCGCCTGTTTCTCCGTACCGTCAACCATACGGCTAATCAGCTGATCGGTTAGTTCAGGTGCTTCAAGATGCGTCCAGGGTAATTTGAGCGCCGGTCCGAATTGTTCCAGCATGTGCTGCATGCCGCCCTTGCCGCCCGCAAGATGGAACGTCAGGCAAGTTCCCATCACTGCCCAACGCAGACCTGGGCCATAGATGATTGCATCATCGAGCTCCTCGGTTGTCGCAATGCCGTCGTTTACCAAATGTAAAATTTCGCGCCATAAGGCTTCTTGTAGTCGATCGGACAGGTAGCCCTCTATCTCTTTTCGAACTATCAGGGGATGCATATTCAGTGCCCGATAAAATTCCTTGGCACGATTTACTGTCTCTGCTGAAGTATGTTTTCCGGGAACGATCTCAACTAGTGGCAGCAAGTATACCGGGTTGAAAGGGTGCCCGATCAGCATTCGTTCAGGGTGATCATGAACGGTCTGGATGTCAGACGGCAGGAGCCCAGACGAGCTGGATGCTATTATGGTGGAACTTTCGCAAGCCTGGTTTAGCTGGGTGTGAACGTTCTGTTTGGTTTTCAGGTTTTCAGGAACTGACTCCTGAACCAACCCGGTGTCGGCACAGGCAGAGGCTAACGTGGACACGCATTCAAGATTGTCTGGCGACGCAGCATCGTTGAGTCCGTAACGCTTCAGCACCGGCCAGAGTCGGGCGATTTCTCGGTGTAATTTCTCAGCAAAGCCGCTCGCCGGGTCCCAGGCTTTGACCTTATGACCTCTTGCGAGGAATCGAGCTATCCATCCAGTCCCGATAACGCCTGTGCCAATGACTCCGATAACTGACATTCGGTACCCCTGACTATTGATTTTGCGGAAGTTTACTGAATTCATTGATGGGTTAAAGCGTCGACTGATATTTTAGTCGGGTACTTAGCAGGTAGATATCATTGAGCAATACTCTTATGTTGGGAGTTTTCGACAGATGTAAGCTAAGTTATGTTTGTATATTTTGTAGTTTCTACTGCAGTTCCGATGCCTCTAAATAATGGGCTGCAAACGGTTCGGATGCGTACGTACTTTTTCGACGTGCGTCTGCAGATGAACCCGGTTTAATTGAGCATTAAAATATCCAAGATAGGTCAGGATAGCCGGATGTAATGAACTATGAGCGTTTAAAAATTGCTGAGGCTAACTTTCTGCAGGCCTATCCAGGAGGGTTTGCGGATCCGGCACTCGAGCCTACGCTAAAGAAACATCGTATGTCGAAAATGGTGGAATTTGCTTCAGAACTTTTCGACCCTGGCTCCTTTTATCAGCCCAATGACTTCCTCGAACGACTTGTTAAGCTTGTTTCGCGCTCGTCTATGGTTTCTATTTTCGAGAAACCAAAATTTCGTGACGCTGTAAATGATTTGAATTCTTCTGAGCGAGAAGCTCTAACCGCGGCTCTAAATCATCTCTATCACGGGCCTCAAGAAGAAGGCTTATGTGAAGTTGTAGATATATTGGCGCGGCAGAAAATCGCAAAGTGGAGCGTCATCACGATCGGATTAGTTTATTTCAAGCCCCAGGAAGAAGTTTTTGTGAAACCCACGACCGCTAAAGCCATAGTCAATAAGCTCGAGTTGGAGATAGATTACAAACCTAGACCCGATTGGGCGTTCTACAGCGGCTATAGGGAAGCTATCATGGACATAAAAGGAAGGGTTGATCCCTCGTTGTCGTCAAATAATGCGGCTTTGACAGGCTTCCTTATGATGACGCTTTGAATTAGAGAATGTCCTACCGATGAACGATGGGCTCTTAAAGAGTCGCACGTTAGCCTGTTTGGTTTAATGAGACTTTCTATTTTGATCTTGGCGCGGTTTACTCTTCTTTTTGTTAATTAAGGCTGAGGAATGCAAACAGGTATCGTTTTACCACATCACGAAATTGGAACCGACACTGGGGCTATACGTGCTTTTGTTACGGGTGCTGAGGAACTCGGTGCTGCCCACATTATGATCTACGATCATGTTGTTGGGGCTGATAGGAACCGCCCGGGGGGGTTTGAGGGGCCGTATGACAAAGACGTGCAGTTCCATGAGCCTTTTACCTTTTTTTCCTACATAGCGGCGCTAACTAATAAGGTTGAATTGGTTACTGGTATTGTCATCCTGCCTCAACGTCAAACGGCCTTGGTGGCCAAGCAGGCTGCTGAGCTGGCGATTTTGTCCGAGAATCGTTTGCGTCTTGGTATTGGTACTGGCTGGAATGCCGTGGAATATGAGGTGCTAAACGAGGATTTCACTAATCGAGGTCGTCGTCAGGAAGAGCAGGTAGAACTTCTCAGGCGTTTCTGGCAGGAAGACTGCTTTTCTTATGAAGGCAAATATCATCAGTTTACACTTGCTGGCATCAATCCTCGGCCAAGTCAGTCTGTCCCGATCTGGTTCGGCGGAGGAGCACCGGCGCTGCTAGATCGTTGCGCACGTCTTGGGGATGGCTGGATGCCAGTTACAGGTCCCGGGAAAAGAGCGGCGGCGGCTATTGAGAGTATTCGTGCAACGCGCGAATCAGCCGGTCTCAGTTGGGAGACTTTTGGTATTCATGCGCAGGTCCAGGCGGGCAATGCGACAGCGGAAGACTGGCAGAAAAGTTGTTCCGAGTGGCAGGAACTCGGAGCTACTGATTTGTCTCTTGCCACGCACAATGCAGGCTTTTCCTCCGTCGATGATCACCTGAAGGCCTTTCAGGAGTGGCTTGAGGTTGTTAAAACCGGTTTATGAATCGATTCGATCGCTTGATACGAAGACTTAGCATGGCCGAGAAAAGACCAGGAGTATTTTTAGGCGGAGCAGGTGAAGGTGGTGTAGGCGGAGAAGCGAGGTTGTATGGCGGGCTTGTCGCTGCGCAAGCTACAATGGCAGCGCAACATACCGTCGATGATTTCCCGTTGCATTCCTTGCACGCCTACTTTCTTGGGCCAGGTCGCGCCGAACTTGATATCACTTATCATGTAACGACCATAAAAAATGGGCGAAATTTTCACGCGCGAAGGGTCGAAGCATGGCAGGGGGAAGAATGTATTTTTCAATTGATCTCAAGTTTCCAGCGAAACGAGAAAGGAGTCGAGCACCAGCCTGAGATGCCGGGTTGCGAACCGCCGGAGCGGCTGCCCAATCGGGACGAGCTTAAAGGCAGGCGACATTGGGAGGATATGCCTGTTGATGTGCGAATGGTTACGGATATAACGGCTGGTCAGGCGCGGCCAGCAGAACAGAAGGTATGGTTGCGAGCAAACGGCAACATACCTGATGATCCTAAATTGCATATTGCTCTCGTAGTGTATGCAAGTGACCGAGGATTACTCGACACGGCTTTTCGACCCCATGCTGACCAGGGTGAATTGATTGGTGCCAGTTTAGACCATGCAATGTGGTTTCATGAGCAACCGAATTTTAATGATTGGTTGCTTTATGAGACTGAAGGGCCTGTCGCGAAGAATGCCCGTGGCCTGGCAACGGGTAGAATCTTTGATAAGCAAGGTAATTGTTTAATCAGCGTTGCTCAAGAAGGTTTGCTGCGAGTTCGATAATTTGCCACGGAGTTGTCGTAGTGGTTATCCTTATTTTTAAATTATCGCGAGTGAGCGAAGATGGCTGAAAATACGATTGTGCAAAAACCCGGTGAAGCAAGGGCGCCTGGTCCAAGCTATCAAGAGGCTATTCAACGGGATGCATCGCAAGCGCCAGCGCCGTTTTTGGAATATTCCTATGAATTTGTTGGGGACGAAGATATTCCTTATACAAATTACACGTCTCGAGATTACGCTGTAGCTGAGTTCGAGAAAATGTGGCCCAAGGTCTGGCAGATGGCTTGTCGTGAAGAACACATACCAGAATCGGGCGATTATCACGTGTACGATATCGGTCAGTTTTCGGCGATCGTCACGCGAACCAGCTCGGGCGTCATCAAGGGCTATGTGAATGCTTGCATGCATCGTGGGACGGCGTTGAAACCAAACGGGAGCTTCGGTTTTTGTGAAACATTCAAATGCCCATTCCATGGCTGGGAATATTCACTAGATGGAAGGTTGATTGATTTACCCGAGTCATGGGATTTCCCGCATGCTTCTTCTGATAGCCATAGTTTGAACGAAGTGCAGGTTGACACTTGGGGTGGTTTCGTTTTTATCAATTTCGATCCAGAAGCAGCTCCCTTAGCAGAGTATCTAGGCGTGTTGCCTAAACACTTCGAAGACTTCGGCATTGAAAATCGCTACACGGAGACCCATCTCTGCAAACGTTTACCGGTCAATTGGAAGGCAGCTCAAGAAGCCTTTATGGAAGCCTATCATGTAAAGGAAACCCATGCGGGCGGCCGCGAATATTCGGAGCCGATTACAACCTATGATATTTTCCCGGACAATGTGAACCGGTTTATCCATACCGTGGGTTCTGCAAATCCTAGGATGCCCTCACAGCCGACAGAACAGGAACTGCTTACGGAGCTCTGGGGGCGTCGAGTGCCTGGCGACGAAGAGATCCCCGAAGTGCCTGAAGGGTATACGGCGCGGGACGTTTATGCCCGAATTGTTCAGAAAAAGCTGGGTGAAGAGTACGAGCAGGATTTTTCGGGATACTCGACTGCTCAGACTCTTGATTCCATTGAATATTTTGTTTTCCCAAATTTCTTTATCTTTCCTGGACTTTCATTGCCGATGGCCTATCGGTTCCGGCCGGATCCTGAAGATCCGGATTACTCTTTCTTTGATTTGTACTTCCTCAGGCCTTCACATCCGGAAAAAGCGCCTCCGCCCCCTCCCGATCCCTTGATCCTAGATGTTGACGATAGTTATACCCAGGCCGAAGGGCTTGGTTTCCTTGGTGCAGTTTATGATCAGGATACTTCTAACATGGCGGCGCAAACTAGAGGTTTCAAAGCGTGTGCTCGCGGGTCTCAGACTCTAGGGAACTATCAAGAGTGCCGCATCCGTCATCTGCATAAAAGGGTCAATGACTACGTGCAAAGCTGACTGCCTGATACGACCGGTGTAAAGATCGGTCGTGAAGTCAGTATAGTGGGGTGCGCTTGGCTCTCAGCTAATTAGGGGGGCTAAAAGGAACAGCACGAATATCGATAAGGCGACGACGGCGGTAGTATGCAACTTGGTTTTGTGGACTGTCATGCGCGAATTAGATCACCTGCGCAAAGGCCTGTGAAAGAATAAATACCTCTAGTTACATAGCTGAATGATATAACGTGTTAGATGGTGAAATAGACGGCAGCCAAAGTTGCTGGAGCGGCGATGGACCATAATATGATTCCCTGGACTACAGTCGCGCCTCGTAATTGCCTTACGGTGGAACGAGTAATATCTGTACCTATACAGTAAAGCGCGAAGACCAGGAGTGCTTTGCTCATGCTATCGGCGCCGCTAACTAGCCATTCAGGAAGTGCGATGAAACTGCCAGTAGTGGCGCTAAGGACAAATAGCAGAACAAAAACCGGTACTTTTACTCGAGAATCCTGATTAGCCATTATGCTCGCCACAACAAGTAAGGGAATCAGCCAAAGTGTCCGGCCTAGTTTCAGTGTTGTTGCGACGGCTCCAGACTCCTCCCCATACAGGAACGCTGTTGCGACCACACTAGCTGTATCGTGAATAGACAACGCACACCAGACACCAAACTGCTCTTGAGTTAACTCGAACAAATGGCCGATATAGGGATAAGCAAAAAGTGCTATGGCATTTAGCAGAAATACCAAGGTGAGTGCGACTGCAGTCTGATCGGGTCTAGCCTGAATTATCGGCGATAGGCTAGCGATGGTTGTACCTCCGCAGATAGCTGTGCCGCCGCTGATTAAATGATTCGACACATCGTCATTCCGCAAGAAACGGCCGATCGCAAATCCTATGATTAAGGTAGCTAACACGTAGACAGTAACCATGAGACTGTAGTCGGCACTTATCCGAATAAGCATAGCGGCATTTAGTTTTAAGCCCAGAAGAATAATCGCTGTCTGAAGAGCGTATTTGCCTAATTTTGAGGAATTTGGGACGACCTGAGTATTGGCCATTAACGACAGCGCGGAGCCTACTAAAAGGGCTATGGCTGGGTTGCCAATAAAAATAAGCAAAGGTAACGCGACAGCGGTAATAATGATTTTTACTGTTGCTGACAGCCCGCCTTGCACGTTAGACATTTTTTCGTCGCTGAGTAGATCCTTTTGCCAATCTTAGCAGCTGATTGTGATTTCGAGTCAAAATTCAAAGTGGCTCTCCTTTGACGAGCAAGAGCCCCCTAGAAAATGCTGGTTGAGAAAAAAGGTCCATCAAAGTAGCCTTTCTGGTCTCAAATGGGAGAGATTATATGAACGCGACACAAGGTATTGAAATGGTTCGCGAGGAACTGGAAAGCCATTGGCTGCCGTTCACGGATAACAAGTCTTTTAAAGATGATCCCCGTTTGTTTGTGAAGGGAGATGGGGTTTATCTTTGGAACCAGCACGGAGATAGATTGCTCGATGGTTGCTCAGGCTTGTTCACGAGTGCCGCAGGGCATTGCCGCCCTGAGATAACAGAAGCAGTAGCCAAACAACTCCAGGAACTTGATTACACGCCCTCATTTCTTCGAAGTCATCCACGTAGTTTTGAGTTGGCAAATAAACTTACCGCGATCTTACCTGAGCCCATCACCAAGGTTTTTTTCTGCAACTCTGGCTCTGAGTCGGTGGACACGGCAATCAAAATGGCCCTGCAATATCATGCTTGCCGTGGTGAAGGCCATCGAAATATTTTTGTCTCTCGTCATCGTGCCTACCATGGCGTCAATATTGGCGGTACCTCTCTGTCTGGTCTCATCAAAAATCGTCAGGGGTTTAATGGAACCATGCCAGGTGTTTTTCACATGCGTGCGACCTGGGACCCTGATCAGATATTCTCTAAAGGCCAGCCCCTGAATCGTGGTCCGGAATTAGCAGACGATCTACTGACAGCGATCCAGACCTACGGTGGCAATAATATCGCTGCCTGTTTTATTGAGCCGATAGCTGGCTCAACAGGTTGCCTTGTGCCGCCGGTCGGTTATTTAGAGCGCCTTCGGGAGATTTGTGATGAGAACGGAATTTTGTTGGTTTTAGATGAAGTGATTACTGGGTTTGGCCGGACCGGTGGTGCTTTTTCTGCTGATACCCTTGGTGTCACTGGCGATATCATGACGATGGCTAAGGCACTTACCAATGGTGCACAGCCTATGGGGGCAGTGGGTGTTAAGGAAGAGATTTATCAAACTATCGTTGAAGCGCATCCGAGAGACGTTGTTGAACTTGCGCACGGTTACACTTATTCGGCTCACCCGGCGGCTTGTGCTGCAGGGATAGCGACCTTGGAGATATACGAGAAGGAAAACCTTTTCCAGCGTGCAGCAGATTTGTCGGAGTACTTCCTAGATGCAATTTTTTCTCTGCAGAACCTTGGGGCGGTAACGGATATTCGCGGCTACGGTATGTTAGCTGGGATAGATATTGCAACAGAAGATTTCCCGGGCAAGAAGGGTAACCTCTTGCAGAAGCGCCTTTTTGATGCGGGACTGCATATTAAAACAACAGGTGATGCCGCGTTGATCTCGCCGCCACTGGTTGTTGAAAAAGAACAGATTGACGATATGTGTGAGATTCTGAAGCAGGAATTGAGTCGCCTTTGACGGGGAATCACCATGTTTGAAGAAGAAAGAGTTCATCGTGGTCTCAAAGGCGTTTATTTTGACCGTTCTCCGGCGACCTATATTGATGGGCAGTTGGGCGAACTCCGTTACTATGGCTATTCGATCCATGAGCTGGCTGAAAACTCCACTTTCGAAGAGACAGCGTATCTACTACTCCACGGAGAGTTACCAACTTTAAATCAACTTGAAACCTTCGCTATCGCCTTAAAAGCTGCTCGCATCCTGCCGAATGCGGTCGTTGATATTATCGATCGTATTAAGCATGCACACCCTATGGATGTCCTGCGTACCGCGGTCTCGTCTTTGGCTGCTTTTGATGATGAAACATCCGACTGTTCCGCGGAGGCTGTTCTTAGGAAGGGTATAAGGTTGACGTCTCAGGTGCCCATGATTGTCGCTGCACACCACAGGCTTAGAAATGGCTTGGACGTGATTATGGGCGATGAGTCTCTTTCTCACGCTGCCAATTTTCTTCACATGATCCAGGGCGAATATCCCAGTGAAGAAGCATCTAGATTAATGGATCTTGATTTTATTCTACATGCGGAACATGGTTCAAACGCTTCATCTTTCACTGCTCGGGTGGTGACGGGCACCGATGCTGACCTGCATGCGGCAATTACGGCTGCGATAGGAGCCCTCTCAGGACCTGCACACGGTGGAGCGGCAGAAAACGTTATGACAATGGCGAGAGAAATCGGGGATCCGGAGAGGGCGAAAGAGTACGTAAAAACCAAGCGCGGAAAACGCGAAGCGATTATGGGTTTTGGGCATCGTGTCTATCGTGCTGAAGATCCTAGGGCAAGGCATCTTAGGTCAGGTGTTGAACGTCTTTCTATAGAGAAAGGTGAGCCTCATTGGAACCAGATTCTAGACGCGTTAGTAGATGCGATGCGACCTTATTCCCGGCACGGCGTCAATGTTAACGTTGATTTCTACTCAGGAGTGATTTATCACCTGCATGGTATACCTCAAGATCTGTTTGTCCCAATCTTTGCGGTCGGTCGAGTACCGGGTTGGACACTACAGGTGCTTCAGCAACAGGAAAGCAACATCCTGATCCGACCGCTTTTGAAATACAACGGACCCGATCAAAAAGCCTACATTCCTATCGATGAGCGTTAAGTGTCTCTGTCTAATTTGCTGAATGAAAAAGTTCGCAACAAAGGTTTGCGTGTTGTTCTTCCTGAAGGCGAGGACTCCAGGGTTATCGAAGCTGCCGGAAGGCTCGCAACCAGCTATGGTTTAGAAGTTCTTTTGCTCGGTGATGGCTCGGCGCCCGATGGTTGCGAGATGGTCAACCCAGTAGACAGTGAATTCCTTAATGAGCTAGCAGATCAGTATGCTGACCTTCGTTCTGCGAAACCAAATATTGCTGTCCGGGCGGTGCGGAAGTCCTTGTATTTTGCAGCAATGCTTGTTCGGAGCGGGCGTGCGGATCTGATGGTAGCTGGTGCTGTACACCCGACGCGACGAATTATAGAAGCCGCGCAACTTTGTATCGGCTTGGCTCCAGGTGTCAAAGTGCCATCCAGTTTTTTTGTGATGGAGTTCGAGCATCGTCCGACGCTTATCTTTGCCGATTGTGCAGTCAATATAGATCCTTCAGCCGAAGAAATGGCAGACATTGCTATTGCCACAGCGACCAATGCAGAAGCTCTTCTAGGCGTCAGTTCAAGGGTCGCTCTGTTGTCCCTGTCGACCAAAGGCAGTGCGAGTCATCCGCGAGTCACCAAGGTGCAGAGGGCACTAGAAGAGATTCGAGCTAAAGCACCCGAGTTGAGGGTCGATGGAGAGTTTCAGGCAGACAGCGCTCTCGCACACGATATTGCCTTAGCCAAAGGTCTGGATAATAGTGAAGTCGCCGGTCGGGCAAATGTCCTCATATTTCCCGATCTTGATTCCGGAAATATTGGCTACAAGCTGGTGCAGCACCTAGCAGGAGCCAAGGCTACTGGACCTATTTTGCAGGGTTTTGCACGACCGGTTGCCGACTTGTCACGAGGTGCCAGTGTCGATGATATAATATCAACGAGCCTCGTAGCGTTGGCTATGGATGTGACCTAACTTTTTATTACCGCATAGAGTTCTACGGCAACATGTCGGCTAAGTCGATACCCGCAACAACTTCAGGCGCCTTCATCGCGTCACGACGAAATGGTTCGCCGAGTTCCTGGTTGAGTAGGACCTCAATGAATGTGGTGACACCGTCTTCTTGAGCCAGACACGAATCTACTATGGCAGTTTTGAGCTCTTCTTGGGTCTTTACAACGATGCCCTCGACACCACATGCTCTTGCGATACCTGCATAGCTGACATTTCGGTTTAGCTCCGTGCCAACAAAGTTATTATCGTACCAAAGGGTCGTATTGCGTTTTTCTGCGCCCCATTGATAGTTTCGAAATACCACCATTGTGATTGCCGGCCAGTCATCCCGCCCGACAGCAGTCATTTCGTTCATGCAGATACCGAATGCACCATCACCCGAGAATCCAACGACGGGAACCTCGGGGCAGGCTATCTTGGCCCCGATAATTGACGGCAAACCATAACCGCAGGGTCCGAAAAGGCCAGGTGCTAAGTATTTGCGACCCTCTTCAAAAGTCGGGTAGGCATTACCAATGGCACAGTTATTGCCGATATCGGAAGAAATAATGGCGTCCTCCGGTAAACTCGATTGAAGAGCACGCCAGGCTTGTCTCGGAGACATTAATTCGGGATCTCGTTGGCGTGCATCCTCGTTCCAGGACGTTCCGGGGTCATCGTCTTCGTGATCCATGCCTGCTAGAGTCTGTCGCCAGTTAGAATTGGCTTCATGAATTGCTCGTTTTCGGTTGTCTCTACCTGTGTCGCCAGCAGTCGCGGGCAGTAGATCTAGGATTCGTGATGCTACTTGAGCCGCATCACCGCAAATGCCCACAGTCACTCGCTTTGTAAGTCCTATGCGATCAGGGTTTATGTCTACTTGAATTATTTTTGCATTTTGTGGCCAGTAATCGATACCGTAACCCGGCAGTGTAGAAAACGGATTAAGTCTAGTCCCTAAAGCTAGAACAACATCAGCCTGTGCAATCAACTCCATCGCTGCTTTTGAACCGTTGTAGCCCAATGGACCGCAGGCTAAAGGGTGACTCCCTGGGAAACTGTCATTATGCTGATATCCGTTGCAGACTGGTGCGTCGAGTTTTTCAGCGAGTGCTCGGCATTCGTCGATCGCATTACCGATGACGACACCAGCACCTGATAGGATGACTGGGAAAGAGGCTTCCGAAAGCATATCGGCAGCCCTTGCGATGGCGTCGCTGCCACCGGATGGCCTTTCAAAATCTACTATTTGCGGAAGCTCTATATCAATAACCTGTGTCCAAAGATCTCGAGGTACGTTGATTTGGGCCGGTGCCGAGAGTCGGGCTGCTTTGCTGATTACTCGATTAAGCACCTCGGCCATTCGGCTGGCGTCGCGCACTTCCTCCTGATAGCAGACCATGTCTTTAAATAGAGCCATCTGTTCCACTTCTTGGAACCCGCCCTGTTGGATCGTTCGATTAGCAGCTTGGGGCGTGACGAGCAACATTGGAGTGTGATTCCAGTAAGCAGTTTTTATCGGTGTTACGAAATTGGTGATGCCCGGTCCGTTTTGGGCGATCGCCATTGCGATCTTGCCACTTGCCCGAGTATAGCCGTCGCACATGATGCCGCCGTTGCCTTCGTGGGCTACGTCCCAGAAAGTGATTCCGGCTTTGGGGAAAAGATCAGAGATGGGCATAAATGCTGAACCGATGATGCCAAAAGCATGCTCAATTCCATGCATTTGTAGCACTTTTACGAATGCTTCTTCCGTTGTCATACGGGCCATGATCGAATTCCTCGTTCATACAGATTTAAGGTAGAGAACTGTACCAGAAAGTGTTTTCGAGTGGAGGCCCTAGGCACAACATGTACATATAAAGACGTTGCCGTGAGTACCATCTGATCATGCGTCTTTATTAATTAACTCCTCATCCTGAGGCGTTGAATTAGGCTGGATGTATCCCAGCGGCCACCATCCCTTCGCTGCAAGTCTTTATAAAACTGATCAACTAGTGCAGTCAGGGGAAGTGAAGCATTGAATTCATCACCTGTTTCCAGGGCTATACCTAAGTCCTTTCGCATCCAGTCAACAGCGAACCCGTAATCGAACTTGCCCTCAGCCATAGTTTTGGAGCGATTTTCCATTTGCCAGGACTGAGCAGCGCCTTTGGAAATAACCTCAACAACAGCGTTGATATCGAGTCCCACTTGCTCGGCGAAATGAAGCCCTTCAGACAGTCCCTGAAGCACTCCAGCGATACAGATTTGATTGACTGCCTTGGTTAGCTGACCGCTGCCAGCGTCACCCATTAATCTGACCGATTTGGCGTACGAGGTCATTATGGTTTCGGCTTCAGCAAAGCTATCTGGTTGACCGCCGACCATTATTGTCAGTTGACCATTCTCCGCTCCAGCCTGGCCCCCGGAAACCGGGGCATCTAGGAAACCACATGATTTCCTTTGCGATGCAGCTTCTAGTTCTCGTGCAAGTTTTGGTGATGCCGTTGTGTGATCAACGAGTATGCTGCCAGACTTCATGCCTGCGATAGCTCCATCTTTCCCAAAGACAACAGAGCGGACGTCATCATCGTTGCCAACACATGTGAAAACAAAGTCGGCATCTGCCGCTGCCTGTGCTGGGGTGGTTGCCTGATTGCCTGTATGCTCGTTGATCCAGGCAGCGGCTTTCTCTTGAGAACGGTTGTACACGGTTACTGCGTATCCGGCGTTCGCAAGATGACCGGCCATTGGATAACCCATAACGCCGAGGCCAATGAAAGAAAGCTTTTCCATTATATTTACCCCTGAGGATTTAAGCTTCAGAGGTTACTGTAAATTTGATAATCAGTCATGGAGTCGCTGATACTTCCTGAATAATGTTAAGTTCGAGGAGTACAAATAACGGTAATAGTAGTCAACGAATAAAAAAGAAGAAGCTGAAGAAAGAGTAATTAGAGTCTATTAAGCTTTTTGATATTTCGTTCTAACGGCCGACAGCAACTATGGATAATTTTATAAAGTCTGGTGGCGCTATAAGCGAATGTTTACTCTAACCATTAGATCATCTTGTGCAGAGAATATAATTGGAAGTACTAGTCGATAACATCCCTACTGGAAAGATGCTCAAGCTAAGACTCAGAGACTTTGGTGGTCAGGGTAAACCCATCGCGCTCCTACATCATGCCAACGGCTTCTGTGCAGGCACCTGGCAGTTGGTGGCAAGTCAGCTAATCAGTCATTTTCATGTCGTCGCGATAGATGCCCGAGGGCATGGTGAGTCTGACGGAGGGGAGGTACCGCGTGACTATGACTGGCAATTTTTTGTAGATGATCTTGTCGCGGTGGCCAATCAAATCTGTGAGGAGTACAAGGTTTCGCAAATCGATTACGGTGTTGGCTCTTCCTTTGGTGGTATTATCACTGCAGCGGCTGAGGCATCACAACCTGGTTTGTTCCGCCGGTTAGCAATGTTGGATCCGCCGATATTTCCTACCGATAAACTCATCAAGAAGCACGGCCTCAGTTTTTCAGCTGAAAACTCGACTCAGGCCACTCTGGTAGCTCAGACGTTGAAACGCCGCAGAACTTGGTCAGGTCTGGATGAGCCGAGAGAGGCGTGGCGAAACAAAGGTATGTTTGTTGGTTGGTCTGATT
>MDSZ01246534.1_pt1 | contig 47812 bp, 69 predicted proteins | sample 811201 | NCBI WGS metagenome assembly MDSZ01 (sample SAMN05326647, study PRJNA326480) | marine metagenome | isolation source: seawater | place: Indian Ocean: North | collected 2010 | reverse complement strand
GCTCCCGCCTGTGGATACTCATGTATCCGAGTCGAGTTCAGACTCTAATGGGTCTTCTTCCCCTCGCTCCCGCTTGGGGGAAGGTTCGCATCAAGATTTCAAATGAAAGATTCCAAGATTCAGATTCCAAAATGGCTCCAAACCTTCCCTCACTTTTTGGATTTGGGGTTTCTATCCCACCAAAAATATCCACATTGGTTGCATTTGAAATAGTCCCAATCTCCATCTCTGTTTTTTTCGATTTTGATGTTTCTTGAACCACATCCGATGCAAACTGTCATGATTGTCGCCTCCTGTGGGGGTTGTATCCGATATCTCTTGTGTATTCTCTCACTTGGACTGAATTACAATTGGGACATTTTTCTTCATCCACAATTTTCTGATACCTCTTGAATTGCTTGAAGTCAAGATTTCTTGATTTTTCCCATTGGTGTTTTCCATTTTTGGAAAATGGGCATTCCATTCCCTCGATTTTCTCATGAATGGTTTCTGTTTCTTTACATCTTACGCATCCTTGTATTTTTGCTCTCATCCCGTTTCCAATTGGATGCACCTTTTTAACCTTTATGATACATGGCCTTTGTTTCTTGGATGCGGGGCAAATTTTGTTGCTTATTTCTATCGCCATAAATTCTCCAACCCTTCCATACTTATCAATCTTTTCTATCTCTGTCTGTTAAATCTGACGCTCTTTGGTCTTCCCTACTTAAACTCAGACTCTTCAGGGTCTTTTTTCAATTGGAAATGAATTTTTCATAGATACCCATTAGAGTCAAGATGACCCTTGAGAGTCAAACTCTGTGGGGTCTTTCCCTGACTCATTAGGGTCTTCTTCATCAAAATTGAACCATTCTGACCTTTCAAACCACGCATAGAAGAAAATCAGATAAATGGTGATGAAAAACTGCAAACCCCACCCTGTCGAGAGATATGAATTCATTTCAAATCCTTCAGTTGCACTCAAGTAGGCAATCACCACAGGCTGAATAGCCAATAATCCAACGACAGGCCGCAATAAGTCCTTCTTGGTTATTTCCATAAATTGCAGAAGATGGCACTACCTTTATCAAGTTTGTTTATGGAATCTCAAGGGCAACCATTAAATACATGAACAAACCACCATGAAATATGGATGAGTTATTTTCTCTATTCGATGAACTTCCTGAGTCGCATCGAAAATTAATTCTTCAGACTCCTTCATTGTTGGATGCGTTTTGTGCTGAAGCATCAGCCAAAATCGGAATTGATATCGAGGAAGTAAAGGCACACCTTTCTAAAATGGGAGCCTTTGTTCAAGGAGAGGCAGAGAGGGTCGTTAGGCTTTCCGAATCATTTGATGCAGTTAAGGATAAGAGCCTGAGGCTGATTGAGAAGCAAACAGAGAGGGAACTTTGGTATCAAGAATTAATCCTCAATCCATTGGCGATAGCCTATGCCGTAAGGGAGTTGATAGATGATGGGATGGATTTTTCATCAGCACTTGAAAAGGTTAATTCACAAGATTATGAGCCTGACCTTTCCATGATTCGGAATAGGTTGGGAAAAACCCCTGATTTGTCATCATTGGTAATGAAACCCAAATTTATCAGGTGGGATGATGGCTCAACACAAAGCCACAGAGAAAAGAAAGCAAGGATTTATCATGAAGTTTTGACATTACTCAAGGATTGTGGAGAATCATTGACAAAAACTCAAATTCTGAGGCGATTGGGTAAAGATAATTCATCTTGGAGAGGGATAACTGCTGAAGTATTGAAATACATGGTTTCAAGAGAAATCATCGTTATGCGTGGAAATAAATTCATCCATTCAAGTAAATACCATAATCGAGAACATTCATATCATCGAGCCGTTTATGAACTGTTGTGTGATTCTCCGCATTCACAAACCTCTATTTTGAAGCAGATGGGCTACAACAATCAAAAAGGTAGGAAAAAATTACAGAAAGCCCTTGAATTGATGCTGATTGAGGGCTTAGTGGATACTGATGGTAAGCGATGGTTTGTTCCATAAAGTTCATAAGGGTGTGGGGATTTTCGGAGGTCATGAGCGAAATGAACAGAGTAGTTTTGGCAATCCAATACAAGGATGAACCGTTATGTATCAATTGGGAATCAATCTCTGATTGGTTCGATGAGAAGGGACACCCCATAAATCGAGAAGATGAAAATTTCCTCATCAATGGAACTCCTATTCAGTTGGATTATATGCCTAAGATTCAGACTTTATCCTTTGGAGTTGCACTTGAAGATAGTGATGAAGATTATCAAACATTCCCACAGACTCTTTTCGATTTCATAGGAGATTTGAAGGACAACAAAACGATAGTTTCACTTGCAGAGTGTTTTGATGAGTCTTCATTTTCAAGCAACTGTGAGTTAATTTATGAGGCAGAGTTGAAAAAATTCATTAAAGTATTGTTGGAGGATGATTAAGATGAGAGCAATTGTGCGGTGGAAATGTGAATCTTGTGGTGAGGTAATGGCATACAGAGGATTGTGCCGAACCTGCACAACCTATGATGAAGATGGTAATGTGGTAGTTCCTGTCAAGCGAGTTAAGGTGGATTACAATGGAACGCCCATCCAAAAAACTCAAGTGGCGAATCTTCCTTTCAATGAGGGGCGAAGGGGTTTTAGAACTCGAAGAAAGCCCACAAAAAAACAAATTCAGAAACTTGAGAGTGAATTGACGGCACTTGCACCGAATAATGAGGGTGAATTCACTCTGTTGGGCGAGTCTGAAGAAGAATGATAGGTGTTGTGGGTGAGAGGTATGGTTCATCGAGATTGGGATGACGACCCTGACCCATACCTTTCAGGAGGCTTATTGATTTTTGTATTGTTGGTTATTTTGTTTAGTGTTGTGTTGAGTTATGTATCTTAAGGGTGAGTGAACTATGAGTGAGTTTGATTTGATTAAGTGTGTTGTGTGTGAGTTGAAGTGGCCTCGACCTGCCTTGGATAAGTGGGGCGTTTGTCCTGTTTGCTACAAAGATGGTAGGGGCGTTCCTGAGATAGATTCAAATAGGTGGTGAATAAGTTGATGGCTATGAAGCGATTTTTTATACGAATGATTGAGATATCTCTTGCCTTGCATGGATTTCTTCATATTTTTGAATTCATAACTGCAATTTATGAGGAAGCATACATTACTGCGACTTTGGCCGCCTTTGGTTCTATCACTATGTTGCTTGGTGCTTTATTCCTTGAAAACGGACATCATCACCACACCATACACCATGATAAGTGGCGTGATACACATGAACACAAATAAACCGCAATCTTGATAAAGGTAATGAAATTGTTTCATTTTGGAGATTGATTTAGATGAGTCGAAAAGAATTGTTGATTGAAGCCTTAAAAGTTGGTAAGAGCAAAGGATATGCCAAATCCAAAACAGGGATGTATCGGTGCGAAGATTATGAGGGTGAGGGTGATAATCCACCTTTGTTGGATGTTTTGAATGTTTGTGCAATTTGTCTTTTTGTGGAAGATGAACCTTACAATTTCGGAACTGACATTAACCCAACTCCCTATGATGGAGACTGTGATGATTGCGGTGGGGATTCCCTACCATATTGTGAGTGATTTGCATGGATGATACAGTTCTTGCCATTTTTGTCTTTTTGGGGTTCACTTATGCGGCAACCTTTTATTGGATGTTCAGATATTTTTCGGACTTCATTTCGCATCAAGTGAACATCAATGACACCCTGATTTCAAAAATCATGGGAAGCAAGGTAAATCAAATTGAAGAGTGTCCTTCCAAGGATTTTTTGTATGGTGTGGACTATCAGGTTGCTCCTGCCGAGGAATCTGAATGAATGATTTTTTGAGGGCTTACAATGGTTGAAAGAAATGCAGGAAATGGCGGCTCCAAGAAACCGAGAAAGGAGTGGAAGTCAAGCAAAAAAGAAAATTCGGATGATTTTGATATGATGTCTGACTCTGAAATGCTGAGAATTCAAGGCTTAGTTCGATGCGGAATTTGTGAAGAAGCATTTCCTGATGAACTTGACAATTGCCCGTATTGTGGTAGCCTACATCCTCATTTAATCCAAAACACTTAAATCACAGAAATGAATTTATTGTGATAGGTATCCCTCATGTATTACAGAAGCCCTGAAACCTTCTTCACAGATTTTGAAGAAAATTCAGATGACTATCAAGATTTCATGAGAAAAATTTCTTCAATAATGATGCTCATGTATTCTGACATCATGCCTTCTTCTAACCCAATCAGGAAAGAGGATATGCAGAACGCAATCAGCAAAATCTATAAGTTTTCATTGACTCCCAACGCTACCGTTCATACCTTATCATTTGTAGTCGCAACAAAGCCCGGCTTTTACTATCCTCCGCAGAGTCTTTCAAGAAGCAATCTCGAACTTAGCCCCATTACAAATCGGAACAGAAGAGTTGAGTTTGTTCGATTCGATAAGGAAATGATAGGGTCTTCATTTTTTTCAGTTGAAAAAGCAATTACAGAGATATCTGAGGGAGTATTTGAATCCACCAAATTTAATGACAGACCCACTCTTGAAACATTTGTTAAAATCTATGATGCCCTTCTGAATGGAGAATTACCCAAATTAGAGGTTGATGGGTTTATTCCCCTTAACTATTTAGGTCAGCCTGTCATTGGGAATTCAAGACCTTCTCAAACATTATACAATAGAGGCCCGATGATTTCCGCAACAGAGGTTTTTCCGAATGGGCTTAATCTCAATCAACTGTTATTTTTGACGACAAATCAGATGGTAACTTACGGTGCAAATCCCCCCTCAACTCCCATACACTTTTTGTTTCGGATACGAGAAGGCTCTGAAGGATATTGTTTGATGACACTTACCAATAGCAAGGTTGATATGAGATTTATTCCAAATTGGGCTTACTGTAAAGAATATGGCTTTGAATACATATCTCATGGAATTAGTTCTTGGGCGCAAGGCGATTCAGTTTTTGAATTTAGGTGGGGTTCAACTTCACAAACCATCCATTCTTACAATTATGGGGTCAATGGATTCGTTGTCTGAATCCCAAACACTTAAATACCTCATGGATAGAATTCACGAATATGGCTGAAGTTGTTAATATCGTTGCCTCTATGAGGGTGGCAGAAAACATTGATGTAAATGCAGTTGCAGATGAACTTATGATTGATTACTCACAAGAGCAGTTCCCCGGCATGGTTTATCGGGTGGAAGACCCGCAAGTTTGTTTGCTACTATTTAGAAGTGGGAAGGCAGTTGCTACGGGAGCAAAGTCAATCGAAGATGTGGAATTTGCATTCGGGAAATTAAGGGAAGATTTGATTTCTCATGATTTCAAGATTTGGCCTGAGGAAGATTGTATTTTTACAGTTCACAACATTGTGATGACTACTGACCTTTCTGATAATGTTTCAGGAAAGATTGACTTGTCTATGCTAATGTTCCACCTACCCTTTGAAAAGACTGAATATGAACCTGAGCAGTTTCCCGGTCTGATTTACAGGCTTGAAGACCCGAAGGTAGTGTTTTTGATTTTTTCAAGTGGAAGGTGCGTGATTACGGGAGCAGACACATTCGAGGTTGCTGAAGAAGCAGAGGATGTCTTGCGAGATGAACTTATTGCATTCTTGAGTGCATAGATTCAAATACTTAATTGGGGTTTGACTGTATATGCCCAAAATTCCACCAATTCAACCAAGAAAGGTTGATGCAGATTTGAGTTCGGCTTGGAATCACAAAGCCTCTGATTACTCTGACGAAATTTCAATTGGAAAAATCGTAGGAGATAATCGAAAAGGAAGTGGAGTGGAAGATATAGTCAATCTGTTCAGCGAAAGGTATGAATCAATCAACAAAATCCTACGATACCAATGCGGGTTCAAACGAACACACACCATCTCGGAAGCACTAAAGGATAGAAGGACATATCACAGGTATAATCTTGTCGGTTTGGTTTCAAGTAGGAGAACTACAAAGTCGGGAGGTTTGATGATTGAATTTGAAGACAAGACAGGAACTATTTCTGCATTTATCAGAAAGGAAGATTCCGCATCACAAACTGTTGTCAATGATGATGTGATTGGCATTACGGGAACTTTCGGCAAAGATAGTGATATCTTTTGGGTGGATAGAGTTCAGTTCGGAGACATAGCACCCAAGCATCAAAATAAGGGAGGGGCAGAATACGACCCCGTTTCTATTGCCTTTATTTCAGATATTCACATGGGTTCCAAGTATTTCCTTGAAGATACATGGGACAAAATGATGAAATGGTTGAATGAGGATGAACTTGCGAAGAACATCAAGTATCTCGTTATGGCGGGTGATGTTTGTGATGGCATTGGGATTTATCCGGGTCAGGAAAACAATCTAATTTTCGACAATGCCTATGACCAATACGAGTTCTGTGCAAGGAAACTTGATGAGTTGCCTGACCACATTACTCCGATTATTTTGCCCGGCAATCATGATGCCGTCAGACCTGCACAACCACAACCCATGCTTGAACCTACGATTCAACAACAATTCAATTCGACAATTCATGTGGGGAATCCTGCAAGGGTGAATCTGAATGGGATTGATGTTCTTGCATATCATGGTCAGGGAATGGATGACATCATCCCTCAAATTGACCATGTAAGTTATGAGAATTCAGTTGAAGGCATGAAAGAGATGTTGAAGAAAAGACACATGACTCCACAATGGGGGGAGAGAAGTGCATTATCGCCTGAAGAAAGCGATGATATGGTGATTCATACACCACCTGACATTTTCATTACGGGACACACGCATAGCCATGCCTTTGAATGGTATCGAGGCGTTCCTTGTGTTGTTTCATCAACTATGCAAGGCCAAACAGACTTCATGAATATGCTTGGTTATGCTTCACAAAAAGGACATTTGACCATTTACAACATTCAAAATAGAGAGGCAAAGGTGGTATCTTTCCACGCAAATGATGATATCAATTTCTGAGGTGAAAAAATGGGCATACATCCAAAATCTAAAGTTTATGGTAGGGTTGAAATTGGTGAGAACAGTTTCGTTGATATGGGTTGTGTAATTTTTGGTCCCGTTGAAATCGGAGACAATACTCACATACAAGCAGGAACAATTATTGGCGCACCTCCTGAGCATAAATCAAAGGAATCCAAGTATGGAGTCGTTATTGGAAATAATTGTGTGATTGGAACTAATTGCACCATTACTGCCTCAACAGATGAGCGACCAACAACGATAGATGATGGTTGTTATTTGATGTCGGGTGTTCATGTATCTCATGATTGTTGGATTCAGGAAAATGCCACACTTGCTCATAAGGTAGTTCTCGCAGGTCATGTTGTTGTGGGTCGAGAAGCAAACCTTGGAGTTGGCTCTATGGTTCATCAGCATACCACTATTGGAGGTGGTTGCATGGTTGGGATGGGTAGTGTTGTGGTGAAAGATGTATATCCATTCATAAAAATTCATGGGAATCCTGCAAAGTATTGTGGATTGAATCATCATAGATTAAAAAGGTTTCGCTCTTACTCGGAAGATGTTGAAGACGAAGCCCTATTTTCTTCAGATTTATCGAAATACACCATCCCATATCTTGTCGAGTTTCATGATGAGTGTGGAAAGCGAGGCAGAGGAAGAATAATCTCTTATCCTTGGGTGGTGCTATAATGGATTGGTGGGAAGGAGACATGACTTTTGAGAGGCAAGAACCAAAAGAAATTTTGATGATTCTTCAACCGAGAGCCATTCCTGAGGCGATTGAAAGTTTGAACGCCCTCAATATCGAAAAGGTTTGGTTCAGAGGATATACTGAGGTTGAATTAGAAACTCACCTTAATGAGTTTATTCAAACAACAGATTACGACTACTATTGGATTATTGCTGATGATGTAGTTGTTGATGAAAAACCGATAGAACTTTTGCGACCCCTACTACATGAAGGTAAGGTGGTTTCAGGATATTGTCTTTTGGGAGAGGATACTGATAGAGTTAATTTATCAATTTCTGAAACTATGACTTGCACTCCTTACTTTGATGTTCCCGCACTCAATTATTTTTATACGATGCACAAACTGAGGAATTCCCAACAATATGATGTGATTACAGAATCATTAATGACAGGAGAAATTTCACAATCATCATCCACAGGGAGTTTTTGGATAGACAATTTACTCGAAAACAACATCAAGTTTGAAGATGCAGTAAATGATGAAGTAAATCTTTGGGTGGGTGTTCATGATGATGATTTTATGACTCGAACCGAGGTGAAAAGCAGTAAGCAAAATTATTTCACCACAAAATTCACAGGATGGTCATTTACAGGTATGCCGAGGGATATTTGGTTGAAATATCCATATCGAACATCTTCAAGAGAGAGTAATACTGATGCACAATTTTCGCTGAGGTATGCGATTAGAGATGGAAATGAAATATGGACTCACAAGGATGCTGAACATATTCACTTGAAAAAGACTAAAACTACTACTGAGATGAGTCATTGGATTTTGGGGCTTGAAGATTCTGTGATTCATTTTGGTGATGGTAAATTGGTTGGTGAAAACATACCTTCAGAATTGGTTTGGAGATTAGGGGATGGTGAGGAAGAGTGAAAGAAGTTCTCATGATTTTGAATCCAAGAGCAATCCCTGAAGCGATTGAAAGTTTGAACACTCTCGATATCGAAAAGGTTTGGTTTCGAGCATTTGATGAACCTTCAGTTTGCGAAGCGATGAATAATTTTGTGGCTGATACAGACTATGATTACTATTGGATTATTGCTGATGATGTAATTGTGAACAACAGACCTCTTGAAGTCCTCAGGCCGTTGATTCAGGAAGGAAAGGTAGTTTCAGGATATTGCAGGTGGTTTGAAGGTTCCGAATATGTCAATCTTCTGCACAAGCCAATTAGTTGTGTATATGCTTGCGATGACCCCAACTATCAATTTCTCAAAAGATTAAATGAGGTGAATCCTGAAAGATATTCATGGATTCAAAAGGTTCCTGAGGTAAAACCCGATGATGATTCAGTCAATGATTTTATGTTCTATGATATGGATTCAACTAAATCACGCTATTTTTACGATGAAGTTCAAAGCATGGGTCAAGAACCAATCAAGACCTACTTCTCAGGTTGGTCTTTTACGGGAGCGTCAAGAGATGTTTGGTTGAAATATCCATTCATGTGTAGTTTGATGGACTCTCAAAGCGATATCAAGTTTTCTGTCAGATACATCAACGATGATGGGGGCGAAATTTTCAGCCACAAAGAGGCATATTTTCACCACATGAAGAAAAACACAAACATTCTCGTTGATGAGTGGAAAGTAGGAGTCGAACCGCCAACCGTTTATCGAGGAACAGGGTTTGTGGATAGAAGCAAAATCAAAAACCAAGATATCATATTCGTTGATGGTGATTTTTCTCCGAAAGACAGAGATTACGATATTTTGTCTGAAGAATCTTATGCAACGGATGTGGAGGTGAAATTATGAGCGAAGAACAAGCGGGACCATGCCGAAGACAATGTGATATAGACCCGAAAACATTGGTTTGTAAGAGTTGTGGATTGTCTTACAAGCAACAAGGTTAAATAGGTAATCGGATTAACGGGATTTGGAAATCCAATTAATGAGGGGTTGAAATGAGTTTGGAAGAATTTTGGGCATTTTTAGCAGGATTAAGCATCATTTACTTGACGCAGAAAATTGTTTTTAAGGAGGGCGACCAATGAGCGACACAATGATTGTAGCCTTGTTGTTGAGCAATTTTATCCTTTTGTTTATTTCGTATTGTATCACTTTGAAATCATTGAAAAATTTGACTGATAAGCAACAAAGCACCATGTATGGTGTATCTCATGTGTGGGGTTCTGTGAAAGAATTTCGAGCAGAAATGGCTTTGAAGGATATGATGTCTGATTTACCTCTGCCACCCCCTCCGTTTGACCCTGACATGGAATTACAATCTAATTTTGATGAGCCGAATGTAGGAGTTGATTTGGGTGCGTGATGAAAACAACCACCGAGGCAAATTGGAACGGTGGTTAGACAGGCATAATCACAAAATGGAACTCATGAGGACACTCACTTCATTGATTGCCGCAGTATCATCAACTGTGGTTTTGTTTTTCATACTTTGAAGTTTTAGGTTCGGAAGATTAATAAGTGGTAGCCGTATAGGGCTACATAACCGAGTAGGTGTATGATATGGAAAAGACAGTAGTTTTGACAGAAGACGAATTGATGTGGTGCAAGAATCATGCTATGGAAGTTGTTGAGTATTATGGGGGAAACAATACTCTCGGCTCAGGCCAATACAATCACAACAAAATCAGTAGCAACATGGTAGGTGTTAAATCTGAAGTAGCAACGGCCAAGTGGTTTCGAGAAAATGTCAAAAATCCGAAAATCGAGGAAAACTACAAGCGATATCGAAGTAATGGCTTGAAGGGAGACATTGTGTGTAATCGAAAGGTCATCGAAGTGAAGGGTCTGCGACCTCACCAATGGCAAAAATTTAGGAGAATGGTTCCTCCAAAGCAACTACGGCATTGTGTCCGAAATAGAGCAATCATTGTGTGGACTTTGGCGAAAGGAAATTCACAAGATTCAAAGGTGAAACTTATGGGTTGGAATTATGCTCATGAGGTGGAAAATCATGGCGTTGAAGTCCGAACAATCTGCGACAACATTTGGTTGCAGGATGATGAGTTGATGCGACCAATGGATACGCTTATTGATGTTTTGAACTGAAATAAAATCACAAGCATTAAATACCTCGTTGTTAAAAATAGCATCCATGAGTTTTAGGAAATGGATTGGGAAAATTACTTCCCCCATATTTGTTCCATTAAGGAAAATGGTATCTTGGTCTGATGAAACATTTGGGACTTGCGACCATCGGCTTGTAGTTGTCCCAAGAGATGCAAGTGCAAAGGTTGGCGAATCTGATGGGCTTGAGCGTAAGGTGAAACCGAAACAAATCTCAATGCTTGAAAAGAAAATTTCCAAAGACAAGGCCAATATCGAAGGTCTTGGAACTAAGAAAAAAAGTGAACTGTTGTGTTATTTTTGTCGAAGTGAATTGATTTGGATGGGAGATAATACCTTCGAGGAATATGGAATTTCAAGTGAAGGCGAAGTTGTAAATCTTCGTTGCTCAAAATGTCCCGCCCATTTTGAAGGATTTTTACGAACACGGCCTGTGCATGAGTAGGAGGTTTTGTGATGCCTGATGTGTGTATAATCATGATTTTGATATTCATTTTTGGATTGGCTTACGGAGTCGGATTAGAGGAAGAACAATAACAACAGGTAAGCCTTAAATAGGTGTTGTGAGGGTTGAAAATTATGATTGGAAGAACCATCGTAAGATATGACTCTGATATGCTCAGAGATGCACTAAATGAAGTAATTGAATCAGGACAATTTGTAAATGGCTCACAGGCGAAAAGGTTTGAGAAGGCCGTATGTGATTATCTTGACATCGAAGGTTGCGTAGCCGTCAATTCAGGAACTACTGCACTATTGCTTGCATACAAGGCTATGGGTGCAAAGAAAATCTTGACTACTCCCTTCACATTTTCCGCAACTGCTATGGCAGGGATTTTTTTGGATATGGAAGTAATTTTTTGCGATATTGATGCCGATACTTACTGTATGGATATGAATGATGTCGAAAGATTATTGGAAGAACATGGGGATATTGATGTTGTAGTTCCTGTTCATATCTTCGGAGTAGGTGCTGATATGGATGCACTTGCTGACTTGAAATCAAGGTATGGTTTTAAGGTTGTAAGTGATTGCGCTCAGGCGTTTGGAACTGTAATTGATGGCTATTTGGCAGGTTCCCACCCTTGTATTGATTTAGGTTGTTTTTCCCTGTATCCAACTAAAAATCTTTCTTGTGCAGGAGATGGAGGGTTCATCACCTTAAACGACCTAAAACTTTACGAAAAACTTATTCGATGGAGAGATAACGGCAGATATTTGGGAACTCCCGTTTTAGGTTCAGGAGGCAATTTTAGGATGAGTGAGTTTCAGGCGGCTATTGCCGTAAAACTTATTGAGAGATTTCCTCAACAACAAGAATATCGGAATGAAATCGCTGAGTATTACTTGAATGAACTAAAACCGCTTGAAGAAAAAGGTATCCTCACACTACCCAAGGTAAAAGAATTCAACGAAAATGGTTGGAGCCATACCTATCACTTATTCTGTATTTACCTAAATCAACATGAGCCACAAGAAGTAATTCAAAAACTTTCAGATTTGGGTGTTGGTGCTACCCCTGCCTATGGATATTTGATTACTGACTTTGATATGCTTGAAGAAGGGTGTCCTTACAGTTCTGAGGAATATCCTGTGGCAAGAGAAATCACGGAAAGATTGCTTGCGATTCCACTTAGCCAATACATAACGAAAGAAGAAAGCGTTAAAGTTGTTGAATCACTATTTGAAGTTTTGGGTGATGCTTGATGAATGTTGGAATTATTGGTTTGGGACACATAGGTAAAAGACACATGGATAATGTCTTGGAAAATCCTAATTTGGAATTGTTGTGTGTTGCAGAACCTAATTTGGAAGTTGAGGTTCCACAGGGCGTAGGAATCCATTACAACTTTGTGGATATGTTGAATCACCATGAAGATGAACTAAATCTCGTCATCGTTGCCACACCCAACTGTTTGCACTATCGAATGATAAAGGAATGTGTTGAGAGAGGCATTCCTGTTTTGGCGGAGAAGCCAATTGTGCTGAATAAGCATGAGGCCAAACTTATTTCTCAGTTGGTCAATAAAAAGCAAGTTCCTGTATTTGTCAATTATCCTTTGAGGTTTTTGAAGTCCGTATCTGAAGTAAAGAATCGGTTGGGCGAAATAGGCAAACCAAACATGGCTATCTTCAATGTTTTTTGGAACAGGAATGAAGAATACTACACCGCCTCAGATTGGAGAGGGACTCGCTCTGAAGAGGGTGGACCGTTATTCAATGAGTTTATCCACCACCTCAATTTGTTGAAATACTTGTTTGGAGAGATTGAGAATGTTGGAGGGAATGTGTATGACTTCAACCACTCATATACCGAGGTGGAAGATTCAGGAAATTTCAACTTCACATTTATGAGTGGGGGGATGGGTAGTTTGAATTATTCAGTTGCCGCACCAAAAAAATCTTTCGATGTTCAATTGACTGTGATGGGTGATGTGGGGTGCTTCAGATTGAAGGAACTTTACTTGAACAATCTCAAAATTGATGATGAAGAAGAACAAACTTTTGAAATCAACCTTCAACATTTCTATGATGTCCTTGAAGCAACAAGATTACGCATAACTGAGGGAATCGAAGATGAGAGGCTATGCACCGTAAGCGAGGCTTGTGCAGATGTTCATGACATTCAGACCTTTTACTCACAATTCAAAATGACTGACAAACCCAAAGGAACTGAACAACCTCTGTTTCTGAAGGGAACCTTTTGAGAAACCTTCATAAGGGTAATGGGAGAATGAAGGAATAGGTGAGACAAATGTTTGATTATCAACAAATTGTAATGGTATTGAGAGAAATTAAAGATGCCCTTCGAGGCATTGAACAACAACTGATTATTCAGAATAGTGGCGAGGCTCCAACCCCCCACAGATTCACATCCCCGCAAGAGGCGAGAAAACATGGAGTCCAAACACTTGAAGATTATATGAGTGATGTAGGGGAAATTTCCCGATACACTTCAAACAGGGAGTGATTTGCTATGCCATACATTGAAGACCATGAAAGGAGAAAATACGATGAAGCAATCAAGAGCATCGTTCACAATCTGAATATAGAGGGGATGTGTGGTCTATATCCTGCGGGTCATTTGAATTACATCATTAGCGAAATAATCAAACAAACCTTGGATAGACAGGGGCTACGATACCAAACCGCAAATTCGGTGATGGGTGCATTAGAGTGTTGTAAATTGGAACTGTATCGGAGAGTTATTGCTCCATACGAAGATGAAAAAATCGAATCCAATGGAGATGTTTATTGATGAGGGCAAAATCTGTGGTTCATGTCGAATATGAAGTTTTTAACGCACTTCTTGACTCAGATTTGATTGCAGAAGTAGTCGCAGACTTGAAGATGGAAATGGTTCCAAATAATGATTCTGTGGCAGAAAAACGATTTGAAGATGGTGTGAAGAGTGCATCACAATACATCCTAAATCTTGCAGACAGAAGGCTTCACCGATTACCTGAAAATCATGTGAATTATCAAGCAAAGGGTGAGTGATTTGAAAAAGCCAATCAAATGCAGAAAACCACTTGCACATAGACCTGAATTTGAAGGAAAATATCATTGTAAGGCTTGTGAAAGAGAGATGAATGGTGAGTAATTTGAAACCTAAGGTAATCCATATTTCAGGTGCAGACGGCAAACTTTGTGGTCGCCCTGCTGAAAATTGGGGAGAACGATACTTGAGTGATTCATTTGCTCAAACGCTCCCTACCTGTCCCGATTGTAAATTGGAGTATCGTATGAAATATGGGAGAGCATTTAGAAGCCCATTATCCTCTCTTGGTGAAGAATCTGATTTTGAGGGCTTGCCTGAGGCTGATGAACCAAACACCTCAGGAGATTTGCCGATGCCGATTGTTGAAGCACTCGAAACGAAGGAGAGAGTCAGAACTTTGCGGGAGTATCTTGGTGGAGGGGTTGTATGAGATTTACAGAAAGGTTTCTAATTGAGGGTTTGGATAATAATGGAAAGTGGAATAAATTCAACATTTATGATTTGTCGTTTGATGAAGTAAAACAAAAGGCCGCAGATGTTCTTCTGAGGACAAACTATGTTGGCGTGAAAATTGTTCGGATTTAGGACAGAACATAGGCATCCTTAAGTAGTAGGCTCCCCTCGTATGAGTTGATTGGCATGGCTAATGGGGATAACTTTGTAAGAATGTGGATACCTGCAAACCGAGTTCAGAATGCTCGAAGCAAGTTGAATCGAATTAAGAAGACTGCGGATAATCGAGGAATTTCATTCAGTTTTGATTTGCCTGAAGTTTCAAGAGAAGACATCAGTTCAAAAGAGATGAGTGAGAGGCGAGAACGATTGAGGCAGTTCGCTTTGACCGAAAATCCCGATGACCCCCTATATCGAAGCGTCTATGATGCTTTGAACATGGAGGCAAAAAACTTCAGAGCCTACATTATCCCTCCTGCTGACCACACCGAACAACCAACTACTCGATATCGAAGGTATGGTTCAGAATTGAAGATGAATTATGATGATATCAGTAGTATGGGTTGGCAAGTAGTTGCAGTTTTGAAACCTGCTTCAGAGGCGTATTTTTATTCAAACATGACTTCAAACTACATGGTGAACACAATTCCAAACTTGAGTGATATTGGAGCCATTTCTGAACACCTACCACATGAATTGAATTCATTTTGTGAACATTGTGGAACAGTTAGGCGAAGAAATGAGTTGATTGTGGTTCACAACAAAGAGCAAGACACCTATGCAAGAGTTGGAAGCACTTGTTTGTTTGAATATACTGCAATAGACCCTAAGTTCACTATGAGTTTTTATGAGTTCCTTGAGACACCCTCGTTTGGCGACCCATCTCTTTTGAAGAAAAGCCCTAAGGTGCAAGATTTGTATGATTTTATGGAAAAGGCAGTTCGATTGTTTGATTATGCCGACTCATACATCAAGGGAATCGGAAGGTCTATTTTTGAGTCTTACATCAAAGAAGTGGATGGCGATTCTTGGCTTGTTCCATTTGGCTACCCTACATCATTAGGATTGTCAGATGGAGAGATTATGATGGGTGCTTTTCAACCTTCAATCCTTGACAAGTATTGCCGAAGAATTAGCCCTTCAAGTGAAAAAATTGACGACATGATTACAATGATGATTTCTTATGTCATGCAGTTGAATGCAAGGTCTGACTTTGAATACAATTTGAAGAGGATTGTGGATGCAGGAGTAGTATCTCCAAGAACTGCGGGCTATGCCGCTTCAATTTACACAGTTTATCGAAGGGCTGAGGAAAAGGGGCTTGTTCAAGCCGTGTTTTTCCCTCAACCACCTGAGGAATCAGAAGATGAAGGGATGCACTTTGGAGAGATAGGAGATAGGATTGAATTCACCGCAAAAGTCATGAGAAAGCAAGTCCGAGAAGGATACTATGGGGATACTACCATGTTGGTTTTTGAAGTTCTCGGTGGCACACACAACGGCTCAGAAGTGGTGTGGTGGAGTTCATCATCCAAAAGGATGCCTTCAGTTGGAGATGTCGTAAATGTTCGGGGAACAGTCAAGAAGCATGGCGAGTTCAAAGGGAAGAAAATCACCACCATTACAAGAGGAAAAATCTCTGAAGCGGGCGATTACGAATTAGCAAATTGAGGTGATTAGAGTGGAATTTGAGATTTATGAGGATGGAGGATACACCTTGATAGAAATTTCACACAACTCAAAATCGCTCGGTGAGTATGTTCTGCCCTCAGGTGTGGCCGGGGAAGATTTTTTCTCTCAATATCTTAATGACATCAAGATTGAGTTTTTCGATGTTCTTGGGGTTTCAGAATGGTGGATAACTGACAGGGAAGGTATTGTTATTGAAGGTGCTTTTTATGATATTGAAGAAGCAAAGAAGGCATGGCGAAATTTGGTGATGACTCATCATGAAGTATAAAAAGGTATGCACTTGCGAGAATCAGCCCTGTTGGGTTTGTTTCCTGCTTTTCGACCTTTATTTGAAAGAAATTGAGTGGCTTTTGGATGAGGATTGAGGGCAAAGCCTTTTAAGGGTGGTTGTGTGATTGGCGATTGGTGAGTCTATGACGAAAAGGGAAATTCACGGAATAAGTGATGAAGATGCAGAGATTATTGATTCATTGGATGAAATTGAGAGGGAGATTTTGATGACAAAAAAGAAGAATAGGCTGAAGGGAATGAGAATTTATCTTGCGGGGCCGATTGACCATGCAAAAGATGATGGAGTTGGTTGGAGGAATGAATTGAAAAAATTCATCAAGAAGAAGGGTGCTTTTGCGCTTGACCCTTGCGACAAGCCAATTTCCTATGCCGCCTACGGAGAAGTCGGAACGGAAAAAACAAAGATGCTTGAACTCAAAAAAATGGGAAGATTCTTTGAACTTTCTGAACAGATGAAGAAGATTGCTCATGTTGATTTGAGAATGACAGATGTTTCAGATTGTGTGGTTGTTTATCTGAATCCGAATATCACAATGTTTGGAACCATTCATGAATTAATCAATAGCCTTCAACAAAGGAAACCAACGCTTGTAGTAATTGAGGGTGGCAAGAAAAATGCTCCGAATTGGTTGTTTGGCATCATGGATTACAACTTCATGTTTGATTCTTTTGATGAACTTGAAGAATTTTTGACACTTGTTGATGAGGCTTCATTTGACCCTGACTTGACTCGATGGGTTTTCTTTGACCTTTGAGACACTTTTAAGTATCTGAACATTCATCATTCAAAACATGATTGGTGTTGATGTTTTCAATTATGGGCATCTTTTTGAATCAAATGAGGTTCATGGGCCAATTCGCCCATGCCCTTGTCCTGAGGATTATGGCGTTTCTATGCACCCTGATTGTTGCGAATTTGTTCCTGAAGACCAACAACCTGATTTGGATGGCGATGGAACTCCTGACATCTCTGATGCTAATCCACATGACCCTGACATCCAAACACAAGAGCAACAAGACCAAAAGGAGCAGGAACTTGATGGTGGAAATGGAAATGGAGGCGATGGCTCGGAAGGTGCGGGAATCATTGGGGGCGATGACCCAAGTTATCTATCAGTCGTAAATCCTTATGGTATCAATCCTGAAACAGGTAATGCTTATTGTGTTGATTACAATAATTGTCCTCAACAACCAACTCAAATAGACTCAAAAATAATTTCTTATGGAATTTTAGGATTGATTGGAGTGGTAGCAGTTTCAATGTTAGGTTAGGTGAATTAAATGTATGGCAATCAAACTTTTGGAATGTTTTTTGACGCTAATGATACGATGCCCTACGGCTCAAAGAAACCTGATTTCCGTATTGATTTAGCGAATGCCAAACTTCCAAAGGATGTTCATCGCTCTAAAATTGAACCTCCTGCCAAAGCAAACACAGGTCGCTTAAAAATCATTGAACAGGGACAAGGGAGAATAAAGGTTGATGGACTTATGGGGTTGCCTGATTTGAAACCCCAACTTCCTGAAATGCCCGATTTGGGGGAGCCGATTGGTGAACCTACTGATGATTCAGGAAATTCTGCACAAGACCCTGTAATCGAAGAACCTGTTTCTGAGCCGATTCAAACTGATAATGATTCAACTGCTAATGGCGAAGTTGAACAAACTGAACCTGAAGCGGAACCTGAACCTGAAGCAAAAACTCAAATTAGTGGAGGAACGGTTGAATTTGCATTACCTGAATGGTTCAAAGATTCATTTACGAAGGGGGCTAAGGTGGTTGGAGTCGGAATTTTAGGATATGTAGCCTTTGTCGTTGCAGACCGATTGGGCGTTGCAGATAAAATTTCTGACGCTTTGAAATCCAATAAGAAAGATGAGCCGCAAAAAAGTTCAGTTACATCTGAATAATTCATGAAAAAACCTTGTATCTTGCATAATCCTTAAATAGGGTGAAATCACAATCTCCGAAACGACACCTTTAACACTCAGAATTTCTGATTAATGAGTTAGGTGATTCATATCTTTGGCAACCAAAATTGGAGTAATTCACTAATTGGAATCATGCCTCAATCGAAATCTGTGGTTTATAGGACAGAATTCAGAAACGAAGATGAGCCAAGGTATAATGTTTCGGGGTGGAGTGGGCCTTGTTCAAATTTGTGGTGGTCTATTGGAGATATTGATGCAAGTGAATTCATAGATTTACACCTTCAGCGCATGAATCAATGCGGTTTAACAACTGCGGATATTTATCAAGCGTGGGATGATTTGCGAGCCACAGGAAGCACCGCAGGAAGAGGCAGAGCCTCCTATGAGAGGGCTGAAGCCAATCAACAAGAACCGACAACTGAAGGCAGAGAGAACTCAGGAATTGGTAATGGAACCATAAATGGAGATAGTTCTGATGATGGAAATCTCAATGGAAATGGAAATGGAAATGGAAATGGAAATGGAAATGGAAATGGAGATGGAGATGGAGATGGAAATGGAAATGGAAATGGAAATGGAAATGGAAATGGAAATGGAAATGGAAATGGAAATGGAGCAGGAAATGAGGCTCCCCTCATAGACCCTCAATACATCACTCTTGGAGTAGTAGGAATCTTTGCATTAGTTGGAGTTAAGATGTTGATGGGTCGAAATTGATTCAAGTAAAGAGGCATCTTTAAGTATCTAAGCGAAACATCCATAGTTGATTACGATGTTTGGAAATCATAGTTGGAGTGATAAGCGAGTAGGAATCATACCCTCGACAAAATCTGTTTCTTATCGAAGTGAATTCAGAGTATTCAATTCTCCTGATGAACCAAACAAAATCAATGTCTTCATTTCGACAGGCGGTGCTTACGCTAATCAAGAAAGGTATCATGTTTTGTATGCAGACCCAACAGGAGGCTTGACAGGCAGAGGCGCAAACACCCTCTCACAGGCTATTTCTGATGCAGAAAGTGGAGAAAGAAGCAACTCGAAAACCTTTGTAATTGAAAGTTTTTGGAACAAAGATGCAACTGAGGCCGTAAGAAATGGTGCTTTAGAAATAAACAATAGAAATCCTCCTGAGCCTCTTGTTGGAGGTTGCACCGATTCAGAAGCGAAGAATTACAATCCTGATGCAAATGCAAACGATGGCTCTTGTGAATATCCTCCGCTTGCAGGTTGCACAGATTCAGAAGCGAAGAATTACAATCCTGATGCTGAAGTTGATGATGGTTCTTGTGAATATAAGACTCTTGCAGACAATGTGCGTGAGGACTTGGCAGAAATCCCTTGGGGTCTTGTAGGTCTTGGTGTAGTTGCTTTGGTTGGATTTAAGTTCTTACAGGCTTGAACTTCACAGATACTTTTAAGTATCGAAGCGAAATATCCATAGTTGATTACGATGTTTGGAAATCAAAGTTGGAGTGATAAGCGGGTGGGAATCATGCCCTCATCAAAATCTGTTTCCTATCGAAGTGAGTTTAGGTTATTTGATGCAACGGACTTTGATATTGAGAAAGATAACCCCGTCATGGGAGTAGTTAAGGCAAAGTGGGTTGAAGCGACTCAAACATATCACTACAAGGCTTACGGAATGGATGATTATGCCGACACAGGCAAAAAAGATGCCGACCAAGTGAAAAACTCAACCCTCGAAACACAGGTTGGAAACATCACCCATTCAGTAGCAAGCAAGATACGGGCGGGGCAAGGATTGGAATTTGAATCTCTTTCCCCTGCCGACAATAAAGAGGGATGCACAGATTCCGAAGCCAAGAATTACAATCCTGATGCTGAAGTTGATGATGGTTCTTGTGAATATCCGCTTGCAGGTTGCACAGATTCAGAAGCGAAGAATTACAATCCTGATGCTGAAGTTGATGATGGTTCTTGTGAATCTAAGACTCTTGCAGACAATGTGAGTGAAGATTTGTCAGAATTGCCTTGGGGTTTGATTGCGCTTGGAGGCGTAGGAATAGTTGCACTTAAGTTTGTGATGGGGTGAAAAAATGGAAGATGTTAAAATTGAACAATTTACTCTTTATGCTTTTGGAGCCGTTTCTTTGTTGGCAATCTATTACAGAATGCGATTCAAAGGATTGAAGAGAAAACTCTCGAAGTTGGGTGATTAATTTGGTTTTTGGGCATCACCCATTTAACCATCATGTTTTGCGATTTGGTGCAGAAGAAAAGCCAAGCCTGAAACAAATCCTTGATTCTGACCCCCTCGGTATGTTGAATGCAAACTTTTCCATTGGAGGGAGTTGGAATGCAGATGGAAATGTAGTGATTCTTCAAGAAGGAGATGGATTTTACATCATCATTAACAACGACTCGCAAATGAAAGTCAGGGTGAAAGACCTACAAACAGGAGAAACAAGAACTCTTGTAGCCAATTCTAAAAATCCTGCAATTGAGGCTGAAGGAAACAATGTAGCAGTAAGATTGCTTTCAGTAAATTCTCCCAAAGGCTCATTCAGTTATTGAAAAAGGTTAAATAGGTGAGTCCTACCTTCCTAAATTGGAAGTGGAAACATGAACGATGATGATTACAACATTTGGAATTGGTTTTTTGACAATGGAAAGAGAGAACGATATAACCCTTTCAACCCCTATTCCAAACCATACACTACAAGGACATTTAAGTCATTTATTGATGAAATTTTGAAGTCGGTTGATTTCGATAAAATGAATGATGGAAAGGTAGCCATCGTAAAAATCGAGAGAGATGGCAAAACCTACGAGGTCAGAATCACAGATACAACTCCACAAAATAACGGCAAGATTGATATCGTTTCGGTGGATTATGAGGATGAGAATACAACCTCTAAGGGAGATTCAAATGAAAACTCCACAGATTCACAAGACTACTACACCCCCTGATTAGGATTGAATCTCATGCTTTGTCCTATTTGTTCTGTGCGAGAGCATAGACAGAAGATGATTTTTTGTGAACAAGACCACACCTATTACTGTGGGTGCGGATATGCAATTAAGCGGAAGTAGTTGCCATGCACCGAACTAAGCGGTCTGAGAGGCGGGCAAGGGTGCTTGCCCAAAAGTCAGATATGAATCAAAACTTGGCCGCAATCATAATTCAAGGAGGTAAGATTCTTGGAAGTGGTTTCAATCAAAGAATAGATTACAACCACTCGCATCATGCCGAAATCAAGGCATTGAAATCCATGAGGCGACAGAAGAGAACCCCCAAGGGTGCAGACATTCATGTTTATCGGTTTAGGGCAGACGGAACATACGGGCTTGCCAAGCCTTGTAAGGACTGTATGATTGCCATTAAGGGGGCGGGAATCAAGAGAGTTTTCTATTCAGACTACGATGGTTCGATGAAAATGTTGAAGGTTGATGATGTAAATCTTGACGATTATGGTTATCGAAAAAGAAAATGGAAACACACCAAGAACGGATAGTGGATGGTGGGTATTGGGTGTATCTTCACCACAAGACTTAAGAGGCAAAATGGAATTATCCTGATTATGGCTACGATTTTGATTGATGGTGGCTACTTTGTTGGAAGATTTGAGAATCATTGGAACCGACATACCAAAAAGAAAAACATGAGGTATTGGTGGGAACAAGGCAAACAAAGAAATATCACAAAGGAAGAATTGTTCGGCCATCTCAATCGAATTTTTTCCTACGATATGACCTACCTTCACATGAAAATTAGTGAAATGAATTTCCCACGCAGAGTTATTGTGTGTTATGATGGGATTTACGGAAGAAGGCCGAGAGGTTCAGCATATCCTGATTACAAGAAAAATCGAAGAGGTGGGGTATCTGCCAATGAGCATAAAGGGATTGATGTAAGGGAAAGGATAGTCAAATGTGGGTATGACCCTCATGCCCTTGATGATTATTGGTCGTATGAGTATGATGATTACATGGAAGCCGATGATTTGATTGCAGAACTTTGTTCTGCATTTCCCCGCAACGAAGAGATTGTAGTGATGACAAAAGACCGTGATTTGTATCAACTCCTTGAACACCCGAATGTGAGAATTCACAATTTCACCAAGTTCATCACAGTTGAAGATTTTGAAAGTGAGTATGGAATAGAGCCAAAACAGTTTCTTGACTTGAAATCTTTGGCGGGAGATAAATCAGACAACATACCGGGCATCAAGGGAGTGGGGCCAAAAACTGCCGCCAAATGGTTGAGAGAATATGGTTGCATTGAAGACATCCCGCTTGATTTGATTGACGAAGAAAGTAAAGAATCTTTGAAATTGTGGAAGCGAATTTGTTCTATCCCATACCATAGTGCTTAAATAGGTCAAAATAAATTGTTCAATTAATGTCAGCAAGAAAGCGATTTAGCAAGAGGCTATTTGAGGAAAATGACGAATTAGCAAGGAACGCAGTTGAACACCTTCGACATCATTTTGGTGTGGATTGTTTCAAGGATTCCAAGAACCGATACACCATTGATAGAGAAGGTTGGCGAGATGAAACACACCTCATGAATATAGAAGTCGAAGTAAAACACAATTGGAAGAAAGGTTTGGAAGCATTTCCCTATGATACCATTCACTTACCTAAACGAAAGGAAAAGTATTTCGGCTTAAGCAAGCCCACCTATTTCGTAATTTTTAGTTCAGATTTACAAGGAGCAATTGTATTTTCCGACAGAACGGCTATGGAGCATGGAAAATTGAAAGAAGTTCCAAACAAATTTGTTCCTAAGGGAGAACTGTTTTATTCAATCCCCATACAGAGAACTGCTTGGTTGAAATGTGGTGATGTTTGATGGAATTTCACATTGATGAACAAGTTTTGAATGATTATTTGAAATTGCTTCGGACTGATGGTGAGATGAATCACAAAGGAATCTATGCCCTATTGAGTCAGTTGGCTATGATGGGATATCTGCATCGAGATTCGCACAAAGTTGTATTGCACAACAATGATTCAGAAGCAGACCTTGATGAGGATTATGAAAAATATCTTGACAACAAAGCGGCAGGAAGGGAAATAACAAATTGGGAGGACAGACAAGATGAATCACAATGATGAATTGATTCTGATGTTGAAGGAATTTTTTGAACCTCATGTTTCCACCCTCAACGGCATGGAATATGAAACCATTCAAGGCTCATTGGTTGGGATGGCTCAATTGAGACTTTTTGATGAATCAGGAATCAAGATTTACGACTTTGTAAATTTTGACCCCAATTTCTGCGAGTGTGTTGCTGATGTTTTCAACATTTTGGAAATTCATGACCGAGAATGGTTCGATATTGACTTCTTTTCAATGTGTGAGATTCAATCCGATGAGATTGATTCTGCACTCTATGATTTCCTGTGTGAGAAAGGTTTTGTGATTCAAACATCAAAGCAAGATGTATGCAAAACCTATGAAAGTGAATTTTTTGTTGAAATCAATTCAGAGGATGCTCAACATTAATGTCGCCCAAAGTCCACCTCAAAGTTTTGATTACTCCCTCAAGGGCTTTCATGTTTCTGAGACATTCGATTATTCTTTTCTTGTTGCCCTTTTCTTTGGCCTGAAGATACTTGATGTCCCAAGAATTTTTCACTCTCTCAGCCTTGTTCAACATAACTTCAATCTCATCCCATGTTCTTTTGTAAGAAAAATGTTCCGAGTCTTGGTGGTCTGATAAGGTGTTTGCCATGAGGTGTGCGATAAAGTCCTACTACTTAAAAGTTGCTCGAAAATTATTGTGATGATTTAAGTAGTAAGAGTTTCAATCTTTGAGCATGAAAATTCATGTGGATTCTCATGAGCCAACATACTTTGTTGAAAACATCAAAGGCTCGGAATCCACCCCCTTGTCAGTAGGTGATTTTGAATTAGTCAGTTCGGAGGGGAGGAAGGTCATTATCGAAAGAAAAACATGGGATGACGCTTATGGCTCATGGATTTCAAAGAGGCTTGAAGACCAAGTTTCAAGGATGGTCATGGAATATGATGAATACATTTTGATGATTGAAGGGAATAAAGCAAGTTCAAGATTATTCAGAACCAAAAAATTCAATCAAATCGAATCCCTTCAGTCATTTCTGAACCGAATGAGCGCAGAAGTAATTCCTGTGATTTACACATCTTCAAAAAAGAAATCAGCACAATACATTCAGAATTTGATGAAACGAATTGAAACGGGAGATTATCAAACATTGGTGCGAAAAACTACTGTGGTGAAATCATCAAGGAATAAATATCACAACATTCTTCGCCTCATCCCGAACATCACAATTGACAGGTCTAAATCTCTCTATGCCCATTTCGATAGTCTGTCGGATTTCATCAACAATGTTCACCGAGCAAGGGAGGTGGACTTGGGAAGTAAGAGGTGGATAAATTCTGTGAGTAAGATACAAGATTTTGTTCATGCAAAATGGGATGAGGGTGGAGAACGAGAAATTTTGAAATCAGTTAGTTCTTCAAGTTCATCAAAAGAAAAAGAAAAAGAAAAAGAAATTCAGCCTTGACATTAGCAAAGGTTAAATACTTCAAATGCAACATTGGCAATTGGTAGTGAATATGGATTCAAAGGCAAAGATAGTAATGACATCAGAACTGAGTAAAGAAATTGTAAAAGCAGTTGAGAATACAGAAGAACAGGCAATTTTTGTATTTGATTCTTCAGGATTATTCATTAGGGTTTCAGACCCCTATCGAGCAAGAGTTGTGGAATTGGTTATCCCCAAGGAGAGGTTCACAGATTATGAATTCACAGGCAATTCAGATTCACAACTCAGGGCAGGGATTGTGATATCAAGATTGAAGGATATAACCAAGACGCTCAGGAAAGGAGACACCCTCGAATTGGTGTATTCCTCAGGCGAGAGCAGGATTCAAACTCAAGCAGGGATTCTTCGCAGAGATATTCGATTGATTAAATCAGAACTTTTGGCTGATATTCCTGTGATTTCAGTAGCATTTGAATATGAAGTTGATGTTGATTATTCAACCATCAGCCAATTTTTGAAGGCTTCAAACGGAAAAGGCCATTTATGTGATTTCATCACGGATGGGGGATTCATCATGGCTTGTGAAACTGATGAAGGAACTGTCAGAATCAAGAGAGAAGTTGATGAGTGTGGGATGCGACCTGCAAATCACATTTCCATGACTACTTTTTCTGTTGAACACACAATAAAGGCTTTGGCGTTAGGAAACGACTTGATTCGGATTAGAGGCAAACAAGATTCTGCGGTGGAATTCTCTTGGATTTCCAAGACGGGGATTAATATGAGGGCTTGGGTTGCCCCAAGGGTGTGATTTCAATGAGAACTAAACCTACAAATTTCGAGGCCGCAAAATTGGTAATGGGTTTGGGAGAGCAAATTACTGCTGACCAAATAATCGGAAGGATGATGGATTTGGGCCGAAAGGAGATTCCAACAAAGAAAGCCATTTCAGTAAAATTTAGGACTGACCCCGATATTGAAGTATTGAAATCAGGGAGAAGTGCTACGCTTTTTATCAGATTGAAATAAACGGCATCTTTAAGTATCAAATCGAGAAGTAAAACATCATGTCTGAAATCAGGACAGAAATTATCTCTCAGGAAAAAGAGGTCTTTGACTTTCCTGATGCTGAAACATGGGCGAAATCGGTTAAGGCTGAGTTCAATCGGTTCCCCAACCACCCAAGTAGCAGATATCAAAGGGGAGGGAACGAACTTAACAAAAATGGAAGCAGACCTTTCCCCAACCGAAAATCCCCACAATCAGGCTACACAAGCACAATGTCAGAAGAACTTGTGGACTGTTTGAAAACTCGAATGGCAAATGAACAATCATCAAGTGTGAAAAAGAATGGATTTAGTGTGTTTGAACAAATCACAGGATTTTACTCAATTCAAGTAGTTGATGAAAGAACAAGACAAAATCAACAATCGAGGCTAAATCAAATCTGCGAACTCTTAACGAAAAGCCGATATGGACTTATTGACCCACTTACGGGAGAGGAAGCAACAATTGATACTGAGTATGGCGAAAGAATTGCATACTCATTCATGGGAGGCGTGAACAACCCAAGATACCTTACTTATTCAGTTCTTCAAGAACAAAAGGCTGAACCCATCTTGACTGATACCCTTTTGGAATCACAGATGAGGGGCTTCATTTACAACATGGTAATGGAAACGGGAGAAGTGCCTGAAATTACAAAAGCATTCACGGCAATTATGAGGGAAGGTAGCACAGATTCAGTTTTTGCCTTAATGAGAGGGGATGCAGGTGGCACAAGACGAATGGTGGGTGAGATTCTTGCTGAACTATCCGATTTGGATTCATCTGAAAGGGTTAGCATGATGCAATCTTTTGAAGTCGAAGAAGCAGAGTTCAAAGAAGGTGGCGGATTAGAGAGAGTTTCCAAAGAAATATCAATGAAGAAGTTTTTGACATTGGATTTTGATTCAGAGGGAACAAGAACAACTTTGAATGGCATAAGACCTCCTGCGGAAGGATTAAGTGCAGGTTCAAATTGGCCTGTGGATAGTTCAGGGAATTACATTCTTCATATCACCCAAGAACCTATTCAAATTTTGTGTAAATCGGTCAATCGAGCATGGGATGGCAATTCTTGTGAGTCTTTGGATTCTGATTACGAATACAAGGCAGGTTCATTTGATGATATTCGGTGGGGAAATGCCATCGCTCTCGCCTACAATGCCGATGATGTCATGAAAGATGGTGAAATAGTGATTGACGATGCGGCAATTTTGAAGTGCAAGGGGAGATTTATTCTCCGATGGGGTATTGGAGTTTCAGAAGATGGTTCCGAGTTAGGGCCGAGAATCGGTGTGGAAAGAACAGTTTATTCAGTCAATGGGAAAAACCCCTCTTGGCAATCAACACTTGGGCAAGGATTAATCAATGTTTTGGAATCTAAAGGTCTATGGGACTTTCAAAGTGTGAGAACTCCTTACAATTACAAGGGATATTCTGATGTGAATAGTGGAAGGGGGAGAATTACTTATGGAAAAGTTGCCTTTGGAGTTCAAGAGGGAACGGGACTTGCAGGGGAACGAGATGAAGGATTACCTGACTATTCGGGTGATGAAACACTTTCGTTTGCTGAATTCCAAAGATTGATTGATTCGATTGACAATGACCGAGTGAGAATCAGTCTTGCAGAAAATCCAATGGTGTATGTTTCCGATAGGATTATTGGAAATCTCATGACAAAAATTTGGAACTTCTATGAAGATGAAAACAAAGAAAGGCTTTTGTATATGCTTGTAGGACACCGACATGGAACTCCATCTTTGTTGCTTCCTGCCCTTGAAGGTCTTGATGCACTTGTTCCTGATTACATGAACATGAGTCAAGGAAATCTTTTGATGGCGTTTATTCATCACAATAGAAGTGATGCTTCCGTTCACTACAAAGTCAGAGAATTGATTGGAGAAGATGCCGACCTATGGTATTTGCTTCCTCAGGGAACTGTTGATACACACTCTTTGATTTTTGCACCTCAAGACATTATGGATTCTGTTGTGGAGACTTACAAGGTAATCTTGTCGGGCGGAGATAAATTTGAAAGATTCAAGGAATTGGCTCACAGATACCAACCACAACTGATGGATATGGTTGATGAATCTATGCTATTTGAGACTTTTGAACAACTAATTTCACAACCTAATTTGAGTCAAGAAAAATACAATGAATTGATTCAATTGGCTTTGGAAAGTGATAGAGCCGACTATATTTCAAACGCTATGGCTCAAATGGTATATCCTTATGGGGAACCTGAAAATTACGGATGGACTGAAGACTTCTCAGATTTGGAATCAGTTTTCAGAAAGAAGAATTATGATACAAGAATCCCTATGGTTGATTCTCTTGATTTCATATTTAACAATTTCGTTAATCAAAAAGAATTTTCTTTGGAATTATCTTTAATTTCATTCTTTACTGAGTTGGTAGTTTCAAGTCCCGATACAGAAGATTCCAAGAAATTGTTTGATTGGTTGATGTCTGTGAAAGAAAAATCAGAAGAAGGCTATTGGGAAGATTGGGCGGGAGCCGTTTGTGCATTCATGCTTAAGCCCGCAGGATTGAACAAACCATCTAACACAAGACGAACTCCATTGATTCCGAATTCTGCATTCGTTCCTCTTTTGAACTTAGTCGTTGATTCGCCAAACGGAGAAGAATTCATTGACGCTATCTTTGTGAAATCTATGAATTATACAAATCCTACAAAGTATCTTAATTTCTTGTTTAATGGAGATGAGCCTCCTAAATTGAAGGAAGAAATTCCTGCGGATTTGGCTTATGCCATGATTGTAGTTCCAACAGTTCTTGATATGGTTGATATTTCCAAGTTGGCAAGAACACTTCCACCCGTTGATGAATTGTTTTATCTCTTGGAAGAGGCAGTATTCTCCACATATCTTGGCGACCTTTACACTCCCGATGGTGAAAGACCTTTCAAATCTCTCGCCCCTGAGGAATTCCAAGATTTTACGATTTTGCTAACTCTTAACAATGGCTTGCCAAAAATTGCAGAATTGTTCAATGGATTTATGGAAAATGAAAATACACCTGATGAAATCATGGAACGATTGATTCAAAAACCAAGATTGAATTCTGTGGGATATCGAAGATTATTTGACTACTATGGAATTTCCGAAAATCCACTTACCACAATGGGGGTATCCGATGAAGAGTCATTCCGCAGAAGATTCATCCCACAGTTGGCAAAGAAGAAAACCATCTCAGGAAGGTTGCTCAGATACCTTTGGGACAATTACCCTGACCAACACTCTGAACTGATGATGAATCCAAATCTTGTTGAAGCAAGGCTCTATGATACTGTCATTGGGTTTGAACCAATTGGTGTTTTGAAAAATTCTGAAGTTGGAAGCAGAGCATATCGAAAGCACATCAGAAAATTGATGGAAGCCATGACCGTTTCAATTCCATCAACACAACAACAGAACACCTTTGGAGAGTTCATCAGAAATGTGGGAGATAGATTCAGCCACTTGAATACTCGACCTGAACGATTCCAAAGTGCATTTAGCGGAATGGTTAATGATTCAGGATATCAATTCTTGAGAGCAGGAAGGTCGAGATGGTCAAGTGGACTTCCAACGGCTCCTGAGGGCGCAACTGAACAAAACCTTTCAAACACAGGAAGCATTATTGAATATCCACAAATCATTGAGGATAAGCCTTTCATTTTGCTACGATACTTGACCTTAGCCTCCTATGACCTCGCTGATGGAGGCAAAGAAAATTGGGAAGGAGTTGCATTACGAAACCCGAATGTGTCGCTTGAAACTTTGTTCCAATATGGATTTTTACCTGAGGGCGATTCAGATGGAGCCGATACAGTTGCACTTTTGGGTATGCCTCACACCTATGAGTTGAGAGAAAACATATCCGAGGGCATGGAGATATACAGTAGCAATTCACATCACACTTACTATTCTCCAATCATGGTTTTAGAGGCGGAAATGATTCGAGAGAGTTCAGGAAGCGGTTCGGGAACCATTTATGAGAGGGGGGGAGTAGCAAAAATGCTTGGTATTGAGGTTCAACCTATCGGTGAGAATGGATATTCACTTTACCCAATTGATAGAATCATGACCAACAATCGAGAAGAGGCAAGACGGTTCAAACAGACATTGAAGGAGTTCCGAAACAATGTTAAATTGAGATACAGTCGAAACAGAGGTAGGTGGGTATATGCAACAGAAGCAGACCGAGAAGTTCAAGAAATGGATGCTGAAAATTATGATGCTGATGAGGTTTTAGACCAATTCCAAACTTACTTCAGAACATTGGCGCAAAACTACAACCCTGAAGATGATGTGGTTTATCGGATTTTGAACGGTGAACAAAACTTAGAAGAAATGTTTGGATGGATATCTCCTGAAGAAAAGGCTGAAATGGGTGAAGAAGGAAGACAACTCAGAAATTACACATTCTCTGACAACTCGGTGAATATGAGAGATTCCATTTCCACATTCAAATACGATTTTGTTGGATTGCTGACAAAGCGAGGTCTTGATTATGGTGGAGAAGAGGCTGAAACTGTGGACTTGCCTGATTGGAGGCTTTCTTTGAGTGCTGAAAAATTATCAAACTTCATACGATATGTTGGAACAAGTCGAATTTTAAGCCTCGATGAAAAATACAACATTTACAGGGATTTGGTTGAATTCTTGTGTGCTGATTCAAACAACCTTTTGATGTCCGATGATAGCCGAAGTGGAATTAGCCAACTACGATATCTTTCCTCTGATGTCAAGTATATGCTTGGAATGAGAAACATCAGATTTGTTGAAAGCAACAGATTAGATGCCGTAAGAGATTCAGGAAATACTGTATCCATTAAAAAATCAGATTACAGTTTGGGGCTTCTAATTCAAGCCATGTGTTTGCAGGAAATAGGCAGATATTTAGGAAGCCCTATCACTTTCGACATCCAAAAACTAACCAAAGAAATCGTTTGGGATGGAGACTACGAAGGAACTCAAGAATTACTTGATGCAATTTTGGTTTTTGACGAGAATGAATTTTCCATGACTTACAACGAGGCAAAAAAGGCACTTACTTCATTTATCCGAAGAGATTACAGAAAAGCAATCAAACTTCGCTACTTGAATTTCAAGGTCATGAATCGGAACTGCACTTCAGATGATGAAATTCCTATTCCTCTTTTGAACAAAGATAAGCGATATCCAAACTACGGTATGGTTCAAAAGTTTGACATCCCAAGATTTGTAGGAACTGCATTATGTGAAATATCACAAGCCTACATCAACTACCTGCGCCCTATGGATGTTGCAGGAAACATTGATGCGGGAGATTTGTATTTAATGGTCAATTTGTTGAGATTTTCATTCCCCGATGAAATGAGGCAAAACATGGATATGGGAAGGTGGGAACAAATTTGCTCACAAATGAAGTCGTTGAGAAACAATAACTTGTTTGCTTTCTTACAGGCTACTGAAGAATTAAGGGGTTCAGGCGGTCCCGAATGAGGGGAATCCTTAAGTATATGAACGGAGAGTGAGAAATTATGGATGTGAAGTGGAAGTGTGCTACAAGTGGAAAAATTTTCCCTTCCAAGAACAAAGCCAAAAAGTTTCAGCGAAGCATGAACAAAAAAGACCCAAGCAATATCCACCAAGGACTCATCAGAATCACGGTTCCTGAGGACAAGCCTCAAAACATTTCCAAAGGAAAGTTGCCTGAAAAGAAAACTCCTGCAAAGAAAACACCCAAAGCAGGGAATCGAGCAAAAGGAACTTACAAACCAAGTATTCGACAGGATGGTTCAATCTTTCCGACCTATGAGGCAGGAGTTATCAGAATTAAGGAATCCGATTGGAACACCATTGGAGAATTATTGCCGAATGGTGCAAGACATGAGATGGTCGAAGAAACAGGACATCACTTGATTTTCTTTGATGCCGATGCTTATGCAGAAATTGATTTCCTCATGTATGAATTCAATTTTTGTGAGCAAGAGATGTTCTATGAAGATTTGAAAGTTGCATTGAGGAATTACGATGCTTCAATGGTTATCAGAGCCGAAGATGTCTGTGAACTTGGAATTTCAACTGTGAATGTAGTGAATGGTCAATGTATTGAAACTACTCCTGTGAAAGCAGGAGAGGGAGAAACCCTTACAGTCGGTGAATTGCTTGAACAAATCGAACCACTAACAGGGCTTGCGATTGCTTATGGAAAGTTCAAACTACCTCCTGCGAGAACTGCTACAAAAACATACGGATATGGAAGCAGAGGAAGTCGAGGAAGCACTTTCACCACCTCAAAGAAAACTACTCCAACCACTACAAGCAAGGCAAAACCTGTTTCAAAGCCAATTACCACAACAAACAAAACGGTTCAAACCGCAAACAAAACATTGGCACAACCTAAATCTCAAACAACAATTTACGATGAAAAATGGTCTATGAAGCCAACAATGGAAAAGCCACAAGATGAAGAAGAAAGCCAAGAAGACGATGAATTGGAATACGATTTCGCCTATGATGATTTTGCTTGGGATATGGCTTTCAGTTCTGAAGAAGATTTCAGCAGAGGATATAGTTCAGGATGGGGTAGTTCAGTCGCTACTGTAAGTGCCGCACCAATCTTTGATAAGTGCCATCCAATTTACGGAATCAAGGGAATGAAACTTCAAGTGGATAGGTATGTTGATTTAACCCCTATCACTCAGGGAGGTGCAGATGAAAAAGATGCTGAAACCTTCGGTGCTGAATACGAAGATGTGATGAGAGATGTTCAAAACCTTTCCGATGATGATTATGTTGATTTTTGCCAACATTGGGGCATAAACCCTGATGATATGGAAGAATTATCTTCGTTTGTGATGAAAAATAAGGATTCTCCCGATGTTCAAGGTTGGATTACAGGCAGACTAATGGGTTTTGGTGTTGAAACCTTTGAAGCCCCCAAACCCAAATTAACAAAGAATCAATTAGAAGACCTGAAGAAGATGAAGGTTTCAACCTATTACAATAATGGTGAATACGCTTATGTGGAAGTGGATAATCGGGGGTGGAAGCCGTATAGAACTCGAACTGTTCAAGCCCTGTTAGACAAAGGAATCATCAGCATACGCAGAGGGGAGTCGGATTCAAGATTAGGATTTCTTGGAAGAATCAGAGACAAGGAAGCATACATAGTTCATTTGAATCCCGTTGCATGGGAATATCCATTCACTTACAGAGAACCGTATATGCCAAACTTAAAACAAGAGGGCAACAAAATTATCAGGGGGGCTGAAACTTTTGAAGCATCCGAAGGCGGATACAAACTCAATGTTGCTACTGTGCCTGTTGAAGAGGCTTACGCTTGGTCAAAGGGACAGTTTGACAAAGCAGGATTAAACATGAAAGATTACATCCCTCATTTCAGGGAAAATTACCAATCACTTCAAGATGAGTGTGCTTCAGCAATTGATGTTCCAAGAATTGAAATGCCTGTAATTGACCCTGAACAACTGAAACAGTTTGCTACTTCTATGATGGCAGGACATTTAGATGTTTATGCTCCCTTTGCGGAAGGCAGAACAGAACCTTATTCACCAAATGACCTTTACGAAGATACTGAAAAGGCGTTGAAGTTCCTCTATCTTGGACTGCAAGATGGAATACTTCAAGATGATGTGGTGGAGGCTACCATGACTCGAACTACTGTTGGATTAATGCGACCAACACAATCTCAGATTTGGCTTGAAAAATTGATTGACAACATCATTAAATTTGGAACCCCTCAAGAGGATGGCTCAGGTGCTTATGGTAGGGATGCCATCATTCTTGGAAAAACAATTGCCATTAGCCAAGAAGGATTTATTCTTGACGGACACCACAGGTATGCACAGATTGTATTGGTGAATCCTGCCCTGAAAATGCAAACCTTGTATATCGCACTTCCAATACGAAGGTTGCTTGAAATTTCAAGACCTTATGGAAATGCAATCGGAAATGACCAAAGAGGCTGATGCCTCATGGTGGTTGCCACTTTAGGAGAGCGATATCGAGGCATGATTAAAACTCTGCTTCAATTTGGTAAATTAATTGATTATCGGACTTCAGGGGGGAGCGATAATGAATGGGATATTGCCTTCGAGGGTGGCCGAGTTATTGTGAAGTTTGAATCAGATGATTTCGACCCATTCATGAATCTGTATGAAATCATTACCTTCCCACAACACAGAAAAAAAGGATATGCAAGCAAGGTCATGAAAATTATCTGTGATACCGCAGATTTGTGGGGGGTCAGCATGGAATTAGATGTCAATCCCCATGAAATGCCATACCGATTACAAGAAGCAGGATATGGAAAAACGAGAATGACTCCCGAAATGATTGAAAAAATGGATATCATGAATGAAAATCAGTTGAAAAAGTTCTATTCTCGGTTTGGTTTTGAACAAGAATTTGATGGAGATTTGGAATACTTTGTTCGATATCCTATGACTCTATGAGGACTTAACGCAGACTCTAAGCGGTGGTCTTAAATAGGAGGTTCCAAACATCTCCTAAATCAGGTGAAAATGATGACGACAATGTATGAACCCGAAGGATTTGCTGAGACAATTTTTAGACAAAGATATGCTATTTCAGAAAATGAAACTTACTTTCAGGCTTGTGAAAGAGTTGCTAACCATGTAGCACAAGCAGAAAATGGAAAGCGAGATAAGTGGACTAACCGATTTATTGAGGTTATGGCTGAGAACAGATTTATTCCCGGTGGAAGAATTTGGTATGGTTCAGGCCGAGCAAAAGGCCAACTCTTGAATTGTTTCGTAGTTCCGACTGCCGATAGCAGAGAAGGATGGGCGAAAGCGGTATCTGATATGTTGATTATTTCAGGAACAGGCGGTGGAGTCGGAATGAATTTTTCACCCATCAGACCAAGAGGGACACCTATTCGAGGGACAGGTGGCGAGGCGACAGGCTCCGTATCCTTGATGGAAGTTATCAATCAAACAGGTGAAGTAATCAAAGCGGGTGGAGGTCGAAGGACTGCCCTCATGATGTGCTTGCGATATGACCACGCAGATATTTTGGAATTCATGAATAGAAAATTCAATAAATTGGATTTGAATCCTGAAACCGTAAAGGAAACTGTGAGAGATGCCTTTCCGAATCTTCCTCCTGCTGACCTTGAAAGGGTTGTGGAACTCTTTTCCGCAGAAAACGAGGATATTTTCAAGCATTTGATTAAGCATGAACTTGATATGCGATTGAAGAATGCAAATGTTTCAGTTCTTGTGGATGATGAATTCTTTGAAAAGGTCAAGAATGGTGAAAACATTGAGTTCAATTGGAGAAACAAAGAAGTGGGAACAATCCCTGCAAAGGAAATTTGGGATATGATTGTTTTGAATTCATACACTTCAGGAGAACCGGGTATCTTGAATGAAGGCTTGGCAAACAAGATGAACAACATCCACTACCATAAACCACTCATCAGCACAAACCCTTGTGGAGAAATTTGGCTTGAAGAGTATGGGTGTTGTGATTTGGGAGCCATCAACTTGTCTTCACATTTGCTTCCTGACCGAAGCGATTTCGATTGGGACAAATTGGCGGATACTGCACTTGTGGGAGTTAGGTTCCTTGATGATGTCTTGGATGTGAACACCTACCCAACCCCTGAAATCGAAGCCAACTGTCGAGAGGTGCGAAGAATTGGACTTGGAATTATGGGTCTTGGTCATTCGCTGATTATGTTGGGTCTGCGATATGATTCCTCTGAAGGGCGAAGAAAGGTTGAGCAACTTTTCAACTTCTTGAAAAAGAAGTCGTATGAGGCTTCCACTTATCTTGCAGTTGAAAGAGGTGCATTTGAGGCTTTTGATGCAGATAAATTCCTTGAATCGGGATTCTGCAAAACCCTTACAAAAGGAACAAGGGCGAAGATTCGAGAATATGGGATGAGAAATTGTGCAGTTTTAACAATTGCACCCACAGGAACTACATCCATTGTTGCAGGAACTTCAAGTGGAATTGAGCCTGTTTTTGCCGCAGGATACAAGCGAAGATATTACGCTGATTCTGACGACTCCAATGAAAGAGTCCTTCAAGAAGAGGTTGTGATTGACCCACTATTCACAGAATTGTATCAACAAGGAGTGGATGTTTCAGCCTTCGTTTCGGCTCATGAAATTTCTGTTGAAGACCATTTGAGAATTCAAGTTTCTGTGCAAAAGCACATTGACAATGCAGTTTCCAAAACCATCAACATTCCGAATGATTACGATATTGAGAAGTATAGCCAACTTTTGTTGAAGTATGCTCCACAATTGAAAGGCACAACTGTTTATCGGTCAGGCTCAAGAGGTAATGAACCTTTGGTTCCACTTTCGGCTTCAGAGGCAGTTGAGTATATTGAAGCCAATGAATCAATTATTGGAACTGCTCAGAGCGATTGTCCGAGTGGAGTCTGTGAGATTTCAGATGCACCCATTTCCAATGAACCTGAAGTTGTTGCTGAATAATCGGCAACCTTAAGTATCAGGTGGTGATTATTCACCGTATGATGCTTATGGAGGTGAGGTTTTGAAGCCCTCGGCCTACTTTCAGTATCCTGATAGAAATCGAAGGACATTAGAGCGAATTAGGGGGAAAGAGTGGAAAAACGAGGCTCCCCGCAAATTACGAGTCAATAATGAATTTGAGTTGAAGCAGGAAATTGGAACAACTGATGTGAATAAATATGCCGAACTGTGCATGGTCGGAATGATTCAGAATCGCATATTTAGAAATCAAACGACTCCATTCAACCAGCGCATAAACGACATTATGGAACTTTATGATGGTGAAGTGGAGAGAGAGCAGATTGAGAAAGTTTTGGTGGGATTATTTTCAGGGAATACGAATGTTGATGGAGAAAGCATAGATACAGGTAAAAGTTTGTTCACTTCAGAATGGAAGATGCAAAGGAATGACTTTTGGTTTGGAACAGTAAATACCTCGATTAATGAAGCAGTTATGTTTGAGGAATATGATGTATTGCGATTTCACACAAGAGAAGAGAGGGAGGAATACGAAACCTCGGAAAATAGATGTTGGGCATTTGGACTTTTGGGAAGAGATGAGTATTACTTTGGACTGATTATTGGAAAGGGAAGTGCGTATTCCCATTTGATTACGAATGAGAGTGGAAATAGATTGAATTTCTCATTCAACTACTCAATGGGATTTCCTGATTTGGAGGGATATTACTTGGGTTGGAAATCGGGCGATAGGGCTTTCATGGTTTCTCCGATGGATGATGTTTTCCTCAACGCAGGAGGGCAAGAGAGAATTGTTTCTTACAATCACCATAGGGGGTTCAAACTATGAAGCGAGTAGCAGACCTTCCTGTTTTTGATAAATGGTGGGTTAAAGATGTTGCAGATTTCCTTTATCCGATTGATGCAGAGAAAATGAAAAGCGATTACTCAAGAGATATAATGATGGAGTTCTTAAATGGAAACGAGGATAGATATTTCCTAAATGAAATGGAAGAAGCCATCAAATTTAACACAGGCGTTGAAGGATTCTCCCCCTTTGTAAGAAAAATGATACCTGAAGATACATTATCCCCAAGCAGAATAGGAGATTACTGTTATCTGCCTGTTGAAAACTTCCTTGATATGGTAGTTGTGGAGCAAAGTAATGTTGCAGAATTGGAAAAGATGGGCTATAAATCAGGCGTGATTGTTAAGTTCGCTACGGTTAATGGAAGGCCCGAAAAAATGTGGCCTTTTTCACTCATTAATACAGACGGAATGGGTGATTATTATGTTCCAATCGCCCGAAGGCAATTACAGGGATATGTTGTTTCCTATAATCAAGCCCAAATCAAATTCAAACCCGATTCAAGAAAATGCAAACTCACCGAGTTTTATGAAAAGATTGGTGGAGGAACGGAGGGTAGCAACCGAAAAACTTTCATGTATCGCCCTGATGCTGATAGGAGAATTATTCAAGCCTACAATTTCTCAAGAGGATATCGAATCAGGTGATAATGATGGTTAAAACTTTGAATGATTTCGAGTGGGCATCAAGATTAGGAGAGCATCTTTTCTTGATAGAAACCGAAGAACTTGAAACGGCTTCCAAGTATTTTCAAAAACCTAACTCTTACAGACACAATGAATCAGGAAATGTAGGAATGTTTGAATTGATGAGAAATATGGGAGATTCAAAATATCCTCAAGTGAGCGAAATTTTGAAAGAATTAACAGGCAGAGGAAATCTGAAATTTGATTACAGTTCTAAGGGAACTAAATCAATTGGTTTTTCGCACATGGTTGGAACTATTTCTCCTGATGAGTATCCCAAGTTTATTCTCATTGAGAGTAAAGAACAGGCAAGAGAAATTGATATGATGGATGGAACTCCCCTTTTGCTTGAATTTCCAGAGATATACCCACCATCACCATCATCAAAACAAATTCCCTTCATTTACAAGCCTCGATTGACAATTCCTTGGGCTTTTGGTTGGGTTCGGAAAAGTAGGGAAGATGATGGTGCATTTTACTCGACAAGCACATGGTATGCTCAACCAATGTCGAAGGAAGTGGGCATTAATTTTGAACAAAATACTACTGTTGGGCAGTTATCACAGTTTAGAAGCATAGAAAAAAGGTTCAGTTCTGCCGAAGACATCTATGATAATTTGATGGCAGAAGAAAAAGAGAGATACAGGAGAGCCGTAGCAGTTGGTCGCAGAGAATCATTCATAAAAGGCCAATTGTATTATTACAAAGTTCCTGATAACGATAACTCAATTTTTGCTTACAACTTTGCGAGTAATCCATTTACTCTTTATGATTGGTATTGAAGCGGAATGTTTTTATACTATACCCCCTTAGGATGCACTATGGCAGGAAAACTGTATCATAACCGAGATTGGCTATACGAAGAATACATCACAAAAGAAAGAACCATGACTGATATTGCGAAAGAGTTTGAAATTACTCCTATGGCAATTCAACTATGGTTAGATAAACACAACATCCCAACAAGGCCGAGGGGAAATCACCAAGGAGGCCGACCAATGCCTCGAAAGCGAGAAGAAACAATCACCATAACTGTAAGAGAATACAACCGATTGATTGAGGTTGAAAACAAGTGGAGGACTCAGAATGAGTGATATCCACACAGAGATGAGGGCATGGAGAAAGCACCTCAAGGATTGCCGAGAATCAGAGAATTCAAATGCTGAGGATTGAACATGAGCGTTAAATTAACTGAACGAGAGTGGGAAATCATTCGATGGATTTCCGATGAAACCGAGTTTGAGGGATATGGCGACTACATTTATCATGATGAGTGGGATATGAAGATTTATCGAGGTGTTATTTCATCCTTGATTCAAAAGAAGGTTTGTGAAATTGATTACGGATGTTCAGATGAGAAGGATAATGGAGGATACACTTGGCTATACTTGATTGACCCTGAAATTCACAAGATTTTGAATGCTGAAAAAGCAGAGATAAATTACCCCACAGGAAAGAAATGGGAGCAAGATTAATAAGTAGTGGCTCCATAGGCTAACACAAGGAGGATGGGAAAATGAAAGAATGGAAAAGATACATCTTGGCATACCAAATTGAGAATGAAGAAGAAGGTTGGGTATTTCAAGAATTTATTGAAGAATGAGGGAATGAAATGAATGAAGTTATTTTGAAAGCAGAGAATGTTCACACAGGCCGAAGGGCAGAACTGATAGATGTGGATGTTTTCTTTGGAGAAAGGATTGTTTATGTGATGCGATATACTGATAGTGGTGATACTTTCAGAATGGATGAATCATACGAAACAAATTGGATTGAAATTGAAGAGTGAGTGAGAATGATGAGTGAAAATTACCCAATTCATTATCGAATGGGTCATGTAAGGGGAAGGCTTTCTGCCAAGCAAGCCAAGAAGGTTTATCCTGAAGAACTTGGCGGTGCGGAAGTGGAAGAAGATGTATTGCCTTACATGGTTCAGTATTGGGGGATTTTCGAGGATGAATTTACTGCATCCCTACGAAACTACAACTTAGATGCAAGCGACCCTGCTTTCAAAGCCATGAGAGATGGATGGTCAAATGGATTTCTTGATGAGATATTTCCACTAAGGGAGTTGGTTTGATGAGTATGAATCAAAAGCAAACAGTAGTGAAAATCAAAAACGATGGCAACCCCATTTACTTGAGGTCGGCTCAAGGCTTTGATACTCGCAGAACTTTCAGAACACTTCTTGAACACCGAGAAGAGGGAGCCTACAAAATCACAGATATTCATGGTCAATTTATTTTCATTCCTGCTCATGCCTTTGAAACTGCAAGGCGAAGAGTTGAAAATTTACACAAGGAAGAAATCAAATTCAGGGAGTTCCCAAAAATTGCTCCATCGGAAATTTACAAACTAATCCGTTTCGCTAACGATGCCACAAAAATACGAAATGATAGGTTTGAAGAAAGAAGCGGATATGCCGAATATGGTCTTGGAGCAATCAATCTTTTGCTTCAATGTGCAAACAGACTTTCGCTCAATCGAAATGTGCTATGGAAGTTGCGAAAAAATATGTCGCCTGACATGGTTCATGAGTTGAAGATGAAGTCATACCGTATCAAAAGACAACATCAAAGTGGATTGATTCGAGGTTTGCCCTTTGAAGAAGCAAGCAAGGTTTTGAAAATCAAGTTTAGTTCCAAGACGATGAGTGGGTATCCCTTTGTGTTTTCGTTTATCCAAATGGATTCTGCCAAATTGTTGTTGAATACAGTTTATCTGAATGGAGATTCAATGCCTGAAAATACTATTCAAGCATAGAAACATTTAAGTGGGTAATCGCCAAAGTGGAGATTAAGTGAGAAACATGGCGTTGAGTAATGAGCAAATTTTGTTTATTGTTGCATTGGTAGCGGCACTTATTTTGCCGCTTTGGATGAGACACAAAGACAAGTTAATGAAGAAGGCAGAAGAAGTTTTGGATGATGTTGAAGATATCATTGAAGATAAGACGGGTCTTGATATTGAACTATCGGATGCAGTTGGAGAGGTGCTTGAAGATGTGGCTGATTCCGTATCTGATGCACTTGAAGATGTCGCTGAAGATGGCGTTTTAGATTCGGGTGAACAAATTGTTTCGGATTTGAAGGACTCTGCTGAATCGGCAGTTGATGAGATTTCCGATGAAGTTTCCGATGCCGTCAAGAATGAGATTCTTGAAAAGTTGAATTCCAAGAAAGTAAGTGAACTCAAAGATTTGCTAAAGGCACATGGACTAAATGTTGGTGGAGTCAAGCAAGAGTTAGTTGATAGATTGGTTGAAGCAGGAGTTGATGTGGAATGAAGTGGAATTTACTTGGATTGATTGCTTGTCTTCTTTCGATTATTGGAAGCATTTACATTTTCGTATATCAAGATGAGAACTTGGGTATCTTTGTAGGTTTGTGGGCTTCGGCACTACTTCTCCTGTCTGAAAGGGTTCCTCAAGTCCTTGCAGAGATGAAGAATAAAGAATAGGCTTCAAACAGAAACCATTAAATCTCGGTAAGTTCAAACCTTAACCGAGAGTCATGGATGAAGATTTAGACGATTTGACTGAAAAGGCCAAAGTGCTTTCAGAAGCCACAGGTCGAGATGTTGAGGATGTCCTTGAAGATTTGCTTGATGATGGCAAACTAAATAGGTCAAATCAAGATGGTGCGAAGGATTTGGTTTCTCAATTGAAAGAGGCCGCAGAACTGATTACAACTGTTCAGGGAATCTCAAAAGAGATTTCAAGCAACACCGTTCTGAATGGTGGCGACAACAAAACAGAGTTGAAGGTTGATACCACTCTTGAAGGAGATATTGTTGATAGAGCAATTGAATCTGTTCAACGAAAGGCCGACAATTTGAAGAAACTCCTTGCATCTTTGATTCCATTCTTCCTACTCTTGACAGGTGGAAGCCTTGAAGCCTTTGGTGTCATTGATATCATGGGTGATGAATCCGATGCTGATTATGATGATGAGTATTGGGTCGAAGTTTGGGGATGCACCGCACCTGACGCAGAAAACTTCATGCCTGATGCAACCGTTGATGATGGGACTTGTTATTGGGATGACAACAATGGCGGTGGCGGTGGCCCGCCTCCCGTAAATTGTCAATGGTCATGGAATGATTACTCTTTCTTGGATAATGAAGACCACTTGGTAGTCAGAGCAAACTTTGGTGATGATTCATGCCCGCATGAGATGGAAGGGCGATTCACCGTTGAACTGCACAAAGATGGCTACTATCAAACCGAACATTCATGGGATAACATCAAGTTCAAGCACAATTATGAAATCAACTTCATCTTTTCAGATTTGGAAGAGGGCGTTTATCGAAACCACTTTAGTTTTGAAACATACGATGGCTCAAATTGGAATTGGGATTCTCCTGAAACTCATGAAGTGATGGCAGAGGTGGAATGTAGTGCATTCCTTCAAAATCAAAATGCCTTCCTTGACGAAGAGGATGCAGAACAAGATGCAGTCAAGATGACTGTTGATATTGCCATCCCTTCTGAGGTCGGTGATGCTTGCGATTCCCACCAATTTGAATTAACTTGGAGATTGTATGTTGATAATCAAGTGCAATATGAGGAACACTCATGGGAAGACGGATGGATTTCTGATAACGACAGAGCAGATTTCGCCTCATTCACCATACAAGATGTTGCAGTAGGAACATACGACCCAAGAATCATTTTGAAACTTGATGGCGATACGGTGATTGATGAGAAGTGGCTTTCAGACTCAATTACTGTGGCTGAACAAACCATTTTCGGATGCACCGATTCAGAAGCCACCAACTACGATGACTCAGCCAATGAAGACGATGGTTCATGCGAATATCCTGAGCCTGAAGAACCTTGTGATGTGGAAATTCACAATCACTATCGAGGTCATGTGGCCGATGATGCTGAACAAGACGCTATCTTGGTGGCCTTTAGAGTGGTTCCAAGCAACTGTGAGGGTGAAGAAATCGAGATTGATATTCAGTTGTTCCAAAACGGATATGATGCAAACTATTCTCATTGGCAAACTGTGAGTGGAGATGAGGAATACATTGATGTTTCCCACACATTTGACGGAGTGGCCGTAGGAAATTCTTGGACTCCGACCATTATTGCTTCTTTGGATAGCGACATTTTGGAACAGGTTTGGTTTTGGGGAATTGATGTGGTGGAACAAGAGCCTGAAACTTGTGAAATCAATTTGTTTTGGATTGAAATAGCGACAAATTCAACCCATGCTTCAGTAGGTTATGACCTTGATTGTGGGTATGATTCAAACAATCTTGAGGGTTATAATGTATCAGTTCAGTTCTTAGTATATGAAGTTAATGGTAGCAATAGTGGAAATGGAACAGGCCCGATTCAATATACAACTGACCTTCACTACATTCAAGGATGGGTCGAAGATAACAACTATCTCACTCTGACCAATTTTACAGAATCAAATGCTACACATTATGACTTCTATTTTTATGCTATTTGGGTTGATGCTGATGGAGAACAACAATTCATTGAACAAACATGGCTAAATAGAGAACTACAACCTTGAGGTGAATGAATGAGAAAAATCGAGTGGGATATTAGGATTACTTTTAACAACCTCATGGTTGCTTTGCTTTCAGTCCCACTTGTCATGATTTTCATGCTACTTTCCTATCAACTCATAACTACTGCTTTTGTTGATGACCAAGTTCGGCAAGATATCGAATCCTACATCGCAGTTCTCGGTATCCTTAGCGGTCCCGCTTACATGGCGATTTCAAGATTCTTTGATAGGTGGAATGCTGAAGAAGAAGAATACATTGAATCCATACGAAGGTTGCACAAAACTGAGAATGACATCAGGAGAGCGCAAGGCAAATTACAAGAAGATGAGGAACCCATCATCATTGTTGAGGCAGATGATGAAGAATGATTGTTGAAGGAGTCAAATGGTTTTTCAAACCTGATAGCGTCTTCGCTACGGAAAGATTGGCTAAAGGTGAGTATGAGGTAATTCCTTCATTGTTGAAAAACGCATTCAAAAGAGCCATTTTTATCGCACCGGGCATTCGTCTTGTAGGAGTCAGAGGCAAACAATTAGTGGGAGCCTCAGTATTGGGTTCAATCGGTGTTTCACTTTCTTTGGTGGCATACTTTTTGATGACTCCTGACTACACAACTGACCTCTGCGAATAGGGGAATCTTTAACACTCAGCACCAACAACGATAGAGGGATACTCATGAGCAAGATAATCATCGGAACTGTATTCGTATTCGGTGCATCGGGTTTCTATCTGTTAAAAAACATGAAATCTATCCAAGCCATGCTTGAAGAAAAATATGGCAGAAAGATAATGGATGGTGTTGGTTATTTGGGTGGCGCACTTCAACTTGGAGCAGTCGTAGCAGTATCAAGAGGATGGTTGGCAAATACTGACCCTCTTTATCATGGTATCAGTTTGGTTGGTTCATCAGGTTTGCTTGCTACTGCTTACTACCATGATGCACTTGCACCTGTTTTGGTGAACTTGATTTGGATGGGTATGAACACAGTTGGAATACTTGAAGGAATTTCCAACACTCAAGCAATTATTCGTATGACTGATGCTTCCACTTATGTTCCTACTGCGGCATAATGCTTAAATATGAGGCCATAATAGTATAGATTAGGTGAGCATAATGGAATACCGACACACATTTAATCCCGAAGGAAAAACGGAGATTAGAAAAAAGGCATACCTTGATATGAGGGGGCATTTTCCTAAAGTGGGAAAGAAAAAAACTATTCCGATTGAACTTAATGAGTATTGGATTAGTGATGAAAACCCCGATAACTCATACGGACCAATTAGAAACATAGGGAGAGTTTCATTGGTTGATGATACAATCTATTTTCGGAAAGAACTTCAATCGGATTTTCCTGACTATGGGATTACCTCAAACGATAGAAGGTGGGATTGTTTCATTTACATCTATGGATATTCAAACTTTGATGAAAATACCTACATCAATGCAACAATTGAGAAGGTTTGGAATGACACAAAAGGCAACAGGGGATGGAGATATTCATTCAAGGTTGATGATATAATCTATGGGGGAGATAGGATAGACCTTGAAGGAAAGGATAAAGCACCCTATTTTGATTTATACCCTTATGCAAAAAACCAAAATCAAGCACTTCAAAGAATCATAAAAGGTGCAAATAGAGTCTTAGGTGATGATTGGAAAACCATACAAAAACCTCAACCATCAAAGGAAAACAAATCAAAGAAACCATTCCGAATCCCTATAATTGGAGGGATAGTGGCTTTGGCGAGTGCATGGATTTATCGAAACAGATGAAGCGAATGCTTAAATAGGTTGTTTCCTCAAGATTGATTTAGGGAACCAAAATGGATAAGATGAAGGTGAAAGTAAATTCGATGGATGAATTTACGAGAATCAAATTAAAGAATGCAACGGGAGAAATCCTATGCTACATTCGATACAATCCAAACTTAAACACTTTGGAAATACAAGACACAAAAAAACAATCGCTTCGTTGGGTTCCCCTGAATGAACGGAGATGAATTTACAATTATGGTATGGTTTTGAAAACTTGGAAGAAGAAAGATTTCAACGAAAACTTGATAAAGGTATCAGCACAACCATCAATTAAGTGAGAGTTATGAAGACAATGAAAGGACTTACCCAAATTGAAATGCTTATGGAACACTTTGAGAATGTTGATAATATCAGCAACATTGAGGCTCAAGCGGTGTATAAGATTCGAGCGTTGCCTCGAAGAATCGCAGACTTGAAAGAGCGAGGATATGATTTCCGAGCAGAGTGGAAGAGAGATTTGACAGGTCAGAGATACAAGAGATACTTCCTTGTTTCTCGACCCCAAAACTGAATTCAATGGGTGTGTGGTGTAATGGATAGCATCTTGGCCTTCTAAGCCGAGGATAGGGGTTCGATTCCTCTCACGCCCGTTTAATTTTCAAAGGTGAATATCATGGAATATGAAATACCCAAACGATTGAAGGTGGATAGGTATGGCAGAATTGCTTGTGAAGACTGTGGCAGGTGGGGCTATATAGAAGAAAGAAAGAATTCAACCACACCCGATGGCCGATGGCTTTGTCCTCGATGTTGGTTTCAAGTTGTCAAAGGCAGACCTCTATGGCAAAAGGTTAAATAGAGGTGGCCTATATGGATTATCATGGGCGAGTAGTTTAATGGAAAAACATTCCGTTGCGGGCGGAAAGACTGCGGGTTCAATTCCCGCCTTGTCCACCATTTTATTCCAAATCTGAGCGTATAGTGTAATGGATATCACATTGGCCTCCTAAGCCGAAAATCGGGGTTCGATTCCCTGTATGCTCGCCAACCTACAATCCCTTATGGAAATTGTATGAGTAAATTTTTCTTGGACTTGCAGAAATTAAGACGCTCAACAAATCAGGGTCATTGGGGTCAAGACCCGCCAATGCAGATGGAATTGTGATTAAATTCGCCTTCCAAGGAACAGACCAACCATCGAAACTCGTTCCTTCAAACGAAACTCCCTCAGTTCCCGCCCCAAGATATCGGAAAAATTCATTGACTTGCCTCATTGGAATTGAGTCAATATCTCCCCCATCCTCAGGAGTGAATGGATACCTAAACGATGGGTAATCCTCTCTATTTATCATCTTTGTAGGGGTTGGAAACCTACGCAACCTGCGATTTGTTCTGTCGTAAGCCGTTTGCAGACATCCTTTGAGATAGTTTGATATGAAATACCGCAACTTGGTTTTTGTTTTCTGTGCAGACCTCAAAGGACTCAGGCTCAGTATGTTGCTTGATACCGATTTAAGGCTACTATTCATCATCCCGATTACAATTCTTCCCGCTAATGTTTTCTTGTCTATTGTCGTCATCCTTGATGAAGTGGAGAGATTTTCTGAATTTTCAAGTTCTTTCAATATCAAGTTGTATATCGCAATTGTAAGTGGAGGCAAGAAATTTTTCTCATATAATTCGGTTCCACCTATGTTTCGACTGTATTCTTGCCGAGGCATCAAAAAAGCACCCCTCTCTCGGATTGCTTGGTCTAATTCCTTAGTGAGTGATATCCATTCAGCCAAGTAATCTAAATAGTCTGAAGGCCACTTACGGATAACTTCTCGGTATGCTTTTTCATACTCTTCCAAGAAGATTCTATTCACCCTTTCATCAAGATTTACCATCTATTTCGACCCCCTGTAATAGTTGTAAGCGTAAATGAAGTTGCGTGTGATTTTATCTTCTGCGAAGGGGTCAAACCAATAGAAGGTATCAACCAATGCACTTCTGTATGGGGCTTGCCAACCCTCCAAAACATTCGGTAAAGTCTCAATCATTCCATCTAAAGTCAGCCTACCCATAAACGAAATTTGCCCATCACTCAAAAAGCCTTTATTTTCAACTTCTTCATTCCACCCATTAGGCAACTCATACAACTCACTAATTGCAGACATGGTGGAAATACATCCCATCACCCACTCTCCTGCACTAAATGGTATGTTTCTGATAAGTCCTCCACCGCCAACAGAAATCATTGGAATTCCTGAATTTCTGAGTCCGTTTCTGTATTCAAAGGTCTGTTTTATTTTCAATCTTTC